>Ga0164243_10008888_pt1 | contig 14737 bp, 16 predicted proteins | sample OricompcompostOP_FD_108781 | JGI IMG/M metagenome (GOLD analysis project Ga0164243, IMG submission 108781) | Organic Plus compost microbial communities from Emeryville, California, USA - Original compost - Organic plus compost (OP) | ecosystem: Engineered > Solid waste > Mixed feedstock >... | reverse complement strand
CACGTCGACCCGACATCGCAATCTCCCTCGCCGCTTCGCGAGGGTAACTCTGCCACAGCCCTACCAGCCCGTGATCCCACAAACTTCAGACTCAGGACACTAGTCGGTTTCCGTGTCGCCGTAGCCGGGCACGCCACCACATTCGGCAATCATCGTCTCCACCGGCCGCGTCGGTTTGGCTTTGATTGATAGGTCATCGATGCACGCGATCATGTCGTCGGGCGTCATCTCGCTCTTGAGCGGAAAGTTGCGCTCGAAGATCATGTCGCCGAGGCGATCCTTGACGTGCGATTGAGCGCGTTGCCAATCGTGCGCCTTGCCGTACATGAGCGCCTCCGCGGCTGGCAGCGCGCGCGCAGGCTCGTTGTCATAGCTTTCGGCATGTGCCGCCGCCGAAATCGTCAGCGCCAACGTCGCAAGTACCCACCGCATCTCCGCCCCCCACCTCGAATCAGTCGCGCAAGGCTAGGCGCGGACGCGCCTCCATTCCAGCCGCCCATCGCCACTCTGAGGAACGATTGCTTATCCGGCCTCGCGGAAGCGCTGCGCCGTCTGCAGGTCGACGGACACGAGCTGCGAGACGCCCTTCTCGGCCATGGTGACGCCGAACAGCCGGCTCATCCGCGACATGGTCATCGGATGGTGTGTAATGACGAGAAACCGCGTCGCCGTCTCGTCCGCCATGCTTTCGAGCAATCGGCAGAAACGATCGACGTTCGCGTCATCGAGCGGCGCGTCGACCTCGTCGAGCACGCAGATTGGCGATGGGTTGGTGAGGAACACGGCGAAGATCAGAGACATCGCCGTCAGCGACTGCTCGCCGCCGGAAAGCAGCGACAGCGTCGCCGGCTTCTTGCCGGGCGGCTTGGCAATGATCTCCAGCCCGCCTTCCAACGGGTCGGCACCCTCGATCATCTCGAGCCGCGCCTCCCCGCCGCCGAACAACGTCGTAAAGAGGCGCCCGAAATGCGCGTTCACCGCCTCGAAGGCGTCCTGCAACCGCTTGTGCGCTTCGCGGTTGAGCTGAGCTATGGCGCCGCGCAGCTTTGCGATGGCGTTCTCGACGTCGGCCTTTTCTGTCTCGAGCCCGGCCGCTTGGATGCTGAGCTGCTGCAACTCTTCATCGGCCGCGAGATTGACCCCTCCGAGCCGCTCGCGGTCGCCCTTGAGACTCGCCAATCTACGCTCGACGTCGGCGAGACTGGGCAGCGTCGCCCCTGCCTGCACCTCGGCCATGGCGAGGCAATCCTCCGGCGCAACGCCAAGCGTTTCGCGGATCTGACGAGACACATCCTGCCGTCGAGTGCGCGCCGCTTCGAGCCGCGCCTCGGTGCGCGCACGCCCCTCGCGTGCCGCAGATACCGCCTCTTGCGCCGCGCGCAACGCCTGCACGCCGGCCCGCAGCGCCGTGTCCGCCTCGGCGAGCGCGTCGGCGGCAACCTTCCGCCCCTGCTCGGCCTCCGACAGCGCACTCATCAGCTTGCCGCGCTTCTCTTCCAGCATCGCCGGGACGTCGGCGAGGCTCTGCAGCTCGGTCTCCGTCTCGACGAGGCGTGCCTTCAACGTCTCGATCTGCCGCTCGGCGCCCGACGAGCGCGTCGTCCACCGTTCGCGCTCAATGCCGATGGCAGCGCCGCGCTCGGCCCGCGCCCGGCGCTCGCGCTCGATGTCGCTCAGCGCCGCGCGGGCTTCGGCAACGGCAAGCCGCCGCGCTTCCGCCTCTGCCTTCGCGCCGGCCAGCGCCGGCTCCATGTCCTCGGCTGCGGCGAGGGTGGCAACGGCCGCCTCGGCATCGGCCAGCGATTGCTGCGCAAGCTTCAGGTCTTCCTCGGCCCGCGCCCGCGCTCCGGCGACGGCCGCGAGCTTGCTCTCCGTCTCGCGCGCCGCGCGCTCGATGGCGGTGAGGCTTTCGCGCGTCTTGGCCAACATGGCTTGCGCCTCGCGCCCGAGCTGACGCAGGCGCTGCTCCTCGGCGCGCGCCGTCGAGAGCGCCTCCGCGGCCTGGCTCTCGGCCTCGGCCGTCGAGGCAGCCGCCGTGCGCGCTTCGGCCTCCTCCAATTCGAGCGACGATAAACGGTTGCGCTCGGCGAGCCGCTGTGCCGCCGGCGTCACGCCCTCGGCGGCGGCGGTGAAACCGTCCCACCGCCATAGGTCGCCAGCGCGGGTGACGAGCCGCTGACCCGGTTTCAACGCCGGCTGCAGCTTGTAGCCCTGCTCGCGGCCGGCGACGATTCCCGTCTGCCGCAGGCGGCGATCGAGTTCCGGCGGCGCCTCGACGTGCGCCGCCAAGGGCTCGATGCCTGTCGGCAACGCCGGATCGGAGCGCGGCACCTCGACATGGCGCCAGTAGACGGCGGCCTCCTCGGCTGCAGGCGCCTCGAGGTCGTCGCCGAGCGCCGCACCGAGCGCCGCCTCGTAGCCGGGAGCAACCCGCAGCCGGTCGAGGATCGGCGGATATTCCGTGGGGCGTCCACCGAACAGCAGCTTGACCAGCGTCCCGCGCTCGGCACGCAGCGCCGCCAGCCTGAGACGCGCCTTGGCGCTTTCCTCGCGCGCCGCGTCAGAGGCGGCGATCAAGGTGCGCGCATTGTCCTCGGCCGCAAGTGCCTGTACCTCGAACTTGCTGATCTGCTCGCCGAGCTGCTGCCCCGCCTCGGTGATCTGCTGCAGCTTGTGCGCATCCGGCGCACGTCCGGCGATCTCCCGCGCCTGCGCCTCGAGCTCGGCGAGCTGGCGCGTCAGCGTGGCGATGGTCTTCTGCCGCTCGGCAACGCTGGCCTCGCTGCTCTGCTTGCGCGCGCGGTGCTCGGCTACCTTGGTCGTCAATTCACCGAGCGTCGCCTCTGCCGCGCGCAGCGCCTCCTGCGCGCTGTCGAGGCGCGCGCGCGCCGTGCGCTCTGCATCGCCAGCTTCCACCTCCGCCGAGGCAAGGCCTTCGATCTCGGTCTCGAGGTCGGCGAGGATCTGCCGCGCCTCGCCGATCAGAGCCTCTTCGCGCGCGGTATCCGCGGCGAGCTGCGCGGCGCGAGCACGCAGCTCCTTCTCGCGTTCCGCGACGCGCTGCGCCTCGCGCTCGAAGTTCTCCTGCTCGATGCGCAAGCGACCGAGGATGGCCGCGCGCTTGGCCTCCTCCTCGCGCAGCGGATCCATGCGCTCGGCGAGCTGGGTCTCTTCGGCAAGCGCTTGTGACTCCGCCTCTGTGGCCGTCGCCAGAGCTGCCAGCGCATCGCGCAAACGCCCTTCCTCGCCGTCGACGTGCGCCTGCGCGTCGGTCCAGGAGAGGTGCATGAGCAGCGCCTCCTGGCGACGGATGTCGTCGGAGATTTCCTTGTAGCGCCGCGCGGCCCGTGCCTGCCGCTTCAGGCTGTCGACCTGGCCGTTGAGCGCGCCCAGAACATCGTTGAGGCGCGCAAGGTTCGCCTCCGTCGCGTTGAGACGCAGCTCCGCCTCGTGGCGGCGGCTGTGCAGCCCGGCGATGCCGGCAGCATCCTCGAGGATGCGGCGGCGCTGCTCCGGCTTGGCGTTGACGATCTCGCCGATCTGTCCCTGGCGCACCAGCGCCGGCGAGCGCGCACCTGTTGCCGCGTCCTCGAACAGGATCTTGACGTCGCGGGCGCGGGCCTCGCGCCCGTTGATGCGGTAGGTGGAGCCTGCCTCGCGCTCGATCCGCCGCGTGATCTCGATGACGTCGCTGTCGTTGAACTCCTTGGGCGCAAGCCGCTCGGAGTTGTCGACGAAGATTGTCACTTCGGCGAGGTTGCGCGCCGGCCGCGTGTTGGTGCCGGCGAAGATGACATCATCCATCGCCGCCGCGCGCATCGACTTGTGCGAGGTCTCGCCCATGACCCAGCGCAGCGCCTCGAGCAAGTTCGACTTGCCGCAGCCATTGGGCCCGACGACGCCGGTTAGCCCCGGCTCGATGATGAGCTCGACGGGCTCGACGAATGATTTGAAGCCGAGCAGCCTGAGGCGGCTGATGCGCATGCGCTCACTCTCCAGCTTTCGCCCGCGGGGCTAAGCCCTTCTCTCACTCGCTGCTGGCGCCAGCGGCGACCGGCATGCCGAGCAGGGGATCGATCATCGCCTTCAGCTCGTCGTAGGTCAGGACCTTCTTCACCAGCTGTCCCTGGATGAAGAAGTTCGGCGTGCCGATGACGCCCAGCGTGCGCCCGCGGTCCTTGATCCACTCGAGTCCGCCGATCATGGCTTGATTCTCGCGGCAGGCATCGAAGTCCGCGCGGCTGAGGCCCGCCTGCGCCGCCACGTTGTGGATAGCATCAAGCCGCACCTCCTGGCTCACCCAGGCGGACTGCTGCTCAAGGAACTTACCGTAGAGCTCGAAATATTTGTCCGGCGGCGCGCATCTGAGTGCGATCGTGGCGTTGCCCGACGAGCGCCCGATCGGGAACTCGCGGATGATAAAGCGCACCTTGCCGGTGTCGATGTAGTCGCGCTTGAGCTGAGGGAACACCGTCCTCTGGAACTGCCGGCAATAGGGGCAGGTGAGTGAAGCGTACTTGATGATGGTGACGGGCGCTTGCGCCAAGCCCATCGACATCTCCGGCAATGGCCCGGTCTCCATCACCTCTGCGAGCGACGGATTGGTAATGACCTTGCGCCCGCCGGTCTTGCTGCTCTGGTCGCCGAACGGATTGAACGGCTCCGAAGCCTGCGCCCGCTTGCCGGCCCCAAGCCCGCCGTAAGCGCCGCTCGAAAGCTTTTCATCCGCCCCCGGCAGCACCGGTTCGGAGGCGCAGCCCGAAAGCAGCACCACCGCACCCGCGAGCAAGCCGGCAAGCGATCTCATCCGCACTCCGCTCAGCCCGCCAGCAGCGGATCGATGGCCTTGCTGAAGGTCTCGAGCGAGACCTCGCCGGCGATCTTCGTGCCGTTGACGAAGAACGTCGGCGTCGAGTTGACGCCGAGCACGTTGGCCGCACGCTCGCGCTGCGCCAGGATCTTCTTCAGAAGCGCGTCGTCCTTGAGGCAGGCTTCGAAGCTCTCCTGCGTGAAGCCTACCTGCTTGGCGATCTCCATCAGCGCCGGCACCGGGTTCGTCTTCACGAACGCCCAATCTGCCTGCTTGTCGAACAGCACGCCAATCAGCGGGAAGGCCTTCTCGTCGCCCGAGCAGCGCGCCAGCATCGAGGCTGCCGCTGCCAGGTTGTCGAGCGGGAACTCGCGCATGATGAAGCGGATCTTGTTGGTGTCGATGTACTTTTCCTTGAGCTGCGGAAACACCGTCTTGTGAAAGCGCGCGCAGTGGCCGCACGTCATCGACGCATACTCAACGACCACGACCTTGGCCTCCGCAGGTCCGAGCGTCAGCTCAGGCAGTTCGCCCGGCTTCATCAGCTCTTCCATGGGCACGGTGTCAGCCGCGAGCGCTTCGAAGGGGAACATGCCGAGACCCAGGGCGACGGCCGCGCCGCCGGCGCCGACGAGGACTGTTCGGCGGTCAACGCCGGGGAGAGAAACTCGGTTCGTCAAGGCGAAGCTCCATCAATTATCGCTCGAACTTTGGGTCGTTTTGGCTGGCGCACGAACGACCGGCTACGCAGTGATTAGCCCCGGATTAAGGCAATCCGCCACTGAATGCCACCTGAATACGCCCGCGGGCGCCTTCACGTCCATGCGAGCCTCAGCCGTCTGAGCATTGTTTTGGCGCCATTGTTCTTCGGGTAACGCGGCGTCGCTGCGCAACCGCTTAACGGGCGAGTTCCTGCGCAAACCCGTCCTGCAGCCGCATCAAGGCGGCTCGGAGCGCTTCGTCCGCAACCGCGGGAACCGCCATCGGGTTCCTTGCGCCCGCCGGCTTCGCAGCAGCCACCACCACGGCGACCGGCTTTGCGGCTTTCGTAACGGGCTCGACGGGGGCCTGCAGGATGCGCAGGTCCGTCACCGCCCGGTAGCCGAAGTAGATGTTGATGCGCTCCAGCAGCTGCGCCGTCGAATATTGGACGTCGAGCGCCCGCGCCGGATCGACGCGAAGAATGAGGCAGGCGCCCGGCCGGCCCTCGGCCCCGACTTCGACGTCGCCGGTGATGGAAACGCTGCGCGGCCACTTGATTCGCTCCGGCCGCGTGTAGGCCGCGAGTTCCTTGCCGGCGATCGCCGCCCAGTCGGTCAGCAGCGCAACTGTGGAAAAACCATACTTCTCGAACGCCTTCTGCGTCAGCTTCGGCACAAAGCTGCCGACGGTCTTGGCTGTTGGCAACCCCAGCCGCGACCGCTGCGATGTTGCCAGAATCGCTTTGCGAGGAGACGATACCACCTAATTCTGCTCCGGATTCTCAGCCTCGCCGATCGTCTGGCGAGACATCCACGTCCACGGGACTCGCACGATGGCTAGCACTTGCGAGGTGATTCGTGGCTTCCGCCTTGGGGGAACGCATGGGCGTTGTTGCTCGTAAGCAACTTCCTCTCCGGCCAGCCGGTCCGGACACGGTTGCCGCCTTGCTCGACTGGTACGACAGCGAACGCCGCCAACTCCCCTGGCGCGTCGATCCCGGCCGCAAAGCCGATCCCTATCGCGTCTGGCTCAGCGAGATCATGCTGCAGCAGACGACCGTCAAAGCCGTCATTCCCTATTATCTGAGCTTCCTCGCCGCGTGGCCGAACGTGCGGGCGCTCGCCGCCGCAAGCCTCGACGAGGTTCTGACCAAATGGGCGGGCCTCGGCTACTACTCGCGCGCCCGCAACCTGCACCGCTGCGCCGAGGTTATCGCCAACGAGCACGGCGGCCGCTTTCCTCGCACCGAGGCGGCGCTCGCCAAGCTGCCGGGCATCGGGCCCTATACGGCCGCGGCCATCGCCGCCATCGCCTTCAACGAGGTCGCAACCCCGGTCGACGGCAATATAGAAAGAGTGATCAGCCGGCTCTTCGCCTTGCAGCTGCCGCTGCCTGCGGCCAAGCCCGAAGTCAAACGCTTGGCTTCGACGTTGGTGCCCGCCGGACGCCCCGGCGACTTCGCCCAGGCCATGATGGATCTCGGCGCCACCGTCTGCACGCCGAAGCGCCCGTCCTGCCTGATGTGTCCGATCCAGCCGGACTGCCACGGCTACGCCAAAGGCATTGCCGAAAGCCTGCCGATCAAAGCCGGCAAGGCCGACCGCCCGAGGCGCTTCGGCTACGCCTTCCTGGCCTTGAGCGAAGACGGCCACATCCTCCTGCGCCGGCGCCACGAGGCGGGGCTGCTCGGCGGCATGATGGAAATCCCCTCGACCGAGTGGCGTAACGACTGGCTGCCGAAGGACGATGCCCTGCGCGCCGCCCCTTTCCGCACCGATTGGTGGCCGGTCGCGGGTACCGTCAGCCACACCTTCACCCACTTCCGCCTAGAGCTCAGCGTCTTCCGCGCCATCGTCCCCTCGGACGCGACGCTCACCTTCTGGTCGGAGCCCAACCGCTGCCGCTGGGTGAGCCGCTACGATCTTGGCAACGAGGCCCTGCCTAGCCTGATGCGCAAGGTCATCGCGCACGCACTCCCGCAATAGGGCCTACTCACCCGAATTGCTGACGGAACGCGCGAATGGCGGCGGCAGGCCGTCGGACATCGCCGGGGTCGCCAATGCCCGCGGCGTTCCATATACCAATCCCAGAAAAGCCGCCGCGAGAGCCCGAATTTCGGGCCGCTTCAAAGTTTTGCCGACCTGCGCGGTTTCGTCCTATCAAGGCCCCCGATTGAAGCCTCACGGTTTCTTGACACCCCCTAGGCCTCTCTCTATGTTCGCGCCGTCAATCAACCCGTCCAGAGGCTGTTTCGCCTCCGTTCGAGGACGCGCCCCCATGACAAATGAGTCCACAGGCGACGCACCCAAAAAAGGGGCGCTGAGCCCTGAGGAAAGGGTGCAGCTGGAACGGCGTTTGGAAGGGTTGGGAGGCCGGCTTGATAAGATCAGGTCGGAGGAAGCCGCCAAGGCGGAGGCCGAAGAAGACGCCAGGATGCACAGCCGCGGGATGGCCCTCGGTTTGCGGATGGCAAGCGAGCTCGTCGGAGCTGTGCTGGTTGGAGGACTGATCGGGTATGGGCTCGACAATTTGTTGGGCACGGTACCCTGGTTGTTCCTTTTCTTCTTCGTTCTGGGCTTGATCGCCGGCATCCGCAACGTAATACGAGGGTTCGAGCGGCTACAGGCCGAGATCGCTGCCAGAACGCGCGGCGATATCGGGACGGATGTCCGCGGCGAAGACGACGAAGACTGATCGGGAGAGCGACGTGGCATCGACTAATGGGGCGGAAGGCGGCATGCCGGATCCTATTCATCAGTTCGAGATCAAGCGGCTGCTGCCGCTGGAGATCTTCGGGCTGGACGCCTCGTTCACGAACTCCGCGCTGTTCATGGTGCTGACCGCCGCCGCGATCTTCGGCTTCCTGATCTTCGCCACGCGCGGCCGCTCCCTGGTCCCGACCCGTCTGCAGTCCCTTGCAGAGCTATCCTACGAATTCGTCGCCAAGATGGTGCGTGACGCTGCCGGCAAGCACGGCATGCAGTTCTTCCCGCTCGTCTTCACGCTGTTCATGTTCATCCTCATTGCGAACATGTTCGGCATGATCCCTGGCGCCTTCACGGTCACGAGCCATATCGCCGTCACCGCCGCCCTTTCGCTCCTCGTCTTCGCGACCGTCATCATCGCCGGCTTCATGAAGCACGGTCTGCACTTCCTCAAGCTCTTCGTGCCGTCCGGCGTGCCGATCTACGTGCTCCCCCTGGTGAGCCTCATCGAGATCGTCTCGTTCCTGTCGCGCCCCGTGAGTCACTCGGTGCGTCTGTTTGCCAACATGCTGGCTGGTCACATTACGCTAAAGGTGTTCGGTGGCTTTGCCGTCATGCTGATCGGCTCGGGCACCTACGCAGCTCTCACTCCGCTTCCGGTGATGATGGCCATCGCCCTTACCGCGCTGGAGTTCCTCGTCGCATTCCTGCAGGCCTACGTGTTCGCCATGCTGACCTGCATGTACCTCAATGATGCGCTTCACCCGAGCCACTAAGGGCGAAGCCTCGTAAACGGCAATCCATCTCATCAACACACCTGTTTGACAAAAGGGAGAAGTCAATGGATCCAGCAGCCGCAAAGCTCATCGGTGCCGGCCTTGCCGCAATTGGTCTGGGCTTCGCCGCGATCGGCGTAGGCAACCTGTTCGGCCAGTTCCTGCAGGGAGCGCTCCGCAATCCGTCGGCAGCTGACGGTCAGTTCGGCCGCCTCATTTTCGGCTTCGCCGTGACCGAAGCGCTCGGCATCTTCGCGCTGCTGATCGCCTTCCTGCTGCTGTTCACCTGATCGAACTACGCCGCATCCGGCAGCGTGACGGCATGATCCTCATGCCGTTGCGTTTCCGGATTGGCGACGGTCTGGCGCCGCCCGTTCCGGCATCCGTCAGCAACGCAGGTCAACACGCGGACATCGTTTTATGGCCACACCCGTAAATACCGGCACCGAGGTTCCGCATGGCGCGGAGCATTCGGGGGCCTTTCCACCCCTTGATGGGTCGACGTTTGCGCCTCAGATCGTCTGGCTGGCGATCACCTTCGGGGCGCTCTACCTGCTGCTGTCGCGCATTGCGCTGCCGCGGGTGGGCGAGATCATCGAGGAACGGCGCGAACGCGTCCAGCGCGATCTCGACTCGGCGGAACGGCTGAAGGCGGAGACGGAGAAGGCCCTGGCTGCCTACGAGCAGGCTCTGGCCGATGCCCGAGCCAACGCCAATGCCATCGCCAAGGAAAACCGCGATCGTCTCACGCAGCGCGTCGACGCCAAGCAGAAGCAGGTCGACGCCGAGATCGAGGCTAAGGTTTCCGAGGCCGAGAAGCGTATCGATCAGACCCGCTCCAAGGCGCTTGCCAGCGTCGGCGAGATCGCTTCCGACGTCGTCGGTGACCTGGTGAGCTCGCTCGTCGGCACCAAGCCGTCGGCCGACGAAATCAAGGCCGCCATTTCGGCGCGCACGGACAAGTAAGGATTCGCCATGCTGCTAAGTGCCGAATTCTGGGTCCTCGTCTCCTTCCTGGTCTTCGTCGGGATCGTGATGTACCTGCGCGTGCCGGGCAAGATCGGCAAGGCGCTCGACGACCGCGCCGACAAGATCCGCAAGGAGCTGGACGAAGCCCGCCGTCTGCGCGAAGAGGCGCAGGCCGTGCTCGCCGACTACCAGCGCCGGGCGCGTGAAGCCGAGGACGAAGCCCGAGGCATCATCGAGCAAGCTCGCCGCGAGGCGGAGGCGCTCGAAGCGGAGACGGAAGCCAAGCTCAGAGAGAGCCTGGAGCGCCGCACCCGACTCGCCGAGGAGAAGATCGCCCGCGCCGAGGCTCAGGCGGTCAGCGAAGTGCGCGCCAGCGCCATCGACGTTGCCGTTACCGCCGCCGAGGCGATCCTCCGGGACAAGGCTGCCGGCGACAAGGGCAACGCCCTCATCGAGGACGGCATCCGCAAGCTCGCGGGCCGCTTGAACTGATCGGGCGGTAGCTCACAGACAGAACAAAAGAGCCGGGCACCCGCCCGGCTTTTTTTATTGCGTGCTCTCCCAGAGCCTGTCAGCGACGGGAATAGTACGGCCATGCCTCGCGGCTCAGTGCCGGAGCGCGCAAAGAAAACGGCCCGTCATGCGGGCCGTTGTTCAATCCGGAATTGTGAAGAGTATCGCCGGCCGGCCTTCGCCAGCCAACGTCAGCCGGCGCCCGGCACGTTGCGGTCGAAGGCGACGAAGATCTCGTACTCGCCCGCCCGCGCACCCTCGGCGACGTCGAAGCTGATCGTCTGCACCGCCGAGAAGTAGCCGATTGGCTGGTCCATCACCATGTCGACGGACACCTTCAGATTGTCGGTCGCGATCTTCTCGCGCTTGGCGTCGGTGACAAAGATGTTGACCGGCAGGCTCACCAGTCCCGAGGCTCCGCTCGGGCCCAGGAGAACCCTGCCCGAAAAGCCGTACTTTACCGTCACCCGGCCGCCTTCCACCGTGCACTCGCGCGCCGTCTTGGTGATCTCGCCGCGATGGCGGATGGCGAGCCCGTCGCCGATGCGGCCGTCCTGGTAGATCGTGACATTGTTGTCGCGCGGCCAGACCTCGAACTTGGGGCAGCCCGGCGACACGCCGGCGCCCATTTGGGTGCTGCCGCCGGTCACCTCGGCCTTGGCCGCCGATAAGAGCTGTTCCTCGCTGACCGATGGCCCCTGGGCGGTCTGCTTTGGGCTCGAGCCACCCATCATGGTGCCGAGCCCCGAATTGAGCGACGGCATACCGCAACCGGCGACGGCCGACGCCATCAGCGCAGCGGCGCAAACGCGCGTGAGGCCCGATCGCGTCACCACGACGGATTGCATCGCGGCGGCCCATTTCCCATAATCGGCTGGACGCTCATGCATCGGCTAGACTGTCCCCCAGTGCCTCGACTTCCGGCATTTCAGCACTGCCATTCCGAGTCGATCAATTGCCATCCTATCGTGCGGTGGGCTAATCCGATGCCGGGCGCAACGTCGTCCCCAACCAAAGAGAGTGCCTCGTGCCGCAGAAAGCAATAACGATCCTGCTTGCCGCCCCGCGCGGGTTCTGTGCCGGCGTCGACCGGGCGATCAAGATCGTAGAGCTTGCTTTGGCCAAGTTCGGGGCGCCTGTCTATGTGCGCCACGAGATCGTCCACAACCGCTACGTCGTTGATGAACTGAGGGAAAAAGGCGCCATTTTTGTGGAGGAATTGGACGAGGTTCCGGCCACCGACCAACCTGTGATCTTTTCGGCACACGGCGTTGCCAAGGCTGTCCCCGCGGCCGCCAAATCCCGCAATATGTTCGTCATCGACGCCACCTGCCCGCTCGTCTTCAAGGTTCACTTCGAGGCCGTCCGCCACCACGAGCAGGGGCTCGAGGTCCTTCTCATCGGTCACGCCGGCCATCCCGAGGTCATCGGCACCATGGGCCAGCTGCCGCCCGGCGCCGTCCATCTGATCGAGACCGCCGAGGACGCGCGCAGCTTCACCCCGCGTGATGCGACCCGCCTCGCCTACGTCACCCAGACGACCCTTTCGGTCGACGACACGGCCGAGATCTCGGCGGTCCTGCGGGCCCGCTTCCCGAGCATCGTGCACCCGCCGAAGGAGGACATCTGCTACGCCACGACCAATCGCCAGACGGCGGTGAAGGAGATCGCCGGCCGCTGCGATATCCTGTTCGTCGTCGGCGCCACCAACAGCTCGAACTCGATGCGGCTGGTCGAGGTCGCGGAACGCGCAGGCTGCCGCAAGGCCATGCTCGTGCAGCGCGCCGCCGATATCCCCTGGGAGGAGATCGCCGACGGCGCCACCGTGGGCCTCACCGCCGGCGCCTCCGCGCCGGAAGTCCTTGTCAACGAAGTCATCGACGCGCTACGCCAGCGGTTCGACGCCACCCTCGAAACGGTCACCACGGCGCAGGAAAACGTGTCATTCAACATTCCCCGTGCGCTGCGCGACGCACCCGCCGCCACCGAAGCTTGAGGTCAGAACCAAGATCTTGAGCGGCTCCGGTCTCCCCGGCCCACACGCCCTCCCCTCGCGAACAGCCTCGCATCAAGGACAAGCGAAACTTCCATGGCGGTCTATACCGAAGTCGGTGACGATGACTTGGCGGCCTTTCTCGGCCGCTACGACATTGGCGAACTCCTCTCTTACAAGGGCATCGCCGAGGGCGTCGAGAACACCAACTACATCGTCCACACGACGACCGGCCCCTATATCCTGACGCTGTACGAGAAGCGCGTTGCGGCGAACGACCTGCCGTTCTTCTTGGGACTCATGGAGCACCTCGCCGAGCGCAAGGTCTCCTGCCCAACGCCCGTCCGCGACCGCTCAGGCCGCAACCTGGGCGAGCTGTGCGGACGCTCGGCCGCCCTCGTCACGTTCCTCGAAGGCTTCTGGCCACGCCGCCCCAAACCGGAGCACTGCACCAGAGTCGGCCACGCGCTGGCTCAGCTCCACCTCGCCGGCAAGGACTTCGCCCTCAAGCGCCGCAATGCCTTGGGCGCCACCGACTGGCGGCCGCTTTTCGAGAAGTTCGCCCACGACGCCGACAGCATCGCTCCGGGCCTGCGCCAGCTGATCGCGACCGAGCTCGACGCGCTCGAGGCGAGCTGGCCCCGCGCCCTGCCCGAGGGCGTCGTGCACGCCGATCTCTTCCCGGACAACGTCTTCTTCATCGGCAAGGAGCTGTCCGGGCTCATCGACTTCTACTTCGCCTGCAACGACGCGCTCACCTACGACATCGCCATCTGCCTCAACGCCTGGTGCTTCGAGCAGGACTTCTCCTTCAATGTCACCAAGGCGCGCTGCCTGCTGCGCGGCTACGAGGAGGTTCGCAGGCTCAGCGAGGAGGAGCGCGCCGCGATGCCGTTGCTCGCCCGCGGCGCTGCCCTGCGCTTCCTACTGACGCGCTGCTACGACTGGCTGAACCGGCCCGCCGGCGCGGTCGTCAATCCGCACGATCCGGTGGACTATCTGCGCCGTCTCCGCTTCCATCAGGGCGTGCGCTCGATCGCCGACTACGGTTATGGAGATGGGCCCAGATGAGCGAACCCAAACCCGGACTGCCGTCCGTCGTCGTCTACACCGACGGAGCCTGCTCGGGAAATCCCGGCCCCGGCGGCTGGGGCGCCATCCTCATGGCCGGCGAGCACCGCAAGGAGATCTACGGCGGCGAGGCGGAGACGACCAACAACCGCATGGAGCTGATGGCCGCCATTTCAGCCCTCGAAGCCTTGAAGCGCGAGAGCAACGTCGAGCTCCACACCGACTCCAACTACGTGAAGAACGGCATCAGCCAGTGGATCCACGGCTGGAAGCGCAATGGCTGGCGCACGGCTGATAAGAAGCCGGTGAAGAACGCCGAGTTGTGGCAGCGGCTCGATGAGCTGCGCCGCAAGCACAACGTCGACTGGCGTTGGGTCAAAGGCCACGCCGGTCACGTCGAGAACGAGCGCGCCGACGAGCTGGCCCGCCAGGGCATGCGCCCGTACCTTAAAGCGCGAGCGGCCGGCGGAGCCCCTGATTGAGCTGCGCGCCGGTCGCTCGCTACCTCTTGAACAACTGGTCTAGATTCGGTCGCCGATCATCGAGCACAGCGTCTCGGCGCTCGACTTGTCGTGCACAGGCGGCGCCTCATCGACGTTGAGGACCTTGACGACGCCGTCGTCTACCAGCATCGCGTAGCGCTTCGAGCGCACCCCGAGCCCGTGCGCCGTCAAGTCGATATCGAGCCCGAGCCTCTTGGCAAACTCGGCGCTGCCGTCCGACAGCATCTCGATCTTGCCGTCGGCGCCCGTCTGCTTCGCCCAGTTGTTGAGCACGAAGATGTCGTTGGCCGACGTGCAGGCCACCGCATCGACGCCCTTCTGCTTTAGCTCGTCGAGGTGGCTCAGGAAGCCCGGCATGTGCTGCTGATGGCAGGTCGGGGTGAAAGCCCCCGGTACCGCGAACAGCGCCACCTTCTTGCCCCCGAAAATCTCGGTCGTTGTCTTCTTCTCCGGGCCGTCCGGCCCCATCAAGAAGAACGTCGCCTCGGGCAGTCGATCGCCGACGCTGATCCTCATGGTCTCGTCTCCTCCAGTTGGCTAAGGGCCCGACCGCTTAGCTGGAAGCTTTTCGGGTAAGGCTCGGGCGGGCAGCATAGACGATGCTCCTGCCCGCGGCCAACGTCCTGAGTCGTCAACGCCATTCGGCGCTAGTCGACGACGAAGCTCGCTTCCGACTGGCCCTTGGGGCCGATCAT
>Ga0164243_10008887_pt1 | contig 14738 bp, 15 predicted proteins | sample OricompcompostOP_FD_108781 | JGI IMG/M metagenome (GOLD analysis project Ga0164243, IMG submission 108781) | Organic Plus compost microbial communities from Emeryville, California, USA - Original compost - Organic plus compost (OP) | ecosystem: Engineered > Solid waste > Mixed feedstock >... | reverse complement strand
GATCTGGGCGAGCAGTTGGAGACGGTCGAAGTTGAACGTCGCGAAGGCGATGACGCCGGCCAGGAGCATGTAGACCACCATGCTCGCCTTGGCGATCACGGTCAGCTGGTGGTCGGACAGCGGGCGCCGGACCAGGGTGGCGACGATGTCGTTGGAGACCTGCAGGCCGGCCACCTGGACGCTGGCGTCGGTGTGACCCATCTGCGCGGCGAAGACGATGACCACCGCGAGCCCCAGCATCCACGTGCCGCCCCACTGGTCCAGCAGGGTGAACCAGGCGCCCTGCGGGTTCTCCATGACCTCGGGGATGTTGACGGCGGCGAGACCGACCAGCATCAGGATGGTGTAGAAGGTCGCCGAGATGAGAATCGTTGCGAGCGTGCCCTTCTTGACCGTGCGCACGCTCGAGGCGGTGTAGATGCGCTGGAAGCTGGTGGGCCAGCTCAGCGAACCGATGACGCCGGTGAAGACGAGCGCGAAGATGTACCACGGTCCGTAGTTGTCGCCGCCGCCCGGGAGCACCAGGAACTTGTCGCCGATCGCCTGCAGGTCGCCCCAGCTGATGGGGCTGCCCATGGCGCCGGTCAGCATGATGACGCCGATGATGCCCGCCACGATGTAGGCGACGAAGCCCTGGAACATGTCGGTCATGATCAGGCCGCGCATGCCCATCTGCACCGTCCAGAACTGGCGGATGAGGATGACCGCGAGACCCACGCACAGGGACGCGATGACCGACCAGGCGCCGTCGCTGGCGATCTCGAAGAGAGTGCCGAGGGCCTGCATGCCCAGGACGACCCACGGGAACAGCGAGATCACGCCGATGGCGCTGGCGATGACGCGCACCGCGTCGGAGCGGTAGCGCACACGCATCAGGTCGGGCTGGGTGCGCAGGTCGTAGACCTTGCCCCAGCGCCACGCCCGGGTCGCCATGAGGTACATGAACGCGACGCCGAGGGTCGAGTACGCCAGGGCGTACATGCCGAACACGCCGGCGCCGGCGGCGAGGCCGAAGAACGCGATGAAGGTCGAGCCGGGCCACCACGAGTTCACGTAGGACATGGCCACGAACCAGGTGCCGTACGAGCGGCCGCCGACCGAGTACTCCTCGAAGGTCGGATCAGATTTCTGCTTGGTGGCGTAGAGGATTCCCACCACGATCGCGTAGAACGCGAGCAGCATTCCGAGCATGATCGCCATCAGTCGTCACCCTCTCCACGGATGTTCTCGACGATGTACAGCGCGGTCAGGCTGACACCGACGAGAGCGGCGTTGATGATCCAGTACATGACCGCCCACGGGATGCCGAAGATCACCGGGCTCTTGACCCCGCTGGCGCTCAGGTACAGCGGCGGGAACAGCGCCATCAACAGTGCGAATCCGTAGACGACGCCGAATGTGGTGTTGATTACCTTGCGATCCAGGCTCTTTATGAACTGAGTCAAGGATTCGGCTCCTTTCCTTGCGACCATTCGCACGGCGGCAGACCCGGGTCGGGCGCGGCGATGAATGGGAGATTGGTTGATGCACCAAAGGTGTTCGTTCCGAACGTGATACGCGGTCAGGAAGGTCTACGTACCGCCGTCGGTGTGTGCAACCAAAGCATGCGAGTGGACCATTACTGGTCACGTTTCGGGTCGTAACGGGCCTGTTACGCGTCGGCCGCGATCCCGCGCTGCGCGTCGGCCGCGGTGTCCAGCCGGTGCTGCAGCCGGTGGGCGCCGGGCTCCTGGCCGTTGCCGGGCTGCGCCGGCACGTGCAGGACGGTCCGGTCGGCGCGGAAGTAGTCGACGGACATCTCCACCGGCGCGCCGAACCCGTCGTAGCTGTTGCGGTTGACCTTCAGCAACGGGGTGCCGACCTCGACGGCGAGCGCCGCGGCGACCCGCGGGGATGCGGAGACGACGCGGATCTGCTCGTCGGCGGTGGCGGGCCGCACGCCGTAGTGCTCGACCAGCAGGTCGTAGAGCGAGCCGATCAGCGAGCGTTCCAGCAACTGCGGAAAACGCGTCGCCGACACCCGGAACGACTCGAGGGACAACGAGTCCCCGTCGGCGAAGCGGATCCGCACGATCGCCGCGATGAGATCGTCCGGGCCGAGGCCGAAGTACTCGCGTTCCTCTGCGGTGGGGTGTTCATAGGAGGCCGAGAGCAGGCGCGTTCCCGATTCGAACCCCTGCGAGCGGAGCATCTGCGGCACGCCGACGACGGTCCCGAGCGGGCGTTCGACGCGGCGGCCCTCGGCCGGGTCGACCTCGTCGGAGAAGGTGGTGTCGGGCGTGGATTCCGCCGCGGTGAGATAGGCGCCGCCGGTGCGGCCGCGCTTGCGGTGGACGACGCCTTTCTCCTCGAGTTCGGCCAGGGCGCGGCGTATGGACGACCGCGACACGTTCAGGCGCTCGGCGAGTTCACGCTCGGCGGGCAGCTTGGTGAACCCGCGGCGTGCCAGGTCGTCGGCGAGGCGGGTAATGGTGGCAAAGGTCTCTTCGTAGGTCACTGCTCACCGTGCTCTTTGGATCAGGGAAATGGTTGTCTCGCGCCGGCCGGGCTCACTCGTGAGCAGTGCGAACGGCGTGTCTTCACAAGAGTTGCACCGAATCTCGCGGTGTGCGAACTCGGGAAATGCAGAATTTACATTCGGGCCAGGGACCAGAAATGGTTCCGATGCAACCTTTACCCATGCCTCAGCAGACGCAGGTTCCCGTTCTGGGATCGACAATCGAGCAGCTCCGCGCCGGATTCGCCGATGGGAGCACCACACCGTCCGAAGCGTTGGAACTGACCATCGCGCACATGGAAAAGGTCCAGCCCTCCATCAACGCGATCGCCGCCACCGACGTCGACGCGGCACGCGAGAGCGCGGCCGCGGCCACCCGCCGGTGGGAGGAGGGCCGTCAGCTCGGCCCGCTGGACGGCGTGCCGGTCACGGTCAAGGACAGCGTGAACGCGGTCGGACTCCCGTGGCGCCACGGCACCAAGCCCAACGACGGCCTGGCGAACGCCGAGGTCGACGCCCCGCCGTCGGCACGCCTGCGCGAGGCCGGCGCGGTGATCGTGGGCAAGACCACGATGCCCGACTTCGGCATGCTCGCCTCCGGCGTCTCCTCGCTCTACGGCATCGTGCGGAATCCGTGGGATCTGTCGGTCACTCCCGGCGGCTCGAGTTCGGGTGCCGGGGCGTCGCTCGCCGCGGGTCTCACCTGGGGCGCGATCGGCACCGACATCGCCGGCTCGGTCCGCCTGCCCGCCGCCCATTGCGGCATCGTCGCCATCAAGCCCACCCAGGGCCGTGTTCCGCACCTGGTGCCGAGCACCGTCCGCAGCGCGGGCCCGATGGGCCGAACGGTCGCCGACGTCGCCGAACTGTTCCGCGTCGTCGGGCGGTTCGATGCCCGCGACTCCCTGGCCCTGGCCGACGAGGCCGACTGTGCGGACCCGATCCTCCCGCTGGACGACGTCGAGGGGCTGCGGGTCGGCGTCCTGTCGGACATGGGATACGGATTCCCGGCGGACGCGGCGACCCTGCGCACGCTGCGTGCGGCGGCCGACGTGCTGGCCGCGGGCGGCTGCGAGATCGTCGATCTGCCCGCGCCTTTCGCTCCGGGCGTCTACGACGCGCTGGACACCCTGTACGTGGTGCGCGCCCGCGCGGAACTCGAATCCCACGGCGACCGCGGCGGCGAGGTCCTGCCCGGACTCGTGCGGTGGATCGAGGCGGCCGGTCCGCTCAGCGCCACCGACTACGAGCGCGCGCTGGGCCGGGTGACCGCCGATCAGATGGCCTTCGCGGCGATGCAGCGCGACGTCGACGTCGTGCTGTCGCCGGTGTTGCCCTCGGCGGCGTTCCCGGCCGAGCACCTCGGCATGAACCAGGACCGGCCGCTGGAGCACTGCAGCTTCACCGCCTGGTTCAACCAGACCGGGCAGCCGGCGGTCTCGATGCCGTTCGGCGAGGACGGCGGCCACCCCGTGGCGATCCAGCTCGCCGGCCCGCGCTACGCCGACCGGCGCCTGCTCGCGCTGGCCGGGTGGATCGAGGAACGTCGGGGCACCGAACCCGACTGGCCGCTGGTGCCGCGGACGACACCGGCCGATGTGTGGAAGGAGGCGTGATGACGACGACACTCGAACTCTCCGGCGGGCGGGTCCTCGCCGATCGGATGGACGGGACCCCGACCATGGCCAGCCCCAGCTGGTGGGGCGCCGACACGGTGCGGCTGCGTGGCCGGCTCGACGACGTCGCGGTCCACGTCCGGCGCTACACCGCCGCGGCGAGGTCGTATGTGAACGTGTCCGCGGCCGTCGCCGCGACCGAGGCGGCGGGAGCCGCCGGCATCGGCCCGGCGGTCGTGTCGTGGGACGTCGACGCCGGTGAGGTCGTGCTGGCCGATCTGACCGAGACGCACCGCACGGCCACCCTGGCCGACGGAAACTCCGCGGACTTCGTGCGCCGGTACTTCGAGATCCGTTCGCGTGTGGGCGAACTGACTCCGAACGAGGCGCGGTATGCGACGGTCTTCGACGACATCCGCGAACTCTCGGCGCGCCTGCAGGACGCGGGGGCCGCCGTCCCCGCCGAGCTGCCCTTCTTCCTGAGAGTCCTCGACGACGCCGAGAAGCGCATCGCGGCAGCCGGTTTCGACCGGGAGTTCCGTCATGGCGACGGGAACCTGTCGAACGTGATGGTCGCCCGCGACGACGCCTCGTTGCTGCTGCTCGACTGGGACCTCGCCGCGGTGATGGACCCGTTCCAGGACCTCGGCGTCGCGCTCGTCGAACTCGCCGAGGACGAGACCCACGCACGGGAGCTCTTCGAGATCGCCCACGGGAGCGTCGACGAGGCGCTGCTGGCCCGAAGCCTGTTCTACGGCTATGCCGACCACGTGCGGCAGGGCCTGCTGGGAATCCTGGTCGACGCGCTCGACCCGGGCTCCTACGAGTACTCGAAATTCGGCGACTGGCAGCTCCTACGAGCACGATTGGCATTGTCGGGCACCCGATCCGGCGAACTGTTGAGGAGGATCGACCGATGACGACCCTGTCCGGCGAACTGAACGCGGTCGGCGTGCTGCGCGGCGGGGCCCGCACCGCCACCGAACGCGCCGTGGAATCTGCACTGGACGCCGTCGCGCAGTGGGCCGGCCGGGCGATCCGGTACCAGCCGGTGCACGGCGGCCTGCAGAACGAGAACTGGCGTCTCGACGTGGAGGGGGAGCAGTCCCCGTACTTCCTCAAGATCCCGGGTGCGGGGTCGGAGGCGTTCATCGACCGGGACAACGCCCATCACGCGGCCGCACAGGCCAGCGCTCTCGGGATCAGCCCGAAGATCGCGCATTTCGACTCGTCGACCGGCATCGAGATCATCGAGTTCCTCGAGGACTACCGCGCCTGCACGAACGGCGACATGAAGCGCCCGGAGATCGCCGGCGAGATCATCCGCCTCTACCGGGCCTTCCACGGCATCGACCCGCTGCCGTGCACCAAGACGATCTTCGACATGATCGCCGAGCACCACGACCAGGCGGTGGAACTCGGCATCCGGCTCCCGCGGTTCTGGCCGCAGCTCGAGCTCGAGTACCGCACCGCGCGTGATGCGTTGCTGGCCGGCGGGATCGACCTGGTGCCGTGTCACAACGACCCGATGCCCGGCAACTTCCTCATCGCCGAGGGCAAGCCGATGCGACTGATCGACTTCGAGTTCTCGTCGAACAACGAACGCGCCTACGAGCTCGCCGTGATGACCACCGAGTTCTTCTACGACGACGTCCGGACCGCCGAATGCGTCGAGGAGTTCTACGGCACGTACACGCCGGAACTCTTCGCGCGGGTGCAGGTGTGCGGGTTCCTCGCCGACGTCAAGTGGGGGCTGTGGGCCATCGTCTACGCACAGCTCAACGACGGATGGGACTACGACTACCACAAGTACGGCGTGTGGAAACTGCGCCGCGCGCTCTCGCGGACCTCGGACCAGCGCTGGGGTTCCTGGATCGGCAGCATCTGACGCCCTCGTCGTCTCACCCGGCAGACCGCCGTCCCATGCGGAGGGCGGCTGCTCCTCATCTCAGAAAGGCCGATCATGGGCACTTCCTCGATCCTGGACGGAAACCGGTTCGACACCGGCAGACTCGACGCGCTCGACCCCTCGTCCCGGGCGCTCGTCGAGCGCAGGATGAACACACTCGGGACGAGCTACCGGCTGTTCTACCGCAGGCCGGTGCAGATCGTCCGCGGACTCGGCACCCGTCTCTACGACGCAGAGGGGCGCGAATACCTCGACGCCTACAACAACGTCGCCAGTGTCGGGCACTGCAATCCGGCCGTCGTGGCGGCCGTGACCGAGCAGCTCAACACCCTCGCCACGCATTCGCGCTACCTGCAGGACGGCATCGTCGAGTACTCCGAGCGGCTGCTGCAGACCTTCCCGGAGCCGCTGAACCGCGTGATGTACACCAACTCGGGGTCGGAGGCCAACGACCTCGCCCTGCGGGTGGCCCGGCACCACACCGGCGGCACCGGCATCGTCGTCACCTCGGAGGCCTACCACGGCACCACCGCATCCTGCGCGGAGGTCTCGCCCTCGGACGGCGGCGGGGGCCTGCCGGGCCACGTCATCGCCGTCGATCCGCCCAATCCCTATCGGCACGAGGGCGACACGTCGGTCGTCGACGCGTTCGCGGCACGCGTCACCCGTGCGTTCGAGACCCTGCGCGAGCGTGGCCACCAGCCCGCGGCCCTGCTCGTGGACACCATCTTCTCGTCGGACGGCGTGTTCCCCGTCGACGGTGCGCTGCAGGCCGCCTTCGCCGCGGCACGCGCGGCCGGCGCGCTCGTGATCGCCGACGAGGTGCAGCCCGGATTCGCGCGGGTCGGCACGCCGTTCTGGGGATTCGCGCGCGACAACGCCGTTCCCGACCTGGTCACCCTCGGCAAGCCGATGGGCAACGGCGTCCCGGTGGCGGGCATGGTGGCCAACACCGAGATCCTCGAGGCCTTCGGCCGGGATGTGCCGTACTTCAACACCTTCGGCGGATCGAGCGTGCCGGTCGCGGCGGCCGCGGCCGTGCTCGACGAGATCGAGCAGCGTCGGCTGTTCGAGAACGCCGAGACCGTCGGCGCGGTCGTGCGCGCAGGCATGGAGGAACTGGCCGGACGTTTCCCGGAGATCGGTGACATCCGCAGCGCCGGGCTGTATTTCGGAGTGGAGCTGGTCGCCGATCCGCAAACCCGGGAACCGGCCACCGCGTTCGCCGCGGATCTGATCAACGCCTGCCGCGACGGTGGCCTGCTCATCTCGGTGTGCGGCCCGACCAGCAGCACGCTGAAGATCCGTCCGATGCTCACCTACACGCGCGAGGACGCCGAACTGCTCGTCGAACGTCTCGGTGACGCACTCGAGGTCGTGCGGCGGCAGGCGAAGGCAGGCGTCGCATGACCGCGAAACCCGCTGCCGTCCTGTGGGACCTGGACGGCACCATCCTGGACACCGAGGAGTACTACAACGATTCGGCGCGGGGCATCCTCTGCGCGCACGATGTGGCGTGGAGCGACGAGATCGCCATGGCGCTCAACGGCGGCAGTCTGCCCGACATGGCGCGGGTGCTCATCGACGCCGGCGCCGGGCTCACCGTCGACGAGATCGTGCGTCGGTTCATCCTCGACGTGTCGGCCCGCCTGCGCGTGGACATCCCCTGGAAGCCCGGAGCCGAGACGCTGCTGCGCGAACTGAAGGAGCTGGGCATCCCGACCGGCCTGGTGACCATGTCGCCCCGGGTGCTGGCCGACATGGTCGTCGACGCGATACCGTTCGCGGCCTTCGACATCGTGGTGACCGCCGACGACGTGGAACGGGCCAAACCCGCTCCGGACGCCTACGAACTGGCTGCCGCGAAGCTCGGCGTGGACATCCGCGAGTGCATCGCCGTGGAGGACTCGCCGCCCGGGATCGCGGCGGCCGTCGCCTCCGGCGCCCGGGTCGTCGGTGTGCCGCTGCAGCACCTGGTGCTCGACGAGTTCGAGTTCACCCGCTGGGACGGTCTCGACGGCCGGACCGTCGAGCACATGCTCTGCATCTGACCCCGGGCGCCAGTGGCGAAAACTCCGCTGAGCCGTGTCACCGTGCGCCGGCGTGCATCTCCCAGAACAGGATCTCGGCCCCGCCGGGACCGACCAGGGGGATCTCGCCGGCGCCGGTCGTGCGGACCGCGTCGCCCTCGGCGAGGGTCTCCGCGCCCATCGTCACCGTGCCGCGCGCGACGTAGAGGTGCCCGAACGGCGCGTCGGGAAGCGTGACCGGCTTGCCGGGCACCATCGTCGCGATGTGGAGTGCGGCCGAGGCGTTGTGGATCGACACCGGTGCGGTCGCGGCGTGCTCGGGTCGTCCCGATGCCACGACCACGAGTGCGCCGGTGGCGAGCATGTCGGAGACGTCGGCCTCCGCGTACCCGGGTTCGAGGCCGGACTCGTCGGCGGTGACCCACATCTGGACGACGCGCAGGTCGGTGCCGTCGAGACGGCCGGTGGCGTTTGCCTCACTGTGGGTGATGCCGCGCCCCGCGGTCATCCTTTGCACGACACCGGGTCTCAGGAGTCCGTCGTTGCCGGTCGAATCCCGGTGGCGCAGCGTGCCCTCGAGGACCCAGGTGATGATCTCGACATCGCGGTGCCGATGCATGTCGAGACCCTCCCCGGCGTCGACGCGATCGTCGTTGTGCACCAGCAGGACACCGTGGGCGTTGGCCGCGAGGTCGAAGTTGCCGGTTGCGGGAAACGATTGCCAGGACTCGAGCCATTCGTTGCGCCAGCGGGCGCGTTCGCCGGCACGGATGACGGTGACCGACATGGGTTCTCCTCACGTGTCCGATGTCTGCCCGGCGGTGTCGAGATGTGCCGCCAGCTTGTCCATCACCGCACGGAGGTCGCGCCCGTCGGCCGGGGTGAGTGCCGAGAAGAAGAGCGCGTCCACGCAGCGCGAGTGATGGACCGCCGCCTCCCGGAACGCGGCGAGCCCCTCGTCGGTGAGGACGGCATAACTGCCGCGCCGATCCTCCGGCGCCTTCTCGCGCCGCAACCACCCCCGGCGCACCATCGCGTCGACCTGGTAGGACAGGCGCGAGGTCGAGAAGATCATGCGCGCGGCCAGGTCCCGCATCCGCAGCCGGCCCTCGGGGCTCTCGTGCAGGATCAACAGCATGCTGTAGTCGGCCAGCGTCATGCCGGCACTCGCGCGCAGATCGTCGTCGAGCTCGGTCTGCAACCGCGTGGCGGTCTCGATGAAGACGCGCCACGCGGCCTGCAGATCGGTGCCCGCCGCCGTCAGCGGCAGTTCCGCTCCTTTGGTCATCGGCGGGCGGTGTGCGGCATGAGCGCGTCCGGCGGGACCACGCCCAGGCGTCCGGCCTGGTAGTCCTCGATGGCGTCGATGAGCTGCTGCTTGGTGTTCATCACGAACGGACCGTACTGCGCGACGGGTTCGCGGATCGGCTTGCCGCCGAGCAGCAGGACCTCGAGCGCGGGGCGGTTGCCGTCCTGGGAGCCGTCGGCGGCGACGGTGATGCGGTCGCCCTTGCCCAGGACCGCCAGGGTGCCCTGCTCGACGGGGCGGCCCTCGGCGCCCACCCGTCCGCGTCCGGACAGGACGTAGACGAGTGCGTTGAAGTCCTGGCGCCACGGCACCGACACGGACGCGCCGGGCTGCACGGTGGCGTGGGCGAGCGTGATGGGCGTGTGCGTGGTCCCCGGACCGCGGTGACCCTCGATCTCGCCCGCGATGATGCGGATCAGCGAGCCGGCGTCCGGCGAGGTCACCAGACCCACCTGGCCGCCCTCGAGATTCTGGTAGTTGGGCGGCAGGAACTTGTCCCGGGCCGGGAGGTTCACCCACAGCTGGATGCCGTGGAACAGGCCGCCGGACTCCACGAGTTCGGCGGGCGGGGTCTCGATGTGGAGGATGCCCGCACCCGCGGTCATCCACTGCGTCGCACCGTCGTGGATCAGGCCGCCTCCGCCCGCGGAGTCCTGGTGGGCGAAGCGGCCCTCGATCATGTAAGTCACGGTCTCGAAGCCGCGGTGGGGATGCCACGACGTCCCGCGCGGCTCACCGGGCTCGTAGTCGACCTCGCCCATCTGGTCCATGTGGATGAACGGGTCCAGGTCGGCCTTCGACACTCCCGCGAACGCACGCACCACCGGGAAGCCCTCGCCCTCGTAGCCGCGCGGGCCGCGGGTGACGGACTTGACCGGCCGGTCGACGGCGTCGAGGCCCGGAGCGGACAGGCGCGACAGCGTCAGGGTGTCGGCGGTGACGGCAGGCATGGTGGCTCCTTCGGTCGGAAATTCACTCAAATTTGAGTGATCTGCCCGGCTCAACGGTAGCCCGCCCGGATCTATTCCCGTGCCGGTTCCCGGCGCGTTCGGGCCCCGTCGCGTGTGATGTGGGCGATAATCCGGGGCATGGCCGACAAGGGCACCAGCGACAGGGGTCGCGCCGACGACCGGGGCGAGGCCACGTCGTCGAAGCCGGCGGATCGCCAGCGGATCAGGAAGCTGGCGCAGGCCGCGCTCAACGCCGATGTGACGGTGGAGCAACTCGAGGGGATCATCGCCGACATGGGCGAGACGCTCGAGGGTCTGGGGCCGACGATGACCAAGATGGACGCGACGATCGAGAGGCTCGACGCCACCCTGGTGCGGATGTCGGGCACCCTCGACCAGGTGGACACGACCGTGGATCGGATGGCCGAGGTCGTCATGCGTCTCGAGCGGGTGGTCGCCCGGGTCGAGGTGCTGGTCGGGATCGGGGAGGCGGCCCTCCGTCCGCTCGGGGCCATCGAGTCCGCGGGCAGATCGGTCGCCGCGCGACTCGGCCTGCGCTGACGGCCCGTCGATCTCACCGCCCCGACCTCACTGCCCGACCCCATCACCACAGACGGAAGAACAGGGAATGACACCGGAAGAACACACTTTTCGCGGCCGCCACGGACACACGATCGCCTACGACGTGTACCGGCCCGAGGGCGCACCGCGCGGCGTGGTGGTGATCGCGCACGGACTCGCCGAACATGCGCGCCGCTACGGGCACGTCGCGCAACGGCTCGTCGACGCCGGCTACCTCGTCGCGATCCCGGACCACGTCGGTCACGGCCGATCGGGCGGAAAGCGGTTGCAGGTGCACCGGTTCGGCGAATTCACCGAAGACCTCGACACGGTGGTCTCGCACGTCGCCGACGACGCGCTGCCGACCTTCCTCATCGGGCACAGCATGGGCGGCTGCATCGCCCTCGACTACGCACTCGATCACCAGGACAAGCTCGACGGTCTCGTCCTGTCCGGGGCGGCGGTCCTGCCCGGCGCCGACCTGTCACCCGTCGCGGTCAAGCTCGCGCCGCTCATCGGCAAGATCGCGCCGTGGCTGCCCACCACCGCGCTGAGCTCGTCGAGCATCTCCCGCGACCCGGCCGTCGTCGCGGCCTACGACGCCGATCCGCTCGTCACCCGCGGCAAGATCCCCGCCGGGCTCGGCGGCGCGATGATCGCCACGATGCAGTCCTTCCCGCAACGCCTGCCCTCGCTGCAGCTGCCGTTGCTGGTGATGCACGGCGGAGCCGACGCGCTCACCGACCCGCAGGGCAGTCGGCTCGTCGACGACCTGGCGGGCTCAGAGGACAAGACGCTCGTGATCTACGACGAGCTCTACCACGAGATCTTCAACGAACCCGAGCAGGACGTCGTGCTCGACGAGGTCGTGAACTGGCTGCAGGGGCACACGCCCGCCGACTCCTGACCCCGACGGACGGGTGTGGGACCGCTCGGCCCGCGCCCGTCCCGGTCAGGCCAACCGGGCGACGACCCCGGCGATCAGCACCACGACCCCGCCGATCTCGCCGACGATCAGCGCGATCATGAACGCATACGTCCCCGGGGTCGGGTCGACGAACTGGTTGTCGGTGTCTCGCAATGCGCCGTGCACGCAGTACGACACGATCGCGGCGACGAAGAAGACGACCGGCACCGCGGCGGCGACGACGTTCACCACGGTGGGAAACGAGCTCAGCTCGACCAGCGCGGCGAGGACCAGCGTCGCGAACGAATACAGCAGCGCCGCACGGTGTGCGATGTCCACGTAGAGATGTGCGGTGCGGTCCGGGGATGTCCGGATGCCGTGGTACTTCCACACGCCGAGGACGAGGCCCCACGCGAGGATCACCCCGGCGACGAGCACGAACACGATCGTGTCGGTCCCGACGAGGTCGGGGAGCCGGGGGTCGGCGGTGGCGGCCATGATCTGACGCTAGCAGCAGGCCCTCACGCCACGGGAGTGGTCGTGGTCGGCGCGGTCTCCGCGAGAGACGGAGCGGACGGGACGTCGCGCGGCGCGGTGGTCCCGGTCGCGGGGTTCTCGGTCGTGGGGGAGTCGGCCTCGGTCGGGTCGTCGGCCGAGACCTCGGCGGACGCGGGCACTCCCGACTCCTCGAGGGACTCCGGCGACGGGGCCGACTCCGACGTCGCGGCGGACTCGGAGGCCGAGGTGGTTCCCGACTCCGCGGACTCCGTCGTGGTCTCCGGCGCCGCACTCGACTCGGTGGACGACTCGAGCGCCGCGAGGACCGAGGCGTCGAGCGCGGGGGAGGCCGCGGCGGCCTGCTTCGCGGCCAGCACCACCTTCTTCTCCGCCTCCGGCTCCGGGCTGCCCGACGCGGACACGAGCGTCGTCTTCGTGGTGACCGGCGGGTTGTTGCGCAGGGCGTCGAGGACGTGCGGCTTGCCGTCGTTCAGCGCGCGGCCCCAGTTCTCCCAGGTGTGTCCGCCGTAGTTCGGCAGCGAGATCACCGACACCCCGGACTGCTTGGCCTGCAACTGCATCAGGACGGTCGACACCGCCGACAGGATCTCCAGCGCGATGGCCGAGATCTGGTCTTGCGGAGCGAGTTTCGCCAGCTCGGTGGGGGTGAGGAAACCGTTGCCGGAGGAGATGACGAGGACCTGGCCGTTCTCGGCGAGCCGGCTGACGTTCTTCGACGGGTCGTTGTCGGTCCATCGTGCGCCGCCGGGCGTACCCCACATGTTGACGATGCCGTTGGCATAGTTGGACACCAGGGTCTGCGTCGCGAAGATGCCGAGGGCGCCGATCGGGTTGTCGGTCTGGTAGTAGCCCGACATCGCCTGCACGACCTTGAACTGATCGGGATGGCGTTCGGCCAGGGTGACCGCGGGGCCGCCCGACATCGACAGGCCCACGATGGCGTTGTTGTCGCGCGCCACCCCGAACTGGCTCTCGAGATACGCCGGCAGTTCCTCGGTGAGGAACGTCTCCTGCTTGATGACCGCGTTCTCGGCACCGGCCCCGCCGTCCCAGTCGGTGTAGAACGACGACGCGCCGCCCACCGGCATCACCAGGGTGACATCGGTGGACGTGTCGTAGACGCGGGCGGCGTGCACATCGGTGGTCCAGGCCGAACGGGTCTCGCCGGCACGCATGCCGTCGAGGAGGTAGATCGAGGCATCGCTGCCGTTCGAGGCTCGGATCTGGACGATGACGTCCTTCTTCTGCGACTCCGACCAGACCTTGCAGTTCTGGACGTAGTACTTCGACGTGTCCCACTCGCAACCGTCGCGCAACTCTTCGGGGTGTCCGCGCAGCGCCTGGGCGGAGTTGGTGGAGCCGAGCATCATCCCGGCGCCGAACAGCCCGAGGGTGAGTATCGAGACCACCGAGATCCCGGTCAGGACGCGGTGTCGCGGGGACAGGCGGCGGGACTTCCCGGCAGATCCGGGGGCATGCGGGTGCGACATGGGGCTCCTGACATCGGCGGCCACCGCGACGCCGCGGTGCCGATGTCAGGGATGTCGTCGGGTCCCCTGCGAGTGTTACCGCCGGGGCGTGCTCAGGCGGATCTCGCGGCGCGGATCGCCACCTCGGCGGTCTGGTCCGGACACTCCCACCAGAACATGTGGCCGACGCCGGGCCAGCGTTCCAGGGTGGCGCCCGTGATGGCGCCGGCGAGTTTGTCGCCCTCGGCCACGCCGATCACCTCGTCGGCCTCGCCGTGCACGACGGTCGTCGGCACCGCGATCGTCGCGAGCCGGTCGCGCGTGTCGTGCCCGGAACAGGCGAGCGCCTGGTACGCGACGACCGCCGACGGGACCTTGCGACGCGCCGAGAACTCGGTGAACCGCTCGAATTCTCCGGGGCGGGAACAGAATTCGGGGGACAGGTTGACCTCGAACGCGGTCCGTGCGACACGTGCGGCGTCCCGGCTCGCGATGGCCTCGACCAGGCGTCGGGCACCGGGCGCGTCGACCGCTCCGGGGCCGCCCGCGGTGGTGCAGCCGAGCACCACACTGCGCACCCGGTCGGGTGCGGCGAGCACCAGCTCCTGGGCGATCATGCCGCCCATCGAGGTGCCCAGGACGTGAGCGGTATCCCAGCCGAGTCCGTCGAGCACGCCGCGGGCGTCGGCGGCCAGGTCGGCGATGGTGAACCCGCCCTCGGCGCGACTGCTCCCGCCGATGCCGCGATGGTCGTAGACCGCCACCGCGAAGTGTGGGGTGAGGGCGTCGAGCAGCTCGGGTCCCCACATGTCGCGGTGGGCGGACATCCCGGCGATCAGCAGCAGCGGCTCACCGTCGCCGTGGACCTCGACGTCGAGGGTGGCGCCCGAGTCGGTCGGGATCAGCATGTGTCTCCTGTGGTTCGCTTCTGTGCTCGTACTGCGTGGGTTCGTGTACCGGCTGGACTCGTG
>Ga0164243_10008886_pt1 | contig 14738 bp, 15 predicted proteins | sample OricompcompostOP_FD_108781 | JGI IMG/M metagenome (GOLD analysis project Ga0164243, IMG submission 108781) | Organic Plus compost microbial communities from Emeryville, California, USA - Original compost - Organic plus compost (OP) | ecosystem: Engineered > Solid waste > Mixed feedstock >... | reverse complement strand
GGCAAGGAACTGTTCGAGCAGTTGCAGCTCGACGGGCTGTGGGAGCGCACCGCGCGCACGATGTCGGGCGGTCAGAAGCGCCGGCTCGACATCGCGATGGGCCTGATCCACGATCCGAGCCTGATCTTCCTTGATGAGCCCACGACAGGTCTGGACCCGCAGGCCCGGGCCAATCTGTGGGAGCACATTGCCGATCTGCGCCGTCGGCACGGTGCCACGATCTGCCTGACGACCCACTACCTCGACGAGGCGGACGCACTCAGCGACCGCATCGTGATCATCGACCGCGGCCGCATCGTCGCCTCAGACACCCCCGACAACCTCAAGGCCGCCGTCGCAGGCGATCTGGTCGACCTCGAGGTCGCCGATCCGGAGCGGGTCGCCGAGGCGGCCCGCCAACTCGACTCCCTGACCGAGGCCGACGTCACGGTCGACGAGCGACGGGTCACCGGCCGCATCCCGCGCGCCGGCCGAGCCGTCCCCGGCCTGCTTCGCGATCTCGACCACGCCGGCATCGTGCTGGACGCGATCGAGGTGCACCGGCCCACCCTCGACGACGTGTTCCTCGAACTCACCGGCCGATCCTTGCGTGACGCCGAGGCCGCGGCCGAGAGTACGCAGCCCGAGGGGGAGGAGGCGGCATGAGCTTCTTCCATGAGAGCTTCATCGTCTTCCGCCGTCAGATCCGGATGAATCTGCGCAATCCCGCGTGGGTCATCATCGGCATGCTGCAGCCGGTCATGTATCTGGTGCTGTTCGGCCCGCTGCTCAAGCCGCTGATCAAGCAGTTCGGCGCCACCAATGCGTACACGTTCTTCGTGCCGGGCATGTTGGTCCAGCTGGGCATCTTCGGTGCGATGTTCGCGGGGTTCAGCCTGATCGGCGAATGGCGTGAGGGCGTCATCGAGGCCGAACGAGTCACGCCCGCCAACCGCACGGCGCTGCTGTTCGGCCGCCTGATGCGCGATCTGCTGCAGCTGTTCGTGCAGGCCCTCATCCTGATCGGTCTGGGCTACGCGATGGGCATGGACGCACCGCTCGACGGTGTGGTGTTCGGCGTCGTCATCACGATGCTGATCGGCGGCGCCTGCGCGGCGGCGTCCAATGCGTTCGCGCTGACGGTCAAGAGCGAGGACGTCATGGCGCCGGTCACCAACATGATCATGATGCCCGTGCTGCTGTTGTCAGGCATTCTGCTGCCGATGACGATCGGCCCGACGTGGCTGCAGAAGGCCAGTGACTTCATGCCGATCCGGCACGTCGTCGATGCGACACGCTCGGTCTTCGGTGGTGACTTCGCGGTCTCGGCGATCGGCTGGGGTGTGGGCTGGGCCGCGGTGTTCTTCGCGCTCTCCCTGTGGTGGGGTACCTCGGTGTTCAAGCGCGAGAACTCCTAACCCAGGACGATCCACCGCCCGCTGCGGCGACGTAGTTCCAGTGTCACCCAGCGGGTGGCGATGAACGCGACGTAGGCACCCCACAGCCAGGTGAGCCCGGCATCGGCCCAGCCGACCGCCACAGCGATGGGGGCGTAGGCGATCAGGACAACGATCCCCGCCCAGGCCAGATAGCGGCCGTCGCCCGCGCCGATCAGCACTCCGTCCAGTACGAACACCGCACCCGACAGTGGCTGCACCGCTGCCACGACGAGCAGCGCGGGCACCAGGGCATCGGACACTGCAGTGTCGGAGGTGAACAGCGCGGGCAGCAGGCCGCTCGTCGCGGCCAACGTGAGCCCGAGCGCAGCACCTACACCCCAGCCCCACCGCAGCATCTGAGCCGTCAGGTCCTGCGCGAGACCTCCGTCGCCGCTGCCCAACGCCCGTCCGGTCAGGGTCTGGCCCGCAATGGCGAGTGCGTCAAGGGCGAAGGCGCAGAATGCCACTACGCTGGTCGCAATCTGGTGTGCCGCGAGCGAGGCGTCGCCGAAGCCTGCGGCTACTGCGGTCGCCAGCAGCAGCGATGCTCGCAGGGTCGCCGTCCGCACCACGAGAGGGGCGCCGGTCCGTGCCGCTTCGACGACCGGATCCAGACGTAGCGACGCACTCGCTCCCGCGACTCGCGCGCGGTGCACGACCGTGCCCACCAGCCACACGGCCGCACCCCATTGCGCGATCACCGTGCCCACAGCGGCGCCGGCGACGCCCATGCCCGCGCCAAAGACGAGCAGCACGTTCAGCAGCACGTTGGCCGAGCAAGCGGTGATCGTGGCGATCAGCGGCGTGCGCAGGTCGAGCACGCCGCGCAGTGCTCCGGTGGCGGCGAGGACCAGCAGCATGGCTGGAAGCCCGAGCGTACTGACCAGCAGATAGGTTCGCGCCTGGTCGGCCACAGCCGCTGAACTGGCCAGCGACGAGGTCAGCGGGCCAGCCAGCAACGCCGTCACGCCCGCGAGGATCAGGCCGAGCCCGAGCGCCAACCACAGTCCGCCGACTGCCTGCGACAGTGCATGGTCGTCCCGGCCGGCGCCATGGCTGCGGGCGACCGTCGACGTCGTACCGTAGGCCAGGAAGACGCACAGGCCCACCTCGGTGCCCAGCACCACTGCAGCCACGGCCAGCCCGGCGAGCTCGGTGGTACCAAGGTGGCCGATGATCGCGGTGTCGGCCAGCAGCATGAGTGGCTCAGCGATCAGAGCGGCGAACGCCGGGACCGCGACGGCCAGGATGTGTCGCGCCGAACTGTGGGGGTTCGGCTTCACTTGTGATCGCTTGCTGGGGCCACGAACCGCCACGCTCCGGCGAGTAGATGCCATGAATGCTCCTCGGACGGCTCACCGAGTTCGCCGTCGGTGGTCGCACGTGTCGCGGCACCTCGGACAGTGACCTCGCGGCCCTGCACGTAACGCACGTCATGGCGATGTCGGTGCACACCCTTGCGCAGTTGCCATGCGTAGGACAGGCGGCGCAGCGGCGATGTGGCAGTCGAGATCGCGATGTCGAGCAGGCCGTCTGATGGATCGGCCTTCGGCAGCAGCTCGGTGCCACCGCCGACGAAGCGGCCGATGCCCGCGGCGACCTGCAGCACCGGTTCGCCCGTGCTGACTACCTCACCGTCGACCCTGACCTCCAGCATGACGCCGCGGCGGGAAAAGCCGGCAATGACAGCACCAGCGGCGTAGCCGAGAGGGCCGAGAAACCTCTTGAGTGGCGCGCCCGCCGCTGCTGCGTCAGCACCCACACCGATGTGAGCCGCGTTCACCACGACGCTTCCGTCTCCGGTGACGGCGAGGTCGAGCTCCTGCACCTCGCCCTTGACGGCGATGCGGGCCGCGTCGATGTGATCCTGGGGGATGTCGAGGGTGCGAGCGAAGTCATTGCCCGTCCCAGCCGGGACGAGTGCGACCGCGAGACCGGTTCGCGCACCGTCATAGAGGGCCTGGACGAGCGCGTGCAGTGACCCATCGCCGCCCAACAGCACGATCCGATCCACGTCACGGTGCCGAGCCAACGCGGCGACCAGGTCATCTGGACCCGAGGTGGCGGTCACCGACACGTCAGCATCCTGTTCCAGCACTGAAACGACCTCATCGACGATTCGGTCGTCAGAGGAGCCGGCGTCAGCGTTAGTGATGACGAGAAAGCTGGGACGTCTGGGTGTCACGACCTCACTCTAGGTGCCGGGTTCGCGGTAGACTGCCGCGGTAAGAGCCCCTGGAACGGGGCTTGTCGCACGTCAAGGGTGGTGCCGACTGATGCCGGCTGTCGTGATCGTGGGAGCCCAGTGGGGCGACGAGGGTAAGGGCAAGGCGACCGATCTGCTCGGCAGCCGCGTCGACTACGTCGTCAAGTTCAACGGCGGCAACAATGCCGGCCACACAGTGGTGATCGGCGACCAGAAGTACGCGCTGCACCTACTGCCCAGTGGCATCCTCAGCCCCGGCTGTGTGCCAGTCATCGGTAACGGTGTCGTGGTCGATCTGTCGGTGCTGTTCGAGGAGATCGACGGCCTCGAGTCACGGGGCATTGACACGTCAGCCCTGGTCGTCAGCGCGAATGCGCACGTCATCGCGGATTACAACCGCACCCTGGACAAGGTCAACGAACGGTTCCTGGGCAGTCGCAAGATCGGCACCACGGGCCGCGGCATCGGACCCACGTACGCCGACAAGATGAACCGTCTGGGCATTCGCATCCAGGACCTGTTCGACGAGAAGATCCTGCGCCAGAAGGTCGAGGGAGCGCTCGACCTGAAGAACCAGATCCTGACCAAGATCTACAACCGGCGCGCCGTCTCGGCCGACGAGGTCGTCGACGAGCTGCTCGGCTACGTCGATCGGCTGCGCCCGATGGTCGCCGACACCGGCCTGTTGCTGCACGATGCGCTCAAAGCCGACAAGACCGTCCTGCTCGAAGCCGGCCAGGCCACGCTGCTGGACGTCGACCACGGCACGTATCCGTTCGTCACGTCGTCATCGGCCACGACGGGCGGGGCGTGCACGGGTTCGGGTATCGCGCCGACGGAGATCACGCGCGTCATCGGCATCGTCAAGGCCTACGCGACTCGTGTCGGTGAAGGGCCGTTCCCCACCGAGCTCTTCGATGACGACGGTGAGCGACTGCGCACCAACGGCGGCGAGTTCGGCACCACGACGGGACGCCCACGCCGCTGCGGCTGGTACGACGCCCCCGTTGCCCGGTATGCGGCCCGCGTCAACGGGGTCACCGACTTCGTGCTGACCAAGCTCGACGTCCTGACCGGCTGGGACAAGATCCCGGTCTGTGTCGCCTATGAGGTCGACGGTGAGCGCGTGGACGAGATGCCCATGACGCAGACCGGCTTCCACCACGCCAAGCCGATCTACGAGTTCTTCGACGGCTGGCACGAGGACATCTCAGGTGCTCGTGAGCTGTCTGATCTGCCCGAGACGGCGCAGGCGTACGTCAAGGCGCTCGAGGAGATCTCGGGTTCGAGGATCTCGGCCATCGGTGTCGGCCCGGACCGCGAACAGACGGTCGTCGTCCACGACCTGATCTGACCTGGGAGACTCAACTGCTGTGAAGACTCTCGTCATCGGTACCGGCGGCCGCGAGCACGCCCTGGCCCTGGCCCTGTCGCGCGACCCCGGTGTCACCGAGGTGCATGCGGCACCGGGCAATCCCGGCATCGGCGCCTTCGCGACGCTGCACGGCGTCGACCCGATGGACGGTGCCGCCGTCGCCTCGCTGGCGGCGTCGCTCGGCGCTGACCTGGTGCTCGTCGGCCCCGAGGCTCCACTCGTCGCGGGTGTCGCCGATGCGGTGCGCGACGCAGGCATCGCCTGCTTCGGGCCCAGTGCAGCGGCTGCTCAGATCGAAGGGTCCAAGGCGTTCGCCAAGCAGGTCATGGCCGCTGCCGAGGTTCCCACCGCGATGGCGCGCGTGTGTGTCAACGCCGAGGAGGCCGCCGCCGCCCTGGATGCGTTCGGGGCTCCGTACGTCGTCAAGGACGATGCGCTCGCCGCGGGCAAGGGTGTCGTGGTCACCGAGGACCGCGACGAGGCGCTCGCCCATGCGGTGTCGTGCGACCGGGTCGTGATCGAGGAGTTCTTGGACGGGCCCGAGGTCTCGCTGTTCGCGATCACCGATGGTCAGACGGTGCTTCCGCTCCAGCCGGCACAGGACTTCAAGCGCGCTCTCGACGGTGACGACGGCCCGAACACCGGCGGCATGGGTGCCTACACTCCGCTGGACTGGGCACCCGACGACCTGGTCGCCGAGGTCTCGCGGCGCGTCCTGGTGCCGACCGTCCAGGAGATGGCGCGCCGCGGAACTCCGTTCGCAGGGCTGCTCTATGCAGGTCTCGCGCTCACCTCGCGCGGCGTGCGGGTGGTCGAGTTCAACGCCCGCTTCGGTGACCCGGAGACCCAGGCCCTGATGGCGCTGCTCGACACTCCGTTGTCGGCGCTGCTGCACGGTGCCGCTACGGGCACGTTGGCCGATGTCGGCCTGCCGCAGTGGAAGGACGGCGCCGCTGTCACGGTGGTCATGGCGTCGGCCGGCTATCCCGCATCCAGCAGCACAGGTGACGTCATCACCGGCGTCGACCAGGCGAACGCGGTCGAGGGCGTCGACGTGATCCATGCCGGCACGGCGCTCGATGCGGACGGGAGCTTGGTCACCGCCGGAGGCCGTGTCCTGGCCGTCACGGCGGTCGGGTCCGATCTGGCCGAGGCCCGGACGCGCGCCTACAGGGGAGTCGACGCCATCTCGTTCGACGGCGCCCAGCGCCGCACCGATATCGCACTGGCCGCCGAGCGAGGGACAATAGAGTTGTGACCACTCCGAACGTCCTCGCCTCCCGGTACGCCTCGGCGGACCTGGCCCGCATCTGGTCCCCTGAGCACAAGATCGTGCTGGAACGCCAACTGTGGATCGCGGTGCTCAAGGCGCAGAAGGACCTGGGTGTCGAGACCCCCGACGGCGTCATCGAGGCCTATGAGGCAGTCGTCGACCAGGTCGATCTCGCCTCCATCGCGGAGCGCGAGAAGGTCACCCGCCACGACGTCAAGGCGCGCATCGAGGAGTTCGCGGCCCTCGCCGGTAGCGAGCACATCCACAAGGGCATGACGTCGCGGGATCTGACCGAGAACGTCGAGCAGCTGCAGGTTCGCGCGTCGCTGCAGATCCTGCGCGACCGGGGTGTCGCGGCCCTGGCGCGCGTGGGCCGTCTGGCCACGGAGCATGCCGAACTGGTCATGGCCGGCCGCAGCCACAACGTCGCGGCGCAGGCCACCACGTTGGGCAAGCGGTTCGCGACGGTCGCCGATGAGTTGCTGGTCGCGCTAGCCCGTGTCGAGGAACTGCTGGCGCGCTATCCGTTGCGCGGCATCAAGGGGCCGGTCGGCACGTCGCAGGATCAGCTGGACCTGCTCGGTGGCGACGAGGCAAAGCTGGCTGATCTCGAACAGCGCGTCGCCAGCCATCTGGGCTTCGAGAATGTGCTCACCAGCGTCGGCCAGGTGTATCCACGGTCGCTGGACTACGAGGTCGTCACGGCCCTCGTCCAACTGGTGTCGGCCCCTTCGAATCTGGCCACCACGATCCGCCTGATGGCCGGTATCGAGCTGGTCACCGAGGGATTCAAGCCCGGACAGGTCGGCTCATCGGCCATGCCGCACAAGATGAACACCCGCTCGTGCGAACGCGTCAACGGGCTGGCCGTGATCCTGCGCGGCTATGCGTCGATGGTCGGCGAGCTGGCCGGTGATCAGTGGAACGAGGGCGATGTCTCGTGCTCGGTCGTCCGCCGTGTCGCGCTGCCCGATGCGTTCTACGCCGCCGACGGCTTGTTCGAGACGTTCCTGACCGTCCTGGACGAGTTCGGGGTGTTCCCGGCCGTCATCCAGCGCGAGCTCGACCGGTACCTGCCGTTCCTGACCTCCACCAAGGTGTTGATGGCCGCGGTGCGCCAGGGTGTCGGTCGCGAGGCGGCCCACGAGGCCATCAAGGAGCACGCCGTCGCCGTCGCACTGGAGATGCGCGAGAAGGGCCTGGCGGACAACGATCTGTTCGCCCGCCTCGGCGCCGACAGCCGCCTCGGTCTGACCGAGGCCGATCTGGCCTCGCTGGTCGCCGCTCCGCTGGAGTTCACCGGCGCCGCCACCCGGCAGGTCGCCGACGTCGTGGCGCAGGTCGAGCAGGTCGTTGCCGCCCACCCCGAGGCCGCAGCCTATGCGCCCGGCGACATCCTTTGATGGATGAGAAGTATCGATTCATCGGCCTGATCGTGGCGGTGATCGTGATCATCATCAGCGTCTCGTACCACGTCGCCTGGTGGGACGAGCTCGGCCGCTAGTCTGGCGTCGTGCCATTGGAGATCCCCGGAGCGACCCACCTGCACTCGGGCAAGGTCCGTGACCTGTACACGCTTGAGGACGAAACCCTCCTGATGGTCGCGTCCGACCGCATCTCGGCATTCGACTTCGTGCTGACTCCCGGCATCCCGGACAAGGGCGAGATCCTGACCCGCATGTCGCTGTGGTGGTTCGAGCAACTGGCCGACATCGTGCCCAATCATGTCCTCAGCACCCAGGTGCCCGAGCGGGTGCGCGGTCGCGCGCTGGTGTGCGAGCGACTGGAGATGTTCCCGGTCGAGTGCGTCGCTCGCGGTTACCTGACCGGATCGGGCCTGGTCGACTACCGGGCCACCGGCGCCGTGTGCGGCATCGATCTGCCCGAAGGCCTGGTGGACGGTTCACGCCTGCCCGAACCGATCTTCACCCCCGCCACCAAGGCCGACATCGGTGAGCACGACGAGAATGTGTCGTTCGATCACGTCGTCGACACGATCGGTCGCGAGGATGCCGAGGCGTTGCGCGATCTGACGCTCACGATCTACTCCAAGGCTGAACAGATCGCGCGCGATCGCGGCATCATCCTGGCCGACACGAAGTTCGAGTTCGGTCGCCGTGCCGATGGCACGATCGTGCTGGCCGACGAGGTGCTGACGCCGGACTCGTCGCGGTTCTGGCCGGCCGACTCCTATCAGCCGGGCCGCTCGCAGCCGTCGTTCGACAAACAGTTCGTGCGCGACTGGTTGGCATCGCCTTCGAGCGGCTGGGATCGCGAGAGCGACACCCCACCGCCGGCGCTTCCCGACGACATTGTGACCAGGACTCGCAGCCGTTACATCCAGGCCTACGAGTTATTGACCGGGTCCTCGTTCTGATCGGTGAACCCGACTCCGTCGCCGGGTTTGTTCAGCTGATCCGGCTCGGGGGTCGGATCCGGATCAGCGATGGGGACGATGATCGCGTCCACGCGGTTGGCGCCGGCGACAATGGTTCGCTTGATGGTGACGTCGTCGCCGTCCGGGGTGCGGACTGTGATGGTGACCGGTCCGGGTGCGATGCCTGAGAGCCGGAAGTGGCCGGCACCGTCGGTGTTGGCCGTGTGACGCTCTCCGTCGCTGTCGGTGACCTCAACACTCGCCCCCACGACGGCATCGGTGGTGTCATCGGCGACGACCGTCCCGTCGACCACGGCTGTCGTCGACATCGTGATCGTGATGCGACGGTCGCGGTCCAGCGTGAAGGGGCTCGACGTGGCAGTGGCGTGCTCACCGGCAGGATCGTTGGCCGACACGACGTAGCTGGAGTCCTCATCGCCGATCGCGGATAAGGTGAAGCTGCCGTTCGCCGAGGTCAGCGCCTCGTCCACAGTGCGGCCGTCCTCGCCGTCGGCGACCAGCGTGACGGCCACGCCGCCGATCGGTGTGCCGCCCGACCGGACGACACCGCTGACCTGGGCCGGCGTCCCTTCGGTCTCGGCTGTTCCGGTGGTGTTTGAATCGGTGGTCGGGGTCGCGGTGGCCGATGGTTCAGTCGTGGCTGAGGCCTTCCGCACGGTGCCGCCGATGGGCGGCTCGTCCTGCGCTCCGGCAGCGGCAACGCCCACCGCGATCACCACGAATGCTGCGGCCACGGCGGCGACGCCCTTGGGGTCCAGCCCGTGCATCTGTCGATCACTCCTTGCGGCGGCTCGGTACCGCCCACGTCAAGGAGACGACCCGATCGTGCCGTCATGACGCGACTTCGGGCCGGAGTTCCCCGATTTCAGGCGAAGTGCCAGGTTGCGGCAGCAGCGGATGCGAACCCGCACAGCATCAGCACAGCGACGAACCAGCCCGGAACGGTGGCGGCCTCGTCCGACTCGTCGGCCAGGGCGTCGGCGAAGGCGGACGCGCTCGTCGGCCGGTGGTCCGGGCTGACCGCCAGCGCGGACGCCACGGCGCGGTCGACGTGGGTGCCGGCGCCGGTGGAGTCGACGCGGTCGCTGGCGGTGCGGCCCAGTGGCCCGTCGAACGGCAGCCGGCCGGTCAGCAGCTGGAACGCCAGGACGCCGAGCGCGTAGACATCGGTGCGTGCATCGAGCGAACGTCCGTACGCCTGCTCGGGTGCCATGTAGGCCGGGGTGCCCGTGGTGACCGTGACACCGCTGGCCTCGGCGAGCCGCTTGGCGCTGCCCAGGTCGCTGACCAGCACGTTTCCGCTGTCATCCAGCAGCAGATTGGACGGCTTGACGTCGCGGTGCAACACGTCGTGGTCATGCAGTGCTTGGACGGCCAGGCAGGACGCGATCGACAGCGACCGTGCGCCCTCGGCGTCGAGAGCGCCCACCTTGTCGCCGACCGTGCCGCCGGGCACGAAATCCATCACGAAATACGGCCGGTCGTCCTCGACCCCGACGTCGTGCACGCGGACGACCCGCGGGTCCTGAATGCGGCGCAGCAGTCGAGCCTCTTCGAGGAATCGTTCGCGGACGTCGGCGTGGTGCGCCCAGTTGTCGGCCAGGACCTTGACGGCGACCGGTGCGTCCAGATCGGGGTCGTGACCGCGCCACACCGTGGCGAACGCACCCACCCCGTGCACGGCGTCCAGCCGGTAGCGTCCGATCTGTTCCATGATGGTGACCAGTATCGGTGGAAGGCGTATGGACGTCGATCAGGACGCTGAACTCGTGTCGCGGGCCCGTGCCGGTGAACCCGGCGCGCTGGACGCGCTGCTGGCCCACGTGCGGCCGCTGGTCGAACGTCGCTGCCGGCGCATCCTGCCCCACCCGCAGGACGCCGAAGAAGCCACGCAGGACGCGCTGCTCGCGATCGCCACGAAGCTCCACACGTTCTCCGGCACCGGATCGTTCGCGGGCTGGGTCAACGCCATCGCCGCCAACCAGGCCCGCATGACCTACCGCGCGCTGAAGAAGCGGTTCGCCGATCGTGGCCTGGACACCGTGCCCGAGATCGTCGACACCGCCCGCACCAGCGTCATCGCCGGAACGCGCCTGGATCTGCTCGACGCGCTCGAAGCCCTGGAGGAGCGCCATCCCGAGACGGTCGAGGCGCTGGTCATGCGGGATCTGGGCAGCCTGCCGTACGACGAGATCGCGGCGGCCACCGGTGCTCCGCTGGGCACCGTGAAAGCGCGGATCCACACCGCGCGCGGCTTCCTGCGCGAGCGCCTGGCGAGCCAGTGAGGGTGCCGGTGACAACTTTCCGTGCGATGCGCGCATCAGGTCATGCGAGATCGTCGGCGGGGCGGTCGGGGAGGACACCATGAACCGCAAGATCGCAGCACTGCTGGTCACGTTGAGCATCGTCGCCGGCGTCGGCCTGGGTTATCTGATCACACGCTGGAACGACGGGTCCGCCGATGCCGACACGGCCGACCCGCCGTCATCGAGCAGTTCGAGCGGTTCGACACCGCCGCCCTCGGACACGACCGGCGACTCGGCGGCGCTCGAACTGAAGATCCGGCCCGGCGGGGTCGGCCTGATCGAAGCGGGGATGACCGGTCAGCAGGCGCTCTCCACGGGTCAGATCGAACGTGACACCGAGCGTGAGGAGATGTGCGAGGGCATCTACTACCGGTGGACGGACGAGGAAGCCCGGTCGGCGCTGGACGTCGGCGTCACCGAGAAGGGCGACATCGCCTCGGTGGGTGTCAGCCGCGGCACCTACGACACGACGACCGGCGTGCGTGTCGGCGATCGTTTCGATGTGCTCAAGGAGGCCTACGGCTTCCAGCTGTCGGAGCCGGAGACCGCCGGTTACGACCAGGCCGGCGTGTTCGTCGAGGACGGCGGCAAATGGCTCGGCTTCCTGTTCGACGCGCAGCCCGATCAGGTGAACGAGGCGTCGCGCATCGTCTTCATGGAGGTCACGAAGGGCCACAAGCCCGGTCTGATGCGCGACGGCTGCTGACGACGAACTGTGCGGCGGACCGAACCGAACGAGGGTTCTTGTCCGGGCGGCCAGGTATCACTGGAGGAACTACCGTTACGGTGACCCTGACGCCGCACCCCGATTAGGAGTCTCCGTGACGAATCTCGCCGCCCTGCTGGACCAGACCACCGCCAAATACCCGGAGCGCGAGGCCATCGTCTTCGGCGACACCCGGCTGAACTACGCGCAGGTGCACGGCGCGGCCAACCAGGTGGCGAACCTGCTCGTGTCCCGGGGCATCCGGCCCGGTGACAAGGTGGCGTTGTCGTGTCCCAACCTGCCGTACTTCACGATCATCTACTTCGGCATCCTCAAGGCCGGTGCCACCGTCGTACCGCTGAACGTGCTGCTCAAGCCGCGCGAGGTCGCCTATCACCTGGCTGATTCGGACGCGAAGGCCTACTTCGCGTTCGAGGGCACCGCTGACCTGCCGATCGGTGACGCCGCGTGGGCCGGGTTCAACGAGACGCCGTCGTGTGAGCACTTCTTCTTGATCAAGCTGGATTCGGCTGCCCCGGCGCCGCTGGAGCCGCCGGAGTACTACGCGCCCTTGGTGGCCGAGCAGTCCCCGGTCTTCGAGACGGTCGACGTCGATGACGACGACACCGCGGTGATTCTGTACACGTCGGGCACGACGGGCCAGCCCAAGGGCGCTGAGTTGCGGCACCGCAACATGCGCGACAACGCGTTGTCCGGTGAGGCGTTGTTCAACGCCGACCAGAACAACCCGGACACGTATCTGAGCGTGCTGCCGCTGTTCCACTCGTTCGGTCAGACGGTCATCCAGAACGGTGCCGTCGCCTATGGCGGCACGGTCGTGATGCTGCCGCGATTCGAGCCGCAGGCCGCGCTGCAACTGATGCTGGACAACGACGTCACGTTCTTCGCCGGTGTCCCGACGATGTACTGGGGTCTGCTGGGTGCCTTGGAAGAGGGCGTCGACGTGTCGAAGCTGGCGTCGAACCTGCGGGTCGCCGCCGCGGGCGGTTCGGCGCTGCCCGGCGAGGTGCACAAGAACTTCCAGGAGCGGTTCGGCGTCACGATCCTCGAGGGATACGGCCTGTCCGAGACGTCGCCGGTCGCGTCGTTCGCGCCCTGGGGCCAGGAGGTGCGGGTCGGCTCGATCGGCGTGCCGATCCCCGGTGTCGAGATGAAGCTGATCAACGACGACTGGAGCGACGTCGCGGATGATCCCGACGCGATCGGCGAGATCGCGATCAAGGGCCACAACATCATGAAGGGCTACTACCAGCGCCCCGAGGCCACGGCCGAAGCGATCCAGGACGACTGGTTCCGCTCCGGTGACCTGGGCCGTAAGGACGAGGACGGCTTCTACTACATCGTCGACCGCTCCAAGGACATGATCATCCGCGGCGGCTACAACGTGTACCCGCGCGAGCTGGAGGAGGTGCTGATGACGCATCCGGCCGTCTCGCTGGTCGCGGTCATCGGCGTCCCACACGACTCGCACGGCGAGGAGATCAAGGCGGTCGTGGTTCCCGCGCCGGGTGCCGAGGTCACGCCGGAGGAGTTGGTCGCCTGGGGCAAGGAGCAGTTCGCGGCCTACAAGTACCCGCGCATCGTCGAGATCGTCGACGCGCTTCCCATGACCTCGACCGGCAAGATCCTCAAGAGGGAGCTGTCGTAGCGACCGATAGGATCGAGGCATGCCGCGTGTGATCGTCGACGTCATGCCCAAGCCCGAGATTCTCGACCCGCAGGGCAAGGCCGTACACGGCGCCCTGCCGCGCCTGGGATTCGGGGGCGTCACCGACGTCCGTCAGGGCAAGCGTTTCGAGTTGGAGGTCGCCGACACCAGCGCCGAGACGCTCGCCGAGGTCGAGAAGATCGCCGAGACACTGCTGAGCAATCCGGTTATCGAGGACTTCGTGGTACGGGTCGACTCATGAGGATCGGAGTCGTCACGTTCCCCGGTTCGCTGGACGACGTCGACGCCCAGCGAGCGGTCCGGCTGGCCGGCGGTGAGCCCGTCGCGTTGTGGCACGGCGACCACGACCTCAAGAGCGTCGACGCCGTCATCCTGCCCGGCGGCTTCAGCTACGGCGACTATCTGCGCTGTGGGGCCATCGCCCGCTTCGCGCCGGTCATGACCGAGGTCGTCGCCGCGGCTCAGGGCGGTCTGCCGGTGCTGGGCATCTGCAACGGCTTCCAGATCCTGTGCGAATCGCATCTGCTGCCCGGCGCTCTGATCCGCAACGACCACCGCACGTTCGTGTGCCGCGATCAGATGCTGCGCGTCGAGAACGCCGACACCGCATGGACGCGCGCGTTCTCGGCCGGCCAGGAGATCACGATCCCGCTCAAGAACGGCGAGGGCGGCTTCGTCGCCGACGATGCGACACTCGACCGCCTCGAGGGTGAAGGCCAGGTGGTGTTCCGCTACCTGGGTGACAACCCCAACGGCTCACTGCGCGACATCGCCGGCATCACCAACGAGCGCGGCAACGTCGTCGGCCTGATGCCCCACCCCGAGCACGCGGTCGAGGACCTCTGCGGCCCCGGGACCGACGGCCTTGGGTTCTTCACCTCCGCGGTCCAGGCGTTCGTCTCCGCGTAATGCGGTCTCCCAACTTAAGTTGGGAAACCGTCATCTCCGAGCGGCTCGGGACCCGCTCGACCCGAGGAGCCAGGACAGGGCGGCGGCGATGACGCACAGGGCCGCGCCGCCGGTCCAGGCGAGCGTGTAACTGCCGGTCTGGTCGCGCACGACGCCTGCGACGAACGCGGCGACGGCCGCACCGATCTGGTGCGATGCGAAAACCCAGCCGAACACGATCGTGCCCCGATCGCCGAAGATCTCCTGACACAGCGCGACGGTCGGTGGCACGGTCGCGACCCAGTCCAGGCCGTAGACCACGACGAACAGCACGATGCTCGGGTGCACGCTGTCCGCCAGCAGTTCAGGCAACAGGAGCAACCCCACACCGCGGAAGAAGTAGTACCCCGCCAGCAGGACGCGCGGATCGAACCGGTCGGTCAGCCAGCCGGAGAAGATCGTGCCCGCGATGTCGAAG
>Ga0164243_10008885_pt1 | contig 14738 bp, 16 predicted proteins | sample OricompcompostOP_FD_108781 | JGI IMG/M metagenome (GOLD analysis project Ga0164243, IMG submission 108781) | Organic Plus compost microbial communities from Emeryville, California, USA - Original compost - Organic plus compost (OP) | ecosystem: Engineered > Solid waste > Mixed feedstock >... | reverse complement strand
TCTCCGTATTCGATAAATACACGCTGGCCGATCTGGTCGCGAACAGAGAAGAGCTTGCAGGCGTGCTGGGCGCGTATAAACTGATCGGCAGTTCAGCCGAACAGGTGGCGTGAACCGGCGCCGCCGAGGGGAAACCATGGTTGCGCAACTGACTTCCAGCGAAAGACAATATTGTGCCGTCATCCTGATCGTGATGGCCATCGTCGGCATCGCCATGGCGGCACTCGGGCGCGGCGACGCGCTCGGCGTCCACGGCGTCATGGTGCTCGCTTACAGCGGCGTCCTGCTATGGGTCGTGCTGTCGGCCTTCTATGGCCCGGAGCCCACGGAAGACAGGTCGGCCAGCTATTATGACGACCCGATCAAGGTTGGCATCGCACTGTCCTTGGCGTGGGCGGTGTTCGGCATGTTCATGGGCGTCTGGGTTGCCGCGCAACTCGCCTGGCCGAATCTCGCCTTCGACGCCGCCTGGTCGACCTTCGGCCGGCTGCGGCCCACCCACACCACCGGCGTCATCTTCGGGTTTGGCGGCAACGCCCTGATCGCCACCTCCTTCCATGTCGTGCAGCGCACGTCACGCGCGCGGCTCGCCGGCCAGATCAGCCCGTGGTTCGTGCTTTTGGGCTACAATCTGTTCTGCCTGCTGGCGGTGAGCGGCTACCTGATCGGCGTCACCCAGTCGAAGGAATACGCCGAGGCCGAATGGTACGCCGACCTCTGGCTGGTGATCGTCTGGGTCGCTTATTTCATTCTCTATGTTCGCACGTTGGCGCGCCGCAAGGAGCCGCACATCTACGTGGCCAACTGGTATTACCTGGCCTTCATCCTGGTGGTGGCGATCCTGCATATCGTCAATAACCTGGCCATCCCGATTTCGTGGGGCAGCGCCAAGAGCTACACCATCTGGGCCGGCGTGCAGGACGCCATGGTGCAGTGGTGGTACGGCCACAACGCCGTCGCCTTCTTCCTCACCTCGGGCTTCCTGGGGATGCTGTATTACTATCTGCCGAAGCGGGCGGGCCGGCCGATCTTCTCCTACCGGCTGTCGATCCTCTCCTTCTGGGGCATCACCTTCTTCTACATGTGGGTCGGCTCCCACCATCTCCACTACACGGCGCTGCCGCACTGGGTGCAGAACCTCGGCATGACCTTCTCGGTGATGCTTTTGGTGCCGTCATGGGCCTCCGCCGGCAACGCGCTGCTGACCCTGAACGGCGCCTGGCACAAGGTGCGCGACGACGCCACGCTGCGCTTCATGTTCATCGCCGCTGTCTTCTACGGCCTCTCGACCTTCGAGGGCTCGTTCCTCGCCATCCGCCCAGTCAATTCGCTGTCCCACTACACCGACTGGACGATCGCCCATGTCCATGCCGGCGTGCTCGGCTGGGTGGCGATGATCGTTTTCGGCGCGTTCTATACGCTCGTTCCGACATTGTGGAAGCGCGAGCGCATGTATTCGGCGGCTCTCGTCGAGGTGCATTTCTGGCTCGCGATGGCCGGAACGCTGATCTACGTGTTCGCGATGTGGAATTCCGGCATCATCCAGGGCCTGATGTGGCGAACCTACAACGGCGACGGGACGCTGACCTATTCCTTCGTCGACTCGTTGGTGGCGATGTACCCCTACTACATTGCGCGCGCCTTCGGCGGCCTGCTGTTCCTGCTCGGCATGATCGTCGCCTGCTACAACATATGGATGACGGTTCGTGGCGTTCCCGCCGTAGCCGATCTCGCGGAGCGGCCGGAAGCCGGCGCCGCGCCAGCCCTTGCGGAGTGACCCGATGCGTGAGCTTTTCCATCGCAAGCTGGAGCGGACGGCGATCGGCTTCGTGCTGATGGTGATCCTGGCCGCCAGCGTCGGCGGCTTCGTCGAAATCGCGCCGCTGTTCACCATCCACCAGACGGTCGAGGATGCGCCCGATATGCGCGTCTATACCCCGCTGGAACTCGCCGGCCGCAACATCTACGAGCGCGAGGGCTGCTATGCCTGCCACAGCCAGATGATCCGCACGCTGCGCGACGACGTCGAGCGCTATGGCCACTACTCATTGGCTGTCGAATCCAAATACGACCATCCGATGCTGTGGGGCTCGAAGCGCACGGGGCCGGACCTTGCCCGCGTCGGCGAAAAATATTCCGACTTCTGGCATGTCGCGCATCTGAGCAACCCGCGCGACGTGGTGCCGGAATCCAACATGCCGGCCTACGCCTTCCTGGCGCGCACGCGGCTCAAGATGGACGACCTCGGCGAACACCTCAGGGTACTGCGCGAGCTTGGCGTGCCCTATACGGACGACATGATCGCCAACGCCGCGCGCGACGCCTACGGCCAGGCGACGCCGGACAGCGATTTCGCCAGCGGCGTCACCGAGCGCTATGGCGACGCGACCGACGTCAGCGCCTTCGACGGCGTGACGAGCGAAGTGACCGAGATGGATGCGCTGGTGGCCTACCTGCAGGTGCTCGGCCGCCTGACCAACGCGGCGAGCCGCGACGAGGCCGGTATCACGCCCCAGGTCGGCGGCACGGGCGGTTGAGGAGCAAATCATGGATATCACCCACGACATGCTTGTCGGCCTCTCCAAGAGCTGGGGCCTTTTCTATCTGATCGGCTTCGCGGTGGTGGTGACGATCTACGCGTTCTGGCCCTCCAACCGCGCCCGCTTCCATGCGGCCAAGAACGACATTCTGGATCAGGACGACAAGCCATGGCGGTAGAGGAGATCGATCCGGTCAGCGGCCGCGTCACGACCGGGCACGAATGGAACGGCATCAAGGAACTCGACACCCCGGTGCCGCGGGGTGTGCTGATGTTCCTGATCGCCACTCATATCTTTGCCGTGCTGTGGTGGTTCGTGATGCCGACCTGGCCGCTCGGCACCACCTACACGCGTGGGTTGCTCGACACCGATCAGCACAAGATCATCGCCGAGAAGATGGCCGAGGCGAACGCCGCGCGCGCGTCTTGGGTCGATGCGCTCGACACCAAGAGCTACGACGAGATCCTGGCCGACCCGCAGCTCATGAAAGTGGTGAAGGAGACTGGCCACCGCCTGTTCGGCGACAATTGCGCCGCCTGCCACGGACGTGACGGGCGCGGAGGCGCCAACTATCCGGACCTCGCCGACCACGACTGGATCTGGGGCGGTGGACCGGAAACGATCGCCCAGACCATCAGTGTCGGCGTCAACAGCGCCAATCCCGACAGCCGGGTGTCACAGATGCCCGCTTTCGGCCGCGACCAGATGCTCGAGCCGGCGCAGCTGCACGACGTCGCCCTCTATGTCCACTCGCTGAGCAATCCGGATGACGCCACGCCGGACAACGTCGAGACCATCGAGGCGGGCCGGCAGGTGTTCCTGGCCAATTGCGCGGCCTGCCACGGCGAGGACGCCAAGGGGAGCGCCGACGTCGGTGCGCCGAACCTGACCGACAAATACTGGATCTACGGCGGCGACCTCCAGACGATCATAAACACGCTGCATGGCGGACGGCAGGGTCATATGCCGACCTGGGCCGAGCGCCTCTCGCCCGCCGACATCAAGATCCTCGCCCTCTATGTCTATTCGCTGGGCGTGGAAAACCCGTGAGCTGGAACGGACGATGAAGGAACAGGCCGCTGGCAGAAGAATTTCATGGGCTGTCTGGCTGCTGGTCGGGGCCGGCGTGCTGGTGTTCTGCGGCGCCAACGCGCACCTCGTCTATGTGGCGGTGAGTTCTCAGCCGGAGTGCGTGGCTCACCTCAAGGAGCCGCAGCGCGGAGGCGGGAGCTATCGCGCCGCGCAGTCTGATTGCTGACGGGCAGGAGAGAACGACGATGAGCCAAGCCCAACGCCCCTATGGCCTGTTGAACGAGCTTTCGGGCATCGAGGAGACGCGCAATCCCGAGCGCCAGCGCAACCTGCCGGCGGGTGCCTGCTTCGCATGGCTCTCCGCCGGGTGGCGCGATCTGTGGACGCGGCCCGGACCGAGCCTCGCCTACGGCTTCGCCGTCTTTCTCGTCTCAGCGGTGCTGGTGTGGACGCTGTTCGCCTTCGGTTGGGACTACATCCTGTTTCCGGCGCTGGCCGGCTTCATGATCGTCGGGCCGGTGGCGGCGGTCGGACTCTACGAAAAGAGCCGCGAGCTGGAGGAGGGCGGGAAGCCCGGCCTTGGCTCGATGCTGTTCGTGTCGCCGCGCGCCGGCGCGCAGGTGCTGTTCACCGGCTTGCTGCTGTTCCTGGTTATGCTTCTGTGGATGCGCGCCGCCGTCCTCATCTACGCGCTGTTCTTCGGCGTGCGGCCGTTTCCGGGCCTCGACCACATCACCCATGTGATCCTGACGACACCGGAAGGCCTTGCCATGCTGGTCGTCGGCACTGCGATCGGCGGGCTGTTCGCCGCCTTCGGCTTCGCCATCAGCGTCTTTTCCGTTCCCATGCTGCTCGACAGGCCGGTCGATGCTCTGACCGCGATGGGCACAAGCATGGCGACGGTGTGGAACAATACCCGGCCGATGATCGTGTGGGGCTTTGTGGTCCTCATACTGTTTGCCCTTGGCGTGGCGACCGGATTCCTCGGACTGATCGTCATATTCCCGTGGCTCGGCCACGCCACCTGGCACGCCTACAAGGCGATGCGCTGACGAGGCGGAACAGTGTCCTGCTGCGCACCCGGCGAAGCGAGGCTCGAATTCGAGGCGCCGACGGTGGCGCGCGAGGAGATCCTGCTGGCCAGCCGCGATCTCGGCGACGGCACCCGCCAGACCGACCTTTCGGTGCCGGGCGTGCATTGCGGCGCCTGCATCGCCGCCGTGGAAAAGACGCTTTCCGCGCTCGACGGCGTGACCGGCGCGCGCGTCAATCTTTCCACCAGGCGCGTGGCTGTGCGCTGGCGCCCGCTTGACGGGAATGTCCCCGACATGGTCGGCGCGCTGGCACGGATCGGCTATCCGGCGCATCTTCAGTCCTTCGAGGCCGACAGGACCGACCCGCAGCTTTCCCGGCTGATCAAGGCGCTAGCACTTTCGGGTTTCTGCGCCATGAACATCATGCTGCTGTCGGTGTCCGTCTGGTTCGGGGCGGACGGAGGAACGCGGCAGGCTTTCCACATCATTTCCGCCGTGCTGGCGCTTCCGGCCGTCATCTATGCCGGCGGCATATTCTATGCGTCGGCGTGGAATGCGCTGCGTCATGGCCGCACCAACATGGACGTGCCGATCGCCATCGGCGTGACTTTGGCCTTCGGCTTGAGCCTCTACGACACCGCGCAGGGCGCCGAACACGCGTATTTCGACGCCGCGACGACGCTGCTGTTCTTCCTGCTGATCGGCCGCACGCTGGATCACCTTATGCGCGAGAAGGCGCGCTCGGCCGTGGTGGGGCTGGCGCGGCTGGTGCCGGCCGGCGCCACGCTGGTCGAGAAGGACGGAACGCGCCGCTATGTGGCGCTCCCGGCGATCGAATCCGGCGCGCTGCTGTTCGTCGCGCCCGGCGACCGCATCCCCGTCGACGGCGTCGTGGAAACCGGTCGCTCGGACCTCGACCGTTCGCTGGTGTCGGGCGAAAGCGCGCCGGATACCGCCTCGCCGGGAAGCGGGGTGCAGGCCGGGCTGATGAACCTCACCGGGCCGCTGACGATCCGGGCGACGGCGCGGGCAGAAGATTCGTTTCTGACCGAGATGGTCCGGCTGATGGAGGCCGCCGAAGGGGGCAGGGCGCGCTACCGGCGGCTCGCAGACCGGGCCGCGGCCCTCTATTCGCCGGTGGTGCATACCATCGCGGCGCTCTCCTTCGCCGGTTGGTTCCTCGCCACGCGCGACTGGCACCAGTCGGTGACGGTGGCGATCTCTGTGCTCATCATCACCTGTCCCTGCGCGCTCGGCCTCGCCGTGCCGATCGTCCAGGTGATGGCGGCGCGCCGTCTGTTCGAGCGCGGCGTCATGGTCAAGGACGGCGCTGGGCTGGAACGCCTCGCCGAGATCGACGCCGTGCTGTTCGACAAGACCGGCGTGCTGACGCTGGGCAGGCCGCGTGTCGCCAATGCCGGCGAAATTGCGCGTTCGGCATGGCCGATAGCCGTGGCCCTGGCGGCGGGCTCGCGTCATCCGGCCGCCCGCGCGATTGCCGCAGCCGGCGGGGCAGGGGGAGCGGATGTCGTCTTCGACGAGGTCCGGGAGATCCCGGGCCTGGGGGTCGAGGGCCGTGCGCGGGGAAAGCTTTATCGGCTCGGCCGGTCCGCTTGGGCGCTCGGCGGCGACGCCGGCGAAGGCAGCCCTGAGGGCGGATCGGTCGTCGTGCTGGCCGGCGATGGCGCCAGGCTGGCGACGTTCGCGATCGAGGATCGCGTCCGCCCCGGCGCCAGTGAGATGATGCACCGGTTGCGCCAGGCGGGCCTGCCGGTCGAAATCCTTTCGGGCGACCGCGCCGTGGCGGTTCAGGGACTGGCGTCGCAACTGGAGATCGACCGCGCGGCGGGCGACCTGCTGCCGTCGGACAAACTCGCCCGCATCCGCGAACTCGCCGATGCCGGCCGCAAGGTGCTGATGGTCGGCGACGGCCTGAACGATGCGCCGGCGCTGGCGGCGGCCTATGTCTCGATGGCGCCCGCTACCGCCGCCGACATCGGCCGCAACGCAGCCGATTTCGTTTTCCTGCACGAGGACCTATCGGCTGTCTCGACGGCGTTCGACATTGCACGGAAAGCAAAGGTGCTGGTGCGCGAGAATTTCACGCTTGCCGTCGCCTACAACGCGCTGGCCGTGCCGGTCGCCGTCGGTGGGCTGGTCACGCCGCTGGTGGCGGCGGTCGCCATGTCGCTGTCATCGGTACTGGTCGTGGCGAACGCCATGCGGTTGCATTCGGGGCGCCTGCGCCCGGGATCGGCCGCCCGACCAGACGAAGGTCGCCGCGCGCCCGTCCAGCCACAGACGGCAACGGTTGCCGGCCGATGAACTATCTCGTGGTCCTGATACCCGTCGCGCTCCTGCTCGGGCTGGCGGGGCTGGCGGCTTTCCTGTGGTCGCTGCGCTCCGGCCAGTACGAGGATCTGGACGGCGCCGCCGAGCGCGTCCTGCTGGACGACGACGACAAGCCGTATCGCTGAGTTGCGGGAAAACGAAATGGACGCGCCTCACGGCGCGCCCACTTCCCCCGCCCATGCAAGCCGATCCTATGGCTTGGCCGGACCGGCGTGCATGATGTCGTCTTCCCTCGGGCCGTCGACGATCAGGTAACCGGCGAGGCCGCGCTCCGCCCGCGACAGCGCGTGGTCGACCAGCACGTAATGACCGGCGCGGTCGACCTTGAAGTCGACCACCATGGCGCCGCCGGGCGGCACGGTGACCGTCTGCACGTCGGTGAGCGGCGGCGACGTAATGCTGGCGAACGGGTAGACATGGTCGAAGATCTCGCCGATGACGTGGAAGGACGAGGTGTAGTTCGGCCCGCCGACGCCGAAGAAGATGCGCACCGTCTCGCCCGCATTGGCGTAGAGCGGATGCGCCTTGGTGAGCGCACCGACCGAGCCGTTGAACAGGAAGTATTCCGGACGCTCGGAGATCAGCTTGTCATAGTCCATCTCCATCTCGCCCTTCGTGCCGAACGGCTCGACCGTGTAGAGCTCGCCCTGCATGACGTAGAACTCGCGGTCGACCTGCGGCAGGCCGCCCTCGGGCTCGACCACGATCATCCCGTACATGCCGCTGGCGATGTGGTGGGCGACGCTGGGTGTGGCGCAGTGGTAGATGAAGACGCCCGCCTTCAACGCCTTGAACGTCACCACCGCTTCCTCGCCGGGCGCGATCTGGGTGAAGTCGGCGCCGCCGCCGGGACCGGTCGCGGCGTGGAAGTCGACCGAGTGCATCATGACGCTGTCGGCGGCGTTCCTGATATGGACCTCGACCGTGTCGCCGACGCGGGCGCGCAGCATCGGGCCGGGCACCTTGCGGTTGAAGGTCCAGTAGACATAGGACGTGCCGTCGTCCAGCCGGCCCTTCAGTTCGACCGTTTCGAGGTCGACGCGCACCACCTGCGGCGCGCGCTGCCCGATCGGCGGCGGCAGGTTGGCCGGGTCGCGCACGATGTCGGCGGCGTCGCCCTCCATGTCGGAGCGCGGGCCGGGCATGACCTGGATCAGGCCTTCCATGCCCGCTGCGCGGTGGCCCGCGATGGAGCAGAAATAGGCGAATTCGCCCACCTTGTTGGCCAGGAAGGAAAAGGTCGAGGAGGCGTTCTTGCCGACCACGATGGATGAGCGCGCGGCATACTGGTCGAGGACGATGTCGTGTTCGGCGCCCTCGCCGTTGATGAGGTTGATCTGGACCAGCTCGCCCTCGTGCACCATCAGCGTCGGGTTGACCTTGCGATCGATGTCGCCGCCGACGCCGATATAGACCATGCGGCCGTCGGCGATGCCGGTGCGCAGCGTGAAAATGGTGGCGTTGTGGTAACTGACGGCCGGCTGCTCGGCCGATGCCGGTGCGGCGGCAGGCGCTGCCGTGTCCTGCGCCGTCTGCGCGGTCATGGTATGGTCGTGCGTTTGGGCGAAGGCGCTGGAAAGCGGCGCGAACGCCACGGTTCCGGCCAGCAAGGTCGCGAGAAGGTGCCGGGTCACCGCAAGCCCGGCCTTCGGTCCGGCCGCCACGATCGGGCTGGCTCTGCTGCTGTGTGTCATGGGAGGTCTCCGTTTCTGTTCTGGATCGAACGGAAGCACCTCTAGCAAGCCGCCGCACCGCCCTCCTTGAGATAGCGCAACAAACCCGCGGATCGGGGGTGACCCCGGACCATGACGCAGCGCGCTGCCGGCGGCGAAGAACTTTGCGCCTGCGCAAGGACGGCCGCGCAGGCCGGATTCTAGAATTGGGGATACGGCATCGGCACGATACCGCAACCGGCAGAGCGACGGACATGTTCGAGGATTTGCGCAAGACAGCGGGTGTGTGGGGCGAGGAAGCCGTCTTTGCCGGAAGCAAGACGGCCCGCGCGATCCTCGGCGTCAGATTGGCGGTGGTGGACGTGCTCGTAGGCGTCGGTGGCCGCATGCTGGCGGCGCCGTTCGGCCCGGGTCGGACCGGCCACGGCGCCTTGGCGCGCTACGGCAAAGAGACCGCAGAAAGGGAACGATAACGATGGGGACCGCGCTGTCGCGCTGGACGATGGTCTTCTTCGCTGCCGCGCTGCTCTTCCTGCTGGCGGCGGAAGCGATGATGGCGGTGGGCTACGGTTTTCCGGCGGCGCCCGTCGAGGCCCCGGAGACGCTGGTCCTCGTCCATGCCGTCGCCATCGGCTGGCTGAGCCTGCTGATGTGCGGCGCGCTGCTGCAATTCGTGCCGGTGCTGGTGGCGCGGCCGCTGAGGGCGGGGCGTCTTGTCGTGCCCGCGTTGCTGTGCCTGCTGGCCGGACTGGCCTGCCTGCTCGGCGGCTTCCTCGACCTCGCCGGCGCCATCGTGAGCGGCCTGCCGCTGCTGCCGGCAGCGGCGGTCCTGCTGCCTCTGGGGTTTCTGCTGATCGGTTTTATCGTCGCCGCGACGCTGTGGAGCGTGCGGCCGTCGCGCCTGCCCTTGCAGGCGCGGTTCGTCGCGGTGGGCGTGGCCTGCCTGTTCGCGACCTTCGGCCTCGGCGCGCTTTTCGCGCTGACCCTGTCCGGCCTGCTGCCTTTCGACGTCCGCAGCTGGGGATTGCCGATCCATGCTGTCGCGGGGTTCGGCGGCTGGCTGACCTTCAGCGCCATCGGCGTGAGCTATCGTCTGCTGCCCATGTTCATGCTGTCCCCGGAGAAGGAGTGCGCGACGGGCAAGGCCGCGTGGTGGAGCGGCGTCGCCGCGCTGCTGTCGGTTCCCGGCGGCATCGTGGAACGCCTGCTCGGTTGGCCCGGCATGGGCGGCGCTCTCGCGGCGGCGCTGGCTGCAGCGATGCTGGTGTTCTATGGCGCCGACCTCGTCTTCTTCTACCGCAATCGCAAACGCCGCCACGTCGAACTGAACGTCAGCGCGGCGGGCGGCGGGTTTCTCGCACTGTTCGCCTCGGCGCTGCTGTTCTTCGCTCTGGTCGCCGCCGGCTCGCTGGCTCGGCATGTCGGCGCATTCGTCTACCTGGTCGCCTTCGGCTGGCTGACCGGCCTCGGCCTGTCGCAGCTCTACAAGATCGTGCCGTTCCTGACCTGGCTGGAATGTTATGGCGGGCTGATGGGCAGGAAGCCGACGCCGCGCGTGCAGGACCTGGTCGTCGAAAAGCGCGGGCGATACTGGTTCGCCCTTTATTTCGTCGCCGTGGCGGCCGGCACGGCGGCCTTGTTGACGGAGGCGCCATCGCTGTTCCGGCTGGCATCCGCACTGATGCTTGCCGCGACCCTTGCCATTGTCGCCGAACTGGTCGCGGCGCGACGCCTCGTCTATGTGCCGTCGGAAAAGCGGCTTCCCGACGGGGCAGTGCAACCTAATCTCTTCCTGCCGCGATGCCGTTGATTCCACTTGGAGATTTTGCCATGTCCCCTGCACCCTATGATCTCGACGTCAGGCCGATCCTGCGTGAGGGCGGCGAGCCGTTCAGCGTCATCATGACAGCGGTCGCAGCGCTCGCGCCCGGACAGCCGCTTCGGTTGCTTGCCACCTTCAAGCCGCTGCCGCTTTTCCAGGTGCTTGGTGCGCGCGGCTTCGATGCGGCGGCGCGCGAGATCGGCGGCGGTGACTGGGAGGTGATTTTCACGCCGGCCGATGGACCATCGGCGCGGGAAGCTGCCGCAACGCCGGCCGCGCGCGATGCCGGTCACGATTGGCCCGAGCCGGAGTTCGAGCTCGACCTGCGCGACCTCGATCCGCCCGAGCCGATGGTCCGCGCGCTGGAAGGCGTGGAATCGCTCGCCGCGGGCCGGACGATGGCCGCGCTGCTGCCGCGCGAGCCGGTGTTCCTCTTCGAGGAGCTCGATCAGCGGGGCCACCGGTGGCGCGGCGCCTTCCTGCCGGACGACGGCTATCGAATTGTTATTCGCGCCAAGGACGCATCGAAGGAGAGCGGGACATGACCGCCGGGTCGGATATGCTTGCGGCGGAGGTGAGGCGGGCGCTAGCCCTGGTCATCGATCCCGAGCTTGGCGAGAATGTCGTCGACCTCGGCCTGATCTACGCGGTCGCGGTGGAGGACGGCGTGGCCCGCGTCGAGATGACGACCACGACGCCGGGCTGCCCGGCGACGGCCTTCCTCAAGGAGGCGGTGCAGGCGGCCGCATGGGGAGTGCCGGGCGTCCGCTATGCCGAAGTGAAACTCACCTACGAGCCGAAATGGTCGCCCGCCATGATGAACGAAGTGGCACGGCGGAATCTCGATAGCCGGTGAGAGCCGGGCAGATGCGCCGCGGCTTTTCCCCGCTCACTCCTTGCCGGCATGCGCTTCGGCGATCTGCCTGAGCCTGCTCGGGTCGGTGACGGCGACTTTCTGTCGCCCGCTGCGGATCAGGCCCTTTTCCTCCCACGCCGTCAGCAGGCGGCTGACCGTGTGGAGCGTCGTGCCGGTCATCTCGGCTATATCCTGACGCGAGATCGGGAAATCGATCAGCACCCCATCGTCGGTCTTCTTGCCGCTCTGCGCGATCAGCTTGAGAAGGGCATGCGCCACGCGCTGGTCGACCTGCTCGGTGGACATCTCGACCACGAGCGTATGCGCATCCTGCAGGCGGCTCCCCACGGTCTTGTAGGTATGGGCGCCGAAGGCCGGGAAGGTCGCGGCGAATTCCGACCACAGTGCGCTCGGCCAGGCGAGGACGATGCAATCGACCGCGGCGACGGCGCTGGCGGGATAGGTGGTGCGGCCAAGGGCGCGTGCGATGCCGATCAGCTCACCGGGGCTGATGTAGCGCACGATCACGTCCTGGCCTTCCGGCGTCGACTTGACCACCCGGACATGGCCGTCGAGCAGCAGGAAGAAGGCGTGCGCCTCGGCATCCTGCTCGAAAATGGCCTGTCCCTTGGGCACACGCTGCGAGCGGGCCTTGCCGACAACCCGGTCGAGGTTGTCGGCCGTCAGGCCCTGAAAAAGGGGCAGGCCTGAGATCAGGGACCGGTCCAGTCGGCTCAACGGCCTTTTCTCCTTGGGTTGTCGAAACTCGGATTCGAACGGCCGCACCATCTCACAGGTCCCTGGAGCGCGGCAAGATGAACCTGCTGCGGTCATTTATCTCCCATTTCCGATTTGTTTGCGCTGCAACAAAGTTGGCGTCTGGCGGTATACCTAGATATCGCCCGACGGTTCGCCGTCATCCAAGAGAAAGAAAGGCAAATCCGATGAGACCCCTAATCGCTGTTGCAGCCATCTTCGCCGCGTTGACGCTGGCCGGAGGCGCCGAGGCGGCCGACCACCAGATCCAGATGCTCAACAAGGGCGAGAAGGGCAACATGGTGTTCCAGCCCGATTTCGTCCAGGCCGCGCCCGGAGACACGATCACCTTCGTGGCGACCGACAAGGGGCATGACGCCGAGAGCGTCAAAGGCATGATCCCCGACGGCGCCGAGCCCTTCAAGGGCAAGATGAGCGAAGGCTTTACCGTCACCCTGGACAAGGAGGGCGTCTACGGCGTCAAGTGCACGCCGCATTACGGCATGGGCATGGTGGCGCTGATCGTCGTCGGCAAGCCCGTCAACCTTGAGCAGGCCAAGGCCGTCAAGCAGGTCGGCAAGGCCAAGAAGGTGTTCGCGGCGTTGCTGGCCGAAGTGCCGGCCGGGAACTGAACGCGACTGACCACCACCAGCGTCGAAAAATCCGTTCGGCGCCGGGACAGGGCTGGGACGTGATGGCGATTCCACGCACGCGACCGGGAAACTATCCGGCGCTTTTCTCCTACGGGTTCAGGCCCTTCTTCCTGCTCGGCGCGCTTTACGGCGGCGGGGCGATCCTGTTCTGGCTGCCGCTGTTCTATGGCCGCCTCGCCACCCTCAGCGCCTTTGCGCCGGTCGACTGGCATGTGCATGAGATGCTGTTCGGCTATCTCGCCGCGATCGTCACCGGGTTCCTGCTGACGGCGATCCCGAACTGGACGGGGCGGTTGCCGCTGCAGGGCCTGCCGCTGCTGGTTCTGGTGATGCTCTGGCTGGTCGGTCGCGTGGCCGTGTTCTTCTCCGCCGTCATGGATTGGCGGCTGGTCATGCTGGGAGATTGCGCATTCCTGCTCGCCGTCGCCGCGGCGGCAGGGCGTGAGATCGTGGCCGGAAGGAACTGGCGCAACCTGAAGGTTCTCGTGCCGGTTTCGATCCTGCTGGGGGCCAATGTCGCCTTCCACGCCGAAGTTCATTTCGACGGCGTTTCCGATGTCAGCCGCCGGCTGGGCATCGGCGCGGCCATCGTTCTGATCATGATCATCGGTGGGCGCATCATCCCGAGCTTCACCCGCAACTGGCTTGTGCGCGAGAATCCCGGCCGCCTGCCGGCGCCGTTCGATCGTTTCGACGTAGCGGTGATCGCGGTTTCTGCTGTCGCGATTGCGGCATGGGTTTTCTTCCCCGTCCGTCCTGCAAGTGGTGTGCTGGTCATCGCCGCCGCCGTGTCGAACCTCTTGCGGCTGGCGCGTTGGGCCGGAGACCGTACGTGGCGGGACCCGCTGGTCCTCATCCTGCATCTGGCTTTTGTCTTCGTGCCGCTTGGGTTCCTGCTGAACGGACTGACCGCGCTGTTTCCGGGGACCGTGCCGCAGGCGGCGGGGCTGCATGCCTTCGGCGTTGGTGCGATCGGTTGCATGACGCTGGCAGTCATGACACGTGCCACACTCGGCCATACCGGCCGGAAATTGCGGGCTGGGACTGGAACTTGTGTCCTGTATGCCATGGTCATAGTCGCCACTGGCTTACGGATTGCAGTAACCTTTCTCACTGATGGCGAAACGCTACTGATTTTGTCGGCTGTTAGCTGGGCGGCCGCTTTCCTCGGCTATGCGGCACTGTTCGGGAGGATGCTTGTTCGCCCGAGAATGACAATACGCTAAGTTGGTTGATCATGATCGTCTGTTGATCCCGTTTCGTCGGTCCACCGCTGATGTTTGCGAGATTACTGGCCACCGGCGAAATCGTTCAGCCGTTCGAGGTTTCAATTGCGCCGGGCAGCTATTGGTTGACGAGCTTGCCAAGCAAGAAGCTCTCCAACGCAATGCAGAGCTTCGGCTGTCGCTTAATCGAGATAGCCATATGCGACGGTCGGTTTGCGGCCCAACCATTGTTACCGCGAATGGCTGGAACGAGGGCTATCCGGGGTGGCAGCTTTTCGGGGAACGTTCTCCAAGACCGGACGGTCCGTTCTCGGCCCCGAATGCGTCATCGATAACGGCAGAATTCAGCCGTTCAGACACGAGGCCGCCGCCCGAGCCACATGTGGCGCGTGTGCTGACCGTCGCGTCTCAGACAAAGTTTGTCCACCGATTTACTTGATGGGTTTGGCGGCGTGTCGAACCTTCTTCTCCGGGGCGGCGTAGGTGGGTGTTTGTGTTGATTTCCGCCGAGAACTGACCCGGGATTGAGGGATTTTTCCATCGAGAAGTGACCCATGTTTGAACCCACCCCTGCTGGTTGATCGCAGGGGACATTGGAGTGATAGACATGGCGTTACTGAGCGTTATCCGACGCTGGCATCTGCGGGATGGACACTCGATCCGGGAGATTGCCGCCACCGGCTATGGCAGCCGATGCCGCGCTTTCCATCGCTGGAGGCCTTGAACGACTGGCTGGAGCGGCGGTGTCGGGCGCTGTGGCAACAGATTCCCCATGGCCTCAGGCCGGGAACGAT
>Ga0164243_10008884_pt1 | contig 14740 bp, 12 predicted proteins | sample OricompcompostOP_FD_108781 | JGI IMG/M metagenome (GOLD analysis project Ga0164243, IMG submission 108781) | Organic Plus compost microbial communities from Emeryville, California, USA - Original compost - Organic plus compost (OP) | ecosystem: Engineered > Solid waste > Mixed feedstock >... | reverse complement strand
TCGACCTCTACGTCGAGCGCGGCGGCAACTTCATCGACACCGCCAACACCTACACCGACGGCAGCTCCGAACGGCTGCTCGGCGAGTTCACGCAGGGTAACCGCGAAAGCCTTGTGCTGGCCACCAAATACACCACGCAACGTCGACCGGGCGACCCGAACTCCGCAGGCGCCTCGCGCAAGAGCCTGGTCGCGTCGGTCGACGCGAGCCTGCGGCAACTGCGCACCGATTACCTCGACCTGCTCTTCCTGCACGTGTGGGATTTCGCGACACCCGTAGAGGAGATCCTGCGGGGTATGGACGACCTGGTGCGGCAGGGCAAGATCCTCTACGTCGGTATCTCCAACGCCCCGGCCTGGCAGGTGTCACGGATGCAGGCGATCGCCGACCTGCGCGGCTGGTCACCGCTGGTCGCGCTGCAGATCGAGTACAACCTCATCGAACGCACCGGGGAACGCGACCTGATACCGATGGCACGTGAGATGGGGCTGGGGGTGACGCCGTACTCGCCGCTGGGCGGTGGCGTGCTCACCGGAAAGTACCGCCGCGACGACCTCACGGCGAGCCACCTCGCGTCCGAAGGCAGCACCCGGGGAAGCTTCAACGCCGCCCTGGGCACCGTCACCGAACGCAACATTTCCATTGCCGACGTGCTGAAAGACGTTGCGGCGGAACTGGGCTGCACGTCCGCTCAGGCCGGCCTGGCCTGGATGCTGCAGAACCCGGACATCACGGCGCCGGTCATCGGCGCCCGCACACCCGCCCAACTGGAGGAGAACCTCGGCGCGCTCGACATCGACCTGGCCGAAGACCACCTCGCCCGCCTCGACGAGGCCAGCGCGATCGACCTCGGCTATCCCCATCAGATGCTCGCCAGTGACCACATCCGGAATGTGACAGGGGGATCGTGAGGTTGCGCGTCAACTCTTCCGGTAACGCACCGCGTCGTTCACCAGGGTCACCAACGCCTTGCGCCGCACCTCGGGGCCCTCGCCGGCCACAGTGGTGCCGAGCATGAGATCGATGGCGGCAGGGACCGCAAGCCACCACGCGGCCATCGATCGGGCCACGTAGAGCAGATATGCCGGTGCGACGTCGTCGCGGAGCGTCTTGTCGGCTTGCGCCAGGGCAACGACGCGGCGGTCACCGGCGTAATGCTCGGCCCGCTCGTCGCGCGCCGCAGGTGGGTTGCCGTCCAAGGGATTACGGTCGAGACCCTCCCACAGCAGCAACCGCAGATAGTGCGGGTACTCGCGGTGGTAGTCGTAGATGCGCCCGGAGAACTCACCGAGATCATGTGCCAGTTCGGGCGTGAGCGGGACGGCGGCGGCGAGCTTGATCATCTCCTGTTCGAGCACGGCGCTGAACAGGTTCTGCTTGCTCCCGAAGTACTGATAGATGCGTTCCTTGTTGACGCCGGCCCGTGAAGCGACGCGGTCGACGCGGGCGCCCAGCGGACCGTGCTCACTGAATTCGTGCACGGCGGCGTCCAGCAGCTTCTGCTTGGTGCGCGCGGTGTCCCAGGCCATGCGCGCAGTCTAACAGTTCCCAACTGGTCAGTTGGGAACCGTCAGAGCTGCGCACCGCCTGAATCAGAAGAAGCCCTTCGCGGTGGTCGCGTAACTGGTCAGGACGCACTTGGTCTGCTGGTAGTGCTCGAGCATCATCTTGTGGTTCTCGCGACCGATGCCGGACTGCTTGTAACCGCCGAACGCCGCGTGCGCCGGGTAGTTGTGATAGTCGTTGACGAAGATCCGGCCGGCCTGGATGTCTCGGCTCGCGCGGTAGGCGACGGTGCCGTTTCGCGTCCACACCCCGCCCGCCAGACCGTACAGCGAGTCGTTGGCGATCTTGATGGCGTCGGCATCGTCGTAGATATCGGCCTGGATCAGGGCACGCGACGGACAGGTGCAGGTTTCGCCCTGGTTGAGGGCGAACATCGTGAAGCCTTCCAGCGTGCGGTCGTAGAAGTCGTCGTTCGCGTCGGCGACGTCGGCGAAGAAGATGTTGGGGCTCTTGCCGCCCAACTCCAGCGTCACGGGAATCAGGTTCTGCGAGGCGTATTGCATGATCGCGCGGGAACTGCTGGCGAGCGGCTTGCCGGCTTCGAGCCCGAATCCGGTGACCACATTGATCACACCCGCAGGCACCACGTCGGCGATCAGGTCGAGCAGCACGTGGATCGAAGCCGGTGTCTCGCGACGAGGTAGTACGGGGCCGCGGTGTCGTCGACGCTCGTGACGTGACCGTAGGTGATGTCCACGACGCCGGGGATCTTCTCGGCCAGCGGCATGTGGACCGACGCGAAGTAATCGTCGAAGGATGCGGGATCGGTGGGGTGGCCGTACAAGACGACGAGCTTGACCATGTTTCTCCTGTGAATGTGACTGCGTGCGAGTGGATTACGAAGGGATGACGGGAAGCAGCAGCGTCGAAGGGGTTGACCCGCCGGTATGGATGGTGGTGCGACCGGCGTAGATGCTCGCCGGCCGGTCTTCGGGGTGGGTGTGCAGCCACGGGCCGGAGCCGCGGGACACCCACGCCTCGTTGCCGTCCTTGGGCTCTTCACGCTCGAAGTCGTGGCCGCTGATCTGCAGCGCGATCCGGTATCCGGCGGGAAGCACGATGCAGGTGGGCCAGATCTCGATGTCGAGTTGGTAGACGGTGCCGGGATCGAGCGGTTGGAGCTCGTCGTGACTGTGGTACGGCCGGTAGGGCAGGCTGCGGGCGACGTCGAGCTTGCGGTGGCTGGCACGCAGCCAGCCCTGGGCCAGCGGTGTGTGCGGGTCGATGGTGCCCTGGAACTCGACCTCCCGGCCGTCGGGGGCGAAAGCCTGCAACGTCACGAACAGGTCCGCATCGACGGTGGATGACGACACGAACAGTCGCGCCGAAAGTGGTCCGGTCAGTTCGGTTTCCGCGGTGAGCGGGCCGGTGAGGAAGGTCAGCGGTTCGCCCGCGGCATCGAAGGTGGCGCTGTGCTCGGTGTCGACCGGAGCGGAAGTCAACGCCATGTCGGCGGCGTCGAGGTGCACCTCGGTCCACTGCGTGTTCTCCAGCGGCCAGGCCGTATGAGTGCGAACCTCGACCTCGTCGGTGAACGGCCGACGGATGTGCAGCAGAACCGGTGGTCGTGTGTCCCAGCCGTTGTCCTCGCCCTTGAGGAAATGGTCGAGGAACTCCTTCTGCAGCGCCATGCCCTGCGGCAGGTAGAACCATTCCTCGTGGCGCCCCGGGTGCGCTTCGAGCCACTTCTGCGCCGACGCGGCCTGGGTGAACGCCTCGAAATTGCCGCGTGGATGCAGGCCGAACCCGGCCCAGTTCGCGGCGCTGAGGAACGGCACCGTGACCTTCGACCAGTCCGGGGACCGGTCCCGGTAGAACTCGTCATCGAGTGGCCGTTTCAAGATCTCCGGCAGTGGATCGTTACGGTTCAGCGCAAGCTCGTCGGCGCTCAAATCCTCAGGGCCGGTGGCTTGTTCGCCCTGCCAGCGGTCCATCCTGCCGTCGGGGTTGCCGTGCTGCACGGACACGACCTGCCTGGGGTACCAGGCCTCGAGGAAGCCATTGCTGACGATTCCGCCATGCCGGGCCCAGTCCCGGTAGAAGTCACCGGCGCCTTCCCACGGAATCATCGCGGCCAGTGACGGCGGCTGTTGGGCGGCCACCAACCACTGGTTGATCGCGTAGTAGGAGATGCCGTTGAGACCCACCTTGCCGGTGCTCCACGGCTGCCGCGCGGCCCACTCGATGGCGTCGTGATGATCGCGGACCTCGCGGGGTGAGAGCATGTCGAGCACGCCGGGGGAGCGGCCCGCGCCGCGGGAATCCACACGCACCACGGCGTACCCCCACGGCACCCAGATCTCCGGATCCACGGTTTCCCACGCCATGTACGACCTGCTGGATCCGGGCAGGATGTCGGGATAGGTGGTGATCAACCAATTCCATTGCGGTGCATAACCATCGGAGTACTCGACGCCTTTTCCGTATGGGCCGAGGGTCATCACCACCGGCGCCGGCTCGCCGTCGTCGGGACGGAAGACATCCGCCCGCAAAATCAGTCCGTCGTCGCACGGGACGGCGACGTCACGTTCGATGATCACGTTGTGTCCTCCTGACGGTGAGGGGTGAGCGGCGGCGGAAAGCTCCCGCGTCCACTTTCCAACTGATGAGTTGGAGTGTGGCATGGCTCACGCCAGAAAGCAACCAGTGAGTTGGATGCTAGTGGGGGTGGGGCGCGGTCATCAGCTCCGCGTAGGCGCGGCGTAGGGGTTGAAAAGGTGCTTCTGCACCTGACTTTCATGGAATACGGGGGTTGCGGAGCTACGTGCATTGACGCAAGCTCCCAACTAGACAGTTGGATAGGCGGTAGCGGGCCTCGGAGGAACACGGCAACTCTCAAACGCGGATGTCGTCTACGGCCGCACCTATGGAGATGACGACTTTGCCGTGTACACCGCCATTTTCGAGTTTGGCGTGGGCTTCGGCGATGCGCTCGAGCGGGAATACACTGTCTGCGACAGGCTGCAGGTGACCGGTTTCGGTGATCTGGGTGAGTTCTTCGAAAAGGACGCCGGTGGGGTGCCCGAGGAAAAACCGGATCCGACGCTCTCCGAAGATCCGTGATGCCGCGATGACGCCGAGACTCCGCAGCTTGTGGTCGACGTCGAAGGCGATGGTGACCATCCGACCACGCGGCGTGAGATGTCTACGAAGACTCCACAGTTCGTTGCCCCTGGTGTCGAAGATGACGTCATAGGATCCGAGGGAGGCGACGGGCGTGCGGTAGTCGATAACCTCGTCGGCTCCGAGCCTGAGCACGAAGTCCGCGCTGCTCGCGCTCGTAAGCGCCGTCACATGTGCCCCGAGCATGCGTCCGATCTGCACTGCGACGCTGCCCACGCCGCCGGCAGCGCCGCGCACCAGCAGTCGTTCGCCTGCGTGCAACCGCGCCTGGTCGCGTAGTCCGACGAGCGCGGTCGCCCCGCCGGCGACCAGTGTGACCGCATCTTCTGCGCTCCAGCCGTCGGGTGACCGAGCGATCCTGCGCGCCTCTACCGGCACGTACTCGGCGGCAGAGCCGATCGGTCCACGTTCGTCGACGGTGCCCCATACACGTTCTCCCACAGCAAATTCGGTGACATCTTGTCCCAGGGCGACGATCTCGCCGGCGAAGTCCACACCGACGAATCGAGGGAGCGTCACACGCGCGAGAGCCCTGAGCTTGCCCTGGCGTTGTGCGAGTTCGCCTCCGTTGACCGTCGTCGCTTCCACACGCACGAGCACCTGACCGTCCCCTGGTTGCGGTACTGGTACCCGCAGGACTTCCAGAACCTGCGGTGCTCCGTACCGCCGGAATGCCGCGGCGGCCATGGTTGCGGTGGTGTCTCCTGTGGTCATCGCCGTCCTCTCCGTTCATCGCATGTGCCGTCGCGACGCTATCGACTAAACGGAGAGGGGCATCCGTTTTAAGCTCTAGTGAGAACAGATTGAAGGGTTCTCTCTCGGATCGGAGGTCCTCGTGCGTCGGACGGCCCCCCGCAAGGACGCGCAGCGCAATCGTGCGCGCATCCTCGCCGCGGCGCGCGCTGCGTTCGTCGCGCACGGACTCGGCGCCTCTACCGCGGCGATCGCACGAGCCGCGAACCTGGGTACCGCGACGCTGTACCGTCACTTCCCGACTCGACCGGACCTGATCGACGCGGTGTTCGGCGAAGAGGTCGAGCACTGCCTGTCACTGCTTGCCGCCGCGATCACGGTCCCGGACCCTTGGCAGGGGCTCAGCCAGGCACTGGAGGCTGTGGTTGACCTCGAGCTTGACGCGCCGGGTCTCGCCGGCCGGATTGCCGGGGATCAGCGATCCACGCCGCTACTGGAGCACTTCAACCAGCGTGTGCGGCGAGACCTCGCCAGCCTGGCTGAACGCCTTCGCAACGTCGGCGCCGCCCGGTCCGATCTGAGGGGTTCCGATATCGCAATGCTGCTCACCGCACTTCGTGCCGTCGCGATGAGCGACCGGAACAACGCCCGAAGGAGCACTCGTCGATTCATCCGCCTGGCAATTGAGGGGCTGCGCTGACCCTCGATGTCTTGAACAGCAATTGTCATACGACCGGGCACCGATATAGTAAGTGCACGGAGTATGACGAGCGGAGGTAGGGCGTGTCGAGGCGGGAAGCCGGCAATGTGGCGAAACCGCCTCGTGCCACCGGACTTGCCTCGATCGCGGGTTATCTTCTTCGGCGTGCTCAGCAGGTGCACAACGCGCTGTGGTCGCAGATGGTGGTCGGCGATCTGACGAGCCCGCAATATGCGGTGCTCGCAGCTCTGGCTTCGTTTCCGGACATCCCTCAACAACAAGTCGCTCAGTTGGCCTCGCTGGACAAGTCTTCGGCGGCCGACGTGGTGAACCGTCTGGTGGCGAGGTCGTGGATCAGCCGTGAACGCGACCCGGACGACGGTCGTCGTTACGTGTTGACGTTGACCTCTGCCGCGGCAATCGCACTGTCAGCGATCACGCCGAGCGTGGAAGAAGTTCAGGCGGCGCTGTTACGTCCGCTGGAAGCCGGGCGGCGGCGTCTTCTGATTCAGCGCCTTGCCGCCGTGGCCCGGGTGCCTGCCCGCGAACTCCGTGCTGAGGCTGCGTCCGACATCTGTACCCTCGACTTGGGCGCGCCCGGGCATCTGATCCGGCGCGCACAGCAAGTGCATACCTCGCTGTGGGGCGAGCTCGTGGGCAGTCTCCTCACCGGTCCACAGTTCGCGGTCCTGTACGTTGTGAGCCGTCGACCGGGAATCAACCAGACCCAGCTCGGGGAACTCGCCGCGCTGGACAAATCCAGTACTGCCGATGTGGTTTCGCGGTTGATGCGCCGTGAGCTTCTTGTGCGCGAACGCGATTCGAGCGACGGCAGGGGCCGGATGCTGTACGTACCGGAATCTACTGTGGCGCAACTGAAACAACTTGCACCGGCGGTTCGGCAAGTGCAGAACAGGCTGCTGGAGCCATTGGGCGAAAAAGTCCGATCGGCGTTCCTCGCCGACCTGGCGCAGGTTGCGTTCGTCGGAGAACCGCCGTCAGAGGCGTTGTAACACTTCCTGTGTGAGAGCTGGCCGTGCGGCAAAGGCACGCGCCTGACTGCATCGTCGCCGCGCTTTACGGGAATAGTACGTACACATGATTTACAGATGTCGTCACGCTTCCTGAGTAGTGCCTTGACCCGTGGTTGTTCGAGGATCTACTCTTACCGCCGGTAGTATGTATACGGACTATTGGAGAGGGTGTAAGCGATGACCAACCGGCGATTTCGTGCAAGCGATCCCGAGTTGGACCGTTTCTACGGCGAACTGTCGGCGGCAGCGCTACAGCCGTTGTGGGAGATGCGCGGCCTGCTCACCCCGGAGCCCAAAGTCAAAGGGATACCGCACCGTTGGGAAGGATCAGTGTTGCGTGAGCTCGGCGCAGCCGCCGGCGCGCGTGTGCCGGTCGACAGAGGTGGTGATCGACGGGTTCTGGCGTGCTGCAATCCAGGATTGGATGGGGCTCCGTATGCGGTGTCGACCTTGTGGGCCGCTGTTCAGTATCTGAAGGGTCACGAGTCGGCACCTGCACATCGGCACACCCCAGCGGCTCTGCGGTTCATCGTCGAAGGCGAGGGGGTGTGGACACTGGTCGACGATGACCCACTGCACATGGGATACGGCGATCTGGTCCTCACCCCGGCATGGACATTCCACGAGCACCACAACCCTGGCGACAAACCCATGATCTGGCTTGACGTTCTGGATCTCCCCATCGTGGCTGCGTTGGACGCGGTGTTTTTCGAGTCAGGCGAGAACGGGGTCCGCTCGGTGCACTCTGAGTCGCGATCGGTGTCCGAAGGCTGGTTCGGTGGAGGGCCCGGGCTGACCCCTGTGGGAGGTCCGGAACTGCCGGCACTCCGCTCGCCCCTGCTGGCGTACCGGTGGGCGCACACCGACCGCGCCCTGGACGCACAACTCGATGCCTCCGGTGCCGCTCACGCCCGCCTTCGTTACACGGACCCGGTGCGCGGCGGGGACGTCATGCCGACCATGCGTTGCGAAATGGATCGTGTGCGCCCAGGGCGAAGTACGTCACCGGAGAGGCAGACCGGAGGCCGCGTCGCTTGTGTGTTGTCAGGAACAGGGCGAATGGTGTTGGGGGGACAGAGTTTCGACCTGGCTCCCGGTGACGTGTACGCCATACCGTCCTGGACCTGGTGGCATATCGAGGCTGACGAGCAGGTGGATCTCTTCAGCACCAGCGATGCGCCGGTGCTTGAGGCGCTCGGACTCCTGCGAACCGACTCACGACAGGAGAAATGCTCACAATGACCACCAAGGTCGACAATCTGGTCGTCGGCGGGGGGATAGGCGGACTTGCCACAGCGCTCGGGATCGCCGGCAGCGGCCACCGCGTTCACCTACTCGAACGCAATGCCGACTTCACCGAGATCGGGGCCGGGTTGCAGTTCGGCCCGAACGCGAGCCGCGCACTGGATCAGCTTGGTGTGCTGCAGGATGTCCTGCCTTCGGCAGTACGGCCGCTTCGCGCCGTCATCATGGATGCCTACTCCGGAGCGCCGCTGACCGTGCTCGAACTCGGGGACAAGTTCGAACAGCGTTACGGCTATCCGTATTTGGTGTTACACCGCCACGACCTACTTGAGATCCTGGTCAAGCACTGCCGGGAGAACGACCTGATCACTCTGGAGACCGGCCGCAACGTCGTCGACTCCGAGGTCGGCCCGGATGGGGCAGCGGTCATGTGCAGTGACGGAACTCGTTACGAAGCGCGCGCTCTCGTCGCCGCTGACGGACTCCACTCGGTGCTGCGTCGGCATGTCACCAGCGACACGGTCCAGTGCAGCGGTTACGCAGCGTACCGGGGCACCATCCCGATCGAGGCGGCAGGCTGGGCCGCTGGCTCCACCGACGTCATCCTGTGGATCGGTCCCGACATCCACCTGATGCAGTACCCCGTCCGGCGCAGTGCGCTGTACAACCAGGTTGCGGTGTTCAGGAGCCCACGGTACGCGGCTGGGCTGCGGGAGCCGGACCAGTGGGGTCGGCCCGATGAGCTCGACCAGGCGTTCGCTCCGGCGTGTGAGCGTGTCCGTGCGGCGGTGGCGAAGATCGACAGGACCCGGTACTGGCCGATGTTCGACCGGGCACCTATCGAGTCCTGGGCGCATCAATCCCTGTTGCTGATCGGCGATGCGGCCCACCCGATGTTGCAGTATCTCGGGCAGGGTGCATGCCAGGCCCTCGAAGATGCGGTCGAACTCGGTGAGCAGTTCCGCGCCAACCGTGTCCACGACAACAAATCCCGGGAGGCTGCCTATCTTGGCTTTCAAGAGCGGCGAGTGCCACGCGCGTCGCGGTGCCAGACTGTCGCACGGCCGTGGGGAGATCTGTGGCACACCAGCGATCCGCTGCTCATCGAGGTGCGCAACCTGTTGTTCGCCAAGCGCACTCAGGATGACTACGCCGAACTCGACTGGCTGTACGCCGCCGACGCCCGATAAACATCCCACCAGGAGAACATATGCGTTACCTCAGCTTCGATGACCGTGACGGACAGCACCGCGTGGGGGTCATCGCCCCGCAGGATCCCGAGACGATCATCGATGTCACCGACAGGCTCGAGCATGGACTGGGCAGCCCGATGCGTCGACTCATCGAGTACACCGTGGGCGGAGGCTCACTCGACAGGCTCATCGACACCTCGCCGCGGTTGGATCGGAGATCCGTCACGCCTTTGGCGCCGGTCCCGGACGCGTCCAAGGTGGTTGCGGCTCCGGTGAATTACGTCAACCACCAAAGCGAGATGAGCCAAGACAGCCACATCGACGCGTTGGGCGTTTTTCTCAAGGCCCCGTCGTCGATGATCGGGCACGGCGGAGTGGTGCGACTTCCCTATACTGACCGCCGATTCGATCAAGAGGGCGAATTCGCCGCGGTCATCGGGGCGCGGGCCCGCAATGTGCCAGAAGATCGGGCGCTCGACCACGTGTTCGGCTATACGTGCCTGCTGGACATGACCATGCGCGGTGGCGAAGACCGTTCCGTCCGTAAGTCGTTCGACACATTCACCCCCGTAGGGCCGACCATCGTCTCCATAGACGAGGCACCCGCGATCGATGACATGGAGATCCATCTGTGGGTCAATGACAGGCTCCGGCAGCGTGCCGACATTCGCGATTTGATCTGGAGTCTGCCACGTCTCATCGAATACGCCTCGTCGGTTATGACTCTCGAGCCCGGCGACGTCATCACCACGGGCACGCCCGAGGGGGTGGGCGAGGTGTTCGACGGTGACCTGATCCGCCTTTCAGTTACCGGACTCGACCAACTGGAGGTCACGGTGTCGTCTGATGGCGCGGTGGCGTGCCCGACCCGCGGTGTCAACCGCGGACCGAAGCCGCCCGCCACCCTCACCCCCGTGGCCGAGCGCACCCCCTGAAAAATCCCCGGGCTCCGCTCGCCTCTCTCCCGATGCGCTGCCCCGGCAGAGGCCGCGCTCGACATTCACCGGCGCGGCCCAGCCCCCACCTCTCGGCTGGAGATCGTCTGCGTCCGTTTGTACAGCCACAGCATGACGGCGAAGAACGCGACGAGGCCGAAGATCTGCGCGAAGCTGCCGTCGTTGCCGGAGAAGATCGCCAGCGGGTCCTCGTTGCCGGTACCCGCCACGATGCCCGCGAAGACGACACCGTAGAGGCTCTCGCCGACGATCAGACCGGTCGCCAGCAGCACGCCGAGACGCTTCTTGCGTTCGACGTCGCCGGTGCGGTACGCCCAGCGGTTGTAGAAGTACCCCATGATCGCGCCGATCGGGATGATCAGCGTCAGGCTCATCGGCAGGTACATACCCATGCCGACCGCCAGCGGCGGCAGGCCGAACCGCGATGTGCGGATGAGAATTTCGTCGATGATCACCACCACGACGCCGATCGCGGCGCCCAGCCCGATCAACGACCAGTCCAGCGAGCCGCCGAACACACCCTCGGCCAGCGACGAGATCAGCGCGGCCTGCGGTGCGGCGAGCGCGTTCTCGGTGGCACCAGGCGCGCCGAGGAACCCGAACGCGGTCTGCATCAGATCGAGCACCGGCGGGATGATGGCCGACCCGAACAGCACGCCGATCACCAACGCCACCTGCTGCTTCCACGGCGTGGCACCGACCAGCTGACCGGTCTTGAGGTCCTGCAGGTTGTCGTTGGAGATGGTGGCCACGCCGAACGTGACGGCCGCCGCGAACAGTGTGAACGCCACCAGCGCGGTGGAGCTGGTGTCATCGGTGGGGCCGTACACGAACTTGATCATCAGCGCCGCGACCACCACGGTCAGGATGCCGACGCCGGAGATCGGGCTGTTCGAGGACCCGATCAGACCGGACATGTACCCGCACACCGCGGCGATCACGCCGCCGACGACGAAGATGAACACCAGGCTCGCGGCGATGATCGCGGCCGACTTGCCCTGCAACGCGGTCCCCAGACTGAAGTCCCACATGAGCAACCCGATCGGGATGAGCATCACCACGATCGTCGCGATCACGATGGGGAACGGGATGTCGCGCTGGGTGATGTCGACAAGTTGGCCCTCGCGGCGCTCGCGGGCCGACACCAGCGCCTCGGTGATGCCCTTGACGATCGGGCGCAGGATCTTCAGCAGCGTCCACACCGCGCCCACCGCGATCGCGCCGGCACCCACGAACCGCACCTCGTTGGCGAACGCACTGGAGATGACGTCGGCGACGGATTCACTGCCCGCGAAATCGCCGATGGTGCGGAACGGCAGGATGATTCCGAACGAGATCACCAGGCCGACGAGCATCGCGATGCCGACGGTCATGCCCACCAGATGTCCGACACCGATCAACGCGAACGACAGGCTCGCACCGAACATCGATCCGCCCGCGCCGACGCGGAAGTACGCGGTGATCGAATTGGCCAGCACCTTCAGATTGGCGAGCAGTGCGAACGCGACCGACACGATCGAGCCGAACGTGATGATCCGCAGACCGATCCGGTTGTCCTCGGCACCCTCGGTGCGCTCACCGACCTTGAGCACCTCGGCGGCCGCGACACCTTCCGGGTAGGGCAGATCCGACCCGGTCACCAGCGCGCGGCGCAGCGGGATCGAATACATCACGCCGAGGATGCCGCCGACGGCGCACACCGCGACGGTGATCCAGTACGGAAACCCGGTCCACCAGCCGATCATCACCAGGCCGGGCAGCACGAAGATGATCGCCGACAACGTGCCCGCGGCCGACGCCACGGTCTGCACGATGTTGTTCTCCACGATCGAGTGGTCGCGGAAGTTGCGCAGGATCGCCATCGAGATCACCGCCGCCGGGATCGCCGTGGCGAATGTCAGCCCGACCTTGAGTCCCAGGTACACGTTGGCGGCAGTGAACACCAGCGTGATCACCCCGCCGAGCAGGATGCCCCGGACGGTCAGTTCGCGCAGCGTCGGGGTGGCGGGGGTTGCAGTGCTTTCCGAGGTCACCTCGGGATTTCCTTCCGATGGACGGCAGGCCGACGCGTCCCGCCGGCCAGGTGCTTCTACACGTTAGGCCCCGAACCTGGGGATCGTGGGCAGGATCAAGCCGTTTTTGTCGGTGCCCGGTGTCATTCTGAGCGGCTCTCGAGAAAAGGAGTCGTCATGACCGCATCCAACACCCCTGCCGCCGGCTGGTACCCCGACCCCAGTGGTCAGCCCGGTCAGCGCTATCACGACGGACGCCGGTGGACCCAGCATTTCGTGCCGACACCGCCACCCGCACCCGCCGCGCCGCCACCTGCCCCGGTCGCGGTGGCCGTCGCGACCGGCGGTGGGCCCAGCCACGGCCTGCACGCCGTGCTGACCCTGCTGACCTGCGGAATGTGGTTGCCGATCTGGATCCTGGTGGCGATCTTCGGCGGCGGGGGGACCTCGGCCGTGGCGGTCAGCGGGGCGGGCGTGGTGCGGACGGCCAACCGCAGGCCGGCCATGGTGATCGCCGCGGTGATCGGCGGGCTGTTCCTGCTCGGGCTGGTAGGCCAACATCCTTGGCTGCTGGTTGTTTTCGCGGTTCTCGGTGTGGTGGCGGGTTTCGGTGTGTGGTTGCTGAAGTCCGCGCAGCGACGCGACGAGCAGCATCGGACCGAGCAGTTCCATCGCGATATGCTCGCGCAGCGTGCCGAGTATGAGGACCAGCTGTACCAGCAGGGCGATCCGCGGGGAGTTCACGGGCGCTACATGCCACCCCCGACACCGTGAGCCACACCGTGAGCGGGTCCGCAACGAACCCGTCGCCGCCCGTTCACCTGTAGGTCTCCATCCGCTCACCTGCCCACGCCAAGCTCTTGCGCGACCTTGGCACAACTGAAAAGGGTGACGAATGACCTGGATGAGCCAGTCGACAGCGCGGGCTGCAACGTTGACGACGCTGGTGGCCCTGATCGCGGCGGGGTGCGCGACCGAGAAGGAGCCGTCGCGCGACGATGCGGCGCCGGGCCCGCGTGCCATCTCGCCCATCGACTGGAACCTGCCGGCGGCCGACCGCTACCACCGCACCGCGACCTACCCGGTGTTCCTCAACCGGCCGGCCGAGGATCCCGTCGACGCCGAGACTGTCGCGGAGATCTCGACCGTCACGCCGGACGGCAACACGCTGATCTACACCGACGCCGCCGCCAAGCGCATCGGATTCGTCGACATCACCGATGCGGCGAAACCGGTTGGCAAGGGCACGCTCTCGCTCAAGGAGCTGGGACATCAGGACGACCAGCCCACCTCGGTGGCCGCAGTCGGTGAGTTCGTGCTCGTCGTCGTCGACACCACGGGCGGCGACTTCCCGCACCCGTCGGGACGCGTCGACATCGTCCGCGTCGCCGACCGCACGCGCGTGCACAGCATCGACCTGGGCGGGCAACCGGATTCGATCGCGATCAGCCCCGACGGGACATTCGCCGCGATCGCCATGGAGAACCAGCGCGACGAGGAGTTCACCCCACCCGGCGGTGAGGAAGGTGACCTGCCGCAGCCACCAACAGGTTTCGTGCAGCTCATCGACCTTGCCGGTGCGCCGAACACATGGACGCCGCGACGGGTCGACTTCGACGTCGAAGCAGCGCGCGCCGCGGGACTCGACACGCCCGAGGACTTGGAGCCCGAGTACGTCAGCATCAACTCCCGCGGTCAGGTCGCGGTGACGCTGCAGGAGAACAACGGCATCGCGATCATCGACGGTGCCACCGGTGACGTCATCAAGATCTTCAGTGCGGGAAGCGAATCCGTCGAGGGCATCGACACCGCCGAGGACGACACCATCGACCAGACCGGATCGATCCCCGAGACACCCCGCGAACCCGACGCGATCGGCTGGATCGACGACACCCATGTGGCCACGGCCAACGAGGGGGACTGGAAGGGTGGCACGCGCGGCTGGACCATCTTCGACGCCACTACGGGCGACGTGGTGTGGGACGCCGGCAACACATTCGAACAGCTCGCGGTGCGCACCGGCCTGCACATCGAGACCCGCGCGGAATCGAAAGGCCCTGAGCCGGAAGGGCTGGCGATCACCGATCTCGGCGGTCGCCGTACCGCGCTGATCGCCTCGGAGCGCAGCAATTTCGTCGCGGTCTACGACGTCACAGATCCGAGTTCGCCGGTGTTCCGCCAGATCCTGCCCACCACACCGGGGCCCGAGGGCATCCTG
>Ga0164243_10008883_pt1 | contig 14740 bp, 8 predicted proteins | sample OricompcompostOP_FD_108781 | JGI IMG/M metagenome (GOLD analysis project Ga0164243, IMG submission 108781) | Organic Plus compost microbial communities from Emeryville, California, USA - Original compost - Organic plus compost (OP) | ecosystem: Engineered > Solid waste > Mixed feedstock >... | reverse complement strand
CCCGGACGGCACCGCCACCATCACCGGCAAACACCTACCCCTGTTCAGCACCGTCATGGCCATCGAACGCATCGACGCCATCGCCCGCGCCGCCCAGCAAGCCGGCCACCCCGGCCCTATGCGCCACCTACGCGCCGACATCTACCTCGGCAAACTCACCGGCCAATACGACGGCCTCGACGACGACGACCTCATCGCCGCCCTGCTCTACCAAGCCGGCATCGAACCCGACCACGAAGACCCCGACGACAACAAGCCCGACGACGCCCCGCCCCACGCTCCATCCACTGTGGACATCCAAGACGACGCCAACGCCGCCGCCGAAGCCAATCCCGCCGCGGGCGCCGACGATGCCGGCGCTGAGCCCGCCGCGGGCGCCGACGATGCCGGCGCTGAGCCCGCCGCCGACGCCGACGATGCCGGCGCTGAGCCCGATGCCGGCGCCGAGGATGCCGGCGCCGAGGGCGACAACGAGGACCATGACTTCGACGACGAGATGTGGATCCGGATGGACCACTGGCGCTCTCTCGTCGACCGCAACGACGAAGCCGACAGTGACGAAGAACCCTGCCACCACGACCCCGACGACCGCAAAGCCTGCGACCACCCACCGATCGGACTGGACACCACCGGCGACGGCATCTGCTTCGGCCACCACACCGACCGCAACGGAGCCGCCCGACGAGCACACGGCCGCGGCCTACGCCTGGCCGCCGACCTGACCAGCATCACCGGACTGACCGAACAACCCGCCACACTCCTGGGCTGGGGCATGCTGCACGCCGAACTCGCCCGCCGCATCGCCGCCACCCCACACGCCACCTGGTGGTACGTCCTCACCGACGACGACGGCACCCTGCGCGACGTCGCCCAACTACACCAACGCCCCGACCCCGGCTGGGCACCCGGCCCCACCCCCGACCCCAACCTCAGCGACTACCGCGGCCTGGAATGCTGGCTCACCCTCACCCCCACCGACCTGCACACCCTCCAACACAACCCACCACCAGGCTGGCAAGCCGTCCTGAACGAACTCGCCCACCACCTCGCCACCCGACCCGGCGGACCACCCCACAACAACCCCCGCCGACGCTTCCCCACCGTCGCCATGCGCCGCTGGGTCGGCATCCGCAACGGCGTCTGCGTCTTCCTCACCTGCGACACACCCGCCCACCACTGCGACACCGACCACACCACCGACCACGCCCACGGCGGCGACACCACCCACGACAACCTCGGCCCGCTCTGCGAACCCGACCACCTCGCCAAACACAACGAAGGCTGGCGCAGCTACCAGATCTCACCCGGCAACTTCGTCTGGATCAGCCCACTAGCCATCACATACGTCGTCATCCGACCCCCACGACCCGGCATGCCCCCACGACTACTGCGCGTCGTCACCCCACGAACCCCACCCGACACCCACCTCGGCGTCCCCGCCGAAGAACCCCCGCCCTTCTGAAGCGGGGCGTCCGAACGGCCGCAAGGCATACCGCGTTGGCGTCATACGATCTGGCCGGAGCGACTGAACCGGAAGGTGTTCTCACGGCGGCGCTGGCCCAGAGCAGCAACCTTGTTCGTGCACCGTCGTTTCGGCGAGGCCGCACGGACGGCGGAGGCGGCGTTGGCCGTCGCGAAGGACGCCGATCCGCTGGGGCTGTCCCTCGCGCGAGCGGCTCATGGCCTCTCGCTCGCGGGTATCGACGGACGACGTCGCCCTCAGACGTTGAAGCGGAACTCCACGACGTCGCCGTCCTGCATGATGTATTCCTTGCCTTCGATGCGAACCTTGCCTGCGGCCTTGGCCGCGGGCAAGGAGCCGGCGGCCACCAGGTCGTCGAACGAGACCACCTCGGCCTTGATGAAGCCACGCTGGAAATCGCTGTGGATCACGCCCGCCGCCTCGGGCGCGGTGGCGCCGACCGGGATGGTCCAGGCACGCGCCTCCTTCGGGCCCGCGGTCAGGTAGGTCTGCAGCCCCAGGGTCCTGAAGCCGATCCGGATCAGCTGGTTGAGCCCGGGCTCGGGCTGGCCGATCGAGGCGAGCAGTTCGCGTGCCTCCTCCGCCGGCAGGTCCAGCAGCTCCGACTCGATCTTCGCATCCATGAATACGGCCTCGGCCGGGGCGACCAGTGCCCGCAGCTCGTCGAGGAACGCCTCGTTGCCCAGCTCTCCCTCGTCCACATTGAACACGTACAGGAACGGCTTGGCGGTCAACAGGTGCAGCTCACGCAACTCGTCAAGGTCGGCGAAGCGCCCGTAGAGCGTGTTGCCGTCGTCCAGTAACGCCCGTGCGGCCACCGCGGCGGCGTGGATGGGCGCCCGATCCTTGCGGACCTTCGCCTCCTTCTCCAGCCGGGGCAGCGCCTTGTCGATCGTCTGGATGTCCGCCAGGATCAGCTCGGTGTTGATGGTCTCGATGTCGTCGCGGGGCGAGACCTTCCCGTCGACGTGGACCACGTTCGGATCGGAGAACGCACGCACTACCTGACAGATCGCGCTCGCCTCGCGGATGTTGGCGAGGAACGCGTTGCCGCGCCCCTGCCCCTTCGACGCGCCGCGCACCAGGCCGGCGATGTCGACGAACGACACCGGCGCTTGGATGATCTTCTGCGAGCCGAAGATCTCGGCCAGCTTGTCCAGCCGCGGATCGGGCAGCCCGACCACGCCCACGTTGGGCTCGATGGTGGCGAACGGGTAGTTCGCGGCGAGCACGTTGTTCTTGGTCAGCGCGTTGAACAGGGTGCTCTTGCCGACGTTGGGCAGGCCGACGATGCCGATGGTGAGGCTCACGGGCGCCCAGTCTATCGGCCCGCGCTGTTGATCTCGGTCGTGGCATCCGAGGCCGGCCCGGCCAGCGGCAGAGCCGCCGCCGCGCACACGCTCAGGTCCGAAACCCGCCAGCCTTCGACGCGAGGACGGGTGCAGGATCGTTGCCATGACCGCCGAGCCCCGTGACGCCAGCGCGGCGCTGGACTTCGAGCTCTGCTACCGCGCGGTGGACAGTCGCGATGCCCGGTTCGACGGTTGGTTCGTTACCTGCGTCACCTCGACCGGCATCTACTGCCGGCCGTCGTGTCCCGCGCTGACCCCGAAACGGCGCAACGTCCGGTTCCTGCCGTCGGCGGCCGCCGCGCAACGAGCCGGGTTCCGGGCGTGCCTGCGCTGCCGCCCCGACGCCGCACCCGGAAGTCCACAGTGGAATTACCGGGCCGACGTCGCGGGCCGGGCGATGCGACTGATCGCCGACGGCGTGGTGGACCGCGAGGGAGTCCCCGGGCTCGCGGCCCGGATCGGCTACACCTCGCGCCACCTGACCCGGGTCCTCACCCAGGAGTTCGGCGCCGGTCCGCTCGCCCTCGCCCGTGCCCAGCGCGCCCAGACGGCCCGGGTCCTCGTCGAGACGACCAGCATGGGTCTGGCCGAGATCGCCTTCGCGGCCGGCTTCGGCAGCGTCCGCCAGTTCAACGACACCCTGCGCGAGGTGTACGGTCGCGCGCCCAGCCAGCTGCGCGCCGCCGCGACACGATCGCCGGCGCCGATGAGGGACGCCGGAACCGGCCCGCGTACGGTCACCGCGATCACCGTCCGCCTGCCCTACCGGGAACCCTGGCATGCCGCGTCACTGCTCGGTTTCTTCGGCGCCCGTACGGTGGCCGGCCTCGACGAGATCGACGGCAGCGTCTATCGACGTGGGCTGCGGTTACCGTACGGGCCGGGGCTGGCCGAACTGGATCTCGCGCAACCGGTGCACGGCGCCGGCGGGACGGGCTACGTCCGGGCCACGCTGCACCTGGCCGACCTGCGCGACCTCGCCCCCGCCGTGGCACGTTGCCGGCGCCTGCTCGACCTGGACGCCGATCCGGTCGCGGTCGACGAGGCGTTGGCCCGCGACGAGGCGCTGGCCGCCGCGGTGGCGAAGGAGCCCGGAGTGCGGGTGCCCGGCGCCACGGATGGTTTCGAGATCGCGGTGCGGGCCGTGGTCGGCCAGCAGATCTCCGTCGCGGGCGCGCGCTCGGTCCTCGGCCGACTCGTCACAGCCTGCGCCGCCACCCCGGAGGACCCCGCAACCACGGTCGATAACCCCGCCGACACGGGTGCACGCGCCGCGCTGATCGCGTTCCCGGGTCCGGAGCAGGTCGCCGACGCCGCCGACGACGCCTTCGCCATGCCGGCGTCGCGACGTGCCACGGTCCGGGCGCTGGCGGCGGCGGTGGCCGACGGCCGGGTGGTGCTCGACCCCGGGGCGGATCGGGCCGAGTCCATGGCCCGCCTGCTGGAGATCCCCGGTGTCGGCGCGTGGACGGCCCAGTACATCACGCTGCGAGCCCTGGCCGACCCGGACGTCCTCATGACCACCGATCTCGGGGTGCGGCGCGGGGCCGGCGCCCTGGGCCTGCCCACCGATCCCCGCGCCCTGCACGGCCACGGCCAGCGATGGGCGCCGTGGCGCTCCTACGCGACCGTACGGCTGTGGCGCCATGCCTGATCCGACCGGACTCCAGGAGGAGACCATGCTGACGTCCACAGTGGACACCTTCCTCGGCCCGTTCACCGTCATCACCGACGGCGAGGGGGCGGTGCTCGCGTCGGGCTGGACCCCGGACGTCGACACCCTGTACGCGTTGATCCACCCCAGCCTGCGGACCGCCCAGCCGCGACCCCGCCGGGAGCTGGGCGAGGTCACCCGTGCAATCGTCGCGTACCACGCCGGCGAGCTGGCCGCGATCGACGGGATACCGATCCGGCAGTACAGCGGTGGTAGCTTCCTCCCGCTGGCCTGGCAGGCGCTGCGCAAGGTCGAGCCCGGCGCGCCGATCTCGTACACGGAGCTGGCCAGCAGGACGGGGAACGTGACGGCCAGCCGCGCCGCCGCGAGTGCCTGCGCCCGCAACGCGGTCGCGCTCTTCGTGCCCTGCCACCGGGTCATCCGTACGGACGGCAGCCTCGGCGGCTTCCGCTGGGGCCTGCCGATCAAACAACGCCTGCTTACCCACGAGGCCCGATGACGGCAGGGATCCGGAAGAAACCTGGGAGCTTTTTGTCGGTGGTGCCGGCTAACGTCGAAACGTGCCCGATGCCAGTCATGTGCCGAAGCCTGCGACGAAACCGCTGACGAACCTGCTGCGCACCCGGCACTACCTGCGGCCCTACCGGTGGCACTACGTGGTTCTCATCGCCACCGGCTGCGCCGCCACCGGGCTGGCGATCGCGATTCCGCTGCTGGTGCGGCACGTGATCGATGGTCCCGTCGCACGACGGGAGCCGGGCGGGCTGTGGCTGTTGACCACGCTGGCGCTGCTGTTCGGCCTGCTGGAGGCCGGCCTGATCTTCTTCCGGCGTTGGGTCGCGGCCGAGTCGGCGATGGGCATGGAAGCGAAGCTGCGCAGCGACCTCTACCGGCACCTGCAGCGACTCTCCGTCGGGTTCCACGATGGCTGGCAGACCGGCCAGCTGCTCTCCCGGGCGATGTCGGACCTCTCCGCGATCCGCCGGTTCCTCTCCTTCGGCCTGATCTTCCTGGTCATCAACGCGCTGACCTTCATCACGGTCGTGGCCCTGCTCATCGGCCTCTACCCGCCGCTGGGCCTCGCCGTCTCCGCGAGCGCACTGCCGCTGGCGGTCATCAGTTACCGGTTCAGCCAGCGCTTCAACGCCAAGTCGCGGGCGCAACAGGACCAGCTCGGCGACGTCGCCACCCTGGTCGAGGAGTCGGCCGGCGGCATCCGGGTCGTCAAGGCGTTCCGCCGGCACGAGCACATGTCGAAGACCTTCGAAGCCCAGGCCGAGCGCCTCTACGACATCAGCGTGGACAAGGCGCGGCTGGCCGCCGCGACCTGGCCCCGCTTCGACCTGATCAGCAACGTGATGCTGGCGGTCAGCCTGGTCGGCGGCTCGGTCGCGGTCGCCGCGGGCCACCTGTCGGTGGGCCAGCTCGTGGCGTTCGTGGCGCTGCAACTGATGCTCGTGTTGCCGGTCGACTCGCTCGGCTTCATCATCGCCAACGGGCAGGAGGCGATGACGGCGGCCGACCGCGTCTACGAACTGCTCGACGCCCGACCCACGATCACCGACCGCCCCGGTGCCCAGGTGCTGCGCCGAGGCCAGGTGAAGGCAGCCGTACGGTTCGAGAACGTCCAGTTCACCTACCCGGGGTCCGACCAGCCCGTGCTGCGCGGTGTCGACCTGGAGGTCCGTCCGGGGGAGACCCTCGCCATCGTGGGCGCCACCGGTGCGGGCAAGACCACGTTGGCCAGCCTCGTGCCCCGGCTGATCGACCCGACCGGCGGCCGGGTGACGCTCGACGGCACCGACATCCGTGACCTGACCATCGACTCCCTGCGATCGGTGGTGGGCTTCGCCTTCGAGGAGGCCACACTCTTCTCGATGAGCGTGCGGGAGAACCTGACGCTCGGCCGCCCCGACGCCTCCGACGAGGAGGTGGCACAGGCGCTGGAGATCGCGCAGGCCGGGTTCGTGGCGCAGCTGCCCTGGGGGCTGAACACGCGGGTCGGCGAGCAGGGGCTGTCTCTGTCCGGTGGCCAGCGGCAGCGCCTGGCCCTCGCCCGTGCCGTGCTGGGCAAGCCGAAGCTGCTCGTCCTCGACGACCCGCTCTCCGCGCTGGACGTGCACACCGAGGAACTGGTCGAGCAGGCGCTGGCCCGGGTGCTGGACGGCACGACCGCGATCATCGTCGTGCACCGGCCCAGCACGGTGGCACTGGCCGACCGGGTCGCCCTGCTGCAGGACGGGGTGATCGCCGCGGTCGGCACCCACTCCCACCTGCTCGCCACCGTGCCCGCCTACCGCGACGTGCTCTCCGCGACCGAGCAGGAGGTCGCCGCGTGAACCAACCGAAGGCCGATCGTCGAGGGACGAAGCGATGAGCATCGACGTGACCGCCTGGCGCGGTGTGGCCGAGGACGCCGACGCGGAGCGGACCAGGGCGGAGGCGACGGATCGCCGTTCGACGACCGCGCTGCGCCGGTCGAGCCGGGCGCTGCTGGGTGACCTGCTGCGGCCGCACAAGCGTCCCCTCGCGCTCGCCATCGGCTTGCTGTTGCTGCAGAACGCCGCGGCGATGGCCGGCCCCTACCTGGTCATGCTCGGCATCAACCAGGGCATCACGCCACTGATTCATGGAGATGCCTCGACGATCTTCTGGATCGCGGTGGCGTTCGCGGCGGCGACCGCCGCCGAGTACGTGGGCCGGCGCGGCTTCCTGATCATCTCGGCCCGCCTCGGCCAGTCGCTGCTGCTCGAACTGCGCCGTCGGGTCTACCGGCACTTCCAGAAGTTGTCGATCGGCTTCCACGAGAAGTACACCTCGGGCCGGATGATCGCCCGGCTGACCTCGGACATGGAGTCCATCGGGGAACTCGTCGACGGCGGCATCGACAAGCTCGTGCTGGCCGTGCTCTCGGTGGTGTCGATCGCCGGCATCCTGCTCTACGTCGACGCGCCGCTGGCCCTCGTGGCGCTGCTGTCCTTCCCGTTCCTGCTCTGGGTCGCCAACTGGTTCCGCAAGGCGTCGGCCAAGGCCTACCGGCGCACCCGGGAGGCGGTGGCCCTGGTGATCGTGCACTTCGTCGAGTCGCTGGGCGGCATCCGGGCCGTCCAGGCCTTTCGGCGCGAGCCGCGCAACCAGGAGATCTTCGACGCGGTCAACGACGAGTACCGCCGGGCCAACATGGCCACGTCACGGCTGCTGGCCATCTTCGGCCCGATCATCAAGGTGATCGGCAGCACGACCATCGCCATCGTGCTGGCCTACGGCGGCTACCGGGCACTCAACGGCGACATCCTGCCCGGCGTGCTCGCCGCGTTCCTGCTCTACCTGCGCCGCTTCTTCGAGCCCATGCAGGAGCTGAGCCAGTTCTACAACTCGCTGCAGTCGGCGACCGCGGCGCTGGAGAAACTCTCCGGCGTGCTGCAGGAGGAGCCCGGTGTGCCCGAGCCCGTACGGCCGGTGCCGCTGCCCTCGGGCCGCACCCGGGGCGAGGTGGTCTTCGACCGTGTCGAGTTCGGCTACCGCCGCGACCGGGTGGTGATCCCGTCGCTGGACCTGCGCGTGCCGGCGGGCCAGACCGTGGCGCTCGTCGGGGCCACCGGCGCGGGCAAGTCCACGGTCGCCAAGCTGGTGGCGCGGTTCTACGACCCGACCTCGGGGGCGGTGCGGCTGGACGGCGTGGACCTGCGCGACCTGGCCAGCCACGACCTCCGTGCGGGCGTGGTGATGGTGACGCAGGAGAACTTCCTCTTCTCGGGCACGATCGCGCAGAACATCGCCTTCGGCCGGCCCGACGCGACCCGCGCCGAGATCGAGGCGGCGGCGCGGGCGATCGGCGCCGACGACTTCATCCGGACGCTGCCCGAGGGATACGACACGGACGTGCGCAAGCGCGGCGGCCGCCTGTCCGCGGGGCAACGTCAGCTGGTCGCCTTCGCCCGGGGTTTCCTCGCCGACCCGGCCGTGCTCATCCTCGACGAGGCGACGTCCTCGCTGGACATCCCCTCGGAGCGCCTGGTCCAGGCCGCGATGCGCACGATCCTGGCCGACCGTACGGCCTTCGTCATCGCCCACCGTCTGTCCACTGTGGAGATCGCGGATCGGGTGCTGGTGATCGACAACGGCCGGGTGGTCGAGGACGGCCCGCCGTCGCAGCTCGTCGCCAGGGGTGGCCGCTATGCCACGCTGCACCAGCAGTGGATCGACTCCCTGGTTTGACCCGCCCCCGCCCACCCGCGCCCCCGCCCCCACCCGCGCCTCGTGTTAGGAAGGTGCCCTTCTTCTACGCTCGGCGTTAACAAGGTGCCCTTGCTTTCCCCGCGTTCAGGACCACAGGGTGGGGAGCATGCTCACGCAACCGCCGACCACCAGGTCGACCAGCGAGCCGGTGAGCATCCCGAGTCCGAACGTCCGCGTGCGTCGTGGGAGCGTCGCGACAGCACCCAGCAGTAGCGCACCCGCGCCCCAGACGATGCCACCGAGGCCGGCGAAGCCGATGCCGCTGTCGTAGAGTCGCGCCCCGACGAGCGTCAGCGGCGCGGCGAGCAGCACCGCTGGCGCGACACTGACCGCGACGCCCCAGACGAACGGCGCATCCTCAACGCGGCTGATCCGCCCACGCCACGGCCGTGCCGGTTCGGGTGGCGGCGCGGGCAGCGGCGGCGTCACGCGGATCTTCCCGTGGGCATACGCGCCACGCTACTGGCGCAGCCACTGCCCCGTCGACTGGCGCGACGGGCCGATACCGGAAACTGGGTCGTCCGTCCAGAACCGGGGTCGTATGGTGCGCACATGACGGACACCGTGCATGAGCGACGCGTGCCCGAGTCCCCGTCCCTGGACGGGCTCGAGCAGCGCTGGTCGCGCCAGTGGCAGGAGGAGGGAACGTACGCGTTCGACCGGTCCAACGACCGCGCGGACGTCTACGCGATCGACACCCCGCCGCCCACGGTATCCGGATCCCTCCACATTGGACACGTCTTCTCCTTCACCCACACCGATCTGATCGCCCGGTACCAGCGCATGCGCGGCAAGGCGGTCTTCTTCCCCATCGGCTGGGACGACAACGGCCTGCCCACCGAGCGGCGGGTGCAGAACCTGTACGGCGTGAGCTGCGATCCGTCGCTGCCTTTCGACCCGTCGTTCCAACCACCGGCCACGCCCGACCCGAAACGCCCCGTCCCGGTGGACAGGCGCAACTTCGTCGAACTCTGCACCCGTCAGACGACCGAGGACGAGCGCTCGTACGAGGCTCTCTGGCGGCGGCTGGGCCTGTCCTACGACTGGTCCTACCAGTACACGACGATCGGCCCGGTCGCGCGGGCCACGTCGCAACGGGCGTTCCTGCGCAACCTGGCTCGGGGCGAGGCCTACTCGGCACAGGCCCCGTCGTTGTGGGACACCACGTTCGGCACCGCGGTGGCGCAGGCCGAGTTGGAGGACCGGGAGATCGACGGGGCCTACCACCGGCTGGCCTTCACCGAGGTCGGCACGGGCCAACCCGTGGAGGTGGACACCACCCGACCCGAGCTGCTGCCCGCCTGCGTGGCGCTGGTCTGCCATCCCGGCGACGGCCGGTTCGCGCACCTCGTGGGTGGCCGCGTGCGTACCCCGGTCTTCGGCGCCGAGGTGCCCGTCTACGCCCATCCGCTGGCGGATCCCGAGAAGGGCACCGGCATCGTGATGGTCTGCACGTTCGGCGATCTGACCGACGTGACCTGGTGGCGGGACCTGCAACTCGACACGCGCGTCGTCATCGGCCGCGACGGCCGGCTGCTGCGCGAGCCGCCGTCCGGTGTGGACGGTGCCGCCTACGCGCCGCTGGCCGGGTTGCCGGTCAAGGCCGCCCGGCGCAGGATGGTCGAGTTGCTGCGCGAGTACGGCGCGCTGATCGGCGAGCCGCGACCGATCCGGCATCCGGTGAAGTTCTATGAGAACGGCACGGAGCCGCTGGAGATCGTGGCGAGCCGGCAGTGGTACCTGCGCAACGGCGGGCGGGACGCGACGCTGCGCGAGTCGTTGCTGGCCGCGGGGCGCGACCTGCGCTGGGTGCCCGTCCACATGCGACACCGCTACGAGCACTGGGTCTCCGGTCTCACCGGTGACTGGCTCATCAGCCGCCAGCGGTTCTTCGGTGTGCCGTTCCCGCTGTGGTACCCCCTGGATGAGGACGGCGAGCCCGACTACGAGCGTCCGCTGCTGCCCAACGAGGACGAGCTGCCCATCGACCCGTCCACCGACGTGCCCGCCGGTTACGAGGAGTCGCAGCGCGGCAAGCCGGGTGGGTTCATCGGTGATCCGGACGTCATGGACACCTGGGCCACCTCGTCGCTGACGCCGCTCATCGTCGGCGGGTGGGAACGCGACCCCGACCTGTTCGCCCGGGTCTTCCCCATGGACCTGCGGCCACAGGCGCACGAGATCATCCGTACCTGGCTCTTCTCGACCGTCGTGCGCGCCCGGGCCGAGTTCGGGGTGCTGCCCTGGCACACCGTCGACATCTCCGGCTGGGTCGTGACCAAGGACAAGGCGAAGATCTCCAAGTCCAAGGGCAACGCCACGCTCGGGCCGCACGAGCTGATCGACCGGTACGGCGCCGACGCGCTGCGCTACTGGGCGGCCTGCGGTCGGCCGGGCGTGGACACCGCGCTGGACGAGGGCCAGCTCAAGGTCGGTCGGCGCCTGGCGACGAAGCTCCTCCACGCCTCGCGCTTCGTCCTGACGTTAGGAAGGGCACCTTCTTCTACGCTCGGCGATAACAAGGGCACCTTGCTTACCGAGCCGCTCGACCGGGCCATGCTCGCCAAACTGTCCACTGTGGTCAGTGCGGCCACGGCCGCCTTTGAGAGTTACGACCATACGACGGCGCTCGCCACCACCGAGGCGTTCTTCTGGGAGTTCTGCGACGACTACCTCGAACTGGTCAAGGAACGCGCGTACGGCCAGGGGGCGGCCGTGCACTCGGCCCGCACCGCGCTCACGACAGCGCTGGACGTGCAGTTGCGCCTCTTCGCGCCGTTCCTGGCCTTCGCGACCGAGGAGATCTGGTCGTGGAGCCATGCCGGGTCGATCCACCGAGCCGGGTGGCCGACACCCGACGAGTGCGCCACCGGAGCCGACCCGGCCATGCTGGCGACCGTGGCCGCCGTGCTGTCGCAGGTGCGCCGGGCCAAGACGGAGCGCAGCCTGTCGATGCGGGCCGAGGTGGCGCGCGTCGAGGTGACCGGGCCGGCGGCCGCACTGGCCCTCGTGGAACAGGCCGCGGCCGACCTGAGCGCGGCCGGTCGCATCGTGGAGCTCGCGTTGGTGGCCGGCGACGGTGACCTCACCGTCGTCTGCACGTTCTGACCGTACGGTCCCGGGTCGGCCGATCGGGCGGTTGACCCATGGCCGTACGGCCAGCATCGACTCAGACGTTGGGTGGCCCCGGGGCCGTGCACGACCATCTATCGCCCCAGGGCGCCCGGGGGCTCGACGGGGTGTGCTACGACTTGCCCGTGCCGCGGGTCATGAGCCACGACCGTTCCGTTCCCGACACCCTGGTAGGTATGTGATGGCGAGCCAACCGACCATGCAGATGCCCAGTCGACTGCGCAACCTCCTGGGCCTGACGGCGGCGATCGTGCTGGTGTTGGGTCTGCTCGGCTCCTGGATCGGTCTGCGCGAGGTGCTGCCGACCGCGAGTTTCACCGATCTTCTCGGACAGTACGTGCAACTGTTCAAGTTCGACTGGCAGAAGCCGGACCAGTACGACGGCGACATTCCCACCACGCTCGCCCTCGCCCAGGTTCTTCTCCCCGTCTCGGCGCTGGCCCTGATCGGCCTGTACGGTGTCCAGTCCCTCGCGCGTTGGGCGAGCCAGCAGGCACGCAACCGGGTGATCGTGGTCGGCAACGGTGTCGCGGCGGAGACGATCGCCGAACACCTGAGCCAGCCGAGCGCCTTCGGCCGGAAGGTCTTCCGGGTCGACAGCGGCGACCAGCAGACCCTGCTCGACAACGGCGTCCGGCACGCCCGAGCGGTCGTGGTCTGCGGGGACGACGTGAACGACGCCTCGCGCAACGTCACCGTGGCCGGCACCGCCTTCGCCGCGAACCGCCGCAGCGACTTCACGGCACACGTGCTGGTCGGCGATCCGGGGCTGGCGTTGGCGTTGCAGGCGCGGCGCCTGGTGCAGGCCGACGACGGCAACCGCCGCCTCCGCGTGTCCAATGTGGATGAGCTGGCCGCGCGCCGGCACCTGGCCGACGCACCCATCCCGCGCCACACCACCCCGCACCTGCTGGTGGTCGGCGGCACCACGTTCGGCCGCGAGATCATCGTGGAGTTCGCCCGGCAGCGGGCCGAGCGCGAGCCGGAGGACCAGCCGACCGGCCGCCCTGTGGTCACCCTGGTCGCGGCGAACGCCGCCGAGGTCGTGCAGGAGATCGACGATCGCTGGCCGTTCGTGCGGCACGTGCTGCAGATCCGTCCCGTCACCCAACCGCTGCACCAGGCGATGCTGGAGATGCCCCAGCGGCCCTACCGGTCGTACTTCTGCGACGACGACGAGGTCCAGGCGATTCGCGACGCGTTGACCGCGGCCACCCGGTGGGAGCCCGAGCGGGACAGCGTCGTCGTGCGGACCAGCGGCCTGACCGCCCGGTCGGACGCCTTCGCGAAGCTCTTCGATGATCTCGGTGGCGCGCTCGTCACCGTCTCCCGCTACCACGCCGCGGCGGAGGCGGTGTTGCAGAGCGTGCGTCACCCCCAGGCACATCTGGAGGAGTTCGCGCGGGCCATCCACAAGGGCTATCTGGACGAGGCGCGGCGCCGGCGGCGGCCCGTGGGATCGGCACCGAACCTCGTCCCGTGGGAACAGCTCGCCCCCGAGCTCCAGGCAAGCAACATCGAGCAGGCCAAGGACTTCGGTCGCCGCCTCGCGGTGATCCACTGCACCGTCGCCCCCCGGACGCGGCTGGCCGTACCGTTCTTCTTCCGCCCGGGCGAGGTCGAGACGCTGGCCCGCGAGGAACACCAGAAGTGGCGCGACAGCAACCGCAACGTGCGGCCGTGGGAGGAACTGGCACCCGAGATGCGGGCCATCAGCCGCGCCATCGTGGTCGAGACGCCGCTGCGTTACGACCGGATCCTGGAGCGGCAGGGGCTGCAGATCGTCCGTCTCGCCTCCGCCCCGGCGCCTCAGGTCGCTTCCTCCATCACCTTCACCTCCGACCAGATCGAGCGGATGGCGCAGAAGGTGCACGAGGAGTTCCTGGCCTTCGAGCAGGCGCATGGCAAGCAGCTCTACGATCCGGCGTCACCCGCGATGAAACCGTGGGCCGAGCTCGACGAGACCTTCCGCGAGGCCAACCGCGCCCAGGTGCGCGACATCCCGGCCAAGCTCGAACTGCTGGAACTGCAACTCGTCCCCGCCGACTCCGGACAGTCGGTGGACTTCGACGAGGACATGGTCGAGATGCTCGCCCGGTACGAGCACGAGCGATGGATGGCGGAGCGGATGGCGTCCGGCCTGACGTACGGTCCGGTGCGCACGGAGACGACGCATCCGGCCCTGGTGCCCTGGCTGTACCTCTCCGAGGAGGTGCAGGACAAGGACCGTTCGGCGGTGCGCACCATCCCGGCGGTGGTGGCCGCGGCCGGGTTCGCGCTGCGCCGCGCCGTCGCGACGCCCCCCGCCGTCGTCGCCCCCCGCGCCGACGAAGACACCACCCTCATCCTGCCCCGCTGACCCCGTCGCGGAAGGGCCGCGGGCGTCAGTCGCACGGTCGCGAAGCCCGTTCAGCTGAAGAGCTTGCCGATGGTCTGCAGGATGTCGGCGTAGAAGGTGCCCTCGATGTCGCGGAAGAGCTGGAACGGCCGATCAGGGTTGCCGAAGAAGGGCCGCAGGGTCCACGCCAGTTGCGTGCCGACGAAGCCGAACAACCCACTCCAGACATAGAGCAACGTCATGCTCGCCGGCCGGTACTCCGGGGCCAGCGTGGGAGCCCGTGTGGCGATGGCCGGCGCCTTGGGCAGCACCGCGACGCCACCCGAGCCGCCGACCTCCGCCGCCGCGACGCCGCCGCGCTCCGAGCCCGCCGCTCCCGCCTGCGCGTCCGCGTCCGTCGCTGCGCGTGCCGCCGCGGCCGCCCGGAACTCCTGCTCGGCCAGCGCGGCCTGGTACTCGTTGAGCCGGCGCATGCCCGCCGTGAGGAACGTCAACCCTACGAACGCGGAGAGCACGAGGAT
>Ga0164243_10008882_pt1 | contig 14740 bp, 15 predicted proteins | sample OricompcompostOP_FD_108781 | JGI IMG/M metagenome (GOLD analysis project Ga0164243, IMG submission 108781) | Organic Plus compost microbial communities from Emeryville, California, USA - Original compost - Organic plus compost (OP) | ecosystem: Engineered > Solid waste > Mixed feedstock >... | reverse complement strand
CACCTTTTTGAGCCATTGAACTTAAGGTTCCCGTAATCGTAGTAGCGGCATCGCTATTTACTTTTACAGTTTGAACAAATTCGTAGCTTTTCTCAAAATATTTTAATTCCGTTTCGTAATAGGCGTCTTTTTGCTTGATCGCTTCGCCTAGTTCGATGACAGCGCCTTCTTTCGCGGCATTATCACCATCTAAAACGATGCCTGTTACGATAGGAATGGTTTCACTTTCCGTTACACTATAAATGCGGTAACCGTTTTCAATGCTTGTTTTGGCATGGATTTCAAAGGTCTTGTCGGCAACTTTAGTGATAGAGAATTCCCAGTTGAGGGGAGATTTATCTTGGCCATTTGCTACGGCAAACGATGAAAATATCGCTAGCAGCAAAAGTTTTAAGTGTTTCATATTGTATAGTCGTAGACATTAATGTAGAGCTAAGACAAAAAGAGACGAACCCCGCTAATTTCCAGGGTTCGTCTCTTTTTATATTTTTATAGCTTATTCAATATTATTTACCAATGTTAACAGAAAATGGCACTTCGGTTGGTGGCAAACATTGTTGATCGTCACAAACCTGGTATTCCAAGGTTCCTTTCACTGCGAATGGTTTGCTGGATTTAGTTTTCACTACCTGTACGAAGTCCACCTTGTTGGCAAAATATTTAACGTCTACGCCAAAGTTCTCATCATGGTATTTTTCTAATTTACCCACTTCTTTCACGTTACCTTCGAAGGAAGCGAATGGATTTTTAGCGAATTTGATGACCGTTGCATTCGGACCACCGTCAGGTGTTGTCATTGAATACAGGTGCCAAGAATTTTCGATTGTCGCAGTAAGATGAATTTCGTAAGTATTTGCAGCAATCTTTTTAGCTGAGTAATTCCATTTTACAGGATCCTGTAACTGTGCACTTGCCAAAAACGGCATCGCTAACATGATGAGCGCAACTAATAACTTTTTCATACTGAATTTTTTTAAACGGTTGGTTGATTGATTGAATTGGTTTTAATTATTGTTTATCAGGCTTTGGAATATCAACTGCCCATCGGTATTTCCCAGCATAAAACTGGTGGCACGCTCAGGGTGCGGCATCATTCCAAAAACATTTCTTTCTTTATTACAGATACCCGCGATATTTTCTAAGGCTCCGTTCGGGTTAGCATCTTCAATAATGTTGCCAAACTCGTCGCAATAACGGAAGATCACCTGGTTATTAGCGAAAAGTTCATCGATGGTAGCTTTATCTGCATAATACCTTCCTTCTCCATGAGCTACCGGGATCATCAACGGGCGACCGGTTACATCCTTGGAAATAGACGCCGTTGGATTTTCGCTTTTGATGAACACATTTTTACAAACGAATTGTTGGTTTTGGTTTTGTAACAGTACTCCTGGCAATAAGCCCGCTTCGCACAGAATTTGGAAACCATTACAAACACCGATCACCTTACCTCCTTTGTTAGCAAATTCGATGACACTTTGCATCATCGGGCTAAACTTAGCAATCGCACCGCAACGGAGATAATCGCCATAAGAAAAACCTCCTGGCAACAGGATACAATCATCCGTGGTAAACATGCTCAAATCCTTGTCTTTATGCCAAAGATGAATCACTTCCTGGTTCAGATCATTTCTTAAAGCATCAATCATGTCCTGGTCGCAATTGGAGCCCGGGAATGTAACTACACCGAATTTCATATATTATTGATAATTAATCTATGTGAATTATTGAAGGAACAAATTTACAGATGCTTCGGCAATTTTCCATCACCGTTCATCCTGTTTTAACAAATCGTAGACATGGATACGCTGAAATGTGCTTGCAGACTGCCTTTTATTAGCTTTGAGAGAAATACTGCATAACAATCACATATAACAACAGTAAGATATGTATTGCATTGGCAAAGGTGTTATTCTGAATCGACCAAAACACATTCCCGGCAAACATACTGATCGGCAATACGGCCAATATCCAGTAATTCGCGGAAAAAGTTGCCGTGAAGAAAGGTATTAACATGGCTATAAATGCATAAAAAGCCCAAACATTCCAGATTTTCCTAGTTTGAATCAACATCTTGTTAAAACTTCTTTGGATAATGATCCAACCGGTAATGAAGAACAACACATTTGCTATCAAAGCGCCCCATACCTTGTAATCATGAATCATCGGAATGTTGATCCCTATCCGCGTAAGCTGCCCCGTTAATGCCCATTGGTCTGTTAAGAACAGGTAAGTGCCTAAAATATACAGGGGACAAGCCAAGCCCAATAGCGCCAAGATCCACTCTGCTAAACGGAATGAACGCATTGCCACGAGCCCCATGAACAATAACAACACAAATATTACCGAAGGGAAGTAGATCAGGCTGCAAACACCTACCGCGAAACCTAAATTGAAAGCCACGTCCCTCGCTGAAGAACGGTTGTACAGGTTGGGTACATTCGAAAATACCCACAACATGACCAGGTTGATCAAAATTGCCGGGGAAAACTGGTTCCAACCCTGGTACATCGAGCTAAACAGGATATAACACATCCCGGGCAAATAGGTAGACCTGGAAAACAGGCGGTGTTGGTTGATCAGCTTGGTAAACAGCAATGCTTGCAAAAACAATAATACAACTGTCAAGAATGTATAAAAAAGGGCATTCTTATATGCAAAACTATCTATCCAACCTACCACCAGGTTGTACAGCAAGCCTTCCCCTCCGTCCTTTAAATAAGTTACAGGATGCAGGAAGTAATAAAATTTTACAAAGATGGTGTATATCAACAATAGCAATACCGTCAAAGGATTGCCTGAGCGGAAAAATCGTATCACGTTGCAAAGGTGCGGTTAAAAGTCAATTTTAGCAAAGCAAATATAATTCCTATACACCACGGGAATTACCACCGTACGCGCACCGATCTGTTTGCCATACCGGGGCATCCAGGTAAAACCCTTATCCTGGTTACGTAATAACGGTAACCTGTTCAGCTTTCCATCCGGGGAAATGCTGTTATCGGTCACGATGAAATTCCTGCGCTGGATATCATTAAACAGGAACCTCAACTCGCTACCCACGTTAACGATCATAAAGGATAAATATAAATCTGCATTATCGTCAAACTGTGATTTACGGATAATATTGCTCCAAACAGGTTTCCCTTCTCCATCGATCGAAAGGATGGCAATATTGTCGTAATGGTACCTGTTTCCCTGGCTATCATTCCAATAATAAGGGTTGTAATACATGGAATTATACGGGGAATAGTAATACGGATAAAAACCTCCGTAACCGCCGTACATATAATCCCAACGATTCCAAGGTTGGTACCTGTTGGTAGTATAATAGGATTCTGCCGTTACGAGGAAGCCTCCATCTTGTGTATTGATAATTTTACGGATAAAGAAATCATTAAATGCCGTTTTTGTAGATGCATCACCCTTGGCATTGGCTTTCAGATCATCGGAGAACACCATGAAACGCTCATATTGCTGGGTCAGCTTGGAATAATCGATTTTCGTGATATATAAACCTTCAACGTTCCCCCTCTTCTGCTTATAAAAGAATCCTAATATGGTAGCCTGGCGGGTCGCATTATTTAATTTTATACGAATATCGTCTAGTAAGCGGTTGTGGAATTCGAGCGGCACCAGACTGAATGTATCTACTGCCGGACGTTTCAAATAAAGAGCCCCCTGCGTGATATAATCCTTATTCGAGCTGCGTTCTAACTTGGTAAATACAAGATCCCCGTCGTTACTTAGGTTGAAATTATTCAGGAAATGCCGTTTCGATTCCATCTGGAGCGATATACGGCTGTTATTGATTAACCTGAAATCACTATTGTACAAAAACGTATAGAAGATATTATTCCTCTCATCGTCCTGGTTGATCTTGTAAATCAAGATCTTACTTTTGTCTTCCGAAACTTCTACGGAATAAACATTATTATACTTGGTAGAATACCCGATCCGCGTTGAATCGATCATCTCCGGTTTATTTTCAAAGGCCCCGTTTCCGTTAAATGTCGCATAATAACTATACACGACATCTTTGAATTGGAACTGGTAGACCATGTAAGCCTTATCGTGGTAAGCAATAAAATCTACGGAAACCAGCTTTTTGGGCAACTCCAGGGGAACGCGATCAACCAACCGCATATCATTGTCATAAACAGACATGTAATATTCACCTTTATTAGCTTTATACACCAATAAATTTCCCCCGACCTTCCCAATAATTTCAAATTCGGTGGTTTTATAATCATCCCTTTCAGGATCTGTATAGGTAACTTTTTGTGCAAAGGCATTCGATGCCATCAGGAATAATAGCAGCCACAACTGTACCTGGAATAATCTGCGCATTAGTTTTAAGTTTTACTTTATCCTGTTCTCCGTTTATCCTGGGTTCCTTTTCCAAACCTACAGGAAAATTTACGGATTGCAAAGCATATTTATACAAAGTTCTTCTCACATTTAAAGGTTTAACCCTAGCAAATTATTGTGTACATTTAGAAGAATTTTTAAGAAAAAAGGATTTAATTATTAATACTATGGCAAGGGTGCTAATTACCGGGGGAACAGGCCTGGTGGGCAGGGCATTAACCAAATTATTTTCTGGCAGGGGATACCAAGTCATTATCCTGAGCAGGCAGGCTATGCATTCCGATGACCCGCAGGTTAGTTACGCCACTTGGGACATTTCCCGGCAGTATATCGATGCCGATGCCATTGAATCCGCCGATTATATCGTTCACCTTGCCGGCGCCGGCGTAGCGGATAAACGTTGGACTTCCGCCAGGAAGCAGGAAATCAGGGATAGCCGGGTTTTAAGTAGCCAATTACTAGAAAAATATTTATTACAACAACCTCATAAGGTTAAGAAATTTATCAGCGCTTCAGCTACCGGTTTTTACGGTGAGGATAATGGTAAAGAGCCATTTACGGAGAACATGCAAGCCCATGATGATTTCCTCGGAAATACCTGTTCCCAATGGGAAGAAAGCGTGCATGCTATCCGGCGGAACACCGGTATACCTACCGTGATCTTCAGAACCGGAATTGTATTGAGCCGCGAGGGAGGCGCCATCCGCGAGTTTTATAAGCCTTTAAAATTGGGATTTGCCACGATTTTGGGTAACGGGGAACAAATGGTGAGCTGGATTCACATACAGGACTTAGTACGGCTATATTTTAACGCGATCGTGAACGATGCACTCGAAGGTACCTTTAATGCTGTAGCGCCCCGGCCCGTTTCAAATCGTGAATTAATCAGCGCGATGGCGAAAGCAGCGAAAGGCAGGAGCTTCATTACAGTGCACGCCCCCAAATTTATGCTGAAACTTGCTTTGGGAGAAATGTCAATAGAAGTGCTTAAAAGTTGCACCGTTTCTTCTAAAAAAATCCAATCTACAGGTTTCCAATTCTCCTACCCTGCAATAGAGGATGCAATGGCGCAGCTATTTCTGAAGAGAGGCGCCCAAGATTAAGGAGTTGCCCCTTTCTGCCTGGGGGATGATCCCATTTCAATCACACGGGTATTGGGCTTGAAAACTCGATCCAACAACATTGCTTACCTAAGCCATAGTAAATGAAGCAGCGTTATGATGATATCCACCGGAAATAGCCCTTTTAATTCAAACCTAGTACGTGCCGCATACCCTTAGCCTTCAATAAACATTCTTCCCATTCCTTTGCCGGGTTGCTATAAAAGGTGATGGCGGACCCTGTTTGGAACGAGAGATATTTATTTTCCCGGTTGTATAAAATACTGCGTATTACCACGTTAAAATCAAAATTCCCTTCCGGATCACAATAACCAACCGCACCGGAGAACACTCCCCTGCGCGACTTTTCATGTTGCTCTATCAATTGCATTACCCTAAGTTTGGGCGCCCCGGTCATTGAACCCATCGGAAAACTCTGCCTGATACTTTCCGTCCAGTGCCATTTTGACGACAGGGTAGCTTCCACTGTTGAAATCATATGGTGGACCTGGGGAAACGCATATAACCCGAACAATTCCGAAGCATGCACACTACCCTCTACCGCTACCCGCGATAGATCGTTACGCACGAGATCCACTACCATGACATTCTCCGAACGTTCTTTGCTGCTGTTAAACAATTGAGCCCGATTATCTTCATCTTCCTTGGGAGTCGCCCCCCTTTTTATAGTTCCTTTTATCGGTTGGGATATTAGTTTATCTCCATTCTTCTGGATATACCTTTCGGGGCTGGAGCACATCAGGCTATGTTGATTTACCTTGTAAAATGCAGCCATCGGGCTTGGCGAGATATTGTTCAACCTCATAAAGACAGAAAGTGGTTCCAACACAACATTGTCACGATAATTTTCACGGCAAAAATTCACCTCGTAGCAATCACCCATTTGAATATGACGCTGCAAAGATTTCACGGCGTCCAAGTATGCATTTTCATCCAGCGGCGATTGCAAATTATTTATTTTGGGTAAGCTTACGATCGGCTGTACTTTTTCTTCACGGATGCTGGAAAATATTTTACGGGCAGATACTTCATCGGCGTTCGACAAACCGATGAAAATAGCATTATCCTTCAGCAAGCATACAATTTCGGGTATAAAGAAATGCAGGTCAGCGAAGTCAATTCCATCAGGGTGATTTGAATCCAAATGTTCCAGTTCATTTTTAAGATCGTAGGCAAAATGACCGAAGATCCAATCCTTATGGGTTTCATGAAAGGCTTTCAAGCTATCGAAAGCAGTTCCCGCCCTGCAAGAAATGCTATGGTTGGCGCCCACAGCCAATAAGGCTTCATACCTATGAAAAGGTAAAGCGTACTGATTGTTATCCAAAAAACAACAAATGTTGAACCGGTTGGCCCAGTTCAACATTTGCAATTTGAGTTCAGTAAGATTAGTTACGGGAAAAGAATAGAACGTCCTAATAACTATACCTATTAATAATTAAAAATCATCATCATCATCATCAAACCTGTCGTTAAACAGACCTAAATCTTTGAAATCATCATCAAAGCCAAAGTCATCGTCGTCATCACTTTTCTTTTTAGAACTGCTGCCGCGTTTGCTTTTAGATTTAGGCATATCGAATTCTTCGAAGTCTGGATCATAGTCTTCATCCTCTTTACTTCCTTTTTCCCAGTCATCCAGTTCGTCCATATCATCTTCATCTAATTCATCATCCTCTTCGTCGTCATCGTTCTTACGGGATTTGGAAGCCTTGCTATCTGATTTTTTTGAAGCAGCAGACTTTCCTTTGGGAGTTACCTCCTCATCATCCTCTTCTTCATCCTCATCTACTTCTTTTTTAGGTTTACTATCGGCTTTTTTAGTGCTGGATTTAGTAGTCTTTGCAGAAGTAGTTTTTTGGGTCTCTTTTTCTTTATCAGATTTTGATTTCATAATGGTGTCACTTAATTTTCTAGCGTAAAGTTTTAATACTTTTTTTTATTCGCCAAATTTTTTTTGCCTAATTTTTTCCGTAAATTCTCACTACTTTTTTTCAAGTATTTGATCCCTTCCCGGACCATTAGAAACAAACTGAACTGGCGCCTCTAAATATTGTTCGACAAAAGATAAGAAATTTTTCATTTCGTTAGGTAGCTGACTGTATGAATCACATGCAGCTGTTTTTTCAGTCCAACCAGGGAAGCTTTCATAAACCGGCTCAACTTTAGCTTGGCAGATGTTGAAAGGCAATTCTTCCGTAGTTTTTCCTTCAATTTCATACGCTTTACAAGCCTTCACTTCATCGAATGAATCGAGCACATCACTTTTGGTCATAACCAATTGAGTTACACCGCTCAACATACAAGTGTATTTGAGTGCCACCAAGTCGATCCAACCGCAACGGCGGGGTCTCCCGGTAGTTGCGCCAAATTCGTGACCTACTTGCCGCAATTCTTCCCCGGTTTCGTCGAATAGTTCGGTTGGGAAAGGGCCACTACCTACACGGGTGCAGTAAGCTTTCGTTACACCGATCACTTCTTTAATCAATTGCGGGGCAATGCCTAAACCGGTACATACGCCGGCAGAGATTGTATTTGAAGAAGTTACGAAAGGATAAGTACCGAAGTCAACATCCAGCATGCTACCTTGTGCGCCTTCGGCCAGCACTTTTTTACCTTCTTTAATTAGTTTATTGATAAAATATTCCCCGTTCACGATGTTCATGCTGCGCAAGAACTCTACGGCCTCGAAAAACTCTTGTTCCCACCCGGTGATGTCTTCATCGAAACCATAATTGGATAATAATTGCTCGTGTTTGGTCTTTAATTTCTGGTAGATATTGGGGAAATCGGCTGATAATAAATCACCTACGCGGATACCATTTCTACCGGTTTTATCCATGTAAGCGGGACCAATACCTTTCAGGGTAGAACCGATCTTCTCCTGTCCTTTAGCCAATTCGGAGGCTTTATCCAGGGCACGGTGTGTTGGGACGATCACATGCGTTTTTTCCGCAATAAACAAATTGGATTTCAGGTCGATACCCAGTGCCGTGATTTTCTCACATTCCTTTTTAAAAGTTACCGGGTCGAGCACTACACCATTACCTACTAGGTTAATGGTATTAGCATGAAACACACCAGAAGGGATGGTATGCAGTACTACTTTTTGGCCATTTACATACAAAGTATGTCCCGCATTGGGCCCGCCTTGGAAACGGGCAATAACGTCGTACTTACCGGCAAAATAATCTACTATTTTGCCTTTTCCTTCGTCACCCCATTGTAGCCCTAACAATACATCTACCATGATATTTTGAGATTTTTTATGAATTCCTGGAAAAGAAGCGCAAAAATAAGGTGAATCAAGAATTATTGCACAAAAAAAACCGGGATTGTTTCTATTAATCCCGATTTTTTCAAGAATTTCCACTTTATCCGTGATAATATTAGATTAATCCTCCAAGCGACTTACCGATTGTATCCCGTCCAAACTGTTCAATTTTATCACCAATTCGTCCAGCTCCTCCTTATCATGAACGTATACTTTTATATGTCCCTCGAATAAACCTTCCTTGGATTCAATAGTGAGGGCCGCGATATTCACTTTCTGTTCCCCTGAAATAATGTTCGTGATCTTATGGATAACACCTACATCATCCATACCGATGATCCGTAAACCTGTCAAGAACGAGATTTCACGGTTTTTCACCCACTTGGTTTTTACCACCCTATGGCCATAATTTGCCAATAATTGGGCCGCATTGGGGCAGTTTGTCCGGTGAATTTTAAGACCTTCACTAGCCGTAATAAAACCAAATACGTCATCGCCGGGGATCGGGCGGCAGCAATTAGCCAATTTATAAGCGATCTTATCGGAACTTTCCCCGAAGATGATCAGTTCGGCGTCTTTTTTCTGTAATTCCTTATGGCGGTGTTCTTCGTGAACTACCGGGGCAGGGATATCATGATTTTTTACAGGTTTCGGGGCGTCCAGTTTATCCGCGATCACGTTAAACTGCTTCAAATCTTTCAGGTCAATGTTTTTGACCGCGATTTGATAATACAGGTCCAACGGTGAAGGTTGCTTATAATATTGAACTAACTCGTTGATATTATGGTTGCTCATGGAGACCTTCAAATGGTCTAACTTCCTTTCAAGGGCAGCTTTTCCATCCATGGCTACTTTGCGCTTTTCTTCCTTCAGCGCGTCTTTAATCTTTGATTTGGCCTTGGCCGTCAGTACAATATTCAGCCAATCTTCGGAGGGTCTTTGCTTACTGGAAGTGATGATCTCCACCTGGTCCCCGCTTCTTAATTTATGGCTAAGCGGCACTAATTTGTAATTCACCTTGGCGCCAATGCAACGGTTACCTACGGCGCTATGGATCGAATATGCGAAATCAAGAGCGGTAGAGTTCACCGGCAATATTTTCAGATCCCCTTTAGGGGTGTACACATAAATCTCCTCGGTAAAGAGATTACTTTTAAAATCGGCCAAAAAGTCCAGCGTGTTTGAATCCGGGTTGCTCAAGATCTCCCTGATCTGGGTAAACCATTGATCAAATTTCGATTCCTGTACGCTTTGGTTACCTTCTTTATATCTCCAGTGGGCAGCTAAACCCTTCTCTGCATAGTCGTTCATACGCTTGGAGCGTATCTGAACCTCCACCCATTTACCATTGGGGCCCATCACGGTGACGTGCAGGGCTTCATAGCCATTGGACTTAGGGTTACTGAGCCAATCACGGGTTCTTTCGGGCGACGGGTGGTAGAAATCGGTAATAATGGAATATACTTTCCAACATTCTGCCTTCTCTTTTTCAGGTGTCGAATCCATAATAATACGGATCGCGAAGAGGTCGTAAACTTCTTCAAAAAGAACTCCCTTAGTTTTGATCTTATTCCAGATGGAATGGATCGACTTCGGGCGACCATATATTTCGAAATGAAAACCTTCCTCTTGTAAAACTTCTTTGATAGGCTTGATAAACTCGTTGATATAGCGGGTCCGTTCGCGCTTGGTTTCCTTTAAGCGGCGGGCAATCTCGCGGTAAGTATCCTGTTCGGTGTACTTCATGGCGAGGTCTTCGAGTTCGCTTTTAATATTATATAACCCCAGGCGGTGCGCCAATGGGGCGTAAATGAATACGGTTTCTGAAGCGATCTTCAATTGCTTCTCCCGGCTCATGCTGTCGAGCGTCCGCATGTTATGCAGGCGATCTGCCAGCTTGATCAGGATTACCCTCGGATCATCGGCCAGGGTAAGTAAGATTTTCTTGAAATTCTCGGCTTGCGCGGTGGTATTACCGGTATTATTGGCGTCGATGACATTAGATATTTTGGTGAGGCCGTCCACGATGTGGGCAATCTCGTTGCCAAATTCCCTTTCCACATCTTCAAGGGTGATCTCCGTGTCTTCCACGGTATCGTGCAACAAGGCGCAGATGGCGGAACGCACACCTAAACCGATTTCTTCGACGCAAATCTGTGCCACGGCCAAGGGATGGAGAATGTACGGTTCGCCGGATTTACGACGCATATCCTTGTGGGCATCGGCGGCCATTTCGAAGGCAGTACGCACCAGTTCCCTGTCGCCCTTCTTCAACCTGGGCTTTAAAGCCCTTAATAATGCCCTGTATTGCCTGACGATCTCCTTTTTTTCTTGTTCCTCGTCGAGATTATATTTTTGAACAGTCACGGTATCCATATCTTGCTTCAAAATTACGATTTATTGAGATGATTTTTCCTGGGGGATCGTAGACGAAGCTGATCACTCACGGCATCTTTCCAAATATAATTATTATAGCGCATATTATGCGTCATACATATCAGGATAAATTTTAAAGAATTTGGGGAAATATTTTGTGATTTGATAAAAAACGATACCTTTGCATTCCTTTCTGATAATTGAGGGGATTTTTTAGTTCTTATTCGCGGGTGTGGTGAAATTGGTAGACACGCTAGACTTAGGATCTAGTGCTTCACGGCATGGGGGTTCGAGTCCCTCCACCCGCACTAATGTTCACGGATTGTTTTGGATTAACGGATTTCACGGATTCGTTTCCGTTTTGTGAATGGCTTCACTTATTGACTACAAATTTTTTTATTCTTTTATTATCTCTCCTTGATTTTATTGGTATCGAATTTTACAGGTAAAATTCAATACCAATTTTTGGTGTTTAACTATTGCAGCATATTTCAGCTAATAGCAAGCACTTATAATCAATCATTTTATTCACTACCTACATACGGAGTTATATAGATACGTATTTAAAGCGTATTCATCAATGTTCACTTGCTTACAATGAGTAAATGATTGGCTAATGATCAGGATTGGCTCTTGATGATTTCATAAATTGAAGAAACCTGGTTTACAGATTTCACGGATTTGTGGAATCCCAATCCGTGAAATCTGTAAATCCCAAAAAATCCGTGAACTTAGAGGACCAGCCGTTTAAACTTCAAACTATTCTCTCCAAAATTCACCAGTAATCCAACCTCTAATTTGAATACTTTCAAATAATTCAGCGTTTGTGCAATATGCCCATCATCTATTTCCGCAACAGCTTTAATTTCTACAAGTACTTTTTCTTCAACAATAAAGTCTGCCACTTGCGAACCTATAGGCCCAGCTAAATCCTTATAATAAATACTACATAATTTTTCCTTGTCGAAGATTAATCCCGCAGCCTGAAATTCATAGGTCAAAGCCCGATGATAAATAACCTCACGAAATCCACGTCCTAAAACTTTGTGCACTTCAAAAGAGGCACCGATAATCTGTTGGGTAACATCTTTATACTTTAACTCTAAACCCATGTAATCAATATCAAGGTTAACAAACATTAACAAACAAAAATTCAAAAGAACCATCGGTGTAAACTGTAAGTCCTAAAACAATCCTTGACCAAATAGTTCAATTTCATCCAATGCCGATGATGCATTTTCATTTTTCCGGTATACTAATTTAAAACTTCCGGGCTTTGATTCGATGTGTACCTTCGTTCCATTACGTAATATGAAATCTTTATCAACTTCTTTCTTCTCACCAAATATCACATCAGGACTAAAGAAGCTATCGGCATAAAACCTTACACGATCCATCTTATCCCTATCAAAGGAGGCTTCATACTTATAACTTGAACTGGTCTTAGTAACTTTAACATTTAGATTACTATGATTAAACGAGCAAGAATAAATTATGAGCAACAACGATATTGTAATAATATAAACGGGTATGTTTTCGGTACAATTGCAATGTTTCATAAAACCAGGATTAGAATGGCGGATTATTTAATTTCTTTATATTATTTTATACCTGTTTTCATTTTATACTTATTTGCATTGGTAGCTCAACCCTATTCCCCGGGTAAATTTTTCACCCAGAAAGCATAACCTATAAACCCAACCGATAAACATAGAATCATTATTGCCGCAGAATAAATGCCCATGCTATTAAAAACTCCAACCAACAACAAACCCAAACCAATTGACACTAAAATAATTCCTATTTTAACTGCATTTTGATATTTCCCTTTTCTTGAAAAAAGACTTTCAATAATTTCTACCGGGGCATCCCTTTGAACCAAATCCCTTTTTAACCTGGCGTCTAATACTAACTTGATAACCGTAATCAAAAACACAGCTATCAATACCAATATGAAAATAATAGAAGAGGTTCTGAAAATTTCAATAAAGCTGCCTTTATCTTTAAATGGATGAAATTCAGCCGGGATCGCATTTTCCTGTGCAAATGCAGACACGGATGCAAGGAGGATCAGCATTGTCGCTAATAATTTCTTCATATACTAAGTTCGATTAGATGAATATTTTATTGTTTTCTTTATAGTTAGACAAACATGCTTTTATTTGGTTGCAGATTTTTTTACATTTTTTGATGTTTACCGGCTGATGTTTTTGGCTGATCTATCAATAAAGTACACAGGTAAAATACCGCGGCTCCTAAAATTGTGATGATACACATTTGAAAAGAAATGCCCCGCGCAACTGACAAATACTCTTTTATCGAATTGTTAAAATATAATATGGGTATTAATACCATTATTATCATCAACCCGATTATGACAAGATCATTGCGGTGAAGCCTTACTTTCACAGGTTCTCCCGAAGGTAATTGCCGGATGATTTTTTGAAGCAAAGCCCCGGGTATAACGGGCTGTTCCATCTTTTTCAACGAACTATACATGTTTTTATATATAGCGAGTTGTTGTTGACAATATTCACAATTAGATAAATGCTCTTTTTGATCAACATCAAAGCCTGTTTGCCCATTGGCCCATTCTTGTAACTGCTGATCCGGTATATGCATTTCTTCTATCATAACTCATCTTTTTTAAGTTTTTTGACCAGGAATGATTTCATCGATTTCCTAGCTCTAAAGAGGTGACTTTTAACCGTCCCTTCCGGCATTTCCACAATTCCCGCAATTTCTTGTATCCCCATTTCTTGCTGGTGATGTAGCACGATTAATAGCTGCTGTAACGGTTGCAATTGCTCCAATGAATCATTTATATAAAATTCGATTTCTTTTCCTAACAAGCGTTTTTCAGGATTTTCACTATTGCCCATTCCCTCGAAATAATTCTTCGCCAGCCAACTCGCGCCATCGTCCCCCGCCCCATCGCCGTTGCCATCTTCATAAGTTCCGGCGCCGATCAACAGCAACTTCTTCTTCTTTAAATAATTCAAACAAGTTGTATAGGCAATCCGGCCAATCCAAGTATTTAAACGGGAGCGAAATTCAAATCGCGGTAATTGGCGGTATACCTTTAAATATATATCCTGTGTAAGATCTTCCCGGTCCTCTACTTTGCTAATAAGTCTATAAACAACATGCGCCACCAATCCTGCGGATGCCCGCATGATGATCTCGAAGGCCTGCTGTTCGCCCTGTAACACCCTGGCTACTAATTCATGATCCGGTGGTAAATGTTCCTGGAGCCTGCTCATTATTTGTATTAGACAAGTAAAGTCAATTCCCGTTGCAATGAAATTAAAGTTTCAAAACTGGATTTTTATCTAAACCCTTCGGCGGACATATTTCATGAACCAAAATATATATTATAAATAAACAAGTTACAAATAGCAACAAAATATAATTTCAAAACCGTTATTATTAAATAATAAATAATATTTACATATATAAATTTATAATTCAAATGATTAAATAAAAACATCCGAAGTAAATGCCCATATACAGCTGATATTTTATAAAAAAAGAAAAATAACCATACCTTTGCGGACTAATTAAATTCGCAAGGATATTAAGTTGCAAAAGTTAATAT
>Ga0164243_10008881_pt1 | contig 14743 bp, 12 predicted proteins | sample OricompcompostOP_FD_108781 | JGI IMG/M metagenome (GOLD analysis project Ga0164243, IMG submission 108781) | Organic Plus compost microbial communities from Emeryville, California, USA - Original compost - Organic plus compost (OP) | ecosystem: Engineered > Solid waste > Mixed feedstock >... | reverse complement strand
GTGGGTGGTGCCGGAGGCCGGCTCGGTGCCGCCGTCCGGTGTCCACGGGGCCGGGCCGCCGCCCGGGCGGGGGTCGTGCAGCATCGTGTTCGCGAAGTGCGACCACGGGATGGTGCCGTCGGTGAACGCCCGCGGCACGTCCCCGCCGGCGATCTGCCGTGCCAGGCGCCCGGCGTACGCGTCGGACAGGAGGTCGTCCACGGGGACGTCCACGAGGTCGGGGTCGCCGAGCCAGTAGAAGCGGTCGGCGAAGGAGTGCCGGATCGCCAGGGCGAGGCCGCGGATGCGCTCGGCGGTGTCCTCGTACGGGGAGCCGCCGGGATAAAGGTGCTGCCAGACGTTGAGGATCTCCAGCTCGGTCGGGCCGCCGCCCGGCGCCTGCGGGACGTGCACCCGGGTGTCGCGGAAGGCCAGCGTCCGGGGGGCGCCGATGTCCGGGCCCGACTCGGCGAGGTCCTCCGCCGAGAGCAGCATGCCGCGCTCGCGGGCCGTCGCGAGCAGCGCCGACGCGACGGAGCCCGTACGGAGCGCGTCGGGCCCCTCCGCGGCCACCGTCTCCAGGGTCCGGGCGAGCAGCGGCTGCGGTACCGGCTCCTCCTCGCCCTGGGAGAAACCGTAGAGGGCGTTGGTCCTCTGCCCGCGCGGCAGGCCGTCCTCGTCCAGGAACACCGCCGCGGCGGCCGGATCGGCCCGCAGCCGCTCGATGTCGCTGAGCACGTGCAGCCGGAACCAGGGATCGGCGCTGAAACCGTCGCGCGCCACCGCGATGGCCGGGCCCAGCACGGTCTCCCGGGGCAGCGTCCCGAACCGCTCCTGCGCGGTCAGCAGGGCGAGGAGCGTACGCGGCACGCCGGCGGCCAGCGGACCGTCGGCGTTCGCGTTGTCCTCGACGCCGACCACCGTCAGCATGCTCGTGCCCTGCTGGCCGGGCGTCGCCCGGTACATGTGCGGGCCGGCGCCCTTCGGCGCGCGCGGCCCGAACTCGACCGACACGACCTCGCCGTCCGGCATGCCGACGAGCATGAACCCGCACCCCGCGAGCGTTGTCTCGGCCGGCTCCATGACGCCGGCGACCAGCGCGGCCGCCACCGCGGCGTCGACCGCGTTGCCGCCCCGCGCGTACATCGCCTCCCCGGCGGAAACCGCCACCTGGTGCGGAGCCACCACGCCGCCGTCGGTGAACGTGTGCGCCCCCGCCGGGATGGTGGGGATCTGGTGCGTCAGCCGCAATGTCGCTCCCGTCTCGTGCTCAGGGCTTACGTACGAGGCCCGCCCACTGGTCGACCTCGGCGGGCGGGGGCGTCTGGGGATCGGGGCGCCAGCGCGAGCAGGACACCCAGCCGGGCTCGACGACCTCCAGGTCGCGGAAGAACCCGGCGATCCGCTCGGGGGCGCGCAGCTTCAGCTTGGGCTGGGCGTCGATGTTCCACACGCGTACGGCTTCGGCGGTCAGCTCGCCGTTCACGGCGGTGGTGGTGTTCGCGACGGCCAGGTAGCTGCCCGAGGGGACGGCGGCCACGAGCTCGTCGATGATCCGCTGGAGCTCGTCGTCGTCCTCGATGAAGTGCATGATGCCGAGCAGCATGATGGCGACCGGCCGGGTGAGGTCCAGGGTCTTCGCGGCGCCGGCCAGGATCGTGGCCGGGTCGTGCAGGTCGGCCTCGATGTACCGGGTGGAACCCTCCGGGGAGCTGGTGAGCAGCGCCCGCGCGTGCACCAGGACCAATGGATCGTTGTCCACGTAGACGATCCGCGAGTCGGGGGCGACGCGCTGGGCCACCTCGTGGGTGTTGTTGGCGGTCGGCAGGCCGGTGCCGATGTCGAGGAACTGCCGGATCCCGGCCTCCGCGGCGAGGTGGTGCACCACCCGGCCCAGGAACTCCCGGTCGGCCCGGGCCAGCTCGGCGACCACCGGGAAGATCCCCTTGACCCGTTCGCCGACCTCCCGGTCGACCTCGTAGTTGTCCTTGCCGCCCAGCCAGTAGTTCCATATCCGCGCCGTGTGCGGCACGTCCGACCTGAGCCTGTCGTCACCGGAGGCGGCCATGCGGATCCAGCCCTTCACAAACCTGACAATGCCCGTCAACCCTACCGGGCCCGGTCTTACTGATCGTCTGCCGCCGGCGGGGCCACGGAGCGCCGGCGCACGATCGCCGGGCGGTCCGGGACCAGGATGTCGGTGGGCGCGCCGCCGGTGAGCTGGTCGAGGAGGGCGTCGACCGCGCACGCGCCGAGCTCCTGGAGCGGCATGGCGACGGTGCTGAGCGGCGGGTCGAGGTAGTCGGCCAGCGGCATGTCGTCGTACGTGATGACGGAGACGCGTCCGGGGACGGCCAGGTCGCGTTCGTGGAGGGCGTGCAGGACGCCGACCGCCTGGGACAGCGTGCTGGCGTACAGGGCGGTGAGCCCGGGGTGCCGGGCCACCAGCTCGGCGGCGGCCCGGGCGCCGCCGGACTCGCTGAACTCCCCGTGTGCCAGGTGCGCGGTCAGGCCGGGGTGCCGGCGGACCGCCGCGCGGAAGCCGCCGGCGCGGGCGCGTGACGGGGCGAGGTCGGGCGGGCCCGCGACGTGCCCGATGTGGCGGTGGCCGGTGGCGACGAGGTGGTCGACGGCCGCCGCGCTCGCCGCCGCCTCGTCCATCGTGATGTTGCGTCCGGAACCGGCGACGGCGCGGTTGGTGAAGACGTGCGGGACGCCGTCGAGCGCGCCCGGCGCCAGCAGCGGGTGGCCGGGGCGGGCCGAGGCGATGAGCAGGCCGTCGACGCGGCCCTCGCCGACCAGGCCCGCGAAGGCCTCGTCGGCCTGCTGGTCGGGGGTGTCCTCGGCGAGCAGCACGACGTACCCGTGCTGGCGCGCGCGCTCGACCGCGCCGCGCATGATCCGCGAGTACGTGGGGTTGGTGAGGTCGGGGATCAGCAGCGCCAGGGCCTTGGTCCGCGCCCCGGCGAGCGCGCGGGCGCCGGCGTGCGGCTGGTAGCCCAGCTCCTGCGCCGCCCGGCGCACCCGGCGCCGGGTCTCCTCGCGCGCGGACAGCGTCGGGTCGCCGTTGAGCACGCGCGACGCGACCGACTTGGTGACGCCCGCGCGGTCGGCGACGTCGACCAACCGGACCCGCGGCCGCTGGTCGGCCTCCCCCATCACGGCTCCTCCCCGTCCGGCACATCGTACCGAGCACCGGGCGCGCGGAGGAAAACCGGTCTCCTACAGGGACTTTCCTTGATCCCACCGCTTGACGCGCGGTGCGTCCTGCGCCAGGCTCCCTCAGGAAAACCGGTTTTTCCATTGGGGGTGAGACCGGATGCCGATCAGGACGACGGCCGTGCCGGCCGGCCTGCTCGCGGTGGCGCTGGCCATCGCGGGGTGCTCCAACGACGCGACGGCCGCGGGTCCGGTCGACGCGCGGGCCCGGCCCCCGGCCGCGCCGGACTGCCCGCCGGCCTCCGCGCCCGACCCGGGCAACGCGAAGCCACGCGACGACGTGCCGATGGCCACGGCCGCGCCGAAGCTCCCGCGCAAGGCCACGTACCGGATCGCGTTCAGCCAGAACGCGAGCAACAACCCGTGGCGGCTCGCCGAGACCGCGAGCATGCGGGCCGAGGCGCGCCGGCTCGGTTACCGGCTGACCGTCACCGACGCGAACAACCAGCAGGCCAAACAGATCCAGGACATCAAAGGCCTCATCGCCCAGCACCCGGACGCGCTGTTCGTCGCGCCGATCACCGAGCAGCTCGGCAACGTCGTCGCGGAGGCGACCGCGGCCGGCATCCCGGTGTTCCTGCTGGACCGCGACGTCGACACCAGCGTGGCGCCGCCCGGAAAGGGCTATGTCACCGCCCTGCTGTCGGACTTCGTACGGCAGGGCCGGCGCGCGGCGTGGGCGCTGGCCCGGGCCACCGGCGGCCGCGCGAAGATCATCGAGCTGGAGGGCACCACCGGCGCCTCCCCCGCGATCGACCGGAAGAAGGGCTTCGACGCGGCGATCACCGCGTGCCCCGGCATGAAGGTCGTGGTCTCGCAGTCCGGCGACTTCAGCCGGGCCGGCGGCCAGGCCGTGACCGAGACGCTGCTGCAGTCCCACCCCGACGTCACGGCGGTCTACGCGCACAACGACGAGATGGCGCTGGGCGCGATCGCCGCGATCCGCGAGGCGGGGAAGGTGCCGGGGCGCGACGTCAAGGTGGTGTCCATCGACGGCTCGCACGACGCGCTGACCGCCGTCCAGGCCGGTGAGCTGTACGCCACCGTCGAGTCGAACCCCCGGTTCGGGCCGGTGGCCCTGCCGACCCTGCGGCAGTACGCCGAGCGGGGCCGGGTGCCGGTCCGGCGGACGCTCCAGGACCGGCTGTTCGACGCCTCGAACGTGGCCCGGTTCATCGGCAGGTCGTACTGATCCCCGTACCGATCCCCCGGCCCTCGCCGGAAGCCTGAGGAGGCGGCCATGAGCAGTGAGCCTCTGCTGCGGATGCGCGGAATCGACAAGGACTTCGCCGGAGTGCCGGCGCTGTCCGGAGTGGACATGACGGTCGCGCCGGGCGAGGTCCGCGCGCTGATCGGCCAGAACGGCGCCGGGAAGTCGACGCTGATCAAGGTGCTCACCGGCGTGCACCGGCGTACCGGCGGCCGGATCCGGTTCGCCGGCCGCGACGTCGACTTCGGTTCGCCCCAGGAGGCCCAGCGGGCCGGCATCGCCCCGATCTACCAGGAGGTCAACCTCATCCCGTACCGGTCCGTGGCGGAGAACGTGTGCATCGGCCGCGCGCCGCGCCGGTTCGGGCTGCTGGACTGGCGGGCGGTCAACGCCGAGGCGCGCGAGCGGCTGGCGGCGCTCGGCGTGCACGTCGACGTCACCCGGCCGCTGCACACGTACCCGATCGCCACCCAGCAGATGACCGCGATCGCCCGCGCCCTGGCGTTCGACGCCCGGCTGGTGATCATGGACGAGCCCACGTCGTCGCTGGCCGAGCACGAGGTGGGCATCCTGCTCGACGTCATCCGCCGGCTGCGCGACGCCGGCGTGGCCGTGGTGTTCGTCTCGCACCGGCTCGACGAGCTGTACGCCGTCGCGGACACGATCACCGTGCTGCGCGACGGGCGGACCGTGGCGGACGCGCCGATCGCGGAGCTGTCCAAGTACGAGCTGGTGTCGGCGATGCTCGGCCGCGAGCTCGCCGAGTCCGGGCGGCGCGGCCATCGTACGGACGCCGCCGCCGAACCGGTCGTCCTGGAGGCCAGCGGCCTGCGGCGGCCGCCCGCGCTCAACGGCTCCTCGGTCTCCGTACGGCGCGGCGAGGTCGTGGGCCTCGCCGGGCTCCTCGGCTCCGGGCGCTCGGAGACCGCCCGGGCGATCTTCGGGGCCGACCCGCCGCGCGGCGGTGAGGTGCGCGTCGCGGGCGAGCCGGCCGCGTTCGCCGCGCCGCGCGACGCGATCCGCGCGCGGATCGGTTTCTGCCCGGAGGACCGCAAGGCCGAGGGCATCATCCCGGAGCTGTCCGTACGCGAGAACCTGACGCTGGCGCTGCTCCCCCGGCTGACCCGCCGCGGCATCGTCGACCGCGCGCGCCAGCGGGAGATCGTGGCGCGCTTCGTGGACCGGCTCGGCATCAAGCTGGCCGGCCCGGACCAGAAGATCGGCGAGCTGTCCGGCGGTAACCAGCAGAAGGTGCTGCTCGCCCGGTGGCTCTGCACCCGGCCGGACCTGCTGATCCTCGACGAGCCGACGCGCGGCATCGACGTCGGCGCCAAACAGGAGATCCGGGACCTGATCGGCGAGCTGGCCGACGACGGGCTGTCCGTCCTGCTCATCTCCTCCGAGATCGAGGAGCTGGTCACCGGCTGCGACCGCGTCCTGGTGCTGCGCGACGGGGCCACCGTCGCGGAGTTCAGCGGCGCCGGCATCAGCGAGGACGCCATCCTGCACGCGATGGCCGAGGGCGTGTCCGCCGGCGTGCGCACCGAGGGAGGCACGGATGACTGACCTGACCGTCGGCCGCTCGCCCGAACCGGCCGCGCCGGCCCGCGCCCGGCGTGAGTGGTACGGGATCGCCGGCCGCTACGGCGCCGGCCTCCTGCTGCTGGTGCTGTTCGCGTACAACGCCGCGTTCACCCCGAACTTCCTGACGCCGACCGCCCTGCTGGACGTGCAGCTGCGCCAGGCGGCGCCGGTCACGATCGTGGCGCTCGGGATGGCGCTGGTGATCGCGCTGGCCGGCATCGACCTGTCGGTCGGCTCGGTGATGGCGGTGGCCGGGCAGGTCGGGGCGCTGAGCCTGGTGGCCGGCCTCGACCCCGTTCCGGCCATCGTCCTGGCGCTGCTCGCCTCGGCCGCGTGCGGCGCGTTCAACGGCGTCCTGGTCGCCCGGTACGGCGTCCAGCCGATCATCGCGACGCTCATCTTGTTCATCGCCGGGCGCGGCATCGCCCAGCTGCTGAGCGACGGCGCGCTCATCAGCTTCCGGAGCCCGGACTTCCAGTTCCTCGGGCTCGGGCGCATCGCCGGGATCCCGATGCCGGTCGTGCTCATGGTGCTGGTCGCCGCGGCCCTGTGGTTCGTCGTCCGCCACACCGGTTACGGCCGGACGCTGCCGGCCACCGGGGGCAACGAGCCGGCCGCCCGGCTGGCCGGTGTCCGTACCGGGCGGGTCAAGCTGGTCGCGTACGTGACCTGCGGCGTCCTCGCCGGCCTGGCCGGTCTCGCGGCCATCGCGATCACCAGCGCCTCGGACGCGAACAACGTGGGGCTCGGCGTCGAGCTGCAGGCGATCGCCGCGGTCGCGATCTCCGGCACGCCGCTGTCCGGCGGCCGGATCACCGTCGGCGGCACCTTCGTCGGCGCCGTGACGCTCGTGCTCCTGCGCAACACCCTGGTCGCGCACGGCATCCCCACCGAGATCGCCCAGATCGTCACCGGACTCGTCATCGTGCTCGCGCTGTTCCTCCAGCGCCGCGGCCGCTGAAACGCGAAGGAGCCCCGCATGTCCGCCACCCTCGGCCTCCTGCCCGCGCGGCCCGGCCGGTTCGCCGCCGCGGTCAAGCGGCAGGGCGCGCTCATCGCGCTCGCCGTCCTCGTGATCTTCGGGACGCTGCGGTACGGGGAGCGTTTCGCCACCGGATACAACGTGCAGAGCGTGCTCGCCGACGACGCCAAGTACGCGCTCGTCGCGCTCGGCATGTCCTTCGTCATCATGACCGGTGGTATCGACCTGTCGGTCGGGTCGGTCGCCGCGCTCGGCGGTGTCGTCGCCGCCTCGCTCAGCGGCGCCGGGCTGCTCCCCGCCATGGCCGCCGCCGTCGCCGTCGGCGCCGCCGCCGGGCTGGTCAACGGGGTGCTCATCGCCCGGTACCGGCTCGCGCCGTTCCTGGTCACGCTGGCCACGATGCTGTCCGTACGCGGGCTCGCGCTGCATCTCTCCGGGGCCGCCTCGGTGCTCGCCGCGCCGCACGGCACGTTCACCGCCTTCGGCACCTGGAGCCTGCTGGGCGTCCCCGTGCCGTTCTGGATCGCCCTCGCGCTGTTCGGCGCCGGCGCGCTGGCGCTGCACCGCACCGGGTTCGGCCGCAACGTCCTGGCCACCGGCGGCAACGAGGACGCCGCGCGGCTGATGGGGCTGCCCGTCGACCGTACGAAGGCCGCCGTCTACGTGCTGTCCGGAGCGCTCTCCGGCGCCGCGGGCGCGTTCCTCGGCGCCCAGACCAGCTCGGTGGACACCGCCGCGGGCCAGGGCTGGGAGCTCAGCGCGATCGCCGCCGTCGTCGTCGGGGGCACGCTGCTCACCGGCGGTGTCGGCACCGTGTTCGGCACCCTCGTCGGCGTGGTCCTGCTCCAGCTGATCTTCAACATGATCGTCTTCGAGAACAGCCGCGGTGAGCTGACGATCAGCTCGTACTGGGAGTCGGTGATCCGCGGCGCCTTCCTGCTCGGCGTCGTCCTGCTCCAGGTCCGGCTCACCCGCCGGCGCCGGGCCGGCTGACTGTCCCGCACCATCCGTACGCCCACCGAACGGGAGCCGTTTGTGTCCACCGTGGTCGCGCTCACGACCGACTTCTACCGAGTTCCGCTGCCCGCCGTGCTGAGCGACTCCACGCACGGCGACATCCCGCACTTCGAGCTCGTCCTCGTCCGGGTCGAGGACTCCGACGGCGCCACCGGGCTCGGCTACACCTACGCCGTCAACTCCGGCGCCGAGGCGATCGCCGTGCTGGTCGACCGCTACCTCGCCGACGTCGTACGCGGCCTCGACGTGGACCGGACCGAGCAGGCGTGGCAGCGGATGTGGTGGGCGCTGCACTACGCCGGCCGCGGCGGCCACGCCACCTCGGCCATCTCCGCGGTCGACATCGCGCTGTGGGACCTGCGCGCCCGCCGCGCCGGCCGGCCGCTGTGGCGGTACTTCGGCGGCTACGACCCCGAGGTGCCGGTCTACGCGGGCGGCGTCGACCTGGACCTCCCGGTCGAGGAGCTGCTCGACCAGGCGGACCGGTTCCAGGAACAGGGCATCCGCGCGATCAAGATGAAGGTGGGCCGCCCCGACTGGCACGAGGACGTCGCGCGGGTCCGCCGGATGCGCGAGCACCTCGGCGACGGCTTCCCGCTGATGGCCGACGCCAACATGAAGTGGACCGCGGACCAGGCGGTCAAGGTCGCCCGGGCGCTCGCCGAGTTCGACCTGGTGTGGCTGGAGGAGCCCGTCATCCCCGACGACATCGCCGGGAACGCGCGCGTGCTGCGCGACGGCGGGCTGCCGGTGGCCACCGGGGAGAACCTGCACACCCTGTACGAGTTCCAGCACATGATCGCCGCGGGCGCGGTGACCTACCCCGAGCCGGACGTCTGCAACATCGGCGGCATGACGGTGTTCCGCAAGGTCGCCGCGCTGGCCGAGGCGCACAACCTCCCGGTGACCTCGCACGGCGCGCACGACCTGACCGTGCACCTGATGGCGGCCGCGCCGAACCGCACGTACATGGAGGCGCACGGGTTCGGGCTTGAGCGGTACCTCGCCGAGCCGCTCCGGATCGACGGCGGCAACGCGATCGCCCCGGAACGCCCCGGGCACGGCCTCACCTTCGACTTCGACGCGCTGCGCCCGCACCGCGTGGGCGGGAGCGCGGCGTGACCACCGATCCGGCGCGCGACGGGCTGGTCAGCCTCAGCCCGTACCGGGCCGGGACGCTCGCCGCGATCGCCGAGCGGATGTTCCCGGCCGGGCCGGACCACCCCGGGGCGGTCGGTATCGGCGTGGTCACCTACGTCGACCGGGCGCTCGCCGGGCACGACCGGCACCTGCGGGACGACTACGATCTCGGGCTGGACGCGCTCGACCGGGCCGCCCGCGACCGCCACGGGGCGCGCTTCGCCGCCTGCGACGGTACGGAGCAGGACGCGATCATCGCCGCTCTGGAGGCCGGCACGCTCGACGGGTTCCACGTTCCCGACCCGCGGGAGTTCTTCGGCACGCTGCGCGCGCACCTGCAGGAGGGCCTGTTCGCCGACCCGGCGCACGGCGGTAACCGGGACGCGGCCGGCTGGCGCTTCCTCGGCCACCCCGGCGTCTGGCTCGAACACTCCGCGGCCGAGCAGCACGCCGGCGACCTGGTGACGAAGGGCGGCCAGACCCGTACGCTCGCCGGCGCCGGCTACCGGATCGGCGGCGCCGCCGAGGAGCCGCCGCCGGACATCCCCGGCTACGACCCGCAGCGCGCCGCCGTGGAGCCGCCCGGGCCCGCCGACGTCATCATCGTCGGGATGGGCGCGATCGGCGGCTTCGTCGCGGCCCTGCTCGCCGACGCCGGCCTGCGCGTGCTCGGCTTCGAGGCCGGGGGCTGGCGGCACCGCGGTGACTACCACCCCGACGAGCTCGGCGCCGCGTACTACTGCCGCGGCGACCTGGGCGCGAAGTTCCTCGCCGAGGCGCCGCGGTGGCGGCGCGACGCGGGCGAGGACACCCGGCCGATCACCTTCAGCCTCGGCCGGATGATGAACGGCGTGGGCGGCTCGATCGTGCATTGGGGCGGGGCGCTGCGCCGGATGCACCCGCACCACTTCGCGTACCGCAGCCACGTCGCCGACCGCTGGGGCCTCGGCGCGCTGCCCGAGCACACCACGCTCACCGACTGGCCGCTCACGTACGCCGACGTCGAGCCGTACTACGACCTGTGCGAACGCGTCGCCGGCGTCGCGGGCGACCGGGACGCCAACCCCTTCGTCCCCCGCCGCACCGGCTACCCGATGCCGCCGCTGCGGCCGACTCCGAAGGGCGGGCTGTTCACCGCCGCCGCCCGCGACCTCGGGCTGCACCCGTACCCGACCCCGGTCTGCGTGAACAGCGTCCCGTACAACGGGCTCCCGGCCACCCGCTACCACGCGTGGAGCGCCGGGTTCGGCGCCTTCCACGACGACCGCTGGAACCCGGGGCTCACGTCGGTCCCGCGGGCGCTCGCCAGTGGCCGGCTCGACCTGCGCACGTACAGCCGCGTCCTGCGGGTGCGCACCGACCGCGACGGCCACGCCGACGGCGTGGAGTACGTCGACGCCCGCGGCACCGTCCGTACCGCGCACGCGCGCACCGTGATCGTCGCCGGGTACACCTTCGAGAGCGTCCGCCTGCTGTTCCTGTCCGGCGGGCTCGGCGACTCCTCCGGGCAGCTCGGCAAGCACTTCATGGTCAAGCAGTGGGGCGACGTGTACGGCGAGTTCCCGGACGTCGTCTTCAACGCGCACACCGGCCCGGCCGCGCAGATGGTCACCGTGGACGACTTCAACGCGGCCGGGTTCGACTGCGCCGCCCACGGTTTCGTCGGCGGCGCCAGCCTGAACGTGGAGAACCAGCAGCTGCCGCTGCAGATCGCCCGCGACCCGCTGCCGCCCGGCGTACCCGGCTGGGGCCGGCCGTACCAGGACCATCTGCGCCGCTGGCCGCACATCGCGGCCGTGCGCATCCAGCCCGACGCGCTGCCGTACACCACCGACCACCTCGACCTCGACCCGCGTCACCGCGACCGGAGCGGCCTCGGCCTGCCCGTCCTGCGGGTCACCACCGACATGCGGCCCAACGAGCACCGCCTCCAGGACTTCATGCGGAGCCGGTGCGCCGAGCTCCTCGAACGCATGGGCGCCGCCCGGGTCTGGCCCGGCCCGCGGTTCCCCGGCGTGGCCAGCAGCCACGACCTCGGCGGCGCCCGCATGGGCACCGACCCGGGTACGTCGGTGGTCGACCCGGACCTCCAGGTGCACGACACCCCCGGCCTGTACGTGTTCAGCGGCGCGGTCTTCCCGACCTGCACCGGCGTCAACCCGCACCTCACGCTGATGGCCGTCACCGCGCGCGCCACCGAGCGCCTGATCGACCGGATCGGTGGTCAGGCGTCGTAGTCGACGGTGACCGCGTCGGAGCGCGGGAGGGACTGGCAGGTGAGCACGAAGCCGGCGTCGACCTCGGCGGGTTCGAGCGCGAAGTTGCGGCGCATGTCGACCTTGCCGGCGGTCACCTTGGCGCGGCAGGTGCCGCAGACGCCGCCCTTGCAGGCGAACGGCAGGTCGGGGCGCTGCCGCTGGGCGCCGTCCAGGACCGCGACGTCGTACGGCACGGACACCGTGGTCGAGCGGCCGTCGAGCACGATGGTGACGTCGCTGGCCGCGCCGTCCACCGCGGCGTCCTCGTGCCGCGCCGGTGCCGGCGGGGTGTCCTCGACGAAGAAGAGCTCCGCGTGCACGCGGTCGGCGGGGACGCCGGCCCGCCGCAGCCGGTCGCGGGTGGTGGTGACCATGTCGTACGGGCCGCACAGCCACCAGTGGTCGGCCGGGGACGGGTCGCCGAGCAGCGGGCGCAGCGCGTCGAGCTTGGCGGCGTCGAGCCGGCCGGTGAACAGCTCCGCCTCCCGGGGCTCGCGGGACAGCACGTGGATCAGCTCGAGCCGGGTCCGGTAGCGGTCCTTGAGGTCGGCGAGCTCGTCGGCGAACATCACCGTGCCGGCCCGGCGGTTGCCGTAGAGCAGGGTGACCGTCGTGCCGGGGTGGCGCAGCACGGTGGCGGCGATCGACAGCACCGGGGTGATGCCCGAGCCCGCGGCGACCAGCACGTGCCGGCCGGGGGTCGCCGGATCGGGGGTGAACACGCCCGTCGGGGTGCCGACCTCGATCTCGTCGCCCGGGCGGACGTCGCGGACGAGCCACGTGGAGAACAATCCGTCGGGCACCTCGCGGACCCCGATCCGCGGCCGCGCGCCCTCCGGGGCGCAGATCGAGTACGAGCGGCGCTCCTCGCGGCCGTCCACGGTGCGCCGCAGCGTCAGGGACTGGCCCGCGCGGAAGGCGTACGCCTCGGCGAGGTCGTCCGGCACGTCGAACGTGACTGCCACGGCGTCGTCGCACAGCGGCGTGACCTCGGCGACGCGCAGCGGGTGGAACGCGCCGCGGCGCCGCGTACGGACCGGCGTGGACACCTCAGATCTCCTTCACGTGCTCGAACGGCTCGGCGCAGGTACGGCAGCGGCGCAGCGCCCGGCACGCGGTCGCGCCGAACCGGGACACCTCCTCGGTGTCCGGCGAACCGCACCGCGGGCACGTCACCCGGTGGACGGGCGGGCCGAGGGTCAGCGGGACCGGGCCGGGCGGCCGCGGCGGCGCGGCGCCGGGCGGGGCGATGCCGGCGTCGGCGAGCTTGCGGCGGCCGTCCTCGCTGATCCAGTCCGAGCTCCAGGCGGGGCTCAGCACCGTACGGATCTCGACGTCGGCGTACCCGGCGGCGCGCAGGGCCCGCTCCAGGTCGTCGCGCATGGCGCCCATGGCCGGGCAGCCGCTGTACGTCGGGGTGATCGCCACGACGACCCGGCCGTCCGCCTCCGACACCGAGCGGAGCACGCCGAGGTCGGCCAGGGTCAGCATGGGCAGCTCCGGGTCGGTCACCGACTCGGCGACCGTACGGGCGTCGCGCCGGGCGCTCACCACGTCGCCCCCGGGTGCGCGCGGGCGACGCTCTGCAGCTCGGCCAGGAGGTGGCCCATCGCCTCGGTGTGCACGCCGTCGCGGCCGGTCCGCCCGGACACCCCGGCGGCCGGGCCGAGGTCCGGGACGTCCAGCGTCGCGGCCCGCAGGACCTGGGCGAGCACGTCGTCGAACTCACCGCGCAGGCCGGCCGGGTCGACGCCGACCCCGGCCTCGGCGAGCGCGCGCTCGACGGGGTGCGTGGCGAACAGCTCGCCGACGTACGGCCACACCGTGGCCAGGCCGGCGGCCATCCGCTCGTGGGAGTGGTCGGTGCCGTCGCCGAGCCGGATCGCCCACTCGGCCGCGTACCCGCGGTGGTAGGTGACCTCCTTGACGCCCTTGTCTGCGACGGCGGCCAGTACCGGGTCGCGGGAGCCGGCCAGGCGGGTGAGCAGCGCCAGCCGCCAGGCCGAGAACACCAGCAGGCGGGCGACCAGCTCCGCGAAGTCGCCGCGCTCCAGCTCGGCGAGCCGTACGTTGCGGAACTCCGGTTCGTCGCGGAAGAACGCGTAGTGGTCCTCTCCCCCGTCGCGCCCCTCGGCGGCGCCGGCCCGGGCCAGCAGCAGGCGGGCCTGGCCGAGCAGGTCGAGGCCGATGTTGGCGATCGCCACCTCGTCCTCGAGCTCGGGCGCGTGGGTGCACCACTCCTGGAGGCGGTGGGAGAGGATCAGCGCGTCGTCGCCGAGCATCAGGCAGTACGCCGCGAGGCCGGCCGGATCGACGCCGTCCGGGACGGTGCGGTCCACGCCCGCCAGCGGGTCCTCGAAGCCGGTGCCGAACGCCCAGCGGGCGTCGTTGTCCTCGGTGAGGGCCTCGTACGGGTTGTCGAAGGACATCGGGGCCTCACATGTGCGGCACGTCGTCGGGGATGTCGTAGAAGGTGGGATGGCGGTAGACCTTGTCGCCGCTGGGCGCGAAGAACGGGTCCTTCTCGTCCGGGCTGGAGGCGGTGATGTCGGCGGCCTTGACCACCCAGATGCTCACGCCCTCGTTACGGCGGGTGTACAGGTCGCGGGCGTTGCGCAACGCCATCTCGCCGTCGGCGGCGTGCAGGGAGCCGACGTGCACGTGGTTGAGCCCGCGCTTGCCGCGGACGAACACCTCGTACAGCGGCCACTCGGAGCCGCTCATGCCGCCTCCCCCTCCCTTGCCGCCCGCTTGGCGGCGTGCGCGGCCGCGGCCTCGCGGACCCACGCGCCCTCCTCGTGCGCGCGGCGGCGGCGTTCGACGCGCTGCCGGTTGCACGGCCCGTTGCCGGCCAGGATCTGCTTGAACTCGGCCCAGTCGATCGCGCCGAAGTCGTAGTGCCCGCGGTCGGCGTTCCAGGCCAGCTCCGGGTCCGGCAGCGTCACGCCGAGCGCCTCGGCCTGGGGCACGGACATGTCGACGAAGCGCTGGCGCAGCTCGTCGTTGGTGTGCCGCTTGATCTTCCAGGCCATCGACTGCGCGGTGTTGGGCGAGTCGGCGTCCGGCGGGCCGAACATCATCAGCGACGGCCACCACCAGCGGTCCACCGCGTCTTGCACCATGCGGCGCTGCGCGCCGGTGCCGCGCATCATGGTCATCAGCAGCTCGAAGCCCTGCCGCTGGTGGAACGACTCCTCCTTGCAGATGCGGATCATCGCCCGCGCGTACGGCCCGTACGAGCAGCGGCACAGCGGCACCTGGTTGCAGATCGCCGCGCCGTCCACCAGCCAGCCGATCACGCCGACGTCGGCGAAGCTCAGCGTCGGGTAGTTGAAGATCGACGAGTACTTCTGC
>Ga0164243_10008880_pt1 | contig 14743 bp, 19 predicted proteins | sample OricompcompostOP_FD_108781 | JGI IMG/M metagenome (GOLD analysis project Ga0164243, IMG submission 108781) | Organic Plus compost microbial communities from Emeryville, California, USA - Original compost - Organic plus compost (OP) | ecosystem: Engineered > Solid waste > Mixed feedstock >... | reverse complement strand
GCGGGCGCACCTTCTCCGCCGCCAATGCCGTCCGCACCACGAAGAGGTCCTCTTCGCGGCAGGCGCCAAGCACGCGGGTCGTGGGGAAGGCACGCAGTTCTTCCACGAGCCGATCGAAGCCAGTGCGGTCTTCACGCCCGAGGTCGTCAACGACGAAGCCGATCTCCGCGCCGGTCGGCGCCATGCCCTTGACAAGCCGCACGAGCGCCGGCACGTCGTCCTCGCCGAGGCGCCGCACTCGGTACCACCGCATCCGGTGACGGGTCGCGTGCGCCGCGAGCCAGATCAGCGCTGACTTGCCGGAGCCCGACGGGCCGACCGCCAGCGCCACCTGCTCGGACGCGAGTGCATCCGCCAGCTGCTCAGACTCGGGACGCTCGAGCGGCAGCCCAGCGACGACGTGGCCGGGGCCGACGTCCACCCCGTTGAAGAAATGTGCGTCCTCGTTTTCCGTGACGAAGTCGACCGCCTCCGCGACACCGGCCCGCACCGCTTCCTCAAGCGCCGACGGGTCGATCGACTCGCTCACATCGTCAAGCAGGCGCCCGATGTCGCCGACCGTCGCTGCGGCACGTTTCCCAGCGTCAAGGACGCCGTTGTCGTCCGCGAGTCTCGCCAGCCGCTTGCAGAGGATCGCCTGGTGTGCGATGCAGGTCGCCGGCGGCAGCTCAAGCCGCTCGGCGAGCTTGGCTACGGAATCAGCCTCGGGTGTGGGCATCTCGATTACGCACACGCGCGCGAGGAAGTCGTCGATGTCGATCACACCCTCGACCGCGGCAGCAATCGCGTCGCGCAGCCCGTCGGAGACGCCGTCGATCAGCGGACGATCCGCCCCAGACGCTGCGCCTGGCAATGGGCGTTCGAGCACCAAGCCACCCCGCGCTGCCGAGTCGGCCACGAGACGCTCAGCCAGCTTCCGCCACGCCGGAGCGAGTTCGGAAGGGCTGAACGTGCTGCGGTGCTCGCGGCGCGATTTCACCTGCAGGTGCAACCAGCCATCGTCCCGCTCAAGCGAGATGTCCTCGAGGCCTTCCGGGACCAGCTGGCCGAGCGGAAGCTCGCCGAGCCACGCCCGCACAGCCAGCTCGGTCGCGACCGCGTCCTGGTAGCGGAACCCGCGTCCTGCGTTCGACCCGCTACGGCTATGTGCCCACGCTTCGTCGGCCATCCATCCACGGTAGGCCGTCGAGCGGCAGCGGCCTACCTTCTGTCCGGCGACAGCACCAGCACCATCGGGTAGTCGTTGTCCTTCTCGTACGGCGCAGACCCAGCGACCCTCGCTCGGCTGAAGACGAAGTCGACGTCCCACAGCCTGCCATCGTCAGCCTCGATCACGACGTTGTGGTCGATACCTGTGTCGATGTTCTGAAGCCGTTCGACCAGTTCACGGATAGTCATGCGGCCAATGTAGGCCCACGCATAGACGGAGCGCTTCAGGCGTATCCGCACTCCTGGTCCGCGCGATGGCCCATGTACTCCTCGAGCATCGTCGCGGTACCGGACAACGTCCAAATGAGATTCCTCATCACGAGTGCGAGGTTCGAGAGATCAACGCCTTCGAGCTCCGGCGGCAGTTCACGACCTCTGCCCTTCCTATCGACTCCGTAGCGAAAATGCCATCCGTCGGGATCGACCACGTCAAGTTCGGAGATCAAGTTTCTGAGCGCGTCAAGCACCTCTGGGTCACCCTCAGGCCAAGCGTCTTCGAACGCTGGCCGCGCCAGCGGCCAGAGCGTCGAAAGCTTGTGATGGCGGCGCACTTCAGGCTCTCGTCTCTGGATTCTGTCCCACAAGGCGATGATGTCCTTGAGCGCGATCTCCACCGCGTGGCGGTAGCAGTAGAGCGCGGGGAACAGGAAGAAGGAACTCACGCGCTGGCTCGCGGCTTTCGCAAGAAGGTCGTCACCAGCCTCGTGATACAGCGTCGAGTACGGAACGTCCGTGCTGTCGAAGGGCAGTATCGACGCACCTGGATGGGCAGTTCGGAACAACCGATCGCCAGCGGTCAACGGCGGTGTCTCGTCCACAAGCCGATTCTCTCATCCGACTCTTCCCGTGCTGACGCAGAGGTGTTCGAACGGGGGTACCCGGCCCGTCGCTTCAGATGGTCCCAGGACAGAGACTTCCGGTGCCCGATTTCTGCGTCCCTTCCCCCAGCTGCATTCGCGTCCCGATTTTTCGCGTTTGCCTATCCGATTCCGGCGACCCCGCGATGCAGGCTGAAGGGGACGCGAATGCAGGCCTCGAACGAAGCAATTCCCCGCTGCGTAGGGGATCCCGGTCCGCCACGAGCCCACCGAAAAGCCTCACTGGACCCTGTGACTTCCTAGGAGTCGTGAGGTGGGGGTTGGCGGGCTCGCGGCAGAGCCCCAGGCGACCGTACGTTCGTGTTCCATCCGCCCACGTCCCTACCGTTGACAACGTGTCAAAAGCACCTCATCTCTTTGCCTGTCTGGAAGACGAGGAGTGGAGATTCGTCGACGAGACGCGGCAGCGGCGGCCGTACGACGCGCTGCTGGTGCGGGCGCACTTCGTCACGCCGTACCCGGACGAGCGACAGCGGTTCGGACAGCCGCACGACCGGCTGCTGAGATCGATCGAGGAGGCCGGGGCGCGGTGGGCCTTCGACCTCGCCGTCGAGGACCTTGGCCACCCCAAGTCGAGCGTCGACAACCTGCGGGGTCGCCAGGCCGCGTCCCCCCTCGTGAGAGCGCTGGCGCCGCCGATCGAGCCGGAGCGGCTCCTCGACCCAGGCTGGCAAGCGTTCGTCGCCGATGTTGCCGCGGAGCAGCAGACGAAGGCCGGCCTGATGACGTCGGTCGGCTTCGAGTTCGCGTCGCTGGAGGACCCGCGGTGGCTCGCGACCCGCGCGTTCGCCGAACTTGCGCTGCAGCGCGCCAGCTCGCGCGACGTCCTGACGCCGCTGCGCGTGACCACCAGCAGAACCGCGGTCGCGGCGGCCGCGGCCGAGATCCTCGCCCAGCTGGGCGTGCAGCGGGTGCTGCTGCAGGTGCGGTGCATGACGCCCGAGACGGCGAGCGCGACCGAGGTCGAGCGCTACTGCCACCTGGTCGCGGCCTGTCGCCGCGCAGGCCTCTACGCCGTCGCACACCGCGTCGGACGGCTCGGCCCGGTGCTCGCGATCGCCGGCGTCCGCGCCTTCTCGACCGGCACCCGCTATTACCGCACGATCCCGAAGGCCAACGTCCCGTCCGCCAACGGCGGTGGTGGCGGCGGCACACCTCTGACGTACGAGGTACCGGGCGAGCTGCGCGCAGTCCCGCGCTGGGCGGCGAGAGACCCGACCCTGCCGCCGTGCTTCGACCCGGCCTGCGATGCGGCGAAGACCGACGACGGCATCGCCCTGCGTGAACACCTGCTCCACGAGCTGAGACGCCAGGGCGCTCGCGCAGCGGCCGATCCGAGAAGGTTCCTGAAGCAGATGCGCCGGCTCGAGAACAGCCTCGCGCCGCGCTGGGCCGAAGGCGCCGAGCGCTACCTGCGCGACGCGCGCGCGGCCTGAGCCAGCACCCACTCGCCGAGCGAGATGCCGGCGAACGCGGCGGCGGCCTCCCACGTCTGCCGACCGGGTCTCACCGCGACGAGCGACGCGTTGATCCACGCGCCGAGCGACACGCCGGCGGCAAGCGCCGCGGCGTGCCACGAAGTCAGCTGCTCCGGTGAGAGGTCCAACGTCGTCGGGACCTCGCGGCTCGCAACACGCACCGTGCGATCCCCGAATGCGACGCAGCGCGCGTAGGCCACCAGCCGCCGCGCTCCGGCGGGCTGGATCAGCGCGCGCTCCTCGCTGACCGCCCGCGTCGCCGCAGCGTCGAGATCGACGACGAGCCGCTCGACGGCGACGCCGGTCGCCTCGCTCGCGCGCTGCACGCTGCGCTCAGACTCGATCCAGATCGTCGCCATCAGTGGAGCCGGAATCCGAGCCGCGGCGGCCTCCGCCACCACACGCGCCCACGGCTCGGGCTCGAGTTCCACGGCGAGCGCCTCGCGACCCTGGCCGGGCCGGCCGGGGAGGACGGCGAGGCTGAACGGCGGCGGGTCGAACGAGGCGCTCGCCTGATGCGTGGAGCTGTCCAACAGTCGTAACCGCATAGTACGGTTCAACCGTACTACACTCGCCGGCGTGTCACCGTTCCACGGCAGAGGGAGTCCCCCACCCGACACCGCCGCGAACTGGCTCTTCGGCGGCGACCGGAAGCGGCGGATCGTCGAGGCGCTCGCCGACTCCACGAGCGAGGACGGTCTGCCCGCGTCCGTGATCGAGAACAGGTCCGGCGCTAGCCGGGTCACCGTCTTCGAGACGCTGCGCGCGCTCAGAGCGATCAGAGCCGTCGACCAGCCGTCACGAGGGCGCTACCGCCTCGACCGAGACGACGAGGTCGGCGCCGCGCTCGCGAAGCTGGTGTCGGCCGCACGCAGGCTCGGCGATAGAGCCGTTGATCGCCCTCCGCGCGCACGGTCGCGACCGGCGGGCAGTTGAACAGCGCCATCGAGGCCTGCAGCAGTCGCCGGCGGTGCCGCTCAGGCGAGCAGATCGTCGGTCGTCCAACCGACGTCGAAGTCAGCCGCATCCGACTCGACGGCCAGGTCGGCTGCACGCGCGCTGATCGCGTTCAGGTCGGCCAGGAGCAGACGGCTCGAGCGCTGCTCCTGTGCAACCTGCCGATCATGGTCTTCATCGAGCGCCGAGGCGTCCATGGCAAGGCAGACCGTAGTGCCCGCCCGAACGGGCGCGCGTCTCCGGCTCACTCCCCGCGCAGTACGCCCTCGACCTCTTCGCGCAGGAACCGCACCGTCCGTCCGAGCCGCGCGCTCGGCAGGGTGCCGTTCAGCGCCAGGCGGTTGACGGTCGCGGTCGGGATACCGAGCAGGTCGCCGACCTCGGCAGCCGTCATCACGTCGTCGCGGGTGATCCGCCGCCGCTCTCCCCCGTGTCCCGTCTCGGGCCGCATCCGCGCCTCCTCGCATCGATCTCAGCGCGCTCGACCAGCACGCCACTGGCCGATGTCGGAACTGGGGCGCCCGTTGTACCCCCTCAACAGCATCCGACCGGGAAATCTCGTCCAGATGAGGATTCTCTTACCTGCATTCGCGTCCCCGTTTTCTGCATTCCGGGGGTCATTTCCGACAGACCCGAGATGCACGATTTTCGGACCGGAATGCACGTCCTCACGGAGCGGGTTTCCCGTTACGACGGCGTTTCCGCGACATTGCGAGCCCGCCGAAAAGCCTCATGCGAAGCCGTGACTTCCTAGAGGACGTGAGGGGCTGGGGCGCCGGCCCGGGACGTCAGCTGTTGGGGCACGGATTGCTGGACGATCCGCGCCGTGACCGACGGCGCCGCCGGCACAGACGCCGACCAGCACCACGCCGAGGGCGTCCTGCGGGCGCTCGGCGTGCCAGCAGCCGATGCCGCCGAGATCGCCCGCCGACCGCTGCCGGCGTAGCGCGCCAAGCTGCGGCGACCGGGATCCGCGTCGAGCGCGAGGTCGCGAGCGGCACGGCACGATCGCCTTGCCGCTTGGCTAAGCTGTTAGCCATGCAGTTGAACATGCACGAGGCCAAGACGCGGCTCAGCGAACTGGTGGCCGCCGCCGAGCGCGGCGAGGAGATCGTCATCGCGCGCAACGGCAGACCCGCAGCGCGGATCGTCGCGATCGAATCACAGCACCCGCCGGTGCGCCTCGGCGTGCTCTCCGGCGAGATCGAGCTCGGCCCGGACTTCGACGCGCCGCTCCCGGAGTTCGACGCCTACACCGCGTGAGCCGCGTCCTCGTCGACACGCACATCGCGTTGTGGGCGCTCGGCGCGCCCGAGCAGCTGACTGAGCGAGAGCGAGCGCTGCTGCTCGACCCGAGCGTCGAGCGGTGCATGAGCCCGATGTCGGTCTGGGAGGCGTCGATCAAGCGCGAGGCGGGTCGACTGCGAGCGCCGCGCAACCTGAGCGCGGTACTCGCAGCGGAATTCCACATGCTCGACGTGACCGCCGGGCTGCTCGAAGCAGCGGCGCAACTGCCGCGTCATCACGCCGACCCCTTCGACCGCGCCCTGATCGCCCACGCGCTCCAGGATGACCTTGGCGTCCTCACGCGGGACACGGCGTTCGCCGCCTACGGGGTCCGGCTGGTCGAGTAGCCGTCGATCGACTGCGATACCGTTCGGCGACGCCCTCCGACCGTCGTACGTCGAATCCAGTGGTGAGGATCGGGGGCAAGGATCTCCTCGAGGAGCGCGAGCGTCTCCTGGCGGCCCAGCGCGGGTTCGTACCGGAAATACGCGGCCCAAGGGCTCGGAACTGCCGCGCAGCGCAGGTGATTCTGTGACGCTTGCGATCGAGCGGCTCCGTGACGCGAAACTCGCTCACCCGCCGAGCACGCGCGGCTGCCCGGCCAGAGGCGCAGACCAGGCTCAAACCCCGCCGGCGCGTCGAGCGCGACCAGGAACCGCTGCGCCTGCGCCTCATCGAGCACGATCGAGGACGGCAGCTCCGTCTGCGCCGCATGCTCCGGGCGCGAGGCGATGACCTGCAGAGCCTGCCCCGCCTCGACATCCGTCAGCTCGTCGACGAGCTTGTACAGCCGCTCTTTCGTCGTCATGACATCAACGCTAACCGCGGCCCGCACCGGCATCTACACGAAGTACGTTGGACCCCGGCCCGCTCTTCTGCAGCCTGCTACGCGTCGAGCCGCTTCGCGAGCTGCCTGAGCTCGGCGCGGATCGCCTTCAGCTCGGCGAGCACCCGCTGCTCGAAGTGGCTCTCGCTCGGCGAGCGGCCGGCGATCTGAAACAGCTCGTCGACGTCGGCATCGAGGATCTCGGCCAGACGCTCGATCGTCTCGTCCGGAGGCGGACCGTAGTCGCCGGTCTCCAAGCGGGAGAGATGCCCGCCGCTCATCGGAATCGCGGCCGCGACGTCGCGCTGCGTCATTCTGCGCTCGCGACGCAGCGAGCGCATGCGCTCGCCGAAGGCACGAGCTCGCTCGGCCTGTGATCTCGGACGTCTGGTGGGCATTGGTGCTGACTACGAGCTTTCCCCGGAACATCCTTGATGCTTTGCGCATTACAAGGCATACTCATTGCCTTACCGTCCGGTGCTGCGGGTGCGCGAACGCCCGCGGCACCACACCGCGATCCCAAGGAAGGTGACCATGGGAACGTTCCGAGCACCACCCACAGCGCGTCTAGCCGTACCGCAGCATGCTGACGACCCTGCAGCCGCCGGGCCGCCGATCAGCTGAGTGCGGCGGCCCGTCCATGGGCTTCCACAGCCCGTCATCCATCCAAGAGGTGCCCCCGCGACGCGCGAACGTCCGGGGGCGTGGCACCAAAGAGGTGACTTTGATGCGTGCACACCGTATCTGTTGCGCTGCCATATGCGCCACTGCACACGCCGGCGCGACGACGGGAGCGGCGGCATGACCGCGAGAAGACAGCAGATCCACAGAACCCGGCTCGGACGAGCGGTCCGCAGCCTGCGCGCCGAGCAGGCGATGTCGCAGGAGCGGCTCGGGCTCTGCAGCGGCCTGCACCGCAACTACGTCGGCGCGATCGAACGCGGCGAGATCAACCCGACCTTCCGCGTCCTGCTCCAGCTCTCCGAGGGGCTCGAGGAGCAAGTCGGCATCCACGCCGACCGCCTCGGCCTCCACCGGGCAGCGTTCATCCGCGAAGCGACCCAGGCTCGCATCGCCCGCGGCGACGCCCGCGACGAGATCCGCCGGCTTTGCGAACGCGTCGACCGCCTCGAAGCCACCGTCACCCACGCCCTGAGAGCACGGCAGCGGCGACCATGACCGCGACGAAGACGATGACGCTCCGCCTGGCCCCAGAGCTGTCGGAGCTGCTGACGACCATCGCCCGGATCGAGCGCCTCTCGCAGGCGGCCGTCATCCGCCGCGCTCTCGACGGCCATCTCAGAGCCCGCGTCGCCGCACCCGCGTTCGTCGCCCTCTGCCAAGCAGCACAGGCCGAGCAGGACGAGGCCGTGCGAGCGCTACTGCTCGAGGCGGGCATCGAGCCCGACCAACCGCTCGGCGCGATCGCCGACCAGCTCATCCCCGCCGAGCAGATCGCCGACTACCTCGCCCACCCCGACGACTGACCACACCCGCGCCCCGCCCTACTCCAGGAAGTCACCGCCGAATCGGGGTACGGAGGGCGGGGCACCGAAGGCTCCTGATCGCCGCCTGCAAGGCGATTTCATAGATCGCAGACCACGCGTTTGAGACAGCCGAATGGCGCGGTCGAGGATTCGCCGACAAGGGGGCTCAACCGCAGAAAACAGCCGCTCAACCGCACCAGTCCCCGCGCGGGCGAGGACTCAACCGCAACCCGTCCGCGGCGCCTTGAGACAGATAGGGGGGTGAAGCGGTGGGCTGGGCCGTTCTACCTAGCGAACGCCGACAGCCTCGACCCGAGCCCAGGAGCCACGGATGGAACCCCGCCCCCAGCATTCGCGCATCACCCGCGACGACGTGATGACTGCCGCCGAAGTCGCCGACATGCTCAACCTCTCCCGCGCCGCGGTCTACCGCCTCGCCAATACCGGCCAGCTCCCGAGCGTCCGCCTCGGCCGCACCGTCCGCTTCTTGCGCGAGAGCGTCGAGGCAACGTTGCGAGGCGAGTGATCAGGTGGGCGCGACGGATGGCTCGCGGGCGCCGAGCGTCAAGACCGGCTCAAAGTCTCCGTCAGCGTTGCGGTCGTACACGCGCAACGCAGGTTGAGCATCCCGCATGACGGCACGTCCCAACTGCACGGCGCCTTGGATCGGCACGGCAGCGAAGAGATCGATGGCGCTGCAAGCAGCGTGATCCGTCTCGATCCGAGCGAGCAGCTTGTTGTACGTCTCCGCGAAGTTGCGCGACGAGCCAGGACTATCAAGCAGTTCCCGACCGTAGTCGGCGTTCGCCGGGACGATCTCGTACACCGCGCTGGCGCCCGCAACGGTCGCGACATGCTCGCCGATCGGAGCTGTAACAGAGACCGCGATGGCGACGTTCGGGCCGTCCGCCGGACCGGCAACGTGACGCACGTCGAAGGTCACCTCCGACGCCGTAGGATCGCTGCCCCATCCGCCGTCACCTGTCCCGCTGCGTTGACGTCCGTGGATCGTGACGGGGATCTTGTCGTCCAGGTGAAAGCCGAGCGCCACGAGAAATGGGATACGTGTCAGCGCGAAGATCGACAGATGGAGGATCGGCTGTTGAGCATCCCGGATGCGAGCTGCTCTGTTCCTGATCAGCCGCTCCCCGAGCGTCCAGTAGTCAGGATCGTCCTCTGGAAGGGCCCGAAGGTCGATCTCGAGATCCTCGCCGGCGAGCGCCAAGGGAAAGCGCGGGAAATGTCCGTCGGCTCGAACCGCGGCGACCACGGCGCTTCGAGGGATCTCCACCGGAGCTCCGCGGATGCCCCCGATCACCCGCACCACGGCGCTCGCCGCGTCTTCCTGCAGCTCGGTGAGAAGGCGAATGCGATCTTCGTGCTCCCGCTTCATACGCCGGAGGCCGTCGATGGAGTGATCAGCAATCAACTGATCGATGACATGGTGGTGGCGTCGGCAGAGCAACATGAGATTCTCGATGGCGTTCCGCTGCGGCGCAGGCAGCGCGTCGTCTCCGCGCGGCGACCGAGCCCCTGTGGTCGCGCCGACGATGTGCGCGCGTTCCGCCAGATTGACCGAATACCCAGTCAGTTCATCCTCGAGCAGGTACTCGTTGCAGCCGCGGTAGGAGCAGCGTCCGCCCGCTTGCACCCACAAACGCAACGTGACCGCGTCCGAGATCGCCGCCCGTGCGCTCACGGCGTCGTCCTCGCCGACTCATGGCCGCCGCCGTGCCAACGCCCGGTGACGGAGTGGATTTCGAAGTGGAGCAGCCACTCAGCAGCCCACGGGACCATCGTGCGCGCGATCAGCTTCGTTGCATTCCATTCGTCCGGATAACAGAGGCACAACTCGTCGCCTGGGTAGACATGTGGCAGTTCTTGCACGTCGCTGGTGCGAATCTGCGGCTCGACGACGGTCACCGCCGGAGTCCGATTCCCGCCTCTGTAGCGGAGCGACAGCCAATACGTTCGGCTGAGAGGACTCGGTTGCAACTCGCCGCGCCAAAGCAAACGGCTCTGGGCGACCGTGACCGACGACGTGATCGGCATCTGCGCAAGCGCCAATCGCTGTTGTGCGAGCGTCTTACGCACGGCGATCCCCGCCGTAGAACCCGTGATCGCGTACGCGGATGCCGTCGCCGGTTGTGAGTATCCCGGCTGTCGGGGCGAGCGCAAGCCGGCCGGCCTCACGTGTCCGCCGGTACGTATCGCCGAGTCTCCCAACAGCCTTCTCGATCGGCTCGGCACCGAAGCTCTCCTGAAGCCGCACGGCGACCTTGTCGATTCCCCGACGCGAGGCCGCGTCTTCGAGATCCTCGTGGAACTGATCCAACCAGGTGAAGAACTGACGCGCGAGACTCGGCCGGTCACGCCAACGATCAGCAAAGTTCTCACGCGGCTCGACCGGGTTCGGGACGCAAGGCCCTGTTGGCCCTTCAGTGATGAACGAGGGCATCAGCTCGACCGTCTGCAGAAGGGAGTCGTGCAGGTTCTGCTCGCCTCGATAGGCCATCGCCGCGAGAGTCGTGACAAGGATCGAAGCAGGACGCTTGTCGAGGTCATCACGGAAGTACTGGTTGCGATGCAACTTCAAGATCTGGACGACTCGATGCAGCGTCGTCTTGACCTGCCAGTCTGGGATCGCTTGAGGGGCCGTGCGCTCCGCCTCCGCGAGGCGAGCGCGCTTCGCAAGAAACTCAGCTTCCGCTTGATGCTTGAACCAATCGCTGTACGCCAAGGGATTCGAGCGCTGCCACTCGTGAAGTCTGCGGTCGGTGATCAAGACCCCGGTCGGCACTGCATCGGGATTCGGAATGCTGGGCAAGACGTCGAGGTGGAAGTGCTGAGAGGGGTCGTAGCCCAGCGTCCAGCAGCGATTGCGCTCCTTGCATCCGCGAGGGCCATCGGACAGGTGACGATGGTGCTCGACGTAGCGCTCGAGCGCCTCGCCCACCTCGAACTTGAGCTCAGCCTGGGTCGTCGCGCTCTTCTCGATCTCGCGTCGGCAGACTGTGTCGATGTCGTACTCGTCCTGTCCGACTGGACGCACGACGGTGTTCAGCAGGAAAGAGCCTTGCGGGTAGACCTTCCACCCCGCGTTTCCGTCAGCATGGGCAGCGAGCCAGTTGCCGACACGCTCGTACTCGAGTGTGGCGGCGGCCCGCAGGGCAGGCGGGATGTCCAGGTCCACAGCGGCATCCCGCAGCAGATTGCTAATCAGATCGGAAGGGGTGTGGAGCATGCGCGCCTCGGTGATCGGGGGAGTGGGATCACAGACCCAGAACGCGCGATCGAGCCGAGCGTTCAACCGGGCTCAGGGCCGGACTGACCCGAGCGCCCCGGCAGTCATCACCGCATAGGCCATCGCCTGGCGACTGACTCCGAACGTTCTGCTGAGTGCGCGGATCGAGGGCGTGGACTTGATTCTTTGCAGGAGCTCATCCCGCGGTATCAACAGTTCTGAGGCGAGTGCGTTCGCCTCGGGCTCCACCTTGTCCCGCTCTCCGTCGTGGCGCAACACGAAATGGCCGATCTCATGTGCGAGAACAAAACGCTGGACGGGCAGACTGACCTGCTTTGGGATTTCGATCGTGCGACCGACCAGCATTCCGTCGTGATCGAAATTCTCGATCTGGACGGTCAGGCCGAGCCTTTCGGCAAGGCCCTTCAAGACATACGGGGGGCCTGGCAACGAGTGGTCGCGGTGAAGTTTGCGTGCTGCACCGCGTGCCATCTTGGACTCAGGCAAAGCGCGGACATCGGTTCTCGATCCTGCCGGGACCAGCGCGCCACCGCAAAGGGGGCAAGGGTCATCGACCGATCGCGGCGTGTTACTCGGATCCCAGCCCTCGTCCGGCCGGATGGTGGTATCGATCTCGAAGCGGCACCACTCGCAGCGAAGTTCATGCTCCTCTGGATCGTATGCGTCTACCGCTTCGACCTCATCAGACCCACATTCAACGCAGTCCTGTTCGAACTGACTTTTCGGAGTGAAGTGCTCTCCGCACGCACGACATACAAGCTCCGTCACAGTCCCAACTCCTTTGCCAGAGCATCCGCATATTGATCGGCAGCCGCTCGGGCCCTCTCCGGGTCTCGGCGACCTCTCGCCGATACGCCGCGTCGCCGTCGGGCCATCGCCGGGGCGCCGGTGACGTTCTCGCCGATGTGGTGAGCACCAACAGAAGCCCGAGCAAGGTCGAGCACACGACGGCTGGGAGTCAGACCGATCTCGCGAACGACACGTGCCATCTCGGGGACCGGGATTGCGACGTAGGGATCTGATTCGCCTCCCTCGAACGCGCCCCACACGTTCGAGTCAACGCCGAGATCATCAAGTGTTACCCCGAGATCGGCACGTCGACTCGCAACAACCGGACCGAGCTCATCCGCTACCTGAAGCAGCGACCAAGGCGAGTAGAGCGCCTTCAGGTCGTCTGAGATAGCCGCATGGGCCGCGACTCGCGGGTCGTCATCGTTCAGCACCGGGGGGCCGCCGGGCTCGGGAAGAGGTTCGCCCGCGAAGAACGCCTCGTAGGCGTTGCGGAACATGCCGAGCTGTTTCTCAGAGAGCACGTCGACCGCTTCGACCGCCTGCTCCGCAAGCACGTGGTCGCCAGCCCAGACAGGGGCGAGGGCAACGTAGCCCAGGACGTCCTGAGCAAGCACAAGATCTTCGTCAGCGGCCCACGTCGCCTCCATGAGAATCGGAATGATCAAGACCTCGACGTCATTGGCGTCGAGCACAGCACCGACCGTGTACTCATCCGCCATGGACGTCCAAAACGTCCAGACATCGCCGGCTCTCGGCCGTATTGCCGAATACGGAGCGTGCACGGTGATCGGTTGGCTGGCAGGTTCAGCCGTCTTGTCGACACGAGCGACGATTGCGCGACAGCGCGAACAGCCAACGAGGTGTTCAGCCAATGCCGTGGCCGCATCGGAAGCGCAGAGATCTGAAAAGGGAGGGCAGGTCATACGTCGTCTTGGAACAGGCGATCGAGAACTTCTTTCAGAACATAAGGCGCATCTGCGCCCAACCGGGTGAGGATCTCGCGTATCTGACGGAGCTCATTCGAGATCGTTCCAGTCGAACAACCGAGTCGCGCCGCCAACTCTCGCCCAGGGACCTCTTTAGAGGTGCCCATCAGCACCCTGGCCTGCCGCTGCGACAGCTCGGCCAACGTTGCCGTCACGAGTTCGGCGATCACCGGCGCTGATTGCGGTTCAGGTGCGGCGATGACATGCAGCGCGTCCTCGAGGTCCCCAGAGGGCTGGTCGTCGTCAAGCGCGAACCGCAGCTTGACGGCACGCACCACGGTCGCAGCTGTCATCGAACCGGCGCTGAGCATGCCCACCACGAAGCGCTCGAGGTCGTCGGCACTCAACAAGGGCGAGAGCTTGCGCGCTTCGAGGTCGTACCGGATCACTTCAAACGCGCCGAGCGACCACGCGACCGCGAGCAGTTGTCGATCGTCTCCATCGAACGGATCGAAGGGTCCATCGGCAAGGTGCCACAGCTTTCCGGTGCCTGAGCCGCGACTGCCGAAGTCGCCTGACGACAGCAACTCAACGGTCCGCTCGTAGAGGTTCGCCGCCTGCGACGGCTTCAGGCCATCAATGAGGTGCTGTCGGACGGACGTCTCGACCATCCGCCGAAAGACCTTCAGCGCGGGCGCCCGCTGAAGGATTGCGCGCAACTGCCCGCGACCGACAGCACGGACTGCGATCCAGTCTGAGAACACCTCATCGACCGCTTCTCTGTTCCACACACCGTATGGCGAGTAGTGAGCGGGCAGACCGGCGTTCGAGACCAGCAGGCCAACGCTACGGCGACAATCCGCCAAGAGCATGCTCGGTGGGTCGCCGCCCGCGAGTACGACCGACCGCGCCGCTGCGTAGTCGGCCTCGGTCACGGGCCAGCTCTTCTGAACAGTGCGAGCACCTGACTACGGTATGGCTCGGAGAGCTGGCCGGCGTTGGGAGCGGCGTCAGCGGCGGGCCGACCAACGCGACAGCGCCAGCGGCTGAAACTCCCAGGCTCGGTAAACGCCGACGATGACTCGACCGGCGTCGGAACCGGCCCTCTCACAGACACGGAGCGCGGCGCGACGACAACAATCGTTCTTCCGACTGCCAACACGAAGCAGGGTCGGACGACGTTCTTCGTAGACGCACCGGTATCGGCGTCGTGCAGCTTGACACGTCTCCCACCGCGACCACTACTTCGTATGCAGCTTCAGCGCCGGCACCGACGAGGCCATTGTGCTGCTCGCTTCCGCACCATACATCGGTGCAATCCTACTCATTCCTGTACACAGACGTTTACTGAGAGCGCTCCCGCGCTAGCCCTCCTCGCCGGGTCTGCCAGAGGCCCGCGCTTCGCGCGGCGCGTGCCCCGTTTGGTACTCCCTCCTGGTACTCCCTCCCCACACGCGCCCCACCCCGCCGACCCCCACAACGCCGAAAGCCCCGCCGAAGCAGGGCTTTCGCAACAAGCGGACGACGGGCCTCGAACCCGCGACCTTCGGCTTGGGAAGCCGACGCTCTACCAACTGAGCTACGTCCGCGTGAGGACCCGAGTGTATCGGGGAGCGCTGGGGTTGGGAGCGTCGGGGT
>Ga0164243_10008879_pt1 | contig 14745 bp, 19 predicted proteins | sample OricompcompostOP_FD_108781 | JGI IMG/M metagenome (GOLD analysis project Ga0164243, IMG submission 108781) | Organic Plus compost microbial communities from Emeryville, California, USA - Original compost - Organic plus compost (OP) | ecosystem: Engineered > Solid waste > Mixed feedstock >... | reverse complement strand
GCTCGAGCGGAAATACCAGGTGACGACGGCCTGTCCAATCGCGCAAATGCGCCAGGCGCCGCCGAACCATCGGACGACGCCCAAACGATCGAACTCTAGGAGATCTTCGCGTGTAGTCGTGACTACGTCGGCGCGAAACAGGGCCACACACCGCAACCACTACAGCGCGGGGCGTCCGGGGGCTCGGCCCCCGGAGCCAACAAGACGAGGCCCGCCGACCCGCGCTCCCCGCGGGCAGACTCCACCCCGGGACTCGTGGAGCCGAGGGGACTCGAACCCCTAACCCCTGCCTTGCAAAGATCAAGACGCCTGTCGGCCGGTGTCGGTCCCTGCGAGTGACCTGCTTGTGTCGTCGCCCTCCGTCCGTCTGGGGCCATGGCCGTCGACCGGCTTGGCTGTACGGATGGCTGTACTTGGCGGATCTACTCCTTGACTTGCAGCCATAGGCGTGCACGGCCGTCAATCGGTGCCGCAGGTGGCAGCGCCGCTTCCAGACGAGCACGCTCCTCAGCCCAACCTTCGACCCGTCGCGACAGCGCCATTTCGAAACCGCCGAGCTGGCCACCGCCGAAGAGAAGACGACCCTTGAGTGTCCGAAGGAGAACTACCTGGACCTCTCTCGACTTCTTACGAATCTTCAACATATGGAGATCCACGTTGAAGAGGTCAAATTCGTCTGTATGAAATACCGCGAACCCGGACTCGGGAGCAAATCCTCGAAGACCCGCCACCGCCTCCGGCTTGGTTATCGATTCGGGAGAGCGGACGAAGTATCTGCCAGCAAGGTACCAATCGGAAAGCGATGCGGGCGCTGACGGATGCTCCGCCAATGCTCGGTCGATCCACTCGTCGACGTGCTCAAGACTGTTGCGCAGCAACCCAAGCTGATAGATGGGAAAGTTCTCATCCTCAGGCAGTTCCAGAAGGTTACGCAGCTTGGCTACTCGCTTCTTCTTCGCTTCCTTAGCCTTCTGGCGCGCGTCGCCTCGGGAACCGGGCCACCCATCGGGCTTAGGATCCTGCCCGAAGCTCACCAAGCGACTAACGATGATCCCGGCGCACATGGCGGATTGTAGATGACACCAGGCTTCGTCAGTTCGATGATCCTGGCCGGACTTAACCGCCTCCTGGAACTCGCTGTTGAATATCTGGGCCTGGCGCTCAACCTCGATCAGGTAGTAGAGCCACCTCAGACTGTCCGTCGACTCCGCGTCTGGGCCCTTGATCGATTGAACGGGAATCATTCTGTTGGCACTCTGGCTGTGCGTCACATCGAGAGGGTGACACGGCTCCAGATCCTAGGGAAGAGATTTAGGACCAATCAAGCGCTGGAAGGCAGGGCGTGCACGCAAGCGCCCGCCCTGCCGGAGCCTCACAAGGAACGGCTCACCCTCCGGGACGTTCGCAGCGCCAACGCAAACGCTCCGATTGCAGCACAACCAAGCGCGCTGATCGCCACGATCGCTCCCGACGCTACTTCGTCCGCGACAGCGAAGCTGAGAGCTACGACGACCAGCACGGCCAGGATCGCCGCGTTGGCGAACATGACCAGGAGACGGATCACGACCAGGTCCTGATCAACGCGCTTCGCGGCTTGGTTCTGCTTTGGGCCGGGAGATAGGATTGGCATCGGTTCTTTTCCTCCTGCGTGACAGACGGGTGATTGAACTATTGCGGCTCTCCGGTGGCACCCGGGGGGCCGCACTCTTTTGCGTGGCCGTGGCGACGCTCCTGAATGTTGTACCACTGCCGGCAACAGGATCCATGACAAGGCCACCGTGAGCATCGCTCGGCGAAGAAACCCTACTCGATACCGATGACAACCCGCGTTGGAGCACCTACGAGGCGAGCCACACGGCACTGTCGGACGTCTGTGGTATAGCGCGCACGGTTCGCTCCGCTATTGCCCACTAGGAACGTTTTCCACAGCAACGCGCACAGCGCTGTGAAGGAAATGGTGTCTCACAGTTGTCCTGAGCGATCTAGGTGTGGACACTGCGGACCGTTATCCACAGGTTTCCCCGGTCACGACCTGGAAGGGCCGTGCTTATCCACAGCGTCATCAGACGCGATTTCTCCCACCGCCACGACTAGCCATCCCGTCTGCCGCCGACCCCCACTCTGTGAACAGAGCGGAAGCTAGGGTGACACGGTGGGAACGCCCGCCGGACGAACGACCTCGTCACCCGGGGCGGCTCCGCTCGGCTTGCCTGAGTCGGTTACTGGCGGAATTGGCGCCCTTCACCAGTGGCCCGGAACATTCGACAACTTCATCCTGGAGTCGTCTGGCCTCTGCCAAGATGCAGCCCTTCATCGGCCGGCGAGCCGGCCGATGCCGGCGCTTGCGCCGCCAGCAGGCCGAGCGCGGCCGGCGCGGCCCGCTTGCGGGCCGCCTTGATCCCAGAAGGCCAGATTCGGCAACCAGGGGAGACAAGAGAAGACGAGAGAAGCGTGCGCTGGGCCAGCGAGCCCGCGGCCGTGCAACACCCCAGACGGCCGGCATGGGTACCTATCCGTTCGGTGGAGGCCAGCTTGCGCTGTTCCTTACTTCCCGCAGGTCGCAGCCCCTGCCGCCCTCCCTCCTCCGGAGGGATCGGCCTAGACAGGACGGGTGGAGTCTCCTGACCTGCGCAAAACGATGGCATCAGAGGTGTCGGCAGAACGATGCGGGCACGTATTCGGCACAGCAGGTCCGGTCGGATTCGCGCGCCGGATGCCGCCGGCGGGGTGAGTTACGGGCGGTTGCGCCCATCGGTCACCATATGTGTCGTGAATTTGCCGCTCGTCCTCAACGTCGTGGGCCTCCTGTTCGAGGTCGGCGGTCTGGTCCTCGCTGCGCATGGTTATCAACGGACCTGGACGGAGTTCCGCAACGCTGAGGACAAGTTCTTTCAGCCCGTGACGCAGCCGCTCAACGTTGTGTGGCGCCGGATGTTCGCGGCCTTCCGTCGAGTTATCCGTCGTCCGATCACGACCCGTACCGTGTCGGGCTCCGCTGTGGCATCGGGGATCGGTCTCGCAGGGCACGCCCGCGGTTCGGTGACTTGGGCGCCGTTCCCGCCGATAAAAGAAGATCCAGTCAAGTTTGCAGAGATCGTTGAGCTTCGGCTTCGAACGCTCCATAAGCAACTGGAGGAAGCAAGGGACAAGCAATACGACGACCGGGAAGCAGCGAACGCCCGGCATGCCGAAGCATTAGGTCTGATCGACAAGTTGAGGACCGAGTCGAAGGGGCACGTTCAGACCATTGCCGTTGGTGGATTACGTGAGGCGGCTGCGGGTCTGGCATCGGTCGGTATCGGTGTCATCGCATCCGGGCTCGCCAACATCATGCAATCGGTATGATGCCGCTCCGCCGGTCGCGGCTGTTGCAGGCGGGAGGAGACATCGTGCACTGACTGTCTACCTCTCATCTGAGCTTGATGGCGGGTCCGCCTCGACTGCATCGTTCAGGATGGACTCTTGTTCGTGAGCAGACTTTCTTTGCGGCGGTGGACCGGACAGAGTTCCCCTAGCACGAACACGCTGAGGCCGCCGGGTCCGCCAGATGTATCGCATCGGCTGTTCCAGTCCTCGCACTGCCGCAGTTAGTTCCGGATCTGAGTTCTTCTCGTCGATGAGCCGCTGCAGGATACTTAGTCGATCAGCAAGGTCTTCCACTATTTCGCGTGGCATGTAGTCGATGTTGCGAAGATAGGCTGCAAATTCATCGATCCTTACGGCTGTCATGCGTTGCGTTCGCGACATGTCTTGAACTGTCGTTACCAACTCTGCGATGCTGCGCTCAACCGCGTCGCCCCCGCGCATGGAGCGAACGTCCACGCTGGTTGCAATCGGACTGTCGACTGCTCCTTTGTCTATAGCCTCCCTGAGGTGCGCAACGATATCGCGCCTACATTGGTCTGCGCTTCTCAGGTCTTGGTAGTCAAAAAAGATAGTTCGCATCTGTGCAATGTCGAAAGGTAGTTTACATCCCTTTTCCGCAATCAGTGCTACCGGTAGCCTCGCAGTGTGCCGCACAGCGAGTTCGTAAAAGACATTTGGGTTAAGGCCGGTGAGATCCGCTACGGCCACCCGTGCACCGATGATGTGGTCAATTACTTGCATCGTTATTTGACCAGGCTCAGCGATTTGGTCGGCGCGGATCGCAGTGAAGCCCAGCTCTTCGGCGGCACGCGAAACGATAAAATCCAGGACACCATCGGATCTACTGCGTTCAGGAGAACCGTCGGCGCCGATAGGCGCGATGAAGAAACATTCGTTGTCTAACTCGGGAAGTTCGCGCACCACAGGCACAATCGAGCCCCTCAACCCGAACAGGATCTACGAGTCTATTACCGGAAGGGGAGTATAGCCCGGAGTCCATCCCGTCCGCCGTCGACCCACACTTTCGTGGAGCGGGCCAGGGCCAGGGCGCCAAGGTGGAGCGCCCCGCTGGACGAACGACCTTGGCGCCCTGGCCCTGGTCTGCTCGGCTCTGCCTGGGTCGTCGGTGGGCGGGATGGCCCCCAACCATCCCAGAAGCCTGAGCGCCTGCTCCTCATTGTTCTTGACACGGCACTGCGAGGTTCGCGGCTGTCACAAGGTGTGGCTCGAAGATCGCGATTCAGCCCCGGCACCCGTTACTGATCATGACGGCCCGGGGCTTCACTGTGTCGCGCGCCAGCCGCGGGCTTTGCCGCCGGCGCCGGGAGCGGAGCGGCAAGGCGACCGGTGGCGCGCCGCAGGCCCGGCCCGCTTCAGGCGGCGCGCGCGGCCGGCGTTGCGGGCCCTCTTGATCCCGAACAGAAATCGCGCATCTATGCCGGCGGACCGCTATGTCGGCCAGTTGCTATAAGGGCGGAACGCAGTTCTGAGAGATCGTCGATGATGGCGGCGGCACCGGCCGCTGTAAGGGTGTCTAGCTTGGGCGGCCGGTTGGCGTAGCCGATGGTCGGCACGTGGCATCTGAGCCCAGCGGCGACGTCGGTGCGAGAGTCTCCGATGAAGATGGTCTGTTTCGAAGTTGTGTCGAGTGTGTTCAGCGCTCGCTGTAGTAGGTGCGGGTTCGGTTTGAGGAGTGCTGGGTTCATGCCGTCGTATCGGGCGCTGACGTAATTGACGAACTCCGCGAGCTCGTGGCGGCGGAGGTAGGCGTTTACTGCGCCTTCGGAGTTGTTGCTAACGATCGCGACTATTCTGCCGCTTGCGTGGGCCGCTCGGATGAGGTTGTCTCCGCCGGGCGTGGGCTTCGCGGTGTCGACCGCTTCGGTCTCTTTGTCGCGTAGGGCGTCGGCGGCCGCGCGGACGAGTTCTTTGGGCGCGACGCGCGACGCACGGAGCAGAAGTTGAAGCGGGTCTTCTTCGTCATCGAACTGTGCTCCATGGGTGCCCAGAATCCGCCGAAGTTCGCTTGCGACGGTGGCGGCGGGGTAGCCGGCGAATACGGAGCAGATCGGGCCGTCGAAGTCGAAGAGTATAACGCTGCGGTCGCGGACGAGGTCGGCGAGTTGCGGTCCGGTGGCGGTCATGGGTGTCGGGCGATGGTGGTCCAGACGCTGTCGAACCATCCGCGGGCTTGTTCGATGTACTGGCTTGCGGGGTCTTCGTCGTCGCCGGCAGCGTAGGGAAAGAGCGGGACGTCTTTGCCCATGACGTCGTAGATCGGCGTGGGCGTCTTCTCGATGGTCACCGTGTGCTTCACAACCGGGTAGAAGCCGAAGAACGCCTGTTCGTTGTTGATGATGTAGAGCTTGAACAGGGCGGCGGTGCGGTGGTGGCGGATCTCGGCGTTCGCGCTGCGGACGAGTCCAAGGTCGGCCAGCTCGTGGACTTCGTCGACGAGGGAGTCGGCGTGTCGTCGCATGATGCGCTCGGCCCGGCGGCGGACCGCGTCGTCGTCACCGCCCTCTTCCGCGGCGGCGGGAACGGATGACGGCTGGGACAGGTCAGGGAGCAGCACGCGCACGGCGATCGACTCCGGCGAGAGCCGGCCGGCGCGGATCTTGTCCAGCGGTTCCGTCAACGCCCCGTGCAGCGTCTCACCGGAGAAGCCGGCGAAGTCGATGGACACATGCGTGCGTTCGAACGCGGCCTCGATGTGTGGGCGCAGGCCGACGGGTTTCTCGGTGCTGGTGCGGACGAACGCGCCGGTCCCCTGCCGGGTGATGATGAGTCGCTCGTCCCGCAGGATCCGCAGGGCGGTCTTGACGGTTTCGCGGGCGACGCCGTAGCGGGTGGCGAGGTCGAGTTGGGACGGTAGCCGCTCGCCTGGCCCGATGCGTTTGGTCAGGATGATGGCGCGTAGGACGCCGGCGATCTGTTGGGAGGCCGGGCGTTGGTCGTCGGGCTCCAGGTCGTCGAGGTCGTCGGCGGTGAGGGTCACGCCGATCACCTTAGAACCTGACTAGCCAAGTTAGGAATAGTTGGGCCGGTCGTCTTGTGCCCGGCCGTCCCATCTCCTACCGTCTATTTGACTAGCCAAGCTAGTCAACTGCCGGGCCGGTTGAGGTTCGGTCGAGGACAGGTCCGCCGCGCGGCTCACTTCCGAGTTGGCCCTTGATGTGACGCGCGGCGGACCGCCTTCCGGCACCGGGGTGGACGTTGAGATCTGCTCCGTCCTCCCCGGTGCCATCCATGTCCACGGGCTTGGGGGTGCGTGATGCGGCCGGCGGGGATGTTGCCCTTCGATCGGGACGACCCGCCGGTCGACCCGCCTCCCGGCTGTGTCAACCGGTTGATGTGGCAGCTCGCGCGCCGGTTGTTCGCCGACCATCAACCGGGCCTCGACGGCTGGTGCACGGCGTGCCGGCCGTTCAGCTTCTACCCGTGCGTGGCGCGGCAGCTCGCCGACCTCGGCCTCGCCGCCGCGTTCACCCAACCGCACGGCGCCCCGTGGCGGACCGCCAACGGGCGGGTGGGCTTGTGAAGACCGGGCGGGTCTCCGTGCCGCCCCGACTACCCGGGCCGGCGGACCAGATCGTCGGACGTGTGTTCGCGATCCCCGCCGGGCTCTCCCGCTACCAGGACCATCCCTGCACGCTGCGCGTCACCCGGGTCCGCGCCGACATCTCCCGCTGGTACGGCGGCGACTGGGTCTGGATCGAAGGCATCCGACTCGACGACCACGACGACGTGATCGACCGGGTCCAGGCCCTCGTCCACGTCGACGCGCTCGCGCACCCGTTGCCACCCGGAGACGTGTGATGCCGATCGAGTCCACACCGCCGAAGTACGCGGTCATCGCGAGCACCCTGCAAGACCGGATCATCTCCGGCCGCTACCCCGTCCGCTCGCTTCTCCCGAGCGAATCCGACCTCGTCCGCGAGTTCGGCACCGCCCGTGCCACCGTGGTACGCGCGCTGGAGTTCCTGCGTCTGGAGGGCTGGCTCGAACCCGTACAGGGAAAGGGCCGCATCGTTCTTGGCCGCCCCCACGCCGACCACGTCGCGGCACCCGCCCGCGTGCTGCGCCTCCTCGACGGCGAAGACGCCACCGTCACCCTGCTGCGCGCCGCACCCGCCCCGGCCACCGACCGGGTCGCCGACCTGCTCGGCCTCGTCACCCCGGCGCGGGTGTTCGTCCGGCGACGCCTGTTCGCCGACACCGGCCTGAACCCGCCCGCGTTCGCGATCGTCTACCTGCCCGCCGCCGTCGCGGAACGGTCGGCCCTGGTGATGAACGCACCCATCCGGGAGGGCCTGGTCCAGCGGCTCGCCCGCACCGGCCACAGCCCGCGGCGGGTCACGGAACGGCTGACCGCCCGGCCCGCGAACGCACGCGAGGCGACGCTACTCGGCGTCCACCAGGGCACATGCGTCATCGCCTCGACCATGGTCGTCCTCGACACCGCCGGCCGACCCCTCGCCGCCGTCGACGCGGTCCAGCCGGCCAATCGCACCATTGTGGAATTCGGGCACCGTCTTCCATAAAGAAATTTGGATCCCTCACTTGACTAGCCATGTTGGTCATAGGCACACTTGACTGACATGACCAGTCAAGTAGTCGAGTGAGGGAGACAGAGACAGGTGTCAGTTCCCAACGCATTACAGGTGCCGGTTCCGATGGAGTACGTGTTCGCGCACGGCGTGCTGGGCCTGCGGGTCGAGCCGGTCACCGACTTCGACAAACGCGGCCAGGGCGACGACCAGGCCCGCGACAAGGCGACCGGCGAACGGCTATGGCAGGTCGTCGCGATGGACCTCGACCCCGACGCCGGTACGTTCGGCCGCACCACCGAGGTCAAGGTGAAGATCGCCGCCCCGGTGCAGCCGGTCCTGCCCGAGTCACCGGTGCCCGGCTATCCGCCCCGGATCGAGTTCACCGACCTCGTGTTGACGCCCTATGTGGACTCGCAACGGTGCAAGGGCAGCGACAAGGGCGCCCACCGCTGCCGGGCTCGGCTGGCCTGGTCGATCCGGGCAACCGGTCTGTCGGCGCCGAAGCCGTCACCGCGCCGCAACGCCGCCTGACCGCTCACCTCGCAGTGCCACGTCGGGGACGGGGTTCACCCGCCAAGACGAACCCCCGCCCCCGACGCCTCCAACCCCCACACCTCATGAAGGAGAGGGCTGTCATGCCCACGTTAGTTCACCCTGCCCGCCTCGCGCGGATCCGCTGGCGCGAGTGCACCGGCTGCGGCCGGCTGTTCCCCGCCCACCCCGACCAGACCCTATGCGAGCCGTGCGCGGGGTGGTCGCGTTGAGCGTCGCCACGTTCTGCCGCGCCGTCGCCGACTCGACCGGCATGCTCCGCGGCTCGTCCGCGACCGTCGTCGAGATCCGCTGCCCGCGCTGCCACCGGTGGGCCAAACCACGCCGGTTCGACCCACTCGCCAACGCCTGCACCCACTGCAAGAACACGCTCGGGCGGGAGGTGTGGCGGCCGTGACCCGCACCCACCGGCGGACCGTCGCCACCCTCGCCGGCCCGGGCATCACCGCCGCCCGCGAGGTCTACCTCACCGTTCCCGGCGACGCGGTACGGGTCGCAGCCCTCGTCGAGATCTCCGCCGCCGCTGCCGCCCTGGCCCGTACCGTCGTCAAGCTCCGCCACCTCGACCCCGACCTGATCGCACCCCACGTCGCGGACCGGGTCGACCTGCGCGCCGTCCTCGGACGCGGCCGGTGGCTACCCACCATGACCCGGCACGTCCCAAGCCCACCACCCAAGCCCGGCGACCTCTCCGCGCTCGTCGCCACCCTCCTCGCATCGCGGTCCGTCCGCCACCGAGCCACCCGCCGTGGCGTGTCCGGCCCGGCTCAGCCGACGCTGTTCGCCGCTGACGGGCGCGGGTGAGGGCCGTGGCGCTACACATCACCACGACGCGGATCTTCTCCGACAAGCCGGCCTGCCGCGCGGTCGCGGAACAGCGCGACGGACGCTGGTGGGTCACCGGCTACCCCGGCCCGCTCGACCACGACCAGGCCGTCACCGCGATGACCATCGCCGAGGTGTACGCGACCAACCCGCCACCAGACCACCGGATCTGGGCACACGTCGCGGCCTGGCAACGCCAGCTCGGCCTCCCACACGGTGGGGGTGAGTGACGGTGCCGTTCATCAACGTCATCCGCGGGCAAGAGATCCCGGAAGCGCCACTGAACGTCCGTACCCCGATCGTGCGCATCCCGCTGTGGATGGCGGTCTGTTGGTGGTGCCTGCGCGGCCTCGGCCGTCTCGTCCGCGCCTACGTGCGCTATTGGTGGGCGACGCTGCCGGCGACCGGGCTCGGCTGGCTCTACATCGAGCACGGCTGGCTCGGCGTCGTCACGGTCGTCCTCGGCGTCGGTATCGCAGTGGTCGCATGGGCGTTCGGGCACCGGGCGTCGTGGCTGCGGTTCGGATGGTGGCCGGTCAAGTCGAGGATCCGCCGCTGGCAGTACCGGCGGGTCTGGCATCCCGCCATGGCCACGGCCCGACTCGCCATCACCTGGGACACCCACACCGTCCTGCCGATCCTGCGCCGCGTCCGCTGCGGCCCCGGCATCGATGTCGTCACGGTCCGCATCGTCTCCGGACAGACCCCCGACGACTACGCCGTCGCGGCCGAACGGCTCGCCCACACCTTCGGCGTCCGGCAAGTCAAGGTCAGCCCCGGACGCCGGCCCGACACGGTCACGCTGACGCTCCTGCGCGGCGACCCCCTCGCCCGCGTCGTCGACCCGGTGCCGGTCCCGTTCGTCCCCGACTTCACGGCCCTGCCGCTCGGCCGGCGCGAGGACGGGCAACCGTTGACGCTGCGGCTGTTCGGGACACAGGTCCTCGTCGCCGGCGCCACCGACGCGGGGAAAGGCTCGGTCATCTGGTCGACCGTCCGGGCCGTCGCCGGCGGCATCCGAGACGGCCTCGTCGAGGTGTGGGCGTTCGACCCCAAAGGCGGCATGGAGTTGGCGATCGGCCGGCCACTGTTCGCCCGCTTCGCCTGCGACGACTACCCAGCCATGGCCGACATGCTCGAGGAAGCCGTAGCCACCATGCGCCGCCGCACCACCCGCTTGCGCGGGCTGACTCGTCAGCACATCCCGACCGTCGACGAGCCACTGATCCTCATCATCGTCGACGAGCTGGCGGCGTTGACCGCGTACCTGACCGACCGGCAGCTCAAGGAGCGGATCAAGAACGCGCTCGGCGTCCTCCTGTCGCAGGGCCGGGCGGTCGGCGTCCACGTCATCGCCTGTCTCCAGGACCCGCGTAAGGAAGTGCTGCCGTTCCGGAACCTGTTCCCGACCCGGATCGCGTTGCGGCTGACCGAAGACAAGGAAGTCGACCTTGTTCTCAACGACGGCAGCCGCGACCGCGGAGCGCTCTGCGACCGCATCCCGAAGAGCCTGCCCGGCGTCGCGTACATGCTCCTCGACGGCGACCCCACACCCACCCGCGTCCGGTTCTCCTACCTCACCGACGCCGACATCCGCGACATGGCCGCCGAGTACGGCCGGCTCCGACTCGCCGAAGGGAGCGCCGCATGACCACCCCCACCCGCCCGGCCCGTCTGGAAGGGGCAGCCCTGGTCGCCATCCTCCTCACCGTCGCCGTCTTCGCCGGCGCCGCCTCCTTCACCCACGTCAAAGACTGGACCCTCGCGAACTCACCACCCGGCACCGGCCAATGGTTCGGCTGGGCCAACGCCGTCATCAGCGAACTCCTCCCCACCGCCGCCGCCCTCGACATCCGCCGACGCCGACGCACCCACCAACCCATCGGCTACCCGGCAGCCGTCCTTGCCGGCGCCGTAACGCTGTCGCTGGCCGCGCAACTCGCCGTCGCGAAGCCTGGCCCATCGGGCTGGCTCCTGTCCGCCGTCCCGGCGCTCGCGTTCCTCGCGCTCACGAAACTCGTCCTGAGCACCAAACCCGCTGAGCAAGCGCCGCCGGATCAGCCCACCCAAAGCGTCAGAATCGACGACCAGGTCGTCACCGACCCGCGACCGGCGGCGCTGGTTCCCATCCGTGCCGACGCGTTCACCCGTGCCAACGCCGGTCAGGCGGCGGGCCGATGACCCAACCAACCGCCACCATCGAGCTACGACCCGGGTCACGCGCCGCACGGATGGCGATCCCGCGCGCGATCGACGCACTCAAACAGCTCGCCACCGAGTACGGCGTCTGCACCCGCCCCGTCCTGCTACGCCGCACCGACCTCGGCACTGGACAAACCGAGGTCATCGACCTGCCCTGCGGCGCCACCCGCGAAGACAAATGCCCCGCCTGCGCCAAACGCGCCAAACGGCTCCGACAGGTCCAGATCCGCGAAGGCTGGCACCGCCCCGACGAACCCACCCCGCCACCCGAACCGGCCACCGACGCGCAACGCGCACTCATCCAACTCCGCGCCCACTACGAGCTCGGCCGCGCCCAAGCCGAACTCGCCTGCCAATGGGACCAGGTCACCGACCTCGACGACGCCATCACCGAGGTAGAAGAAGCCATCAGCGCTGAGGGCCTGCGCGGGCGGATCGCCCCGCCACACGACAGCGACGACCAGGGCGACGAGGGCAAGGAAGCGCGCCGGGTCCGCTCGACCAGACGTCGTCAGGACGTCCCCGACCTGCCACGCCGACGCGTCGAGCCGCGCACCGTCGGCCGCGTCTACACCGCCCCCGACGGGACCACCCACCAGCCGTCGATGTGGCTGACCCTCACGCTCGACTCCTACGGCCCGGTCCACGGCGTCCGCCGCTCGTCGAGCGGCAAACCGATCCCGTGCGCGTGCAAACGCCTCCACACCGACGACGACCCGGTCATCGGCACCCCCGTCGACCCGGACACCTACGACTACCGCCGCGCCGCCTGGGACGCCGTCCACTTCCCCCGGCTCCTCGACCGGTTCTGGCAGAACCTCCGCCGCGCGGAAGGCTGGAACGTCCAATACGCCGGCTGCGTCGAGCCACAACGCCGCCTCGCCCCACACGCCCACTTCGCGATCCGCGGCACCATCACCCGAACCATGCTCGTCAAAGTCGCCGCCGCGACCTACCACCAGGTCTGGTGGCCACCGGCCGACACACCCTCCTACGACCCGGACAACCCACCACAGTGGAATAGCGACCGGGACTCCTGGGTCGATCCCGACACGGGACAGCCGCTGCAAACATGGGCGGAAGCGCTCGACGCGCTCGACGCCGACCCGGACACTCAACCGGCGCACGTCATCGGCTTCGGGGACCAGGTCAAGGCCAAGGGTGTCAACGCCGGCAGCCGCGACGCCGAACGCACCATCGGCTACATCACCAAATACATCACCAAGAACGCCGCCGACTGCCACCCCGAAACCACCCACGCGCAACGCGCCCACACCGACCGCCTCTGGCGGCAACTCCGCGTCACCCCATGCTCGGAACGCTGCGCGAACTGGCTCCTCTACGGCATCCAGCCCAAGAACGCCCACGACAAGCTACGACCGGGAAACTGCAAGGGAAAGGTCCATCAAAGGTCCACATTGGGCATTGGAGGACGGCGCATCCTCGTCTCCCGCGACTGGTCCGGCAAAACCCTCGCCGACCACCGCGCCGACGCACACGCCTGGGTCAAAGCCCTACTCGGCCTCACTACCGACACGGCAACCGCCGAACCCGTCAACCCTGAACCCGGCCAACCCACCCCCGTCGCATGGGAACTCGCCAGACCCGACGACCCCGACGTCCCACCCATCGAACACCGACTCCTACGCGCCGTCTCCCAACGCATCGAACGAAGACAACAACTCGACGCAGCTCGGCAACGCGCGCTCGACCAGTCAGCGACGGTGGCGGTATGAGGGGCGGTGCGGAACCGATGCAGCGGAAGAGCATGCGGCCAGCAGAGGCAGCAATTCTCCTCGGTGTATGCCGCGACACCGTGTACGTCCTCATGCGCTCGGGCCAGTTGCGATCTGTTCGTGCCGGACGCGCTCGGCTCATCCCGCTCAGCGCGATCGACGAATTCCTGTCGGCAAACGGGGAGCGTGCGGCATGACCGGCAAGGGCAGGCGGGCACACGGCGAGGGCTCGGTGTACGAGCAGCGACCCGGCGTCTGGGCGGCCGTCGTCGACCTCGGCTGGATCGACGGCAAGCGCAAGCGGAAGTACGTCTACGCCAAGACGGAAGCGGAAGCCATCGGCAAGCGGGACGATCTCCGCCGCCAACTCCAACTCGGCGTGGATCTGACCGCCCCACCGCGCACCATCGAGGCTTGGCTCCTGGAGTGGCTACGGGATGTCAAGGCACACGACGGAACCCGCCCGTCGACGCTCGCTCGGTATCGCCTGGCAGTCACGAAGCACCTCATCCCGGGCCTCGGCCGGACGAAGCTCGACAAGCTCACCCCGCGAGAGGTCCAGCGCTTCCTCACCGGGCTCAAGACCAAGCTCGCACCAGCAAGCGTGATCAAGGTGCACGCTGTGCTCCGGGTGGCGCTATCGGACGCAGAACGCATGGACCTGGTTGCGCGTAATGTCGCGAAGGCAGCCAAACCACCCAGTCTCGGCCGTCAGGAGCGCCGAGCGTTGACCGCGGAAGAGGCACAAGCGCTTCTCGGCGCGCTCCTTGGCGACCGGCTGGAGTCCGCGTTCGTGTTGGCGCTGACCACGGGTCTTCGCCGCGCAGAGATCCTCGGCCTTCGGTGGTCCGACGTTGATCTGAAGGAAGGCGTGCTTTTCGTTCGGCAAACGCTCCAGCGGACCGACGCAGGGCTGATCTTCGTCCCGCCCAAGACGCACCGATCGACCCGGCCGCTCCCGTTGTCCGCGCTCGCCGTCCGCGCGCTCAAGAAGCAACGCGCCCGTCAGGCAAAGGAACGCCTCGCGGCAGGCGAACTCTGGACCGACCATGATCTCGTCTTCGCGAGCACGATCGGGACTCCGATGGAGCCGCGGAACGTCAACCGGCGGTTCGAGGAACTCCGCGCCAAGGCCGGCCTCGACTGGCTCCACCTGCACGACCTCCGGCACGCCTTCGCGACGTTCCTACTCGACGAGGGCGAGGAGTTGCGAACCGTGATGGAGTTGCTGGGGCACTCCACCATCCGGATGACAGCCGACACGTACGGCCATGTTCTGCCGACTCGTGCGCGGAACGCCGCGAAGGCCATCGACCGGGCGCTCGGCCAAGCGAAGAAGAGGAAGGCCAAGCCGTGACCGCTTGGCTGTACGGATGGCTGTACTCGCCACCATGGTCAACACATGAAAGTGCTGGTGGAGCCGAGGGGACTCGAACCCCTAACCCCTGCCTTGCAAAGGCAGTGCTCTGCCAGTTGAGCTACGGCCCCGAGGCGGCGGGCGCAGCCGCCGG
>Ga0164243_10008878_pt1 | contig 14746 bp, 15 predicted proteins | sample OricompcompostOP_FD_108781 | JGI IMG/M metagenome (GOLD analysis project Ga0164243, IMG submission 108781) | Organic Plus compost microbial communities from Emeryville, California, USA - Original compost - Organic plus compost (OP) | ecosystem: Engineered > Solid waste > Mixed feedstock >... | reverse complement strand
GGGTGCGACGTGGCCGATGCACAGGCCGGTTGTGCCGCCTGAGAATCGTCCGTCGGTCAAGAGTAGTACATCCTTGCCGAGGCCTGCGCCCTTGATGGCGGCGGTGATGGCGAGCATCTCGCGCATGCCCGGGCCGCCCTTGGGGCCCTCGTAGCGGATCACCACCACATCGCCCGGCCTGATCAGGCCCTCGGTGAGCGCGTCCATCGCCCCGCGCTCGCGCTCGAACACCCGCGCCGGGCCCTCGAAGACGTCGAGGTCGAAGCCGGCCGTCTTCACCACGGCGCCCTCGGGGGCCATCGAGCCGCTGAGGACGGTGAGGCCCCCGGTGGCGTGGATCGGGTCGTCCAGCCTGCGCAGCACCTTGCCGTCGAGCTCGGGGATGTCCATCTCGGCGAGGTTCTCGGCGAGCGTCCTCCCGGTGACGGTGAGCGCATCGCCGTGCATGAGGCCCGCGTCGAGCAGGGCCTTCATCAGCACGGGCAGGCCGCCCATCCGGTCGACGTCGTTCATCACGTAGCGGCCGAAGGGCTTGAGGTCGCCGATGTGCGGCACCTTCGAGCCGATGCGGTTGAAGTCGTCGAGGGTGAGCTCCACCTCGGCCTCGTGCGCGATGGCGAGCAGGTGCAGCACGATGTTGGTCGAGCCGCCGAGCGCCATGCCCACGGCGATCGCGTTCTCGAAGGCCTTCTTGGTGAGGATCTGCCGCGAGGTGATCCCCTTGTTGAGGAGGTTCACGACGGCCTCGCCGGAGCGGTGCGCGTAGTAGTCGCGGCGGGCGTCGGCGGCGGCGGGCGAGGCGCTGCCCGGCACCGAGAGGCCGAGCGCCTCGGCCACGGAGGCCATGGTGTTGGCGGTGTACATGCCGCCGCAGGCGCCCTCGCCGGGGGCGAAGGCGCACTCGATGCGCTTGGCGTCCTCGACGCTCATCCTGCCGGCCTTCACCGCGCCCACCGCCTCGAAGGAGTCGATGATGGTGATGTCCTTCTCCGTGCCGTCGGAGAGCTTCACCCAGCCCGGGGCGATCGAGCCGGCGTAGAGGAAGGTCGCGGCGATGTCGAGCCGGGCCGCGGCCATGAGCATGCCGGGGATCGACTTGTCGCAGCCGGCCAGCAGCACGGCGCCGTCGAGGCGCTCGGCCTGCATCACCGTCTCCACGCTGTCGGCGATCACCTCGCGGCTGACCAGGGAGAAGTGCATCCCCTCGTGGCCCATCGAGATGCCGTCGGAGACGGAGACTGTGCCGAACTGCAGCGGGTAGCCGCCGCCCGCGTGCACACCCTCCTTGGCGGCCCGGGCGAGGCGGTCGAGGCTGAGGTTGCAGGGGGTGATCTCGTTCCACGAGCTCGCGATGCCGATCTGCGCCTTGTCCCAGTCCGCGTCGCCCATGCCGACGGCGCGCAGCATCCCCCGGCTGGTCGTGGCCTCGATGCCGTCGGTGACCGTGCGGGAATGCGGCTTGTGGTCGATCGCGGGCGCGCCCGGGTTCGCAGTTGTTTCCGGCATGTGAACGAGGGTACAGCGGTGCGGGGGCGCGATGCCGCCCGCCGGCGTCGACGCGCTCGGACAGGGTCCGAACACGCGCAGCTGCTCGGCGGCCGCCTACTGCTCGTGCACGTCCCCGCCCCGGAGGGTCGCCAGCGCCTGCAGCGCCACCGCCACCTCCGCCGGGCCCGCCACCCGGTACGCGGCCGCCGTCGGCCCGGGGCCGCTCTTGACCCCCACGTCGTCGGCGAGCAGCACCGCGAAGGCGTCCTCGTCGGTCACGTCGTCGCCGGCGTAGAACACGGCGTCGGCGCCGGTGTAGCGGCGCAGGTGCTCGATCGCCTCGCCCTTGCTCGAGGAGCGCACCGAGAACTCGAGCACGTCCTTGCCGGGCCGCACGGTGAGGCCCTCGACGGCCGCCTCCGCCTCGTGCAGCGCCTCGAGGTGGGCGCGTCGGGCGTCGTCCTCGGCGGCGAGCCGGGTGTGCAGGGCGAAGCCGGCGGGCTTGGCCTCGAGCCATATCTCGTCGAAGTCGTCCGCCACGCCCGTGAGGGCCGCGCGCAGGGCGGCGACCCGGTCGCGGTCCAGATCGTCGAGCCGCAGCGCGTCGTCCGGCTCGTCGAGCCGCAGCTCGAGGCCGTGCGAGCCGACGAGCAGCGTCTCGTCGGGCGCCTCGGCCACCTCGATCAGGCTGTCGAGGGCGCGGCCCGAGACGAGGGCGACCCGGGTGCGCGGCAGGGCGAGCAGCTGCAGCACGGCGGCGCGCGCCTCGGGCAGGGCCCGGGCCTGGGCCGGGTCGTCGACCGTGGGGGCGAGGGTGCCGTCGAAGTCGACGGCGACGAGCAGGCGGCGGGCGCGGGCGAGCTCGCGCAGGGCGCCGGTGAGCTCGCGGGAGAGCGGGGCGATCACGATGCGGGGGGACCTCCTGCCGGCCCGCGCACCGCCTCCAGGTCGGCCAGGAAGCCGCGCGACCAGCGCGCGACATCGTACTCGCGCACCCTGCGGCGCAGCGCCCGCATCCGCCGGCGCCGCTCGTCGCGCGGCATGGAGATCGCCCGCAGGATCGCGTCCTTGAGCCCGGCGATGTCGTGCGGGTTGATCAGCAGCGCCTGGCGCAGCTCGTCGGAGGCGCCGGCGAACTCGCTGAGCACGAGCACCCCGTCCTCGTCGCCGCGCGCCGCGACGTACTCCTTGGCCACGAGGTTCATCCCGTCGCGCAGCGCCGTGACGAGCATCACGTCGGCCGCGAGGTAGAGCGCGGCCATCTCCTCGCGCGGGTAGCCCTGGTGGAGGTAGCTCACCGCCTGGTGGCTGATGGTGCCGAAGTCGCCGTTGAGCCGCCCGACGGTGAGCTCGATCTCGTCGCGCAGCTGCATGTAGGCCTCGACGCGCTCGCGGCTGGGGCTGGCGACCTGCACGAGCACGGTCTCCCCCTCGCCCACCTGCAGCCGGCCGTCCTCGAGCAGCTCGCCGTAGGCCTTGAGCCGGTGACGGATGCCCTTGGTGTAGTCGAGCCGGTCCACGCCGAGGATGACCGTGGCCGGGTTGCCGAGGTCGCGACGGATCTGCTGAGCCCGCTCCTGCACCTCCGGCGAGCGTGCCAGCTCCTCGAAGGCGGCCGTGTCGATCGAGATCGGATAGGTCTTGGCCACCACCCGGCGCGGCGGGGCGCCGTCCTGCGGCACCTCGATCGAGCCGGTGGCGGTGCGGTAGCCGAGCAGCCGCCGCACGGCGCGCGCGTAGTTGCCCGCGTCGGCGACGCGCTGGAAGCCGATGACGTCGGCTCCGAGCAGTCCCTGCACGATCTGCGTGCGCCATGGCAGCTGCGAGTAGATGCCGTAGGGCGGGAAGGGGATGTGGTGGAAGTAGCCGATGACGAGATCCGGCCGCAGCTCGCGCAGCATCCGCGGCACGAGCTGCAGGTGGTAGTCCTGCACCCACACGGTCGCCCCCTCGGCGGCGACGGCCGCCGTCTCCTCGGCGAAGCGGCGGTTCACCTGGGCGTAGCGGTCCCACCACACGCGGCGGTAGGTGGGCTGCGCGATCACGTCGTGGTAGAGCGGCCAGATCGTGTCGTTGCTGAAGCCCTCGTAGTAGAGGCGCAGGTCCGAGGCCGAGAGCTTCACCGGCACCAGGCGCACCTCGTCGTTGTCGAAGGGCGCGAGGTCGATGTCGGGCTGCCCCGCCCAGCCCACCCAGGCGCCGCCAGAGGCGCGCATCACGGGCTCGAGGGCGGTGACGAGGCCCCCGGGCGAGCGCCGCCAGGCCGCCGTCCCGTCCTCCTCCTCGACGCGGTCGACGGGAAGCCGGTTCGAGACGACGACGAATGAGTATCGTCCGTCCCCCATCCGGCCACGGTATCAGCCGTGCCTCCCCGCCTCCCAGGGGTGGCGGATCGACGACGGACGCGCTATGAGTCGTCGCGCGCCGGACATGCGCCGGACATGTGGGCCGGGTACGGTGGGCGCCGATGATCGAGATCGGCATGAGCACCTCCTGCGTCTTCCCGCTCGGTCCCGAGCACGCGTTCCGCCTCGCCCGGCTCGCCGGCTTCGACGGCGTCGAGGTGATGGTCACGAGCGACCCGGTCACCCAGAGCGGCCCGCAGCTCGCCGCGCTCAGCGAGCGCTACGGCCTGCCGGTGCTCGCGGTGCACGCCCCGGTGCTCTTCCTCACCCCCTTCGTCTTCGGCCGCGACCCCCGGATGAAGCTCGACCGCTCGGCGGCCCTCGCCGTGGAGCTCGGCGCCCCGACCGTGGTGGTTCACCCGCCGTTCCGCTGGCAGGCCGGCTACGCCCAGCGCTTCGAGGACATCGTGCGCGAGACCTCGCACCGGCACGGGGTGACCATCGCGGTCGAGAACATGTTCCCCTGGCGCGTGGGCAGTCGGCAGCTCACCGGCTACGCGCCGAGCCCCAACCCGCTCGACCTCGACGTCGACGCGATGACCCTCGACTTCTCGCACGCGGCGCTGAGCGGTCGCGACTCGCTCGAGCTCGCCATGGCGATGGGCGACCGGCTGCGCCACGTGCACCTCTGCGACGGCGGGCTCTCCGCCGACGAGGGCGCCATGCTCGACGCCCACCTCACTCCGGGCCGCGGCACCCAGCCGGTGGCCGAGGTGCTGCGGCTGCTCGCCTCGAGCGGATGGTCGGGCACGATCGCCGCGGAGGTGAAGGCGCGCGACACCCGCGGCGGAGGCACCCGGCTCGATGTGCTCGAGGAGACGATCGCCTTCGCCCGGCGCGAGCTCGGGCAGGCCGCGGTGGTGCACGAGCCGCTCGCGCTGCCGCTGGGCGGCCGCCGGCGCCGCCGTCGCGTCGCGTGACGACCCGGGGTAGCGTGGCATCGGGAGGTCAACGATGCGCAAGTACCTGTTCAACCTGAGCCTGCTCAGCTCGATCTTCGGCGTGGTGGCCGTGATCCGGCAGACGATGCAGGGGCCGCGCGACTGGCGCCTCCTCCTGGCCTGGGTCGCCTGGGGCAGCACCGTGGCGATCGCCGTGGGCACCGCGATCGAGGATGCCCACGAGCACGAGGACGAGCGCTACTGACCCTCGCCGCCTGAGCGCCGCATCCGATCGCGGCTGCTACCATCGGCCCCGACCCGGCCGACTGCCGGGTCGTCGTGCTCATGCTCCATCTCGTCGAACCGCACTCCCTGACGCGAGCCGGACGCCCGGCCCGCCGCTCCCGGCGTCCCCTGCTCGCGGTCGGCAGCACCTTCGTGATCGGCGCCACCGCGGTCCTGCTCGGCCTCGCCCCGCCCTCCGGGCCGAGCGCCGCCCAGCAGATCGCCTACTACAACGCGCTGCACGGCCAGAGCCTCGAGGTCTCCGCCCGGGCGGAGGGGCCCGAGGCCGACCGCGACGCCTACGGTGCCACCCCGGGGGTGGAGACCTTCCGCCGCAGCGGCACCAACCGCGACTGGGCGCAGCTCATCCTGCTCTTCGCGGGCTGGCCGCAGAGCGAGGACAGCATCACGGTGATCATGCGCTGGATGCGGCAGGAGAACTACCCCGAGACGTGGTGGCTGCGGAATAACCCGCTCAACAACGGCTGGGGGGCCGACGGCGGCAGCTTCCTCGGGGGCAACCCCGACCTGGTGGATGCGGCCCGCGACGTGGCGGACGCGCTGCTCACCAACCCCGGCTACCGGGAGATCCGCGAGGCCTTCGCCCGTGGTGCGTCCACCTCCGAGATCGAGCACGCGATCTGGTACTCGCCCTGGGCCACCGGCCACTACGACAACGGCGGCCACTGGCACTACCACGAGGCGAAGGTCGTGAAGGCGCCCGCGAGCGCCTGGGGGCTGTAGCCGGCTCAGCCGGCCACGCTGAACCGCAGCTCGTGCCACCCTGTGGCGCCGTCGGGCACGGTGCCCTGCACTGCCTCGGTCTGGAGCTCGCCGCTGGCCGAGATCGCGCGCACCCGCACCCGGTGCTCGCCCGCCACGGCGTTCCAGGGGAGGGTCCACTGCCGCCAGCTGTCGACGTTGATCGGCGAGGACAGCTCGGCCCGCCGCCAGGGCCCGTCGTCGAGCTGCACCTCGACCGCCTCGATGCCGACGTGCTGGTGCCAGGCCATGCCCGCGATCGTGGTGGGGCCGGGCAGCAGCTTCGCCTGCCGGCGCGGCACGTCGATCCGGCTCATCAGCTTGACCGGCCCGCGCTCGGCCCAGCCGCGGTCGGTCCAGTAGGCGGTGGCCGCGTCGAAGCGGGTCAGCTCGAGCTCGGTCACCCACTTGGTGGCCGAGACGTAGCCGTAGAGCCCGGGCACGACGAGCCGCACTGGGAAGCCGTGCTCGGCCGGCAGCGGCTCGCCGTTCATGCCGATGGCGATCAGGGCGGCGCGCTCCGGGTCGGTGAGCGCCTCGAGCGGCGTGCTCGCGCTGAAGCCGTCGGTGGCGCGGGAGAGCACCATGTCCGCCTCCGGCAGCGGCCCCGCGCGGGCCAGCAGCTCGCGCACCGGCCAGCCGAGCCAGCGGGCGCTGCCGACCAGATGGCCGCCCACCAGGTTGGAGACGCACATGAGCGTGGCGTCGTGCTCCTCGAGCGGCAGCGAGAGCAGCTCGTCCCACCCCAGCTCCACCTCCCTCTCGACCAGGCCGTGCACGCGCAGGGTCCAGCCCGCCGGGTCGACCCGCGGCACGAAGAGGGCGATGTCGATGCGGTAGAAGTCCGCGTTGGGGGTGACGATCGGGTCGAGGCCGGGGATGCCGAGCTCCGCCCCGGCGGGCAGGGGCGGCGCCGGGCGGGCGGCGGCGGGCAGCCGGAGGGCGTCACGGGCGGCGGTGACGACGCGCGCGCCGGCCTCGGTGATCCGCCCGAGGGCGGCGGCGAGCACCCCGGCGGCGGCGGCCCCGCCGGCGAAGCCGAGGAAGGCCCGGCGGCTCGCCCCGGCGCGGGCGGGGACCGTGCCGCGGGCGGGCGCCGGCAGCAGGGCGATGAGCATGCGCAGCGCGATGACGGCGACGATCGCGCCGACGGCGCTCGGCCCCGCCCACCACGGCGTCGCCTCGGGCCGGGTCGCGCCGGCGACCGCGCCGGCGATGCCCGCGAGCGCGGCGACCAGGACGCCGAGCGGCGGGCGGCGGCGCTCGAGCAGGCCGGCGACCGCCCCCAGGGCCAGGAGCACGATGCCGATGAGCACGAGCAGCGCCGGCTTGTCGGCGGTGCCGAAGAGGGCGATCGCGGCGTCCTTCGCCGCGGGCGGCGCCAGGTCGATCAGTGTGCCCCCCACCGCGGCGAGGGGGCCGGCGGGCGGCGTCAGCAGGCCCGCGATCAGCTCGGCGACGCCCGCGCCGAGCAGGGCGGAGGCGACGCCCGCGGCGGCAGCGGCGAGGCGCGGCCGTGCCCGCGCGGCCGGCTGCGACGCCGGCCGCGGCGTGGTGTCGGGCGCCGGCGGCTGCGGCATGGCGCCAGACTAGCGCCGAGAGGCGCGACGGCGCCGGGGAGGAGTACACCCCCCGGGACTCGAACCCGGAACCCACTGATTAAGAGTCAGTTGCTCTGCCAATTGAGCTAGAGGTGCGCAGCCCGGGAGACCGGACCGACGGACTACGATAGCACCTCCGCCCGCCTCCATCCGAAGGACACCGAGACCTTGCCCGTCCAGCTCGCCGAAGGCACGCTCGCCCCCGACTTCACCCTGCCCGACCAGAGCGGGAGGCCGGTGACGCTGAGCGGCTACCGCGGTCGCAAGGTGATCCTCTACTTCTACGGCGAGGCCTCCTCCCCCGCCTGCACGAAGCAGGCCTGCGACTTCCGCGACGACCTCGGCGTGTTCGAGGCGGCCGGCTATCAGGTGATCGGCGTCTCCCGCGACGCGCAGCCCAAGCAGGCGCGCTTCGCCGAGGAGGAGCGGCTCAACTTCCCGGTGCTCGCCGACGAGGACCGGCGCGTCTCCGACCTCTACGGCGCCTACGGCGAGAAGCAGATGTACGGGCGCACCGTGCACGGGGTGATCCGCTCCACCTTCGTCATCGACGAGGAGGGCCGGATCGACCGGGCGCTCTACAACATCAAGGCCACCGGGCACGTGGCGATGCTGCGCAAGCGGCTCGGCCTCGCGGCCTGATCAGCCCTCGCCCTCCGGGCGCAGCCAGCGCGTCACGGGGGCGGAGAGCAGCAGCAGCACGCCCGCGATCGCCGCGGCGGTGAGCGGCCAGCCCCAGACCGGCTGGGCGAAGGCGCCCTGCAGGGCGCCGACCCCCACCGCGAACTGGAGGATCTGCCAGACCACCCCGCCGCCCCGGGACCAGGCCCTGCCCCGCCACATCCCCACCAGGATGGCCCCCAGCCATACCGCGCAGACCACCGCCAGCGCGGTGAGCGCGACGGCGCTGCCCAGGGAGTCGGGCGTCGCCACGAGCAGCTCGACCACGAGGAAGACGGCGTAGCCGGCGACGAGCAGGAACTCGACGGCGAGCAGGGCGCAGAGGGCCAGGACGACCCCCGGACGGGGTGGCAACTTCACAGCGACTTTCCGATCAGGAGTCTTGACTCAACGTTACAAGCATGTAAACCTTGTCGGCGGTTATCGATGCCGACGCTGTGGTCGGCGAGTTCCGAAATCCACCCGCAAAGTCTTTTCGGTCACTCTCGACCGCGCGTGGCGTGGGTTTCACCCCGGACCTGGCTGCGCGAGTCCCCGCACCACGAAGGAGCACCCACAGTATGGATTGGCGCGATAACGCTGCCTGCCTCACGGTCGACCCGGAGCTGTTCTTCCCGGTCGGCAACACCGGCCCCGCCGTCGACCAGATCGACAAGGCCAAGGTCGTCTGCGGTCGCTGCACCGTCACCGAGATGTGCCTCCAGTACGCCCTCGAGACCAACCAGGACTCGGGCGTCTGGGGCGGCCTCAGCGAGGACGAGCGCCGCGCTCTCAAGCGCCGCGCCGCCCGCGCTCGCCGCGCGTCCTAGCGCGGTCGCGCCTACAGCCGCTTGCGCGACGCCTCCTCGGCGTCGTCGCTGCGCTGCAGCCACTGCAGCGGCACGGTGATCGTCACCTCGGTGCCCTCCCCCTCGAGGGTGTGCCAGTCGATGGTGCCGCCGAGCTCGCCCTGGATGAGGGTGCGCACGATCTGGGTGCCGAGCCCGGTTCCCACCTTCCCCTCGGCCAGGCCCACGCCGTCGTCGCGCACCCGCACGCTCAGCTCCTCCTCGTTGCGCTCGGCGGTGATCTCCACCTCGCCGTCGCGGCCGGCCAGGCCGTGCTCGACCGCGTTGGCGACGAGCTCGGTCAGCGCGAGCGCGAGCGGGGTGGCGTACTCGCTCGGCAGCGTGCCGAAGCGGCCCACCCGCTTGGGATGCACGGTCGTGTTGTGCGTGGAGGCCACCTCCGCCACGAGCAGCAGCACCCGGTCGAAGACCTCGTCGAAGTCGACGTTCTGATCGAGACCGCCGGCGAGGGTGTCGTGCACCACCGCGATCGCCGCCACCCGCCGCATGGCCTCGGTGAGCGCGTCGCGCGAGTCGTCGCTGCGGGCGCGCCGGGCCTGGATGCGCAGCAGGCTGGCCACGGTCTGCAGATTGTTCTTCACCCGGTGGTGGATCTCGCGGATCGTCGCGTCCTTGGTGAGCAGCTCCTGCTCCTGATGACGCACCTCGGTGACGTCGCGAGCGAGCACGATGGCGCCGGTGCGCACGCCGTGGTCGCGGATGGGGATGGCCCGCAGCGTGAGCGTGACGCCCCGCGCCTCCACGTCGACCCGCCAGGGCGCCCGGCCGGTGACGACGAGCGGCAGCGACTCGTCGACGGTCTGCTTGTTGGCGATGAGGCTCGTGGTGACCTCGGCGAGCGCCTCGCCCTCGAGCTCGCCGGTGAAGCCGAGCCGGTTGAAGGCGGAGAGCGCGTTGGGGCTCGCGAAGGTGACGAGGCCGTCGGGATCGAGCCGGATCAGGCCGTCGGCGGCGCGCGGGGCGCCGCGGCGGGGCAGGCTGGGGGCGGCCACGTCGGGGAAGTCGCCGGTGGCGATCATCCCGAACAGGTCGTTGGCGCAGCGGTTGAAGGTGAGCTCCTGCCGGCCCGGGGTGCGCGCCTCGCTGAGGTTGGAGTGGCGGGTGAGCACGGCGATCGGCGTCTCGCCCACCTCGGTGCCGCTCGCCGACAGCCGGCGCAGCACCGGCACGGCGCGCACCCGGGTGGGGGTCTCCTCGTACCAGTCGGGGGCGGCGGTGTCGATGATCTGCTTGGCGTGGTAGGCCTCGGCCACCTGCGCGCGCCACTCGGGACGGATGCGCTGGCCCACGATGTCGCGGTAGAAGACGGTGGCCGCGGAGCTGGGCCGCGAGTGCGCGACGGCGATGAAGTCGTCGCCCTCGCCGGTGGGCACCCAGAGCACGATGTCGGCGAAGGCGAGGTCGGCGAGCAGCTGCCCGTCGCCGATGAGCTGGTGCAGCCAGTCGATGTCGCCCTCGTTGGCGCGCCCCTCGGCGAGCACGAGATCCGACAGCGTCGACATGCGATCAGGGTAGTCGTCTCCGGCGACGGGCGGACCGCCGGCTCTCGGCGGCGCCGGCGTCGAGGCGGGAGGCCACCAGGGAGCGGATCGCGGCGGCGGCCGGCGAGCGCGGTGCCGCCTCCGGCAGCGGCCGGGCCGCGAGCAGCGCCGCGTCGAAGCCGGCCGGGTCCCACGGCACGAGGACCGGCTCGTGGATGCCGCCGAAGCGGGCCAGGCTCTGGCGCAGCTGCGCCTCGGGCGCGATCCCGACGGCCCCGGGCCGCACCTTGTTGACGACCACCGTGATGCGGGAGGGGTCGACCTGCTCGGCCAGCTCCGCATGGGCGCGCAGCAGCCGGGCCAGCCCCACCGCGTCGGCGGCGCCCACGAGCAGCACCTCGTCGGCGGCGCGCACCGCCGCGAGCGCGGCGGCATTGCGGCGCGGGGCGGCGAGGTCGCTCGAGAGCTCCTCGTCCTGCTCGAGGCTGGAGGCGGTGTCGAGCACCAGCCGGCCCACCCAGCCGCGGGCCGCCTCGACGACGCCGGCGATCCGCTCGGCCGAGAGCTCGGGCCAGCGGCTCGGCCGGCCGATGCCAGTGAGGGCGAAGAAGCCGCCGGCGCGCAGCGGCACCCACTCGGCGACGCGCTCCAGCTCGTCGCGGGTGAGCGATCCGATGCCCGCCAGCCGGCAGGCGGCCGCGAAGCCCGGGGCCTCGTCGAGGAGGCCCAGCGCCGGGGCGACGGAGGCGGCGTGGGTGTCGGCGTCGGCGAGCGCGACCGCCGCCCCGCCGCGGGCCAGCTCGGCGGCCACCGCGATGGCGAGGCTCGTGCGGCCCGGGGCTCCCGGAGGCCCCCACACGGCGACCACGCGGCCGCGGGGCTGCTCCGGGACGGCGGCCGCGCGCGGCACGAGCTCCGCCGGGAGGAGCGACGGGCCCTGCTGCGGCCACTGCACCGGGAGGGCCGCCGTCTCGGCCAGGCCGAGCGAGCGGGCATGACGGTACTCGTCGCGGCTGCCGGCGCCGGCCACGATGCGCACGCCGTGGGCGTCGCAGGCGGCGAGCAGCGCGGCGTCGAGGTACTGCGGCCGGGCGATGGTGAGCACGAGGTCGGGACGGAGGGCCGGGATCCGGCCCGTCAGCTCGGCGGCCCCGGAGCATCGGGCCAGGATCCGGATGCCGCGGCGCACCGCGTCGGCGGCGAGCCGCTCCTCCTCGTCGAGCGGCAGGCAGAGGGCGGCCGTGCCCGGCCCGGTCACGGCGCCGTCCACGGCAGTCCGGCCGGCACGACGGCCAGCGAGGAGTCGTCCGCGATCGCCTGCAGCAGCCGTGCCACCCGGGCCCGCGGGACGAGCAGCTCGACGGCGGCGGCCCGGCCGCTGCTCGCGAAGCCGGCGTCGGAGACGACGGAGACGACGATCGCGTCGGGGACGAGCACGCTCGGCGGCGCGGTCAGCAGGCCGTCCTCCGCCTCGGCGGCGGTCCACAGGTCGACGAGGGCTCCGGGGGCGACCCGGCCCGAGACCTCGGCCGCCGGCCGGACCACGATCGAGGTGAGGTCGAGCCCCGCGGCCTCGCCGAGGGCGGCGGTCGGGACCAGCTCGCCCTCGCGGATCGGACGGGTGACGACGAGTCCCTCCGCGGGCAGCTGGCCGACGAGGAGGTAGAGGCCCTCGGAGCCGTCGAGGGCGACCTGCCGCTCCACGAGCCGGCCGGGCTCGAGCACGGCCCCGGGCTCGAGCGGCTCGGCGGCGGCGTAGGCGGGGATGCGGCGGTCCACCGCCGCGACCAGGCCGACGACTCCGGCGACGGACGCGGCGACGAGGCCGAGGCCGACGAGCAGCCGCGCGTCGGGGCGGCGGCGCGAGACGGTCATCCGGGCTCCTTCCATGGCGGCGCCGACCGGCGGCGACCGGGCCCATGCTGACGGTCGCCGCCGCGGCGCGGCGCGAGTTCTCCACAGCACCGTTCGGGACCGTCCCGGCGTCCGGACGCGGCGGATAATCGAGCCATGGGGACATCAGACACGGCGAGGATCGCGCGCTTCCTCACGATCGCCGACACCGCGGAGCTGCTCAGCATCACCGTCCGGCAGGCCCACGCCCTCGTGCGCTCGGGCGAGCTGCCCGCCATCCAGCTCGGCGCCCAGGGCGGCTGGCGCGTCGAGCGCAGCGTGCTCGACGGCTACATCGCGGCGAAGTACGAGGAGGCCCGCCGCCGCGCCGCCTGGCGTCAGGCGGAAGCGACCGACCTCTCCGACCTGTTCGCGCCGCGGCGCGATCTGCTCGAGCCCGTCGAGGCGGGCCCCCTGGGCTGACGGCCGGGTCGGCGGGGCGCAGGGGCGCGCCCCTCTCGGCGGCGCCGTCAGTAGCGCAGGTGGTCGATCGCGGCGAGCGGGAGCAGCCGGACGCCGTGCACGGCGTCGCTGCGTCGCGGCTCGCCCGGGTCGTGCTCCGCGAGGTCGAGATGGTCGCGGGCGACGCGGTCGATCGTTCCGTGCCGCGCGCCGCGGACGGTCTCGACCGTCACCACGACACGGCGCCGGCACAGGTCGCGCAGCACGAAGACGAGGCCGAGCCGCGACGACAGCGACGCGACGGGGACGGCCGGCGCGGGCAGGAGCCCCGCGGCGAGCCGCTCCGGCCCGGGCCGCACCGCGGCCACGGCCGCTAGGGGGACGACGGCCGAGCGCCGGGCGCCCTCCACCGCGAGCTCCCCCGCGATCCAGTCCCGCCCGACCGCGTCGACGCGGACGGGGAGCGCCGCACCGGCGACAGTCTCCACCAGAAGCGGGCCGCGCGCGGCCTCTCCCGGCCCGGCCATGGCGGCGAGCCGGTCGCGGAGGGAGAGGCGGCCGAGGCGCAGCCGCTCCTCCTCGACGGCGAGATCGACCTCCTCCGCCCCGAGCTCCTGCTCGAGCTGGCTCTCGAGGTCGTCGAACAGCCGGTCCCACCGCATGGCGCGACGCTAGCCCCGCCCCTCGACCGGCCTCGGGCATTGTCCACACGCCCCGAGGCCCGCCGAAAGTTATCCACACTCCGGTTGGGAATTCGACAAACACGAATCGTCCGTGGTTGAGTCTCCCTGCCCCCACGGGGCGCCCTGACCACCGATCGGGGCAGCACCACCCCCAGGTGAACCACGTGGATCAGGAACCCGATGACTGAACAGCGTGTCGGCGAGGCCTTGGCCGACCCCGACCAGCCCGAGGCCCGCGACGCGGGCACCCCCTCCTCACGCCCCGCCCGCCCCCGCTTCGTCCCGGAGGAGTTCTTCGGCCAGCAGCCGACCTCCGCGTCGGAGCTGCCCGACCCGGCCCCTCTGCTGGAGAACCTCGCCCGCTGCGTGATCGAGATCCTCGCCGGGGCGCGCGACCTCGAGCAGATCAGCCGCTGGGTGACCGACGACGTCTACCGCCATCTGCTGCGCCGTGTCGTGCTGTCCACCCGGGCCCGGCAGGCGCGCGGTGAGCGCGCGGTGCGGCCGAGCTTCGCGCTCGGCTCCCTGCACTCCTGCGCGCCGCGCGACGGCGCGGTGGAGGCGGCCGTCGTGATCCGGGGCCGGGCGCGCACCCGCGTGGTGGCGATCCGGCTCGAAGGGCTCGACCGCCGCTGGCGGGCGACCGCGATCCACGTGCTCTAGGGCGCGCGGCGTCCGCCTGCTACCGCTTCTTCTGCTGGGCGCGGCGCTGGGCGCGGTTCATCGGCGGCGGGCCCGCGGGGCCGTCGCCCTCCACGCGCTGGCCGAAGGCGCCGCGCGCGGGCTGCTGCGCCTGACCCGGGGCGGGGCGCTGCCCGGGGGCGGCCGGCCGCTGCCCCGGGGGCACGGCGCCGCCCTGCGGCGCCTGCTGCCCGCCCTGGGCCGCGGCCTGCGCGGCCGCCCGCTGCAGCGCGGCGAGCTGCTGGGCGCGCGCGGTGGCGGCCGCCTGCAGCTGACCGGTGGCGCTGCGCACCTCGACCTCGCCGCCGCCGTCGGCGCTCGGAGCCGAGTAGCTGAGGCCCTGGGCCGGGGTCGGAGCACCGCCGAGGCCCTTGGCGGCGACACGGGCGCCGCCGTCGGCCGTCGACACCTCGACCTCGAGGTTGAACAGGAAGCCGATCGACTCCTCGCGGATCTGCCCCATCATCGACTGGAACAGCGCATAGCCCTCGCGCTGGTACTCGACCAGCGGGTCGCGCTGCGCCATCGCGCGCAGGCCGATGCCGTCCTTGAGGTAGTCCATCTCGTAGAGGTGGTCGCGCCAGCGGCGGTCGATCACGCTGGGCACCACCCGGCGGTCCAGCTCGCGCATGGCCGGGGCGCCCAGCTGCTCCTC
>Ga0164243_10008877_pt1 | contig 14750 bp, 22 predicted proteins | sample OricompcompostOP_FD_108781 | JGI IMG/M metagenome (GOLD analysis project Ga0164243, IMG submission 108781) | Organic Plus compost microbial communities from Emeryville, California, USA - Original compost - Organic plus compost (OP) | ecosystem: Engineered > Solid waste > Mixed feedstock >... | reverse complement strand
CGCTCGAGGTGATCGGGGCCCTCGCAGTGACCGAGTGGCTGGGTGCAGGCGATCTTGAACCAGGGTGTCGCAAGAGCCTGGAAGTGCCCGTTCTCCAGACTGTCCATGGCCAGTGACAAAGCTGCGGCATCCTGCGCAAATGCCCGGGGTGTGCCTCGCCAGAGCGACCTCGAAAACTGCTCCAGCACGATGACAAGCGAGAGCCGCCCCTCCGGATCGCTTGCCCAGTGATCGAGCCCGCCTTCCGCCCCGCGAACCGTAAGTGTTGAAAATCGGGCGGCAATCGCCTCGTCTGCCCCGCCCTGCATTCCCAGAACCAATGCTTGTGATGAGTCTCCGCGTCCAAATCAGCAGTGCGGCCTTCCGGAAACCAGAAATCCAGAACGTCACTCCAGGGTTGAGCTGGGCTTGCGATCACGCGGTTTCAATCCGTTGCGGTCACTGCTCGCTTTTCGCGCAGGAAATGCACAGTGCCGCTTCCGGGCGCGCCTCAAGGCGCTTGGGAGCGATGGCATCGCCGCAGCGAACACAGTCGCCATAGGTGCCGTTCTCAATGCGCGACAAGGCCCGGTTTACCGAGGCAATTTCGCGCGCGACCAGCGCGGCCTGGGCTTCGAGCGAGGTGTCGTCTTCCAGCTCGACCGCCTGCTCGGACGAATCCGGGTTCAAGGGCTCCGCCAGATCCTGAACGAGGCGCTGCTGCCGGCTCTCGAGTTCCGCGAGTTGTTCCGTAAGGCGTGTTCGGGCGGCGTTGGCATTCGGCATGGACGATGATCCTTTCAAGTCTGCCGTCCACTCGTAGCAAGTCCCGCCGCAGCCTGACAACGATGAGTCTTGCGCTGGTCGCTGGACTGCAGGTCTTCCCTGTGCGCGCACCTTGCATCCTGTCTGTTCTCTTCCAGTATTCAAGTGACGTCGACAGTCGCGTCCGCCATCACTAGGGGTACGGCACGGCCAACCCCGGCGAGGTGCGAGGGCTTCTCCTTGCCGAATTTGGGACCGAAGCCGTAATTGTGATTGGAGAATGTGAATGTCGAATACACCCCACACCTTGGGCGATGAATTTCCGGACCAGATGGACCAGATCCATGCGCTGAAGGTGTCGAACACCCGGTTCGCCAAGCTCCTGCTCGACTATGACGCGGTCAACGACGAGATCCATCGTGCAGAAGCCAACATCGCGCCGGTGTCGCAGGATCACGAAACCGAACTGCGCAAGCAGCGGCTTGCCCTGAAGGATCAGATAGCGCAGGCTCTGGCCGAAAACGCCTGATCAGGATTTGAAAGTTCGCCTCCCGCACGCCAACAGGCCTCATGCAGGAGGCGAACGATCCATTGCTACCTCGACAATGCACCATGGGTTCGCCTGAAAGTCGCCCTGCAGAAAACCTGTGATCATCGGCTCACGGGCCACGGCGCCCAATCAAGGCATCGACCGACCAGAACCGCTTCCGAGCAAGCGGCGCAACATGGCCAGAATGAGAATTGCGCTCACCAGCAAAACGATCGCGATGATGCCCGCAGCCACTGGGCTGGCCAAGGTTGCAATCAAGGCGCCGCCGGTCACGACATCTTCACTGCTTGATACAACAATATTGCTGACCGGCTCGGGGCTCGTATTGACGAGCGCCCTGGTCCCTGCCTTGGCTCCATGCGTGAGCAGTGTGGCTCCGCCACCAAGCAACAGGATGACGATCTGCCAGACGGGATTTCCAGCATCGACAATTGCGAGCGCGAGCAAGGCTCCGCCCACGGGACGAACAAGCGTGTGGACCATGTCCCAAGCGCTATCGAGCCAGCTGATCTTGTCCGCAAAGAATTCAAAAATTGCCCCGATCCCGGCAATTGCAATGACCCAAAAGTTGGCCAGGGCGTCGAGAGACTGCAGATGCTCAGGCATGGCAATCCAGCCCAGTCGCATGCTCAATCCCACTGCAAAAATGCAGAGATAGAGCCGCCAACCGGCAAGCAGGCTGATGCTGGCGCCAATGCCGATGATTTCTACTGCACTCATCTCGCGCTCCCAGCTCGAGTCCGGAAAAAAAGGGAGTCAGCTTCCTGTTACCAGTTCAGAGTTCATGCCGCGTTTGCGTGCGCAGCCTCGCAGAGAAATACTGGACCAAGCGCAAAAAGGTGATGAGGCCATCCAGCATCGTCACCGCCGGACGACCATCCACACTTATTGCCAGCCTCTGCGCCCAGGGACGCGAAGGCCGAACCCAGTAGGTGCAGTCCTTCATCACATCGCTGATGCGACGGGGCCTTTGCCTTCTTCGGTATAAATTCGGTAGGTTTCCCCTCCGGTGCAGTTTGCGACGATGGTGCCGTCGCTGGCCTGACGTTCGGCTTTCGCAATGCCGTCGCACTTCTGTCCGCCAGCTGTGATGACCTCACGTGCAATACGCGATGGCAATCCTTCCGGAGCCGGCTTCATCGCCGCAGCGGGCACGGCAGCTGGGGTCGCGCTTGCTGCCGCTTGCTCTGCCTCGTTAGAAGCCGCCTCAGGCTCCTGCGGTTTCGAGTTGCAAGCAGCCAACATCAAGCTGAAGGCAAGCACGGTCGCGGCTTGTGCTTTCATGGCGATCTCCTGTCCTGTTTTGTCTTATGGGACCCGCAGCGTAGATCGTCTGGGGGCCAGGTCAACTGATCGAGAACTGTCGACCGCTACGCCGGGGGGCGTCCGCGACGACGGCCATGCAGAGCTACCGGGCCAGCACCCAGGATTTGAGCGATCGCGCCAGACCAGATGGGCTTATCACCCGGTCGGGACGGGTCGGAGCAAGATCTCGAAGTGACGTTCAAGAGTTCACTCTGCCAGTTCAGGCCTGGCAGGAAGCTCCTCCGGTGATTTGACCGACATCCCGAGGGCCTTGGCAACACCGTCACCATAGGCCCGGTCACAACGCGTACAGTTCTCGATGTGACGCTGCTTGATGAAGTCGGGGGCATCACCCAGATTTCGTGCGGTATTCTCGAACAGGATCTGCTGCTGTGCCGGCGTCATGAGCTGGAACAGCTTGCGCGGCTGGCTATAGTAATCGTCGTCGTCCTCACGGAAATTGAACATCTCGGCATTGCCGTCGATCCTGAGCGGCGGCTCGGCAAATTCCGGCTGGTCGACCCATTGGCCAAAGCTGTTGGGCTGGTAGTGGGGCAATCCACCAAAATTGCCGTCCGTCCTCCCCGCACCGTCGCGATGGTTGCTCATCACGGGGCACTTGGCCGCATTGACCGGCACTTGGTGGTAGTTGACCCCCAGGCGATACCGCTGCGAGTCTGGATAGTTGATGAGGCGCGTCTGGAGCATCTTGTCGGGCGAGACGCTGATCCCGGGCACAAGGTTCGCGGGCGAGAAGGCGGCCTGTTCGACATCCATGTGATAGTTTTCCGGATTGCGGTTCAGTTCGAACTCGCCAACCTCGATCAACGGATAATCCTTCTTGTACCAGACCTTGGTCAGGTCGAATGGATGAACGTGATAGGTTTCCGCCTCGGCTTCAGGCATCACCTGCACGTACATCTTCCAGCGGGGAAATTCGCCGCGTTCGATGGCTTCGAAAAGATCCCGTTGATGGCTTTCGCGGTCATTGGCCACGACCACCCCCGCCTCGGCATCGGTGAAATTCTCGATTCCCTGTTGGGTCCTGAAGTGAAGCTTCACCCAAAAGCGTTCGCCGGCCGCATTCCAGAAGCTGTAGGTGTGGCTGCTGAAACCGTGCATGTGGCGGTAAGTCCTGGGAATACCGCGATCCGACATCACCACGGTGACCTGGTGGAGTGCCTCGGGCAGCAGAGTCCAGAAATCCCAGTTGTTCGTCGGCGAACGCATGTTCGTGCGCGGGTCGCGCTTGACCGCCTTGTTGAGGTCGGGAAACTTCTTGGCGTCGCGCAGGAAGAACACGGGGGTGTTGTTACCCACCATGTCCCAGTTGCCTTCCTCGGTATAGAATTTGAGCGCAAAACCGCGAATGTCGCGCTCGGCATCCGCTGCGCCCCGTTCGCCGGCCACCGTGCTGAAGCGGGCGAACATCTCGGTCTTCTTGCCGACGGCGCTGAAGATCCTGGCGCGGGTATAGCGCGTGATGTCGTTGGTGACGGTGAATGTGCCGAAAGCGCCGGAACCCTTGGCGTGCATCCGGCGCTCCGGGATGACTTCGCGGACGAAGTTGGCAAGCTTTTCGTTGAGCCAGACGTCCTGAACGAGCACCGGACCACGCTTGCCTGCGGTCAGGGAATTCTGATTGTCGACGACCGGAGCGCCAAAGGCCGTGGTCAGGTGCGTTACCGGACACTTGCCCTTGTTCAGGATTTCATCAGACAAACGAATTTCCTCTCGCGGCTTGGCAATAAAGAGAGAGGCTAGGTTAAGGGAAACTTGTTGCAAAGCAAATTATGGCAATGGGCGGAAATACCGAGAGCTGGAGAGCGCATGACCTCCCCGTAGTCCCGCTGTCTCATGCAATGTTAACCCCCTCTCGGCCATGGTCATCGATCACACATGGCTGACAGAGGAGGCGACGCCAGCGCTTGCGGCCGGGCGATCGACATTCGTAATGATTGAAAATCAGAAAATCCGTCCCGCCGCGGTCATCGGGCCGCTCGGCGAAGCGCTCACCCTTGAGTCCCTGCCGCAAAAGATACGCAGCGCTGGGTCGTCCGGCGCAAGGCCGAGGTGGTCGCCGCCGTCAACGGTGGACTGTTGACCATCGATGAAGCCTGTGAACGCTACAGCCTCACCCTCGAAGAGTTCGCGGCTTGGCACCGCGCGGTCGATCGCTCGGGCATGCCAGGGCTGCGTGTCACGAGGCTGCAGCATTACCGTGACCTCTATGAGCGCCAGCAGAAATATTGACTGGCGTTTGCATGGTCAGGTCTCCCCGGCTAGGCTCGCAACTGTCGAACGAATGTGATGCAGAGCAAAACGAAACAAGGAGTGGATGATGGCGTACAAGGTTGATGAAATCGAAGGCATCGGGGCCAAGTACGCCGAACGCTTGCAGGCAGCGGGCATCAAGACCACCGACGATCTGCTCAGCGCCTGCGGTAGCCGCAAAGGCCGCGACGACGTTGCCACGCAAACCGGATTTTCTGTCAGCCAGTTGCTCAAGTGGGCCAACATGGCAGACCTGATGCGGATCTCGGGTGTGGGCGAAGAGTATTCCGAACTGCTCGAGGCAGCGGGCGTTGACACCGTCAAGGAACTGGCCACCCGCAAGGCTGAGAATCTGGCAGCGAAGATGAAGGAGGTAAACGAGGCCAGGCAACTCACCCGAGCGTTGCCCGCCGCCTCTCAGGTCCAGAAATGGGTCGACCAGGCCAAGACCATGGACCCTGCGATCAGCCATTGATCGGAGGATCTCGCATCCAGCAGAACAGGTAAATCGGGAGTGGCCATGAGCGAAAATGCAGCACCCAAGCCGAGCGTCGAACGCCTCCCGGAACAGCGGTCCAGGTTGGTCACGGATGAGCTGAACAAAATCCTGACCATGTTGAAGGGTGCCTGTCCGGATGACGCGATTGTCAGCTTCGATTTCGACGGGAGACTGCACGTCCATGTCGACGTCCACAGCTTCGAAGACCTGCTGAAAGTCGAGGGGATCCTGCCGATCCTCGGCGGCGGCATGTTTCACGGCCTCACGCGCGGGGAAACCCCGCACCGCCCTTTCCACCACCGGCTGAGCGCCATCGTCGATCGTTGAAAATAAGCGACGATCACCCCTCAAGCCAAAGAGACAACCGCCAATGAAAAGCCGAGGATCTGCCCTGCAGGTCCTCGGCTTTATCATGCACGTCAGCTCCGACTATCAGTGCCGACAGTCGCCAGGGCGCATCATTTGACGATGAAGGTGATTGACAGGATCACCCGCCATTCGCTGATCTTGCCATCGCTGACGGTGACCTTGGTGTCCTTGACCCAGGCCCCTTCGATGTTGTCGACGGTCTCTGCCGCCTTGGAGATGCCGCTGGACACGGCATCCTCAAACCCCGTCGTCGAACTCGAAATCACTTCGATCACTTTGGCAATTGCCATGGCTCTTCTCCTGAAACCCCTGTTGGGTCACCCCCAAAACGAGTGATCAATCCAAAAGTTCGGCTGGCACCTTGCCGCCATTGGCCGCCAGTTCGCGCATGACCTGCTTGTGCAGCCAGATGTTCATCTCGGCGCTGCCGTCAAGGGCACCGGTGTAACCGAGTTCCTGGGCGAGGCCCTTGCGTTCGGCGAGACTGGAATCGAGGCCGAGCAGCTTCATCAGGTCGACGATCGAGGTGCGCCAGTTGAGTTTCTGCTCGGACTTTGCCGCAAGTCCGCTGAGAATCGCTTCCACATCGACTTCGGAAATCGACTGGGGGGCGGCCGGAGACGCTGCCGCAGGAGTCCCTGCGGTCGGCTGTGCCGGCGCAGCGGGAGCCGCTTCAGCCTTCTTGCCAAAAATGGCGTCCTTGATTTTACCGAAAAAACTCATCGCGCTTCTCCTTGCTCTCTGACATCATCCCGAAACGAGTGTGTGGGAGCCATGTTGCTTTGGCAAGTCATGCGCGATGATCATGACGCCTGTCGGACACGTCTGGCGTTGTTTTAAACGAGGAGGCCGCAGTGAACATTGCAGAGATCATGAAGCAGACAGGCGCACTCGATTCAATTTCGCGTGAACTGGGTGTTGATTCTGCGACCGCACGCAGCGGGGCAGAGGCGCTGCTGCCCGCAATCCTCGGCGGATTCAAGAAGCAGGCGCAGCCGGCGCCAGGTGGTCTTGGCGGGCTGATCGACATGCTGGGCGGAGCCGCCGGTGGCGGGCTGCTGGAGGCTGTGACCGGCAGTGCCCCCACGCCTGCAGAACCGGGAAATGAGATTCTCGGACAGATCTTCGGCTCCAAGGATGTCAGTCGGACCGTAGCGGGCCAGGCAGCGCAATCGACCGGAATCGATCCCGCACTGCTCAAGAAAATGCTGCCCCTGCTCGCCATGGCGGTCACCGGTTTTCTGGCCAACCAGAAAGCGGGCGGCGCATCCAGCGACACCGGACAAGGCGGCGGCCTTGGCGGCATGCTGGGTCAGGTTCTCGGCGGCGTGATGGGTGGCGGCCAGAGTGGCGCGCGCCAGAGCGGCGGTCTTGGTGGCCTCGCGTCGCTGATCGACCTCGACGGTGACGGCAATCCACTCGACGACATCCTGAGCATGGCGGGACGCCTTGGCCGCTGACACCCGCGACATAGCCAACTGATCTGGAAATCCAGGCAAGCGTAAGGGGGAGATATGATGATACGCAAATTGTCTGCCGAACTTTTCGGCACTTTCTGGCTGGTTTTGGGAGGTTGCGGTTCAGCTGTCTTGGCAGCGGCCTTTCCGGAGCTCGGCATCGGCTTCACCGGTGTCTCGCTGGCCTTCGGCCTCACCGTGCTGACGATGGCCTATGCCGTGGGCGGGATTTCCGGCGGCCATTTCAATCCCGCGGTTTCGCTGGGACTGGCCTTGGCCAATCGTTTCAGCTGGAAAGATCTGATTCCCTACTGGATCGCCCAGGTGGTCGGCGCGATTGCCGCTGCGGTTGTGCTGTACGCCATTGCCTCAGGCAAGAGCGGATGGAGCGCCGGCGGCTTTGCCTCGAATGGCTTTGGCGACCTGTCACCTGGCGGCTACTCGATGCAGGCAGCCCTGCTCATCGAGATTGTGCTGACGGCCGGGTTCCTGATCGTCATCCTTGGTTCAACCTCGAAAGCAGCGCCTTCCGGTTTTGCGCCGATCGCGATCGGCTTGGCCCTCACGCTGATCCACCTGATCTCGATCCCCGTCACCAACACATCGGTCAATCCGGCCCGATCCACCGGCGTCGCACTCTTCGCCGAGACAGCCGCGCTGGGACAATTGTGGCTGTTCTGGCTCGCCCCGCTCGTAGGTGCGGCGATCGGCGCCTTGATTTGGCGGGTCATGCTGGCGCCTGGCGAAACGCCGGAAAACATCGGTAACGAGCAATTCGTGGACGTCAGCGTGACGCACCTGGAAATCCGCAACTGAGGAGGAGAATACTATGGGTTGGATCATCGCACTGATCGTGGGCGGTATCGCCGGCTGGCTGGCCAGTCTGGTCATGAATCGCGATGCCTCGATGGGCATTTTCTGGAACATCGTTGTCGGCTGCGTCGGCTCGCTCATCGGCAATGCGGTCGCCGGACCGCTGCTCGGCATCAGCGGCAGTGTGCAGGAATTTTCGCTGACTGGCCTGGTCATTGCCTTCGTCGGTGCCGTGGTCCTGCTCGGGATCGTCAACTTGGTGCAGCGCAAGAATATTCGCTGAACCTGCGAACCACCGGGTGGGGCACCAGCCCTCACCCGGTGGTTCGCATTTTTCGCGGATCCACCCGAATACCTTCAATCACGCCCATAGTAAGATACGGGCATTGGCGTTATGCCCACCGCGGCACTACTCCTGAACTACATCGATGATCCGCAAGGCCCGCTGCTTTCCTGTACGATCGGGCCATAAGATTGACTGGCCCGGTTTCAGCCCGAGCAAAGCGGCCCCGACCAGTGACAGGATCGAAATTCGACCCGCTTCGATGTCGTTGACCGTTAAGAAGCGGCCTTGAGCTGGCGCGGCGGTGTCATGCACGCGAGGATGGTCTCCAGGATCAGGCGCAAGAGAAGTCTGAGCCAGCTGAGGATGAGGCGGAAGTTGTATCCGACGGCGGTCAGAACGGCGTTGGCCTGGTCACCGGCATAGCCTTTGAGGAAGTTTCGGCCGAGGTGGCCGTCGGCCTTCATGTGGCCGATCACCGGCTCGATCGCCGAGCGGCGCCTGAGCTCGCGTCTGATGACGGCGTGAACGCCGCGTTTCTGTCCGGAGATGAACACGCGGCGCGGCTGCGGCACGTCGTGGCCGCGATAGCCCTTGTCGACATAGGCGCGTTCGACCGCGCAGCCGGTCAGCGCCTCGGTCTCGCCGATCACCTCGGCGAGGGTGTGGCCGTCATAGGGGTTGCCGGGCAACGCCTTGGCGTGGAGCACGAACTGGCCGCCTGATGAGCGGCGGTTGGTGGTCGTGATCGAGACCTTGCAGCCGAACTCGTAGGGCTTGTGGGCCTTGCCCTTGCCGATGCACTCGGTCTCGGGCGCATGCCAGGAGTAGAGCTTGGGGCCGCGCTCCTGCTGGCGCTGCCAACGGATGCGATGGGCCTTGCGCAGCGGCACCGCGAAGATCTCCTCGAGCCTGGCGTCGCCTCTGGTCTTGCGGGCGATGTCGCGGGTCAGCCGGCCAAGACGGGTGCGCAGGAACCGAAGCTCGCGGTTGGCCCGCCTGAACTGCTTGGCGTGGATGTAGCGCCCGGCCATCAGCGCCGCCCGCTTGGCGACCCGTGCGTAGGACTGGCGCAGCATGACGCCGTGACGCTTCGCCATCGCCCCGAGCTGCTCGATCGCCTTGAGCATCAGCTTGGCGTCGGTGGGATGGGCGACGTTCTTCGGCTGCACCGTGGTGTCGACCGTGATCCGCGCCAGGTCGCCCATCTTCAGCGCACCGGTGTCGTGCGCGACCCTCAGGCTCTCCTGCAAGAGCATATCCAGCTTGTCACCGATCCGGCCGCGCCAATGGGTCAGCCCCGAACGTTCGTGCGGGAAGACGTGCTGAAAGAATTCCTCGCCGGTGAAGTACTGGAAATAAGGGTCGTAGACCCAGCGCTCGCACACCCCTTCGTCGGACAGGGCGAACATGTGCTTGAGGATCAGCAGCCCGACCATGAAGCGGCTCTCGGTCGCCGGCCGGCCATGCGCGCTGAACCGGTCGGCCAGCTCGGCGTCGATCCACTGCCAGTCGATCTTCTGCGCCAGCCGGACCAGCTCGTGATCCATGTTGATGATCTGGTCGAGCCGCGAGCGAAACAGGTCGCCCGAACCGCTGTGCCGGGTCTTCTTCGGTCGCATCGAACACCTCCCGATACGACCAGTGAATCACAAAATGAGGCGTTTGGGACTCCTAAAAATGACGTGCGAAATCGCAAGCCTTGCAGCCCCGCAAAGCCAATTCCCTGCAAAGCCGATTACTTCATCCGTCCGAAAAACCGCCTCGCATCAACGCCATCGGTGTTGTTCACGGTCGACGATGTCGGCATCCTGAGGATAAACAAGCTTCAGGGTGCGCTCGGCACCGCTCGTCTCGTCAATAAACTTGACCGTTGATTGCATGGCCACGACATCTCGTGGCAACCGGGAATCCTCTACCACCTTGGCGCGGTTGATCTCCGTGAGCGGCAGTTGAGCCGCCCGCGGCATTCGTCCTTCAGCCTCGATGGCAAGATTACCGATCCGCTCGGCATCGGTTTCGCAAATCTGGATAGGTGGCCGGGCCTGGGCCTTGCGATTTATGGTCATGGTGTTCTCCGGATGCACGCTCCTGCACGGGGCCGACGGCAGCACCGGCGGCGACCAGTTTGAGCTGCTGCCGGTTTCGTGGACACCGAGATAAGGTGTTTTATGGAACTGGAGGGTATCGATGGAGAGACGGAAGTTCAGCCGGGAGTTTAAGCTCGAGGCGGTGAAGCTGGTTCGCGAGCGCGGTGTATCGATGGCGCAGGCCGCGCGCGATCTCGATTTGCACGTGAACGTGCTGCGCAAATGGGTTGGAGCTCACGATGCGGATCCGGGTTCGGCCTTTCCGGGTCACGGCGTGATGAAGCCGGAGCAGCAAGAGATTGAGCGGCTTCGCCGCGAGCTCGCCAGGATGAAGGCGGAGCGCGACATCCTAAAAAAAGCGGCGGCCTACTTCGCGAAGGACTCGATATGAGGTTTGCCTTCGTTGCGAAGCACCGGGGGATCTGGCCGATAGCGTGGATCTGCGAGGCGCTCGGGGTCTCGCGCAGCGGCTTTCATGCCTGGCTGACACGGGCGCCAAGCGCGCGCGCCCGCAGCGACGAGATGCTCGGCGCCAAGGTCCGCGCGAGCTTCGTTGCGAGCGACCGCACCTACGGTTCGCGCCGCGTCTGGCACGATCTCCTGGCCGAAGGCCTTTCATGCGGCCTGCACCGCGTCGAGCGGCTGATGCGCCTGCATGGCCTTCGCGCCCGGCCGCGTCGCCGCGGTCTGCCCAAGGACGACGGCACACGCTCGGTGATCGCCGACAACGTGCTCGACCGCGAGTTCTTCGCCGATCGCCCCAACCAGAAATGGGTGGCGGACTTCACCTACATATGGACGGCGCAAGGGTGGCTCTACGTGGCGGCCGTCATCGACCTGTTCTCGAGGCGCGTCGTCGGCTGGTCGATGAGCGACACGATGACCGCCCAGCTCGTCACCGATGCACTGATCATGGCGATCTGGCGGCGCGGAAAGCCCGATGCGTTGCTGCACCATTCGGATCAGGGCAGCCAATATACGAGTGAGCAGTTCCAGCGACTGATGGCCGACAACGGCGTCACCTGCTCGATGAGCCGCTCCGGCAACGTCTGGGACAATGCGGCGATGGAGAGCTTCTTCTCCTCGCTCAAGACCGAGCGCGTCGCCAGGAAAGTCTACCGGACCCGCGACCAGGCCAAGGCCGACGTGTTCGACTATATCGAGCGCTTCTACAATCCGAGGCGCCGGCACTCGACCTTGGGGTACCTCAGCCCCATCGACTTCGAGAAACAGTCTGAGGTAGCGTAGCCTAACTCAGCGTCCATCAGACCGGCAGCAGCTCAAACCTACGGCCCGGCTGTTGAGTCCCTGCATACCCTAAGCCGCGAACGCCGCCGGCGCGTATAGTCCGGGCTGGAAAGATGCCTGGACCGGTCCAGCTGGATCAGGCAGCAACTGGGGTGCGAACGGAATCCGCCGCTTCGTTGCATGCCTCCGCACAACGACGGCAGTGCTCAGCGCAAATGCGGCAATGCTCATGTTTGCTCGCGTGCCGCTCGCACTCCTCCGCACAGGCCCGGCACGCAGCCGCGCATGCCCGCATTGTGGCTGCGATAATCTCCTCATTGCTGCCGGTCCGTCGAGTGCCCACCGAGCCCGCCGCAAGACACAGATCCGCACAATCGAGGTTCAGCCGAATGCATTGACGCAGCTGTTCCACCATCTCTTCGGCAAGACATGCGTCCGCGCACGAAATGCATGTCTGTGCACAGGAATAACATTCTTCGATACAGCTGATCAGCACGTCATTGGTATTGCCCTGAACGCTGGGGTGTGTGGCGATCATCTCCCGCATGTGGTGCATGCTAGTCTCCTATGGCTGCTGCCTCTGTTGCTTTGAATGTCATGCCGAGATTTCGGGTCCCGCCCCTGCGTTGAGGCGTGTCGTAGGAACAACAAACGGAGCCGTTGGGTTAACCGGAGTAAGCTGGCCGGCTTCGGCCAACTCAACCACGCACTGCGGAGGCACCCGGATGGAGAAGCAGCATCAAGCGATGAGCAAAATGGGATGGGGGCGCTTTGTAGCGATGATCGCGACGTCTAGCGCCATCATGTTCGTGCTGATGTATCAGCTGGTCTACAGCTCTGAGCACGTCATGTTCAGCCTGAACCGCTTCATCGCATCCCTGGTGATGGGATGCGTGATGACCGCCGTCATGCTGGGCTTCATGTGGTCGATGTACGAAGGGCAAAGCACCAAGGTGATGGTCCTGGTTGCAGCTGTCGTCGCGGGGATCGCCCTCCTGGCCGTGAACCGAACCCAAGCGCTCGTTGGAGACGTGACGTTCATGCGCGCAATGATTCCTCACCACTCCATTGCCATCAACAATGCGCGAAAGGCTGCGATCAGCGATCCGCGAGTACGAGAACTCGCTGACGAGATCATCTCGAGCCAAGTTCGGGAGATTGCCGAGATGAAGTTGCTGATCGATGACATCGAATCCTCTGGGCAACGTGGCGATGTCCCCCTGCCCGCGCGCGAGGCCGTCGTAACCCCAGAGATGCTTCCAAAGATTCAAGACGCCGTCCGGTAGCAGTCCAATGAACCTCCGCAAACATGGGCGCATCCGGTAATCTACGAATGGCTGAGCCGTCACGGCTGGTAGATCTTCTAAGCGTCTTAATCGCCATTCGTGGTTAGCCGCAGGCAACGAAGCTGGGACAACATGCAAATCTGTCTTGGGCAGGCTGGCGGGCATGCGGCGCTTGAAGGAGCTCCCCATGCTGAAGATTCTTCTCGCTCTCACAACGGCTATGCCGCTAGCTGCTTGCGTAACAACGAGCGAGGTCACAGCTGACGAGCGCGCCTATTGCGAGCGAATGGAGCGCGATATGGGCGTCGATCACCGGCACGATCACGCGGAGGCCAAAGGCAGGGGCATGAATCCAATGAACGTCACGCACGCTCGATGCCGGGCGATGCTTGGGATGAATTGACGGGTCGGCTTTGAGACCCCACCAAGGGCGTTAGAGGCCTAGCGTCAGGTCGCCCGAGTTTGACCAAGACATTCGATGACCGACGCCAACCTACTTCTCACTTCCTGCGCCGCTTGCTGAAGCGCCGGGTTGGCGATCGCCTGCATCGACGCCACCGGATCGATCGCCGCTACCTCTATCACACCAGGGGACAACTGCTGCACGACCACGTTGCAGGGTAGCATGGTGCCGACCTTGTCCTCGAGCTGAAGCGCTTCATGCGCAAGCTTGGGGTTGCAGGCGCCCAGGATCAGATACGGCCGGAAGTCGACCCCGATCTTCGCCTTGAGGGTCTCGCGAATGTCGATGCGGCTTATGACCCCGAAGCCTTCTTGCTTGAGCGCAACTTCAACTCGTGCGCTTGCATCCGCAATATCCCCGTTCAGCATCGTTGAGATGTAATAGGACATGTCCTTCTCGCATCTAGGCCGCCCTTACGCTTCGAGCATCTCCTCGGTCTCAGCGGCTTCCTTCGCCTGATCGTCTCTGGTCTTCCGCGCCTTGGCGAGGATCTGCTCGTCCTTTCCTTCGGCGATCACAACTTCGGACAACGCCACGCCGCCCCGGTGATGCTCCAGCATCTTGGCCAGGAAGCTTTCCGTGACGTCGTCGCGGCGTGCGTTCATCATCGCGTGCATCATGTCGCGCTCCGCAGAGAAGTAAGGCTGCGCGGATGCGGGCTGCCCTTCGCCATCCTTGAGCAGGCTCCGCAGTTCGGCGACCTCCTTGGTCTGCTTGTCGATGACTTGCTGCGCCATCGCTCGGGCATCCTCCCTGCCTCCTTCCTGGGCGAGGAAGGCTCGGGACATCTCGATGGCTCCCTCATGATGGGCGATCATCTTGCGGGTCCAGGTGTCGGCCACGTCGACGCCAACGGCCGTCCGCATCGCGCGATGCATGTCACGTTCGGAGTCGGCGAACGGGCCGGTCATGGCCGCCATCTGGCGGTCCATCTCCTCGTCGTTCATCATCGTCTGGCCGCCTGCCATCGGAGATGCCTGCTCCATCGGCGTCGCGGCGTCCTGTTCGGTTTCCTCAGATTGCGAGCAGGCGCCGAGCCCGGCAATCGCCACAGCTGCGCCCACTAAAGCAAATACCCGCATGACGTTTCCTCTCGAAGCTCGGCCTGCGCGATAAGCGGCGCAACGGACCTTTGGTTCCGCCAGCGCAGACACCCGGGGCCGCTGGTCCAGGCCGTTGCTCCCGAAGCAAAGGAAGCCAGCCAGGCCGGATGTGAAAGGAATTGTGGCACTCTGGATTGCCGCCTTGACCTTGACACCATGTCAAACTCTATATTGGCTCGAGTAGTGAGTCGAACCTGAAAGGACTGGCGATGGCGGAGGGCTGCAGCGCGCACGACCACGGGCACGGCGGTACCCCCGTTGAAGTT
>Ga0164243_10008876_pt1 | contig 14751 bp, 13 predicted proteins | sample OricompcompostOP_FD_108781 | JGI IMG/M metagenome (GOLD analysis project Ga0164243, IMG submission 108781) | Organic Plus compost microbial communities from Emeryville, California, USA - Original compost - Organic plus compost (OP) | ecosystem: Engineered > Solid waste > Mixed feedstock >... | reverse complement strand
GACGTCCCTCACCTTCATCCGACAGAAGACGGAGGGCGGCTTCAAGGACGTGACGCTGGACTGCGCAGGGACGATCACGGACTGGAAGCCGGTCGGAAAAGAAGGTCGATTCGAGCTCGCCCGGATCGATCTTTCCCGCGGCGGCGCGCCGGTCGTCGTGAACGGCAAGACATGCTTCATCGGACCGCACGAGGCGCACAGCGATGGCCCGTTCACGGTGACCGTCTGGGGATGGGATCACTACGTCAGTTACGCCTACCCCGCCGGCGTCGGGAGCCGGCCGCTGAACAGCGTCGAATACCCGATCAAATGACATGCTCACCGTCGCCCTCGACGCGTGCGCCCGCGCGCGCATCGGCTGCTGCTTCGGTAGCGCTCGATGAGAACGCCGACCTCACGCCCACGCTCCTCGCGTGGGCGGCCCGATCACGGGGCTCGCATGCCGGACCCATACGTCTCGAGAGCGCGCGACCGAGCCGTGAGCGCCGGATGGCTCCGGGACCCTCCGCGGAGCGCAGATCGACCTGTGAGGGCGCCGGAAGCCAGCGGACGCGACGGCCTGCCGCTCGAGGACGCCGCCGGGTCGCCCTTAACCCGCGGAACGCTCTGCCGTTCTCAGGGACGTGGGATCACCGCGCTCGAAGCTCACGAAGAAGCTCTCCGCCTGTACTGCCGCCGTCGCCGCGAGCCTCGGCATCGTGCTCTCGCCGCCGGCGCGCGCCGAGCCTCCGCCCCACGGCGAGGCAGCGCGAGCGCCGAGGTCGGAGGCGCGGGCACACCCTGAGGAGAAGCGGCGGCTGCCCGCGCCCGTCGCGGAGAAGGAGCACGAGCAGCCGGCCGCGCGCGCGGTCGACGTCGCCGTGAAGCGGGCGCTCGCGCGGGCGATCCCGATCGTCGACCTGAAGCAGTCGGCGGACGACGACCAACGCCCGATCGGCATCGTGACGAGCGGTGGCCACGGCGTCGCTCCGCGACCGACCATCGATGCGCTCGTGACCGCGGCTTCCGAGACGGTGATCGACGCTTCGGGCCGAATGTCGAGCGCGATCGAGCGGGCGCCGGCGGCGCCTAAGGAGAAGCCCGTCGCGCGTCCCCCTGCGACCCAGCGCGTGCTTCGTCGGATGAACGCAGGCGCGCCCTCGTTCGACGCCGACATGCGCGCGTGTGCGGACCAGCACGGAGTCCGGGAAGCGGCGACCGTCACCCTTCTGCTCTCCGTCTCGCCCGAGGGGACCGTCGAGCAGGCGCAGCTCACACCGCCGTCCGTCGCGCCGGCGCCGCTCCTCGCGTGCGTGACGGCTGCCATTTCGAAGGCGCAATTCGGCCCACCTGGGCACGCCGGTGCGTCCGTCGCCCTGCGCGTCACCGTTCCGGCCGCCAAGCCTACGCCGCAACCGGAGGCGGTCGCGACACAGCCGAACGCCAAGCGGCCGCCGGCGAGCGCCAACTAGCACGCACCTGAGACGACCTCACCGCCGGTCGCCTCGTCCGTGTGCTGGAGCGCGCCGACCGCGACGCGTCGCGCTCGGTGATCGTCGTCTGCGCCAACCGCCGCCGCCCACCCGGCACGCGCCACCATCGATCTCCCGAAGACGCCATCGCCGGCGCGCAGCGCTGGCGATGGCGCCACCGGAAAGCGAGCCGTCAGCGAATCGGCTCCATCGGCGTCAACACGAGCCTCCGCTGGGCCATGCCACCCGGATGCGCGTAGCTCGCGTACACGTCCCATCCCCACAGCGTGGCGGTGAACGGCCCCTCGCTCCGCATGCGCTGGAGACCGCTCCGGCACGTGCTCGAGCCGAACGCCTCGCCCGGACCGTGGTTTCGCGTCAGGTCGACGCGCCGGTATTCGTATTCGCCGCGCGTGCCGATCGGACGGAAGTCACCCAAATTGCCGGCGCACTCGAGCCAGACGTCCTTGAACGCCCCGGCCGACTTCGCCCGGACGATCACGAGCGAGGTCTCGGCATAGGTCGGATCCGCATAGAAGCTGTACGAGCTCAGGTATTGGCCCGATGGGACGACATTGACGAAATCCGGATCACCCTGACCACCGAAGGAGGAGCTCGGATCGTAGATGTTGCCGCCGCCGCCGCTCATGTACGCGGCGAGATAAAACGGATGATCGGCGTCCTGTGAGCGGACGACGAACGCGTCTCCGGTCCCCGCAGAGAAGGTCACCACCTCACCGGCCGAGAGCTTCGTCGGCGCGCCCGGCGGGATCGCCGGATCGTAATCGAGCACCGTCCCGTCGCGCGCGGCGACGATGCGGTACGGCATGGGCTCGTGCTCATTGCCGAGGCGCGGACGGTAGCCGACCGCGACGTACTCGGATCCCCATTGCTCGAAAGCCGGGAGTTGCTGCGCAAGGATATCGCAGGCGGTCCCGCTCGCCGGGACCTCGGCGCATACGTGGCCTCCGAAGATGCTCGTCGGCTTGGTGGACGAGACGATGCTGCCAGTGAGCTCTTCGTCCTGGACGAGCTGCAGATGTTGGCCTTTTGCGAGGCGGTACGTGACCGGAACGCCGGCGGCGCTCCCCTTCAACGTGGTGCCGTCCTGGAGATCGTGCTTGGGAAGGATCGTCACCTCGGTGTCGTCTTCGGACGCCACGATCTGCGCGGCCGGCGCGCCCGACCGGCTCATTTCCCAGCCGTTGACGATGAGGTGTTCTTTCCCCCAGGTCGCGACGGGCAAGAGCAGCGTCGCAGCCGAGAGATAGCTCGCGGCTCCGCCGATCGGGTACATCGTCGAGATCGCCACGGGCGCGGTCGCGGTGAGGCGGAACGAAGAGCCGATCCCGGTGCCACCGATCTCACTGTCGGCGATCAACGCTGAGACGGAGCCTTCGGGGCATCCGACGTAACCGCCGGACCCGCCGCCGCCGATCGCGGACTTGCGATCGGAGACGAAGAGGATGGCGCTCGCTCCCGGCGGGATCGGGCCGACGTGCGGAGTAAGGGCGGCTCCCGCCGGCGTCGCGGCAAAGAGCGCCTTCGACGTGTCGAGGCGAGTCCCTTCGTACTCGAGGGCGATCTCGGTAGGCTGAAGTGAAGTATTGACGATGAACGCCGCATAACACGACTGGACGTACGCCTTCGTGAAGCGCGGCATCTGGAAGTAGAACTCGCAGCCGTTCGAGCTTCGGTCGGCCGCCGCAGCTCCGCAAGGGGACTGGCACCTCGCACCACCGCACGCCTGCTCGTCGGAACAGGTCTCGGCGACCTCGCCCGTGCAGGAGCGGATTACTTGCCGCCCGTCGATCGAGCACTGGAAGGGGCATTCGCCGGAATCGGCGGTCGAGGCATCGACGCCGAATTCGTTCGGACCATCGAAGGTCCCTCGGTCCTTGCCGCACGCCCCAGCGAGCGACGCGAGCAGCACCAGACTGGCAATCCCGGCAGCGGTGCCGATGGAGAGATGCGCGCGCCTCATGGCAGCACCAACTCCTGCGGAACGAGGCTCGCTACTTTGATTTTGCCATTGCCGATCTGCCCGTAGAAATTGCTTCCCCAACAGTGCACCTTGCCCGTCGTCAAGAGCGCGCACGTGGCATCCGGCGTCGCCTTCACCTGCACCGCGGGCGCGGGAAGATCGACGACCTTGACCGCCTGGTACGCATGGTCCTTCGTTCCGTCGCCCGCCTGGCCGCTCGCGTTGTATCCCCAGCAATAGACGTTGCCCAAGGTCGTGGTCGCGCACCAGCGCCGAGGCTGCACGATGGGCGCACCGAAGTCGTCGTCGATCACGTTGGGCGCCCCTGCGATCTGGACGACCGGCTCGGGGATCGCGACCGCCTCCGGAAGTGCGTCGGTGAGGTTGGGCGAGCGGATCGGCGGATCCGAGGCCTTGGGGATCACGCTTCCCCAGCAGTAGCCGACGCCTGCGGCCGCCGCACACGCACTGTCGTTCGTCAGGTCGATGGCGGAGATGCCGCCGAGCGAGATCGGCCGAGGGTTGGGATCGGGGAAGAGCGGCGAACGCCGTCCGAGCGGAGGGTTCGCTCCCCAGCTCTCGAGGGTCCCGTCGTCATGCAGGACGAAGGTCGCCCGTCCGACGACGAGATCGCGAATCGGGCTGCCCGTGGCGACCGGAATCCGCCGCGGTGGCAGTACGGCGGAGCTCGACGCGGTATCGAGCGGCGCGACCTGGCCGTCGGCGTTCGATCCCCAGCACAGCACGCCGTCCGCGACCGCCGCGCATGCGGTCTCACCGCTCACGCTCACCCTCGTCGCGGCCGGGATGGGCAACCGGACCGGCGTACGCTCGGTGGTGACGGTCTCGGCGTCGCCCTGCAGGAACGGCCCCGTCCCCCAGCAGTACGTCGCGCCGTTCTTGTCGACCGCACACGTGTGCTGGAGCGAGACGATCTCGGAGAGCCCGACGACACGTGCCGGCGTGGCGCTGTCCTGGGCGCCCGCGTCGTCGCCGCGGCCGAGCTGGCCGGACTCGTTCGCGCCCCAGCATACGACCGTTCCGTCGTGCATCAGTGCGCAGAAGCCCTCCGCCCGGCTGCTCGCGCTCGCGCCCAGCGTCGTGACGAGTGCCGTCGCACAAGACGAAGACGCGCAGACGACCGGCAGCGGCGCCGCGTCGACGAAGCCGCCGTCGCGCGGCTGCGAGCCATCCTCGTCGGCAGCGTCCGGAGGTGAAGACGCGACGTCGGACGAGGCATCCGGAGAGTCGACCGGGTCGCGACCGCCGTCGTCCGCACAGCTCCACACCGCACCGGCGAGAATCAAGGTCGAGGCGATCGCGAGCGTGCTCGAAGCACGATCAAGGAGTCGTCTTGTGAAGCGCATAGCGGACTCCGACGGCCCAAAGGTTGGTATTGGACGTACCGCGAACGCGATACATCGGTCGATTGATCGGCCCGTTGAGCGTGATCGTGGAGAGACCGAACGTGCCGCCGTCCCAGACGTCGTCGCCCCGGACGACGAGGCCCCAGCCGCTCATCCATATCTGGCCGTCGGCCGGCGTGTAGAGGGAATACAGGTCTCTCGCCATCAGCTCGAACGGGACAACCGAATATGAGACCTCGTAGCCGTCATCGAGAGCGACGATCTGCGCGATGGCTCCGGCGCCCTTGCGACCGACGAAGCGGTTCCCCGGCAACGCCTGCAGATCGGTGAGCCAGCCGCGCGCCGCTTTGCCACCAGCGATCCAGGTGAATCCGGGACGTTCGTCGCAGCCGAAGAAGGAGGTGATGCCATCGGCGATGCGTCGATACCCGTCCGCCGCGGTCTTGCGGACGATGATGGGACACGCGCCTCCACCGGCCAACGCTCCGTCGCGGACTCCGACGAACCAGACGTCGTCGAGCGTCGTTCCTGCCGCGCCCACGAAGAAGAGGTGTTCATCGGGGACGTCGACATCGTCGATGATGTGCTCGGCGATCCACGCGGGAGTCCCTGCGTCGTCGTTCTTCCAGCGGTAGATGGTGTTCGCGTACCAGGCATAGAGATCACCGCCGACGCCCCACGCCCCCAGCGCTGGATATCCGGTCTCCAGAACCGGGAACGTCGGATATCCGTGATCGTGCTCCGGGTTGACGTCCGGGCTGTGATCTTCGAGCGTCTGGTGCGTCCAGGTCCAGGTGGTCGCGGGCGGCACGGGCCGCTTGCCGTGATAGATCGTGGCGGGCGCAGCTCCGAAGTAGACGTCGTTCTCGTCCGCGGCCCAGATATGGCCGGCCCAGGTCGCACGCCCCGATTCGTTCTGGGAGTTGTCGTCGATGTATTTCCACTGCGCAGCGGCGTCTTCCCACTCCAGAATCCGGATCCCGAGCGTCGGGCTCTCCGCGATCGCGAACGCCCGCCCGCTGAGCGGCCAGACGTCTTTGAAGATCAGATCCGCGTCCGGCAGAGGGGTCGCGCACCACCCCGCCTCGCTGCAGACGACCCGGCTCTCCGGGTCCACGTCCCGGGTGGACACGTCGCTCGTCCCGCTGTCGGGCGGCACCGTGACGCCGGGATCCGGTTTCGGCGGCGTGGCACCGTCGTCGTCGCCCGACGCGGCGCAGGCAACGGCGGCAGCGAGCGCTGCCGACATACAGCCGAGGAGAACCGTGCCTTTCATGGCTTGCCTCCGAGAGAGAGGATGACGCCGTGGCCACCGATCCAGACGTGCCCAGGCTCGGGCATCCAGACGGTGGTGAGATCCGGACGACGGCTGCCGAGGCCGGCGATCTTCACGCGCGACCAGGTCGTGCCGTCGTAGTGGAGGGCGACGCCTTTGTTGCCGACCGCCCAGATGTCGGACGGCGACGAGCCCCAGATGGCGCGAAGGTCTTCGGTCGTGGGGATGCCGGTGACGATGTCCCAGACGAGCGCGCTTCCGCTGTGGTGCCGAACCGTCCCGTTGGCGCCGACCGCCCATGCCTCGGACTCGGACGCCATCCAGACGCCGTACAACGCATCCCACGTCTGGGTATCGGAGGCCTTCATCGTCGGCGCATCGCCGTCGGCACCCGTGACGCGCACGGCGGCCCCTCGATAGCCGACGGCCCAGAGGTCGTTCGCCGAGCTCCCGTGAATGCTCGTCACCTGACTGCATGGGAGGTCCACGCAGAGGGAGGCGGGGATACCGCCTGCGATCTCCGGCTTTCCTGCAGCCGAGATCCTGAGCCGCCAGAGGCCGCTCGTCGTCCCCGCGGTCCAGGTCGTCGTCCCGCACCAGAGCCAGCTCGAGCCGGGCGCCGACCAGGCGGACGTGACCTTCACGCCCGAGGGGTCGTCCGCGGACGTATTGTCCACGGGACCTCGTGCGGTCCACCCGCCGGGCGAGGGCGAGCCCGCGTCGGCGTCGTCGATGGTGATGCCGCGGGTGTAGATGCTCGCGAGTGTCCCGAACGTGACCTCCCCCGAGCCCCGCAGCCAGAGCACACGCAGGGTCTCTCGACGTCCGACGTCGGATGGGGTCCACGACGTGCCGTCGAAGTGGGCCGCTACCCCGAGCGCGCCAACGGCCCACACGTCGTTCGGAGCGCGACCGCGAACGACGTTGATCTGCGCGCGCATGTCGAGGCCGTTCTCGCCGTCGGGCGTGAACGGAGCACTTGCGCAGAGGACGTCACCGCTGCAGGTCTCCGGGAAGAGCTCGCAATCGGCACACGAGGCCGCGTCGGCATCTTCCGCCACGTCGGACGCCGCGTCGGGCAAGGGTGTCGGCTCGAGCGGCGTTTCGGGCAGCACCGGTGTATCGCCGGCGCAGGCGAGGAGCAGCACCGTCGCGATGGCACATCCGGGGAGCGTCGAGACGAGGAGGAGTCGCGTGCTCATCGCGGGATCACCCCGCCGTCTTCCGCGCACGGCTCGACCACGCACTGCCCGCCCACACACGCTTGGCCTGCGACGGCGTCACAGACCTTGCCGCAGGCGCCGCAGTTTTGCGGATCGCTGTTCGTGTCCGTCTCGCAGTCATCCTCCATGTTGCCGTTGCAGTCCGCCCGACCTTGGATGCAGCGGAGGCTGCATGTCCCGAACGTGCAGATCCCGGAGCTGTGGAGCGAGACGCCTTCACGGCAGGCATAACCGCAGCTCCCACAGTTGAAGCGGTTCGTCGCGAGATCGACACATTCCCCTGCGCAATACGTCTCGTTCGCTGGGCACATGCATTTCGGCTCCCCGTACACGTCGGGGAGGCAGTCCTGGTCCACCGGGCAGGCGTTGCCGCAGGCTCCGCAATGGTCTCGCGAGAACAGCGACATCTCGCAGCCGTTCTCGACCATGTCGGAGTCGCAATCGCCCCAATACGGCTTGCACTTCAGCGTCCCGCATCGGCTGTCGGAACATCCGTAATATGTATTCGGATAGCGCTCCGCGCCGCCGCCCGTCGGGTCACACGCATTGCCGCACGCCCCACAGTTGTCGTCATCGAACCTGGCGTCGGTGCACGGCTGGAAGTTACCCGGGCAGTACAGATCGTCGCCGAGACAGCCGCAGCCGATGTCGCCGAAGCGCGTGCGGTTGACGCATGGCTTCTCCGGATCGGTGCACCTGATCCCACAGGCCCCACAATGGTCGTCGTGAATCGCGTCGGCCTCGCAACCGTTGTCGGAGACGCCGTCACAATTAAGCGAGTGGTTGTCGACGTTGCATGTGACGACGCAACGTCCTTCGATGCACTCGTACGTCTCGCGAAGGGTCGGGGCGGGACAGGCAAACCCACACGTTCCGCAGTTGTCTCGATCGGATCGGAGGTCCACGTCACATGGGAAATGCGAGGTTGGGCAGGTCGTGAGCCCGGCCGGACACCTGTCAGAGGGGCAATACGAAAGAAGGCTCGTGGCATCGGGGAGCAGCCCCGTGCCGCTATCCGGATCCACGAGCCCGGAGGATTCCGGCTCGTGCGTATCCGCGACGGTGACGCGGGAGCCGCAGCCGCCGAACAGCGAGAGCATCGGCGCGAGTACGAGGATGGTCGCGCCGAAGCGCGCGGGGGGAGGGAGCATCGCGGATCGCCTTTGGTTGGGGTCAGCGCGGTGGAGCGTCGAGGCGGTCGGGCCGATCGCCGGAGGTCGGGGACGGAGCGCTCGCGGACGTCGACGAGATCGGCTGTCCGATCACCATCTCCAGTCGTGCGGCGTACGGCGTGCGCGGGAAGCGTCGGAGTAGAGCGCGTGCGCGCTCCCGCGCTTCTTCCTTCCGTCCGAGGCGGGCGAGCGCTTCCACGGCGATGGCCTCGCGCTCCTGGACGAACTCACCGCTCGGGAAATCGCGAGAGAGCTGGTCCGCCATCGCCAGGGCACGGCCAGGCTCCGAGACCAGCATCGCCTGGGCACGCCGAGCGGCCTCGAGCTCCGAAGCCGAGGGTGGCGCGTCGCGGGTCGGGGTGTTCTTCGACCGCGCCGTCGAGGACGCGACGGCGGCAGGCGCGGCGGTGGGCAACTCGTCGACGGAGATCGTCCCGATGGGGTCGACCTTCGGAGACGCTTCTGCACGTCCTTCGACGACCGGCGTGAGGATCGGCTCTGGAGCCGTGACGGGCGGCGGTGCGACCGGTGGTCGATCGGCGAACGAACGCGAGACCATCGGGGCAAAGAGAAACCCTCCGGCCACGACGAAGGCGAGCACGCCGATTTTCGAGTAGGCGAGCGCGTTGCTCGCCGGAGTGCCTGTGCTCGACGCCGGCTCGGTCACGCGTGCCGCGATCCGCGCGGAGATCTCGTTCGCCGCCTCGGCGCTCGGACCGCGTCGACGCTCGCGGACGAGGGCGCGCAGGGCCTCGGGGCCTTGTTCATCGGCACGAGGGGGATTGAAGCGCTCGGACGTCATTTCTTCTCCTCGAGCTCGAGAGCGCGCGTGAGCTCCCGGCGTGCCGCTTGGAAGCGGGCGTAGGCCGTAGGGATCGAGCAGCCCACGGCTTTGGCGACTTCACGCATCGACATCTCCTCGACCTCGTAGAGGAGGAAGACGGCCCTCTTGTCCTCGTCGAGCGAGTCCAGGACGCGGTTCAACAGATCGATCTCCGTGCGTGCGGACGGATCACGCGTGTCGGCGCTCTCGGGCACGCTCGCGACGGTACGTTCGTGCCGCCGGTGGCTCCTTCGCCGGTAGGCGGCCGCGCAGCGACGAGCGATGGCGTAGAGCCAGGGGCGAGGGTTGTCGCCGTCCCATTGCGGCAGGCGACGGTGCGCGACGAGGAAGACCTCCTGCGTCTGGTCGTCAACGTCGGTCTCGTGGACTCCCAGGTGGCGGAGGCTCCGCCAGACGAAGGCGAGATGTGTGGTGACGAGCTGTTCGATCGTCGTCCGGGCCGCAGGTGTTGCGGCGGACGCTTCGATGGCCCGATCGGCCAGGCGAAAGATCGAACCGTTCACGCAGGAGGAATGCTCGTCGACCCGGAAAACGTTAAGCGTCGACGTCGATTTCGACCGGGAGACGGTCAGCGACTAGCTCAAGCATGGCTCGCGCGTCCTCAAAACTCGTACCCGAAGCCGAGCGAGAGCCGCGCCGCGAGGGGGTTCGGTCGATGGATCGGCACCTGCGCCCCATCGCGGATCTCGAAGGTGTCCCGGATGAACACGACATCGAGCTCCGGGAGCGCCTCGAGGAAGACGTGCGGTGCCAGCCTGGTCCGCACGAGGGCGCCTGGACCACCGACCACCGCCGCGCGCGCTTCGCGCTCGACGACCGCGAATCCGTCCGGCAGGACGCGGATCGCCCCGGCACGAAGGGCGGCCGTCGCGATGACCTCGACGACCGCGATCCGCAAGACGCGGGCGCCGGCGAACGCCGCCGCATGGAGAAACTGAAAGCCCACCTCTCGCTGGGCCGCGCGGATCGAGCCGCCCGCTTCGAACGTCGCCTCGAGCCCGAGCCAGACGACCGGGTTTGGTGAATACGCTGCGCGAAGGGCGACGCCGAGCCCCGCATCAGGCAGCAGGCCGAACGAGGCGGCCGCCGCGGCTCCGAGCGTCAGGCGAGGCCTCCCGATCTTCCGCGAGGGCTCGTGCGCACGTGGAGCTGACGATGCTTTCGGCGGCGTTGCTGGAGCCGGCGCGTCGGCGGGCGCTTTCACCTCGACTTCCTCTGGCGCGGGCGCAGGCTCGGGCGGCGGTATCGCGGCGATCATCATCGTCAGCACGAGCGCGGCGGCCTCCTCGACCGCCGTGCAGCTCGTGCCCTCGACGAACACCTCCCGCTCTCCGACGGCCTTGCCTGCAGCGTCTTTCACCTGGAGGGCGACGAAGTAGCCGCCGCGCTCTTTCCTCACGGTCCCCACCACGAAGAGCTCTGCCGGCATGTCGACGTGGCTCTGCACGAGCCGGGCGCGGGTCGCGTCGAGGATGCCCTCCCGCGAGGTGCACCTCTCCGGCGCGGACCACGCGAGCTCGAACGACGTCGCTGGATCGGCGCGTGCGATGCTCGTTGCGAGAAGGACCGCGGTCGCGCCCGCCATTCCCCATGCTCGAGCGCGCGCGCCGCGCCATTCCGACCGCAATCCGAGGACCTCGACTCGCGATGGTACACAAAACACGCGATCGCCGAGGGCCAGCGTTCGTCAACAGCGCGAAGCGCACAGGCGCGAGGATGGATGCCAAGCGCCCCAAGCACGCGTGCGGCGACCTGATGCCTCGTGCCCGCCCCTCACCCGCTTCGGCCCGAGCGTGGCGTCGTCAGGCCCGGCCGCGCGTGGGGCGCGGTCTCGAGAACGGCAGCCCCGAGACGGCGTCCCAAGACCCGGCCCGTCACGCGCCCACGTCGTCGGCGACGCGGACGCGTGCGCGCGAGTGACGCCGGTCATCGCGTTGCGGCTACGGCATCCACGACCTCGACGCGGCGACGCCGTTCGCCCGTCGGCTCGCGCCGGAAGAGGGACATCGAGGCGGAATCACCGCACCGACGCCCCTCGGTCGCGGGCTCCACGCTTGCTCTATCAATCAACTGCTTGACGGATTACGTACGCGACCTATGGTGTCCGCATGACCCATCGACCTGACGCAGAGACGACCTCCGGGGACGTCGACATCCTCCATCACCTCGGGATCGTCGCGACCGACATGAACGCGACGATTCAGCGGTACGAGAGGCTCGGATTTCGGTTCACCCCGCTGTCACTTCCGCAGATTCAGCTCGCACCAGGTGCCGCTCCAGAGCCGGTCGGCGTCGGTAATCGGTGTGCGATTTTCGAGGAGAACTATCTCGAGGTGCTCGCGATCGTCTCCAAGGAGCGCTGGAGCGCGATCACACCTGCACAGCGAGGACCGTTCGACATCGATCGACCGCTTCGACGTTACGAGGGGATGCACGTGCTGCACTTCGGCGCCGATGACATCGACGTCACTCATCGGCGTCTCCGGGCCCAAGGAACCGCCGCGTCGGACGTCCGGCCGTATCAGCGGCCCGTGGACACGCTCGAAGGCACCGCGTTGATGCGAGCGAGGTGCGTATCATTTCCTGCGCACGCGAATCCGGAGGCGCTCGTCCAGATCGCGCAGCACGTCACTCCCGAGCTGGTGCTGCAGCCGCGGTACATGTCACATCCAAACGGCGCACGCGGGATCGTCGAGGTGATCGTCTGCTCGGAGGACGCCGCTTCTCTGGCAGCGAAATACGCGCTCTATACCGGCCGAACGGCGCAGCGTCGGGATGCGGTGCACGTGGTCGAGCTCGGGCGATCGCGGGTCGTCGTTGCGGACCCGGCCGACCTGGGCTCCGAGCTCCCCGGCTTCGCGCCGCCGACGACTCCGCACATATCGGGGTTCGTCGTGCGCGTCGACGCGCTTGCACGGACACGTGAGCATCTCGACCGGGAGAACGTCGCGTTCCGCGTTCATCGCAACCGACTGATGATCGACGCGGGCGACGCGGGCGGGGTGACGCTCCTCTTCGAGGAAGGCGATGCCCGCTGAGTCGCGGCACCGGATGGCGCTCCGTATCTGGCTGGGCCTGTACCCGACCATCACCATCGTCCTGGCGCTCATCGGACCATTCGTCATCGGCCGGTTCCCGCTGCCGGTCGTGACGTTGATCATCACTGGCATCGTCGTGCCGTTGATGGTGTATGCCATCATGCCTCTCATGCAACGGATGCACGGCAGAAGGAACGACGAACGATGACTGCGCCGCGAACTCGCCTCCAAGCGGACGAGCGGCGGCGGTCGATCGTGGACGTTGCCTTCGAGCTCCTCGGAACCGAGGGCTTCGAAGGGTTCACGACGCGGGAGGTGGCGGCACGTGCGAAGATCAACAGCGCGACGCTCCACCACTACTTCCCGACGAAAGAGGATCTCATCGCCGCCGTCGGCGCGCGCCTGGCGGAGGCATTCGCGACCGAGAAGGCGCCCACGCGCGCGCAGGTCGACGTGCCTCCGGCGGTGGCGGAGCTTCGTCAGGAGTTCGCCGACTTGAGCTTCTACATGCGCCGCCGGCCGCTGCTGCCCGCGCTCTACAGAGAGTTCGCGAGCCGAGCTCGACGCGATGCATCGGCGCGCGACGTCTTGGAGGCTCTCAACCGCGGCTGGCAGGAGAAGGTGACGGGCATCCTCGAGCGAGGGCGGAGAGCGCGCGTGTTCCGCAACGACATCGACCCCGGCGCCACCGCGATCGTGATCGTGGGCGCGCTCTGGGGCGTCGTGTCTCTCTTCGATCTCTCCCCGGCAGCGTTCAGCCGCACCTGCGAAGAGCTCGAGAAGCTCGTCCTACGCTGAGTCGTCCGGCACGACGTGCCCGGTAGCGTTCCATTCCGCAAGCGGACCGTGATCGCTGCACGCGCCGTGTTGTTGGCTTCCGCCCGTTTGCTTCACTCGGCGGATTCTTCTTCGATCCCGCCGTCACCGTCTCCTCGAACGACGCGAGGGTCCGACGCGTGCTCGCAACTCGCGATCGGATCTGCGGGTCAGTCGCGACAGCCTGCTTCGTCGTACGCCGCGCGGATGCAGGCGCGCGCGTCGGCGCACGACAAGGCGAGGCACCCTCGCATCTTGGCGAGAAACGCCGGGTTGGCGCCGTAGAGCGCGCAAACGTCGGTGCCGAGGCTCCCGCCTGCGTCGCGGCACTCCGCCTGTCGTGCGGAGCATGCCGTGACGGTATCTCTCGTTTCGGGATCGTCGCCGTAAGGCGCGTAGATGTCTGCAAGGCAGTTGTCATCGCTGCCGCCTTCCCGACAATCCGCGATGCATGCGAGCGCTCCCTGTACGAGCTCCGGGCGGAAAGCGCCGGTGATGCAGGGGCAGAACTGGAGGCACTTTGCTTCGTCGTAAGCCTTGCCCACGCACGCGCTGCTCGAGCTGACGTTCGCACAAGCCTCGGGACACGATCGTGTGGCATCCGTCGTGTGCCCGTCGCTGGTCGACGCCTCGTCGACGGGCGCGCTGCCGTCGGCAGAGAGCGTGCCGCCGTCGAGCGGCGGCGGGTCGTCGCCGCACGCCTGAACGAAAAAGGCGATCAAGCCGCCGAGAGCTACACCAAGACCAACGAGCCCTCGTCGTGTCCCCTGCCGCATCCCCCGGAAGATAACACGCCGGATGGAGATCCGCTGACCAAGGCGAGTATCGGTCGAGTCACGCGCTCGATGCGCGTGGTCGCGCCCGCCACTCCCGTCGCTCACGCGTTCTCAGAGGAGCACCGCGAACACTCGCAAGGCGAGGAGCGAGAACGTCGCAAGGCGTCGATGTGGTCTTCGCCCGGCCAGTGACGGCGTCTTCCGCGGGGCGGTGCCGAGGCCGCCGTCCGCGCGAGCGCGAGCGCGAGCGCTTCCTCCCGCGCGAGGGAGGGATCCTCACGCTGTACCCGCGCACTCTGTCGGCGCGTGCATGAAGGACGAGCAGCCCGAGAAAGTAAGCGAGAGCCCCGGGGTACCGACGGCGACGAAAACGAGCAGGCCGAGAGCAGTGTTCGCCCACTCGACGAATCGTTCGTCATCGGCCTTGACCCCCCGACACGATCGTCGTTCTGATGCCGCGCATGATCGGGCGGCGGCGTCTCCTCCAAGGCACCGGGCTTGCGCTCGCGTTCTCGCCCGCGCGCACGGCGCTGGGCGATCTGATCCAGCAGTCGCCCCGGCCGCAGAACCTCGCGACCCCGACCACGTACTTCGAGCGGCTGATCACGCCGACGCCCGACTTCTTCGTCCGCAGCCACTTCGGCCCCCCGGCGCTCGATCCTTCCCGCGCCGTGACCGTGGAGGGGCTCGTCGCGAACAAGCTCACGCTCACTGCTGCAGCGCTCGAGAAGTCGTTCGAGCCGGTGACCGTGACGGCGGTGCTGCAGTGCGCTGGCAATGGGCGTGCGCTCCACACGCCGCGGG
>Ga0164243_10008875_pt1 | contig 14751 bp, 15 predicted proteins | sample OricompcompostOP_FD_108781 | JGI IMG/M metagenome (GOLD analysis project Ga0164243, IMG submission 108781) | Organic Plus compost microbial communities from Emeryville, California, USA - Original compost - Organic plus compost (OP) | ecosystem: Engineered > Solid waste > Mixed feedstock >... | reverse complement strand
GAGACTTCACGCCTTCCAGGCGCGGTCTCACTTTCCCGAGGATACCTGCTATCGAGCGAGTCTATGGCTTAAGCCAGCATCCGACTGAAGTCGGAGGGGTTGCTCCCAATGCGTGACGCTAAAATACGCTCAGCGTAGTAATCAGCGCGCTCCCCCGCCCAGCGCCGAACCTCGTCGTCGATGCCATCGGCCATCTCATGCAAGGCGATTTGGTGGCAGGCGATAAGTTTATTTAGATCCACGTTATTCTCCCATACAGCGGGAGCACGATGGTCTCTCAGTCGCCAGCAAGCTGATCAAGGCAAGCGATCCGCGTCCTATATCGCGTTTCGCCTTTGCGCGCGAGCCCCATCGCCGTCCCGATCGGGATGTTGTAATATAGTCGCTCCTTGTGGCATATCTGCGAGATGGCGCCACAGTTATAATGGCGCCGCGATTTCCAAAGGTCATTGTTGCTCGAACGGTCAACGGCCGCGCGGTCACGCCCTTGTCCATGAACACCCGCATCGCTTGTGTTCCTCAAAGCGTTTCCCGTCCGCCTCGGCGGCCGAATCGTCGGGTTCACTACTGAATATCTGACAAAAAGCATCGATCAGCCGGGGAAGAGTCTCGACTCGGACAGTCAGGCCAGGGCGCTGGCGAGGGTATGTCCTTTCAGGATATTTGCGTGGACGAAAAACGGGTTAGCGCAGGAACCCGCCCGTGCGGGTCTGCTCGAAGCAACCCTCGTCCTCGGCTCAACATCGTTGCCTGGGGATATCTGTCATTCGTACTTGCCTTGATGATCTCGCGATGAGCCGAATGATCGATCCAGTTCTGATAGCGGCAAGCTGGCACCTGCTGCTAGCGCCTGAAACTGTGCAAAGCGTTCGATCACCGTGCGCATTGCCCTCCTCCGATATTGGCGCGCCTGATCATGCAAAGCTGGAAATGAACGCCATTCAAGGCGCTGCCTGCCCAGGAAGCAGTTCGTGCAATGTGGATAGCAAGGCCTTGATCCGCTCTGCAGCGTCTGTGAACGTCTTGGCATCTTGCGGATTGCCGTCCCGCCGCGCTTCCTCCGCGCTTTCCCTATAGCCATCCAGGTCGGCTTCGAGCGCGTCTACGATCAACGCGGCCTCGTCGGGTGTCAGTTTAAGTTCTATCTCATCAGGCATGCGGTCTTCCTAGCTTGCACTTTTGCTCTACGGTTGTCGGGTAACGGAGCTGGCGCCTGGTTTGCAAGACATGGAAGGATCGGCATCCGGCGGTCGGCGTGCAGACTCCCGGCTACGCGCGGGCCATCGGCTTGCAGACACACAATTCGACAACAATGTCGCGGTGCCGATCGGGCCGGCTCACACCCATCTTGAGCGGCGACACCGCCGCACGCCGGATAGGTCGCGCGATTCCCAATCAGAGGCGACGGATTTCCGACTGGAAGCCAACTTACATGTTGTTTACATGCTGTCGCCGTTGCGATCGTCGCCAGACGCTTTTGCTTGTTGTGCTTTTGCCCGATTGGCCTCCATCAATAGCCGTCGTTCGGCCAATGCCTGCCAAGCGGCTTGCGATCGCCTGTGCATCTCGCGCTGGTTTGATAATGACGCGGCCTCGGCTTCCTTCGCGCAATTCGCCGCCTGCTCGAGATAGAACCTGCTATCGGTTGACATGCTGCTTCCTGACTTGGCGGATCGCCGGATCAACGCCGGCGAGGTGGCTGTCCACTGCCGATGGTTTCAGCAGGCCCCCGATCACGGAACACGATACGCCCCTTGTCGAGATCATAAGACGTCATCTCCACTTTGACCTTGTCGCCGACGATTGACCGAATGCGGTGCTTGCGCATCTTGCCCGCGGTGTAAGCGATGATCCGGTGGCTGTTCTCGAGCACGACACCGAAGCGACCGTCCGGGAGGATCTCATCGATCTGGCCGTCAAGGATCAGAAGCTCCTCTTTGGCCATCGCTTCAGACCGCCTGGAGATTTACGGCCGAGGACTTGCCTCGCCCGTCAGTCTCGATCTCGTATTGCAGGCGCTGATCCTTGTTCAGCGAGCCGAGGCCGGCACGTTCGACAGCGCTGATGTGCACGAAGCTGTCGGCCCCGCCCCCGTCAGGCGTGATGAAACCATAGCCTTTGTCGGTGTTGAAGAATTTGACGGTTCCAACTGGCATTTGCAGCTCCTTTTCACGAAAGAGCGCGATCCGCGACACATGTCGACGGAGCAAAGTGGCGTGTGAAAGGAGCAAGGGGCCTGTGGCCGATAGTCCCGTCGCAGGCGACGATATGCGGTGGGATTCTAGGGGTACACCGCTGGTAACGCAAGTGTTCTTCATGAGCTGGCTTGTGCTTACGTCAAGGTGATCCTTCCGCAACAACCAGCCAATCGCACAAGCCGCCCGCCGTCCATCATAATCGGTCGGGATCGCTATCAGCGGGCACCCCGCTGATCTGCCGTGCATAACTAACGCGGCATTTTCCGTTCTGCAGTGGCGAGCGATCGTAGAAGTTCATCGAAATCTCCATCCGCGACAGGGAGATACTGCTTGCTCAGTCCCAATTTCAGGTTCCGCAGCTCATCCTGACCGATCGCACGCGAGCATCCGCGAAGGCGCGACCCGAGCGGATGGTCCAGGGGCTCATCATCCTGCATGCTGGAGCTGCCTTGAAGCGGGTATTGCCTAGCCAAAACTCAACGCCCTTTTATGTTAAATTGTTCCAAAAGCATGCAGCAGGACTTCGCTTCGAGATGGCAGGAGCGAAGGCGGCGAGAAGCCGTACGGCTCGCTCGATTCCAATCGCGATCACCGGCAGCGCCAGAAACTTCTTTGATCTCCTTCACCAGTTCTGCCGGCCGCAGATCGATCTTGTCATTATCAAGTGGGGCTGCGACCAGAGGACAAGTCGCCCAGTTGGCCTGATATCCAGCATCAATTTGCATTTTGGCCAGTTATATGGCGTATGGACTAGCAAAGATAGCGCCCGAGCAAGAGCAGGCAATCGTGCTCGTCGGAAGGATATCCATGTTTCAGCCCAGCATGCATAGATGTTCCGTCGAAATTGAGCCGGCAGACATCGACTTCATGGGACATGTGAACAATGCCAGTTATCTGAGATGGGTACAGGCGGCGGTCCTGCAACATTGGCAGCGCGTAGCGCCAGCTGACGCCGTCGCGACGCATCGATGGATCGCGGTACGCCATGAAATAACATACCGGAAGCCTGCATTCCTCGGTGATGAGCTTATTGTGACGGTACAGCTCGAACGGGTGCAGCGGGAAAGCGCCTTCTACGAAACGCTTGTTGGGCGCGGCGAGGATATTCTCGCGGAAGTGCGATCACGCTGGTGCTGTGTCGACGCCGTGACTTTGCAGCCGACAAGAGTGCCCCCGCAAATTGTGAAGTGCTTCTCCCCTTCGTAGTGTCCTCTGCCTCTGTCAGCGGGCGCGGTTGAACCACCTCGCTGGTTCGGCGGCTTGCCATCTCACCCGGTGACATGCGGTGATCGGCGGCAATATCACCATAGAGGGCAATCGTCGATCTATTGTGGATCGAATCCGGTGAAACGGAGAAATACATCTACGCTATAGACCCCTAAATTGAAGCACGAGGAAATGGCTAAAATGGGAAACGGACCGGCAGGCTTCGGTCAACAGAAGGTATAAGCGGTCTTTCATTCATTGTCGCAATATCCTGTCGCGCAAGTTGAATTCTTTTTCCACTGGTCTGGTCGTATCAGACTGGATTGTTGTCCGAACCGCGCCAGGACTCGACAATCAACCAGAAGCAGAACAGCCTTATAGCCTCAGGGATGCTGTCGGGACATTGCACGGTGGCGTGTCGAGTCAGAGGATGGGCAGGTTCGATCACACCAATGGCCAATTCTCCGTCGATGATATCGAATGCCCGAATGATCGGCAGTTGTGGCCTGAGTTGCAGTTTCCGGTCCGCGAACGAGACTTCGAGCGTGCGCTTGAAGAATCCGGGCTTTTTAGCGTCGGCAAGCACTTGGCCATTGCTCTCCAGATACCAGCGGTTGCCGAACAGCCTTACAATTTCGCGAACGACGAGTGCGGACCCTCCATTTTCGAGCAGGATCGATCCATCGGAACCCGGCATCGTCAAGGCCAGTCGGGCTAGGCCGGAAGGGAGGCCCGAAACGTCGTAACTCCAGGAGAACACCGAGTGCGGCGTACAGGTCAGCACGCTCCGCTTGTCGTTATGCATGCTCGAATCCTTGCAAGTAGGTTGGCTTTCTGCTGCCAGCACACTGCCATCGAGGCCACTGATCTTGAAAATATAACTTCGATTGAGTGCACGTCCGGCCACCTCGAGATCGACCGCGCCATCGCCACGCGATACGACCACCTCGCCACCAGCTTCCCCGGCATGCTTCACATCACAACCGCCAGATACTGGCTCAAAATTTGCCCACGCCGCCTGGAACTGGAAGAAACCAGGCGCTGACTGCATCCAGTCTCCACGACCGCTATCATGACATCCACTTCAAGTCCTGACAGTCCGAACTCCACAAAGAACCTCACCCTCCTACTGCACTTGCATCGATGACCGCCAGCCGACGATGTCCAATCGGGTTCCGGACGGCCGCCAAGCCGGCGATGGCCGCGACGGTGGGTGCCCCTTCATGAGGACTGTTCACGGCTCTCGTTTCAAGCAGTCGACGACGATGCCCATCAGCCCAGGTGAAAGGACGTCAGTCGATGCACGGGATGCAGGGACGGTCCCGACGATTGACCCCTTGCCCCGGTTCGCTAATTGTCATTGAAGGGAGCGAGCATGTACAGCCAAAGCGATGTCCAATCAGCGGTTGACGCGGGCGCGATTACTGCGGAAGCTGCGGAAGCCCTACGCATTCACGTTGCCTCACTTCATGCGACGCCCTCAGTCGATGAAGAGCACTTCCGCCTCATCACGGGTTTCAACGACATCTTTGTCTCTATTGCGTGCCTTTTGGTCATTTTTGCCGTCGCTGCGGTTGGAACGACCATCGTTGCGGCTCCTCTCGGTGGTGTGCTCGTCGCGTTCGCTTCATGGGTGATGGCGGAAGCTTTTACCCGTAGACGGCGCATGGCGCTGCCTTCCATCATCCTTGTTCTGGCTTTCGTGCTTGGTCTGGGATTCGCCGCGGTGGGCGGGCTGGAACACGCATTTCCGAAACACGCGGTCCACGAGTCCTACATGGTGGAGGGCAGACAGCACCGCTGGACTCACTGGGAACACCACCCTTGGCAAACAGCCCTGATGACGCTCGGCGGCGCTGTCGCAGCTGGGCTCGGCGCCATTCTGCATTGGCGCCGCTTTCACGTCGCGATCACGATCGCAGTCGCGGTGGGAGCACTGGCGATGTTTGTGCTCGCATCGGTTGCTGCAATCCGCAACGAGCCGCCGGGAGGCAATCCACTCATCGCACCGGCCGCGCTCGTTTGCGGGCTTGCCGTCTTTACCTACGCGATGCGCTGGGACATGTCGGATCGTGCGCGCACGACGCAGCGCTCCGACATCGCCTTCTGGCTACATTTGGTGGCAGCGCCGCTGATCGCTCACCCACTGTTCTACTGGATGGGAGTGACAGGCGGGGAGAGTATCGGCGCACTCAAGGCATTTGGCGTCCTTGCGATCTATCTTGCATTCGCCGCAGTTGCCCTCGCCATCGATCGACGGGCCTTGCTGGTTTCCGCGCTGGCTTACGTTCTGATTGCGCTCGCCCAGCTGTTTCGCAGCTATGGAGCGATCGAACTCAACGTGGCGCTGACGGCCCTGGTCATCGGCTCCGCGCTGTTGGGACTATCGGCCTGGTGGCATGCAATCCGCAGGCAACTGATCGGCGTACTTTCGGAAAGCACGCGAACGAAGCTTCCACCGATTAGCTGACAGCAGGCGTCCATACCGGATACCCGGATCAGAAACGCACGCCCGCCGTCAGCATCACATTGCGCGGCGCAGCCATGAAACAATCACCACGTGCCAGGCAGGAGGCAAAATATTTGTTGTTCAGAAGGTTGGTCGCGTTAAGCGCGAAGCGCCATTTGTCCCAGGTGATTTCCGCAAGAGCATCGACCGTGGTGCGCGACGGCGTGACAATCGTATAAAGAGTGTCGGCGGGGATGGTGGGATCAAGGCCGGAGGGATCGATAGCACCAGTCGACTTGCTCTTGCCGCTATAGACAACGCCCGCACCCAGGCGCAGTCGCGCTCCATCGGGGACGCCGAAGCTCTTGGTCGTCCAGACCGAAGCGATGTGACGTGGCATATATTCGAGGCTGCTGTTCACCTCCGACTTGAGCTGGTTGTAGCCATAATTGACCAGCAGCTCAAAATCTTCGGGCAAGCTGTGACTCGCTTCGACCTCGATGCCTTTGGTCGTCAACTCGCCGGACTGGATCGTGACGTTGTTCGGCCGGTAGAGCACACGGTTGCGCTCCTTGATGTGAAAAGCCGTGATCGTGACGAGCGTGTTGCGCTCCGGCTGCCATTTCACGCCCGCCTCGAACTGGGTGCCAGTCTGCGGCTTGAAGGGATCGCCGTCGCTGTTGGCGCCGGCGATGGGCAGGAAGCTTTCGGTATAGCTGAAGAACGGTGAGATGCCCGCGCCGATTTCGCCGATGATGCCGGCGCGGAAAGTCGTGGCTTTATCCTTCTTCCCGGTCGAGGACGTTACCCGGTCGCGGCGGGCGCCCAGCACGACCGAAACACGGTCGAAGAAGCGAATCTGGTCCTGCACATAGACGCCCAGCTGCTTTTGCGAGTCATAGGCAAAGGGGCCAGTGGGCTCATAGGTGAGCAGCGCATCATAATCGATGTCGTAGAGATCGATCACTTCCGGCGTGGTAGCGGCGTAGCGCTTGCCGACCTTGTTCCAGCTATAGTCGATGCCGACGAGCAGCTTGTGCTCGATATTCGCGCCGGTGTTGAAGGTGAACTGGAGGTTGTTGTCGGTCGAGAAGACGTTCATTCGCGCGTCGCTGGCTTCGGCGTAGAGACCGATGGTGCGGCCGTCGGTGCCGTAGACCGCAAAAGGATCGCTCGGATTGGTGTAGCTGTCGGCATAGTGCGTGAAGTATTCAAGGTCGCTGTCGATATACCGGGCCTTGAGGCTGAGGCGGATATTGTCCGAAAATTTATGGGTTATCGCGCCGCTGCCCTGGAGCGAGCGGCCCGCATAGCGATCCCAGCCCGCCTTGCCGACGAAGGTATAGGGATCGAGGCGGCCAGTGGAGTTGGCGGGGTTCGGACGAAATGTGCCGACGATCGGCAGGAATTGCGAGGTCGAGCCGGTGTCGTCCTCCTGATAGAGGCCGTTAAGCACAATGTCCGTGTCGGGCGTGGGTTGCCAGCGGATTGAAGGGGCGAACATGACGCGGTCGTCAGGGACGTGATCGACATAGGTACCGGCATCGCGGACACGACCGACGGCGCGGATCGCCAGATTGTCAGCCAGCGCGAGATTGACATCGCCCATGGCTTCCTTGCGGTCATAGCTGCCATAAACGAGGTTGAGTTCGCCCCTCGTCTCGAAATCCGGCGTCTTCGAGACAAGGTTGACGAGGCCACCGATCGAGCCTTGGCCAAAGAGCACCGAAGCCGGACCGCGTACGATCTCCACACGGGAGAAGTTGTAAGGATCCGACGTAATGCTGGCATAAAAGGAGAAGATGTCGCGCATACCATCACGGAACTGGAGCGCATCGATGCCGCGGACACTGAAGCCATCCACGCGGGTGTCGCGGCCATAGGGGCTGGCCAGGACGCCAGCGGCATATTTCACCGTGTCGCTGATGTTAATCGCACCCTGCGAGATAAACTGATCCGACGTTATGACAGTGACTGGCTGGGGCAGCTCGGTCAGCGGCGTTTCCGTCTTCGTGCTGGTATTGGCAGCGGTCACGACGATATCATCGCGCGATTCTTCCGCCGGGACGCTGTCATCCGCCCACGCCGGCTGGCCGACCAGCGCACTCGCAAGCCCGGCCATCACGAACATTTTTCCCATTTCGCGCCCTTCGCTTTCCGCCTCACCTTTGCGGTGCGCCGCGCCGTACATTGTTGCAATGAATTATCAATAGCATTCTTCTTGATTATGCTGTGGAGCCCCTTTACCGGATGATCATGCGCGACAAGACGGACCCCCTGCCGCTTCGCCCTCGGCGTCTATGGGCGCGAATCCTCCTTGCCGGACCAATGGCGATCATCGTGGCGCTGACGCTTTTGGCCGGCATGCCGCTTTGGTTGCCTGGCGGTGCGGCCGGCATTGACAATCTGGTATTCCCACTCGTCTTCGCGCCTTTGATCTGGGCCGCTCTTTTCTTCCATGCCTGCCTGGATCGCAGCATCACGCGCGTGGCGTTGGTGGCTGCCGTGCTCTTCCTGGTGCATGGCGGACTGGTCGCATCGAGCTTCATGGGTAAGGCGGCGGCTACGGAGAAGACCCGATGATCCATCTGAAAAAGGATGAGACCAAGGCGATGGTCGCAGTGCACGGCTGGTCCGGCATTCTCCTCGGCCTGCTACTTTATGCGGTAGTGCTGACGGGCACCGCTGCCGTCTTCGCGCACGAGATCGGCGCATGGTCGGCAGGTCATGTAACGACCACCTCCGCCTTCGAAAAGCCGATCGACGCCACCATACGCCGCCTGTCCGCAATGACACCAGCGCGATATCGCGAGGCGGTCAATCTGTTCGAGATTGGTGACCATGGGCTTGGCGTGTTCTTCCATCGCCACGAACTCGACGCGAACGGGACGCCGACCGAAAGCGGCATCTATTACCAGCTCGATAATTCAGGCCGCATCAACCGCACTTTGCGTGGAACCGCCGAGGAGGTCTTCGGCCCGCGCAACGATGACGCGCTCAGCAGCTTCCTGGTCGATACCCATGTCCGCCTGCACGTCCCCAATCCCTGGGGTCTGCTGCTGACCGGCATATTAGGCCTCGCGATGCTTGTCGCGGCGATCTCGGGCCTGCTGATCCATCGGCATCTATTCAAGGACATCTTCACCCTGCGCCGCCGCGCCAGCCCGGTGCTGATCGATCGCGACAAGCACAGCGTCGCCGGAACGTGGAGCCTGCCCTTCGCCTTCATCCTGGCATTCACCGGCAGCTTCTTCTCCTTCTTCGGCACAATCGGCGTGCCCGTGGTGGCAATGGCGGCGTTCAGCGGCGATGTCGAAGCTTTGAGCGAGGCGGTATTCGGCAACCCCGGCACGCCCGATCCGCGCCCTGTCGCCATTGGCAATCTCGATCGCATCACCTCGGACGCCATCCGCCGCACGGGTGAAGCGCCGACCTTCATCGCCATCGAGAAATTCGGCCGTGCTGATGCGGAGATCACCAGCTTTCACAATCCTAAAGCCAGCGACATCGAACCGGTGGCCCTGCTATACAATGGCGCGACCGCAACTTTCGAGCGGGCCAAGCCGACAGTAGGCACACGTACGTCAGCGGGGGGAACACTGGCCGGGATCATGGGGCCTTTGCATTTTGGTAATTTCGCAGGGCTGTTGTCGAAAGCAATCTGGTTCGGGCTTGGGTTCGCCATGTGCTATGTGACTTTCACGGGGATGCGGCTCTGGGTGGTTCGGCGCAAAGACGAGGCGCGTTCGCTCGCCTGGCTGGAGCGCACATTGACGGTCGTCGGCTTCGGTCTTCCGTTCGGGCTTGTGGCCTCTGCCGCAGCCTTCCTGGTCACGATGCCGCTTGGCCTGGCCGTGTACTGGACAACGGCAGCATTTCTGATCGCATCGGGCGCAGCCATCTTCACAGGTTTTTTCGCCCGGTCGAACGACGGTCTTACCCAGATGCTGACGGGCGCGACAGGCGCCGTCATGATCGCGCTACCCTTGCTGCGCATTTTCGCCGCGAGCGGCCCTGGCTGGACTGATGCGATCGCAGTCGGTCAACCGATTATCGCAGCGCTCGATATAGCCTTTGCTGCCGCCGGCATATGGCTGGTTCGTGGGTGTTGGACAGCAGCACGCTCATCGACCCGCTCCACGTCGAATATCCCCGTGGCGGCCGAAGCATGACCACCTTGTATCTGGCGCTGGCTGCACTTGTTTTCTCGGCAATCGCGATCGTTGTCCTATGTGTCGGCGATCCGAAGCGCCTGCGGGCGGTTGGCGGTAGGGACGGCGGCATGGCTTCGGGGCAACGGCGGCTGCTAATAGCGGTTGCATGCATACCCGGCTTCATCTGTGTGCTGCTCGGTGACGCAGCTGCGTTCCTGATCTGGCTGGGCGGATGTGCTCTGATCGGTTGGGCACTGGCGACGTATTTTTCGGTCCTGTCAAAGACGGAAAACTGAAAGATTAGATGGGTAGGCTCAACGGATCGCCGCAACACACTCCGCGAACTTCTCAGCCGGGGTCTGGAAGAGCAATATTTTGCTGCGCCGTTCGTTCAGCACACGGTAGCGCTTTGTCGAAGCTGGCTGAAGCCTAGCAAATCGATACCATTGACAGATATTGGCGCAGCAGGCGGTTGGTGTTTTCGACCATCGCTCAATGTTCCACCCTCACCCCGCCAGATCCATATTGGCTCACCGATCCGGAACAGCTCATCGCGGGATTCTGATTCGTCAACAGGCGTTGACGAATACATCGAGACCCCGCCAGGGCTGAAGCCGACTAGACTCCGCCCGGCTTGAGCCGACCGTGTTTCACGGTGAATGGATCTACGGCATCAGCTATGTATTCCAAGAACTCGCGTTGCGCATCGCGGCCGCCAATCGCCCGCGATGCGCAAGGGTGATCAGGGCGTCAGGTGGTCGGACGTGATCTTCTTGCCGTCAGTCGAAACCGAGGCGTAGCCGTTTTCCTTGATGTCGTTGGACGCCAGACGACCCTCTACGTCGAGGCGTAGCGTATGAGTATCGCTGAACGGATCTGGCGGAGACAGTCGAACCCCCGACCATGCATAGCGGCTGTAAACACCGTTCAGCCTGGCTTTCTGGGCCTCCATGACCGATGCTAACGCCGCCGCATTTATCTTTGATAGCGGGATGAGATAGTCATCCAGCTTGAACTCCGCCGCATTGCCGCCGGTCACTCTGATTTCGATCGGCTTCGGCGCATCGAACTTTCCGCTACGGATGTCCAAGCCAGTACTCACCAGCTTCCGCGGATCATCGGGGCTCTGGTACTTGACTGTGCAGTTGGTCATCTCGCCCGCGGGCTTGGTGTTGTTGCTGTCGATCTCGCTGCCGACGCTGAAGAACGAGGTGATCTCGGAGACCTTCGTGTCAGCGCCCAGATGCTTGGCGATGGCGCGGAAGCACACATCCGGACCGTCGGCCAGGGTTGAGGCTGCTACGGTCGCGCCTTCGGCTTTGGTTGCATCAGCCGCCCGGGAGGTCTTGGCCGTCGCGTCGGACGAATCGCCGGAGGTATTGTCGCTCCCGCTGCAGGCGGACAGGGCAATGGCCAAGCAGAGCACAGCGGATTGCAACTTCAATCTCATATTCGTGTCTTCCTTTGATCAGGGATGGTGAACCGGTGATTATTGTAGCGTCGGATATCCAACAGTGTCCATTGCGATACCGTGCGCACTTTGAGAGTAATATTTCGCCTTTGATCTAACTAAATCTCGACCCTCAACGGCATGGCCAATTACCCGGAAGCGGCCGTAATGGAATGCGGCGCACTTGACAGCGATGGGCCAGCCAACATTGGCTCGAGACCCGCAAACGCGCCCTGCGATAAATTTCGAGCGGTGTGCAACGTTTTCGACATCGACCAGGTCGATCAGGATTTTACCAGAGCGCGCACCTCCATCGACGCAGTCTTGCCCCGTATCAACTGGAGGTCATCAAGCTGCCCGAAACCAACGCGGTTTCGCCCTTCTGCCGAAATGGGTCATCGAACGGTCATTCGTCCGGCAATGTCCTGGTGACAATATTGCTGGCATCTGGTCTAGCCGAAATCCGCCCCGGTCGGCCTGAGGAATGCGAGGCCCGTTTCCACAGGAAGGAAAAAGAGATGGTGTGCTCAGATCAAGGAATGGCTGAATAGCATGAAGCATCCCGTTCTTGCTGTCGTCCTGGCTATCCCGTTGGTTTTGACAAGCGCTCCATCTTTGGCAGGCGAAGTCGAAGAATCCATAGAGAACGCGTTGAAAGTTATGGGCCACGCTGAAACTGACGAGACGATCGAGGCGGCTGCGTGGTCTGTCATCGCGCTTGGAGGCAAGGCGCTGCCGAATCTGACACAGCGCTTGGCTTCTGCGACAAACGACGAGGAACGCATTCAGATTAGCTATATCTTGTCCACCATCGTCGGCCAGGCGAAATTCAGCCACGAAGCGATCGAATTGCCCCCGGCGCTGCCTGCGCTTGTTGGCGAACTGCTGTTAGAGTCACAATATCCGCAGCTTGAGGCGAATCTTGCCAATCTCAGTGGTTTCATAGCCCCTAATGCGCAAGTGCTCGGACCTGGATTGCTTGCGCTGCTGGAACGAACCGAAGACGAGGCACTGCGCGCCACTACTTCTGCAGCAATCAGCCTTCAGGGGAAAAAGGTTCTGCCGCTGGTGCGGTTCGCCCTCCACAATAGCAAAAGTGACAGATTCAGTGGTGATCTTGCTTGGCTGCTCTACGATACTGATCTGACTCGGCAATCGATCGCCAGTCTGCGCAAACTGGTCAAATCCGATAACGAACAGGCGCGTCGGTCAGCAGCGCGAACACTGGATAGAGGTGGCTGGCGTGAGAAGTAACGGTCCGTTGATTGTTTTGGTGGGCGGTGAAAAGCCGGTGGGACAGGGGAATCGCGTTGGATAAATCGAAAATCACTATAACAACCGCACTCGCCGCGGTTGCGGTATTCATCGTCTTTCTGTTCGTTGGATTCTCGATCGGCGCAGGCGGCAGCCTGCTTCTGGTAATCCTGGCCCTCGCAGCTATCGTCGCCCTCATCATCTTCTTCCTATCGGGCAACAAGAAGGAAGTGGCGGTGAGCGATGTTGCATTGGCCGACGCGCGGCAAATGAGGGCGCCCTCCGGAATGGCCAGACTCTACATCGTTCGCCGTGGCTTTGTCGGCGGTCAACAGGGCATGGATATCGCGATCGACACCACACATAATGGGCAGATCAAGTCAGGTCGCGCACTGGTTGCCGACCTTCCGCCCGGCCAACATACACTTACAGCGCGAATGGCACGGGGCGGAGACCAGTCGGAAACCTCGCTTGTCCTGGACCTCGCAACAGACAGCGTTGCCGTCGTGCATGCAACGACGACTATGGGCGCAAGCACGGCATCTGTCCGCCTGTCGGTCATGAACGATATGAATGCCGCAAAAGGCGAATTGGATAAGGCGCGTTTCCTGATCTGGCAAACGTGAGCACGGGCCGCCCCGGAACTTCCTCAACAATGCACTTGTGGCTGATCCGCTCGTGCTCGAGCGATGCTGGTGCTACCTGACTTCGCTCTGCAGCCTGTTGCAGCAATATCGCTCGTTGGGATCTATCCCACCAGTAGTGGCGATAGGCTTGATCCGTGGAAGGAACGACGGAAGCGCCTGGCTTCGTCAGTGATCAAAAGCCGTCCGTGGTCATCCTCGAGCTGCGCTCGAAGCATTCGCCAAATCGCCGTACAGTTCAACGCCGACGGCTTCGTCGGTCAAATCGATCGAGAAGACTTCCGGCATTGGCGTTGAGCGATGAAACGCAAGCGCTGCTGGCGCGCAGCCCATGACGGCTATCTTCGCTACAGAAGCGGAAGCGGGCAACTGGCCGATCGATAACAAGGAGCGACTTTGCGTGGTCAAAAAGGGAGGCGTTCTCAGAGATCAGGACTGCATCGGCGTGACAGTAAGGGGCGATACCGTGAACTCTGCGCCTGATCACGCCCTGGTTGATGCCACTATCACTCTGGTGAAAGGCAATCCGTACGGGCTCTGAGCCCTGCGACATGAACCGACGGCACCATCACCGGGTCCGGGCCAAGCCGCCAAACTCGGCACCGTAGCTGATGCCACACCTGTCCGTTTGTGGGCAGTTCACGCCACAGGTTGCGGATGCGAGGCTCGCGCGCTCCTCTGACCGATGATACCGGGTGGCAAGTTCGAACTATGTGGGAGAGCACCGATGACACTACCTCAATGGCTCTCCATCACCACGCTTGCGGGCATGATGGTGCTCTTTCTTTGGGGGCGATTTCGTTACGATGTGACTGCGGTGATAGCGCTTCTGACCGCGCTCGCGCTCGGTATTGTGACGCCTGCGGATGCCTTCAAGGGATTCTCCGATGACATCGTGATTATCGTCGGATCGGCTTTGGTTATATCCGCCGCGGTTCAGCGCTCGGGTGTGATCGAAACTGCCGTCGCGCTCGTTTCACAGCGCTTGCGGCGTGTGCGCTCGCAACTCCTGGTACTGGCCACATCGGTCGGCTTCGCCTCAGCGCTCATCAAAAACGTTGGCGCGCTGGCGATGCTCATGCCGGCCGCAGTCCAGATGGCAAAGAAGAACGACGCCAGCCCGTCGGTTTTTCTCATGCCGATGGCGTTCGCATCCCTGCTTGGCGGTCTCATGACGCTTGTCGGCACATCGCCAAACATCATCGTCAGTAGGGTCCGCGAGGAGATGACCGGCGAGCCGTTCCGCATGTTCGACTACCTTCCCACCGGTCTGGGCCTGCTCATAGCCGGGCTCTTGTATCTACGCTTCGGGTATCGCCTGCTTCCACGTAACCGGCGCGCAATGCCCACCATGGGCGAAGCACTCAACATCTCGAGCTATGTCACACAAGCAACG
>Ga0164243_10008874_pt1 | contig 14752 bp, 9 predicted proteins | sample OricompcompostOP_FD_108781 | JGI IMG/M metagenome (GOLD analysis project Ga0164243, IMG submission 108781) | Organic Plus compost microbial communities from Emeryville, California, USA - Original compost - Organic plus compost (OP) | ecosystem: Engineered > Solid waste > Mixed feedstock >... | reverse complement strand
TTTTTTTTTTTTTTTTTTTTTTTTTTTTTTTTTTTTTTTTTTTTTTTTTTTTTTTTTTTTTCCATCCCATTGTGACAATCTCCGGACCACACTTCATTGATGCAATAATGCATATAGCTGATCGGAACAAAGCGGTAAATCGTTCATGCGAGCAGGGACATGCTGGTCTCCTCCTATTGCCTCCGCTCCACGACGTACAAAGTATGTACAGACCCTGCTTCCTCTCAGCATGGCTGGCCAGCCATTTATTTAGTTCACTGGTCCCGGAGACAGGGACTCGGGCTATGTGGATACAGAGCCGGCTAGTCGCTTCGACAACCTGCGCGGTTAGGGTTGCAGGGAGCATGTCGGAGCGTCGCGTCTTTGCCGGACCAGCCCTTCGATCCGACATGGGCTTTTGCCTTTCTGGAAATCTTTCCCCTCGTACGAAGCGTAAGAATGGGATCGCAGTATGACGGAGTACCTGAGGTAGGCCACATAGTACAGATCCCACCCTCTCCGAAAAGGAAGATCTCGCGTGAGAAAAGGAAAGCAATGACTCGTTCTCTGGAGAGGAGGCTGTGCGGACATTAACCCCTCTTCCGCTGTGCCATATTTCCGAAGTAAGAGTGGGAGAAGCCTGGGGGCCCTGTCAACACCGCATGGAAGTTGCCGTACTCCCAGGTGTGCCAAGGCTCTGGCAGCAAGTTTTTCAACCCTTCCCTTCCAACGCTCCCCGGTTTCTCGCAGGAAGTGAGACTCGATGTACGGTGCAGAAGGACTCTATGCGCTAGAAATGCCTGCCCCAAGGCAAGGGACTTTGTGATATTCATCAACGTATTCCGAGTCAGCTACCTCTTAGGAGATACGAAGTAGTGTAGTTGATCAATTCGGGTGCCTCCTCCACTGTTTCGTAGGGTTTGATATAGCGCCCTGGACACGTCAATAGTGTACTTCATAGTGCAGTAGGTACATTCTCCAGTCCGGTTGGCTACGACGTTCTAGTGCGAAATGATGCTTCTCGTTCCCTACTCTACGAAGTGCTGGTATTAGGAGAATTGGCCGCTCTCACTCTGACAAGGGGGCGGGCCTAGAGTAGCACTTCGAAGGAGACATTTTCCCTCTTAAATTTGGGGAAATTGATCCCCGCCATTCTTCCAACCTCCGCTATCCACCCCTCCCACTAACACGGTGACCGTGTGCCTAGTACTGCTTCCTCATACCGGTCCCTCGTGCGCCCTTGTCACTCTCTCTATAAACATTACGCCATAATTACGAATTACATCACTGCCAGCCCAACGTTCCAGGAGTATCCGGTACCAGCGACCCGCAGCGTTTCTTCGAGGCGCGTTGTGGGACGCAGGCATCTCGTTGCTAGTGAGAGACTAAGGCAACTCTGTGTGAAAGGACGAAGGAGTCACGCAACATAGAATGGAGCTGTTGATCACTGAAAACGCCCTTTGTCTGGTCTTCTAAGTTCTAGCCTTCTGGCGCATAGCAATATGCTGTTGTTTCCGTAACTTTGCTGTAGTCGGCAGAGGGGTGGGATTGAGCAGGTTGACGGACCCAGAGGCTTGGTGTCATAGTGTCATAGTGTCATCGTGTCATAGTGCCTCAGGACACGACTTGAATTCTCGATGAAAGTGGCCCCTCGTCGTCGGAGTGGAGCAGTCCGTAGCATTAACCTGTTGCACCTTCCATACTTCGTGCAAGTCGATGCCTCTGTTTCTTTTCCAAGTTCCCACTCACACACACACACCAGACACACACCGAGCCCTTTTTTTTTCTCGTCCCGTCCCTTTCCCTCATGTCTCTCTTCCTTGGTCTCTGGGCTGGGGGAAAATAGACCAGCACGTTTCATTTTTTTTAAACGTCTCTTCCCAGTAGTTGGATTTCTTTTCGTTTCTTAATATTTTCTTTCTTAATACGGCATCCTGTAAGAAACTGCGGGAAGGTGCGCGCTTGTGTTTACGTCTCGAATGCTTGACTCAATCCATCATTGATCGGTTCCATCCACACCTACCACCGCCAGCCTTCTAGCGTTACCTCCGTTATTACCCTTTCTGGGCGAAGAAGGAAAAAAAATCTAGAACTGAAGCCTTCCCAACATACACAAACCCACACACGCTGCGCTGTTCCAACCGGCTGTACCCCCATCTTCCAATCTTCCTCTTTCCCGCATCGATCCGATTCTCTCAGCATGAGCGTCGCGACGCTTGTTATTTTCCAGTGGTAGCTCTGTGGCCTTCCGGTCCGCTTCTCCACCACCACCACCTCCACCACCACCAGCTCATTGCACTTTTCGCCTTGGGATATGACAACTCGAGTCGCTCGTCTATCTTGTCCTAGCTGCACGAGTTGACAGTTCCTTCAAAGTCTTCCTATCCCCTTCCGCCCCCACCCCCCTCTATGCCGCTGCAACTGCAGCAGGTAGGGCTCGTCGATCTTCTCGAATCCGATCCACGACCAAACTTCGTCGTTGCTCTTGGGGCCTCAACCTCGACCTCAACTTCGAATCTAGCCTCGGCTTCCGCCACCGAGACTGACGAGCCTTATCTGCCGTCGATTGTTTACGCAAACCCTTCCCTGACCGCCTTCCCTCAGCTGTTGGATCTTCTTGCATCGAGCCGCGAGGAAAACCACGAGTTCTTCTGGAAGTGGATCGTCGCGCCATCGCCACCGCGAGACGAGGCTTCCTCTAGCGACGGTCGTGACGGCTTGGGCGATTCTTCGTTTTGGTACCTTAATCTCCTGTGGACGAAATCTGTGGTTCGCGGCTCGTGGGTTGTGGTCGGCGCGAATGACGAGCCGCCATCTTCTGAACGTCCTCACAAGATGCTTCAGCAAACCGCCATCCCCACCCGCCAGGTGGATGCATCACCTTCCGCGGCGCTACTGCCCGAACAGCCTGGTGGACTTCCCCTAGCACCTCTTGCCGAATCGAAACCTGACCGGGAGCTGTCGGCCGTTCTTACCGCCTACCTGGACCAGGACCAACTAACATTTCTAAACGTTATCCACAACCAAGACTGGGCGGCGAGCCCTCTTGGCCCTCTTGCCGAGTGGCCTTCTCGTTTGCGTCAAATCTTCTACCAAATCATTACTGATTCGCACCCAATAGCCATCTATTGGGGGGAGAGTAGGATAGTCATTTATAATCACGCATTCAGCACTCTCTGTGGGACACAACACCCAGGCATCCTGGGAAAGCCCGCGCCTAGCGCATGGCCAGATGTTGAAACCGTTCCACAGTCCCCCGTGGCGCTGTTCGGCCGGCAGAATGAGTGGATGACCGTCCAGGATGAAGCCATCATATTTGTTACTGACAATTATGGCGCACCGCGGGAAACGCACGTCAACTCGTCTATCACGCCTATCTTCGACGCGGGAGAATGCTGCGGCTTTTTGCATTCGATCCAAGATGTGACGGGTTCTCGGTTGTGGGAAAGACGAATGACCATGCTCTGTAACCTGAGCGATACCTTGCTGTCTGCCCATGATGTGAAGTCGTACTGGCGCAAAGTCATGGAATGTCTAGAAGAGCATAGCTCTGCCCTTGATATTCCCCTTGCCATTCTTTATTCGGTCGATTCCTACACGCACATGGCAAGCGATGATGGAGAAGCACCAAATGCGCCAAGTAGTACGGCTTCTTTGGTATGCCTTCTGGAGGGGTCATTGGGTGTCCCCACTAACCACGCTCTCATACCGGAAACGCTCGACCTCGAACAAGATGACCTAGGCCTTGCCTCCAAACTCCGAGACGCTTTTCTTAGCCGCGAATTACTCGTACTTCGGGCCTCCGACGGCACCCTACCTACCGAGCTCTTTGAAGGTGTTGCGCTTCGTGGATTCGGCGATAGATGCGAAACCGCTGTCGTCTGCCCCATCAGACCAACGAAACGGAACGATCCCTTCGGCCTTCTCCTCTTGGGCCTCAATCCTCGACGACCCTACGATGACGACTATTCGCGATACGTATCACTCCTAAACCAGAAACTGTCTGCGTACCTGGCCTCGTCGATGCTACTTGAGAATCTCGAACGCGTTAATGCCGAGTCACACCTAAAGATGAATGGAAACGCAACTCTGGGGGCGGTCCGTGTTGAAATGTCCACCGGAGACACCGACGAGAGAATTCCTACCTTCGAGTCCGCCGATGTTGATCAAAACGAGATACCCACAGAAACCGGTAAAGATGACTCGATGGAGTCTCTCGCCGCCGAATCTTCAGAACCCGCTTTCCTTGTCGATTCGTCAATGGCCAGCAGTACCCCCGAGCAACTTTCTGAGGATGACAGCATGGTTAAAATACACGAATTTGAGAAGCTCCAAAGGATGACGGAATTGGCGACTGTAGGCATTTGCGAAACGGATTTGAGTGGCAGGCTCGTAGAAGCCAACAAAGTCTTCTTTGAGCTGTGTGGGATTCCCAAAGTGGATGATCTACCAGCTGTTAACGTCCGACCCTGGGAGGTTTGCGTGCCGGAAGAGCAGAGAGTGGCCCTTCTTGAGATTCTTGGTCGACTTGTCAAAGATGGTATGCCTCAGACAATGGAGATTCAATTGAACACGCCTTGGTCTGCTCAGGACAGCTCAGGAAAAGAGATCACAGCTCCCAGATGGCTTCTTGCCACATTTATGCCAATTCACTCTTCAGATGGTACAATGCATGCCATCCATGGCTGCTTTAGTGATGTCTCTGCACAGAAATGGCAGCTGGAAAGCGAGCGTCGGAGGAAAGAAGAAGCCCTCGAGTCAAAGCGACAGCAGGAAAACTTCATGGATATGACATCCCACGAGATGAGAAACCCGTTGGGCGCCATCATCCACTGTGCCGACGCCATTGTCGCCTCATTATCCCAAGTTCATAATCTCAGTACTACATCTGACGTGTTGGAAACGCCAACAGAGCCCGCCACCCAGGCGCCTGGACATACCCAAGCGGGGTCGAGCGAGGCCAGTCGAATCATCGACGAGAGTATCGACAATGCCGAGACCATTATTGCGTGTGCGCAGCACCAGAAACGAATTATCGACGACCTCCTGACCGTATCGAAACTCGACTCTCAGTTTATTTCTATCACCCCGTGCACAGTGGATCCCCTGGTAATGGTTCGAAACTCTCTGAAGATGTTCGAGGTTGAGGCAAGGCGCGTCGACGTTGACCTCACGATGACTGTCGATACGTCCTTCGTCGAGCTTGGATCCGACCATTTCGATTTCGACCCGTCACGGACGAAGCAGGTCCTCATCAACCTACTTACCAACGCCCTAAAATTCACCAAGAATCGCCCTGTTCGCAAGGTGTCAGTTCTTGTCAAGGCATCGAGAGATAGACCTACCGACGAGACTTCGAGCGTCCGATTTATGCCGCGATCGTACGACGAGCCGACCCAGATTGGCAGATCGGATCCTGTTTACCTCATCTTTGAGGTCAAGGATACCGGCCGCGGTCTTTCCGAGGAGGAAATGCGCCGCCTTTTTAACAAGTTCCAGCAGGCCAGTTCATTCACCCACGTCAACCATGGTGGTTCCGGCCTCGGTCTTTTCATATCGAGGCGACTCACTGAGCTTCAGAACGGCGCCATCGGAGTTTCGAGCGCCCCGAAGCGCGGATCGACGTTTGCATTCTTCATCGAAGCGTATGTACCACACACTGTTTCTGTTTCTGTGGAAGAGGCTACGCTATCCACTTCAGCATCGGTCGTTGCTGGATCTACAACACCGACGACAGGTGTGGGAACTACCCTCGAAGCGAGCCCGGAGCAGGTTCAGCGACCACAGGAGGTGTCACCGCAGACGACCCCTCAAGCAACCAGCCCAGATCTAGGTCAGATCGCCGGAGAGAGCACAAAGCTTGACGGGATTTTGGTCGTCGAGGATAATAGCATCAACCAGCAAACCACAAAACGTGGCCTTACCCAGAAAGGCTTCAAGGTTGATGTTGCCAATCATGGCCTGGAAGCCCTCGAGAAACTCAAAAAGTCGAGTCAGCTAGTCGAGTCTATTGAGGATAATAATTCGTCCGCGTCAGGACCCACGGAGCCCATCCCCTTCAACCTAGTTCTTATGGACATCGAGATGCCGGTGCAAGACGGACTTTCTTGTGCCCGTAAAATCCGAGAGCTCGAGGGAGAAGGGATGGTCTTTTCTGCTAACGGAGGTCCTATTCCAATTATTGCGGTTAGTGCCCATGCGAAAGAGGCACAGGTGGGGGCAGCCCTGGAAGCAGGGTGTGATGATGTCCTAGTCAAGCCATATCGAATACCCGAGCTGATTGAGAAGATGGAGACGCTGGCTCAGCAACGCCAGAGCCCCAACCACCAACCACCAACTCCCGACGCCGGACAGCATTGAAACAACCGCTATGTTCATTTTCTTTTTCTTGCATGAAACTTCTTCTCTTTTCTTCTTTTTTCTATACCCCTGTATCTTTCAACCTCACGGTTTCATTCTTCTAGAAACCCGACTTCAGTAACCTCGGTTTCCTTCATTCTCTTCATTTTTTTTCTCTTCTTTTTCATCTTCTTATTATTTCATGCATCGACTGGTCATGGTCCGGCGGTGGTTTAAATTAGGGAAATATGTATCAATACATGCAAAAAACTGGAGCCAGGTTTTGCATGAAATTAGGAGTTTTCGCTTTCCTGTCTTCGGGACAGGGAGTTTGGGGTTCCCATTTACAAGCATCATTGTCGCATAACATCAAGGCGTCGCAGTTTTTTTTTCTTCTTCTTCTTCTTCTTCTTCTTCTTCTTCTTCTTCTTCTTTCTTCTTTTCTTTTCTTTTCTTTTCTTTTGTCTTCAAACTCCTTTCTAACTTCATGGTCGGGAGATGTCCTCGTTTCGAAGAACGGGGCAACGCCCGAGGGGAGGCTTGTTTCATCTCTCAAGACTTTGCCCGTCTTAGGTCTCCATGCGGAGTAGGGAGGATATGTGTCATGATGGTAGGATACTGGTAGGGTAGGGAATGATATCGCTTGAAGATATGGGACTGTTTTTTGCGATTTTATTTTGGAATTGGGTTATGAAAGGGGGGTCTTGGAGTCCAGGAACATGAAGTGTCCACTCACCACCATGTTGGCTCGCCTTTGATATGTAGGACCGGCTGAGATTCCTCGGGGAAACACAATTAGATGGAGAGTGCCATGGATATAATTATAGAAGAAGAGATGTTAAGATATTTGATGCTAAAGAAAGTTGCGCCAAAACCGATACGCGATGCGATGCCAGTAGCCGAGAGGATGGACCAGCAATGGAACTGGAAGCTTCAATTCTTGAAGTGACAAGCGCAGTCGTCACACAATCCCGGTGACTAAGCAGAATACCCCCGCCAACCCCACCCACCCACGACAGCCCAAGCCAAGCCTCAAGACAGCCTCAGCAACGTCACTCCTTAATCAAGCTCGAGTCGAGCAGGCAAAAGCTGAAGCAGATCAACGCGAAGGACGCTATTCTCCCATCACAAGATATTGTGACCCCTCTCTCCCCCTTTCCCTTTGTCTCAAGGGATTCTCTGAATCCGCCCTTACCCTTTCACCATGGTAAGCCCGCCTCCTCTGCCACCTCCAAACCGACCCTGTCTCCCTTACCGACACGCTTGTATCTCAGACAGCTCCGGACTAACCGCAAGATCTGAAAAAAAAAAAAAAACCAACAGTCCCAATCTCTCCGCCCCTACCTCCAATGCGTGCGCAGCACCCTCACCGCCGCCCTCTGCCTCTCCGACTTCGCCTCGCAGATCTCCGAACGGCACAATGTCCCCGAGGTTGAGGCGCGGAGCTCGCCCGAGGTCGTGCTGACGCCCATGACGGTGGCGCGAAACGAGAACGAGCGCGTGCTTATCGAGCCGAGCGTGAACTCGGTGCGCGTGAGCATCCGGATTAAGCAGGCTGACGAGATTGAGAATATTTTGGTGCATAAGTTTACGAGGTTCTTGACGCAGAGAGCGGAGAGCTTCTTTATTCTGAGGAGGAAACCTATCAAGGTAATACAGCCCCTTGTTGGATTACGCCGCGGTGGTGTGAACAGCGGCCTTGAAACGGAGGTGTGTTATGGACTACTGGTTAACACTTTCTTCGTTTCTAGGGCTACGATATATCCTTCCTAATCACCAATTTCCATACGGAGGAAATGCTGAAACATAAGCTGGTTGACTTCATCATCCAGTTCATGGAAGAGGTAGACAAGGAGATTTCCGAGATGAAGCTCTTCGTATGTGGCTCGATGCTCTTGCTCCCCCTCGAGAAGTCGTCTGTGGAAGTGTTGATACTAATAATCCCAAACCTACAGTTAAATGCGAGGGCGCGTTTCGTTGCTGAGTCTTTCTTAACTCCTGTTTGTCTCACCTCATATCCTTTGAGCAGTATTGGAGATTTTTTGCTAATTCTTGGAAATATAGTTTGATTAAGCTGGTACTTAATTGGGTGCCTTATCCTCCAAATTAGCAGGGCAGGGTGTCCTGCCGAGGAACGAGTATTATGACATATAGGAGACGGGCTTCTTTTTTTCATACACTGAATATAGCGGGAAGGGGGAAAGAATAGTCCCGGGATAGGACTGTCCCTTTTATCCCCGTTCACGCTTCTCTCTATTGCAGGATGGGGGATGAACCCGGGTCTGGTCCTCCGTATGGCCGCGTATCTGGTGTCAAAACAAGAATTATTGGGGCAGCTGATGAATAAAGTCTAGTAGGCGTCTTAAAACGAGAATTCCATGAGTTATATATTGCTGCCCAGTGATCGCTACCCTATGTCTGCCATTCCTTCCACTCACTCTCGTCTGCTCAGCCATGTACCATAGGCATAATTTCAGACGAAACTAACCGACCAAAAGCCTCGACGATACTTGACACGTTCCAATTTTGCCCTGACAGCCTGGGGACTGCCTGCCGTGTTAATACTGCTAACCGTGTCGCCTGTAACCAGCACGAGGCATCACATCTATTCCAGCTAGATCCAAGCCAAGCAGCCACGACCGGGGAAGTCGAAGCAGTTACAGAGCCTCATAGATGCTTCTGAGCTTCTATTGCCACAGCGATCTCAATGGCCATCTAGCCCGGAGACTCTCCTGCTCCTTCCCCCAAGCCCATACTTTGTAGTCACATCTGTGGCTCTCCCCGAGAGAATCATCGCTTGCCGAACATCAATTTGATTCATTCCACCTATTTCGTGATCCGTTTCCTGTTTCCAATCCCGACCCCTCACCTGCTCGCATCTCTCTTCAACCAGAGTCCTCGCATACTTAGGTCCGATTTATCTTGTCCTACCCCCAACGACCACTGCCGCCTCCTGGTAAGTCCTCAGTTGGCTCTTAGAATATCGCTCCAATGTACAAGTAATTGTATTTCTGTTCTCCCCATCCTCACCAACTCCCCTTCTTCTGGCCCATCTTACCGCATTATTTTATTTTCAAAAACAATTCTTGCAAACTTCCTAGTTTCTGCAATCAAATGTGGTCTCAGTCGACACCTTTCTTTTCCTACAGCAGCCCCTCTCATCCTTCCCAATTCCCTCCTGCCCTTTCTTTCCCATCAAAGCATAGCACCTCTTCTTGGACCTCACGATGGGTGATGCTCTTGGTAATATGTCGTAGCTCACGGACTGAGTATATCGCCTACGGCCATCTCTGTGATGACCTGAACGCACGATTCCGCCCTGCGCAGCAAATAGTGAGGCTTCATCTTTTCCAAACTGGAAGCTGCCCTCGTCATTCATCTGCTCGACGCGCTATTCAACTCAATATCTATTGACCTCGATCACTCCTGCCCGTTGTCCTGGTTTCTATTTACCAATGAATCAGTTCTCTCAGTGCCCTGAAGCGTGACTACAAAATCTGGCTCTCAATTCCACAGCTTCTCTACTTTCTTCCTCTCTCAAGCCATCAGCTTTTTCCGAACCGAAACGGTCAACCCCTAATTCTCTATCTAGATTCTCCAGATTGAACTTGTACTGATACAAACAAGACTCGCAAAGCATCATGTCTGCCGGTGACGCCGCTCCGCGTGGTGGTTTCACCATGGCCAACGCCAACCGTACGCTTGACGAGACTCCCCAGTCTATTCGTACGGATCGAGAATTCCAGCTTCGCAACCTCGCCCGTCTTGCGGGAATGACCCCCGATCAAGACATTACTGCCCAGGATCAGAATGGATCCCGCTTCAATTCGACCGAGGGAAGTCAGATCACTGTAGGTTTTGTGTCTTGCTTAAATGTTATGTCTATTTGGCGACAGCTTGCTGATTTTTTCGGGGAGCAGCCTGACTCTCAGGATTCGAAGAACGTTTATTTTGGCCACAAGAGCCGTCTCAGTGCCAGCAGCAGTCTCGCGGAGTCGTTCGCCGAGGCCACTTACCAACCTACCCTGAGCGACATCCATAATTCCAGCATGTCTCCTAAGGGTCAATACGGTTCCGAGCAGAATACTTCCTTTGACAGTTCCCAGGACTTTTCCGCTCCTAAGGATGAGGGACGCTCTCATGTTTTCAAGACACCCCCGACCTCTTTCCCTGGTAAGACTTCTACTGGCTGGTTCTCCGACAAAGCTTATCGAGGGGCAATGCTGGGTCTTAGTGACGACAGCGATGCCCTTGGAGGCTTCATCATGGACAAATTGACCGGTGAGGATCGCATCCCTCAGACCGTTGGTCCCCCAACCACTACTTTTGGTAGTCCGTTTGATGATGAGTGTGTTGAGACTGCTCCTCCGTTGACTCATGTTCGCCTCGTCGGTACCGATTTGCATCGGTCTCCAACCCCTCTACCCCGAGGTGGTTCTTCTAACAATAGCGTGCTCCTCGCATCAGCTCGACTGTCAAAGGCCACCGAGAAGGTTAACTACCTCGACTCTGCTCAACAGCAGAACGTTCAAGGTAATGTTGCCGTCAACTGTGATCAGGCAATGCCTCACCAGGACAACTCGCTTGGTAGCGGCTACATTCAGAGCATTCTCAAGCAACCTGGCACGATAACCCAAGCTGCGATGCTTGGCCACCACAGACATAATTCTGCTGGTCCCATCAAGTCTCCTAACTCTCGTGACTTCGTCCAGAAGGACGAGGGTAACATGGTATGTTTGTCTTTAGAACCCATTCCCGCCCCCTGGTTTAACTCTTGAGGGTATTCGTAACTAACATTATATGATAGGGACATCTTAACCCCGGCGCTCAGCCATTCGTTGCCCCTACTATGCAGAGTCAGCGTCCTAACACCGTTCCGATGACTACGTTTACTCCCCCTATCGTATCCAAGCAGCTCGGAAGCCTCCTTAGCGGTCCGGGCGGTGTCCCCAGCCTCGGTCTTATGCTGGATGCCAAGAATTTCCCCTTCGTTGAGACCGCTATCCAGGAGCGTGATGGCCCTCACCATCCGGGTGTTATCAAAATCACCAACGTTAGTATCACCCCATCCGACGGAGCTATACTCCTAACCTACCCGCGAATCGTCCACCTGCTGACACGAGCTCCTTTAGACGCCTTTCGATACCAGCCGCAACGAGGTTGACGCGTTCCTTGGTCACAACGCACGCCTCTTAGCCGACAACATGGAGCCCATCCACGTCATCATGTGCCGCGTCACCGGAAAGACGTTGGACGTTTACGTCGAGTTTCAGTCGACGGGCGACGCCATTCGCGCGGTCGAGCGTCACCTGAAGAATTCGGCTGCTGGTCGCCCCAGCAGGATCGGCGACAGACTTGTCGAGGTTTCCGTGGCTGGCAAGAAGGATCTCATGAGGGAGTTGTTCCCGAAGGCTAACGGTGTCGAGTGGACGGATGGCCAGCCGTACATTTACGAGACCTCGGATTTCCCTTTCCGAGGTTTTGTTTCTGACGAGGAGCTTACCATGTTGGTTAAGCATGTTGAGAACCCTCACCGAGTAAGTTAACTCCTTAGATACTTACCTCATCGCAGTGGAGGATAGCTGCTAACAGCGGTTGCTACTCCCGCAGTGTCCCTTCTCTCGTGATTGCCCCGAGCGTCCTTTCGAGTGCCTCATCAGCCTGCTGCGAAAGTTCCCCTGGGAGCAGACGCAGTACATCACCATTCGCCAGCGTTCCCACATTTTCCAGACCACGTACCGTCTGATCCAAATCCTTCGCACCAAGGTCATTAGAAAGGTCAACGAGGCCCGCTTGACCACTCGCCTTCTCAGGCGCCTGGTAACCACCGCCATGACCTGCCCTGGTTTCACTGTCATGCAGAAAGATGACGTTGCCAGGCTTGCGGACTTGAGTCCCGGTGAGCTCTCTGGATTTGGTCAGCCGCAATTTGCCTATCGATGGCGACACCAGTACGCTATTTCGGTGAAGCGTGGTCTTCCCTCCGATCTGATTGAGGTATGTTTGCAGTTCAAGTTTGAGGGTTTATTGTGGAAAGGGGAGAGAGGCAGTTGAGAAAAGCATCATGCTAACATGACCAATTGCAGTGGTACATCAACGTCATCGCCCAGGAAACCCGCGACAATCTCATCCACTTCCCGCTCAAGGAGCGCCATGAGATTCAGAAGCTCGGCGGATACACGGATGACTACTGGGGTTACTTCTGGCTCGAGTTGTGCATGCCCCATTTCCAGGAGTTCCAGAAGTTCACCCTCGCCCAGGTTGCCGAGAGGGAGTTCGCGGCCATCGAGGGCATTCTTCGACGTGCCGCTAAGAAGATGGGCGCCTCTGACGTCTACTAAGTAAGGCCTTTTGGCTAGAGGTATTCCCATCGATCCTTTGTGTTGGTCTTTTGGGGGTGCGTGATTTCGATGTGTATGGTAAGCTCAGACCGAACCTCCTCAGGACTTCCCCAGTGAACATGGCAACGAGAACGGAGTAAGCTAACCGCTATGTAGATGGGAGGAAGAGGTTTGACCAAAATTGGAAGATAAGATTATAAGTTCCCGGGGCGTTAAGAAGTTGCGACAGGTATAAAAATTGGCATGTAACGGGGCGGACATTGTGTTTCTTTCTGCAGTTGTTCCTAGGAGATATTCTGAGACGGCGTCCGGTACGATGGTTACAGGTTTTTGCATGGCACGCAAGTGTTTTAGCGCGGGCGGAGGAATGGAACTGCCATGAAGATTCTCTACTACTTTGTTTGAGACGAATTTCGGTATATAACATGGCCACTCAGCTTAATACAACGTTGGGAACTTCCACCGAGTCCTGGTAATAGTGTTTCATGGTATGAACATATGAAGTGAGCGGAGTGGTGGCTTACCCGGTACTGTAGACGGCGGGATGGGCTTTCGTCCGCACGTCTCGTCCACCTTTTTCACCATGAGACTATTTGTGCTAGTCATGAGGAGAAGAGAGGAGAGACAAGAAGAGGGAGCGTAAAGAGAGGACACAAAATAAGCCACAGCGGAGACAATTTTAATAAACAAAAACAATGTTATTTGTTGAAACGAACCTCAGGAATCGTGCCGGGTATGCGTCTTTAGGTAGTGCAGGAAAACAAGGTCAAGGGATTCCACTCCCACACTCTCCAGTGCTCTCCCACCTAACTCTTACTCAGGAAATAGTGCGTTGCTCTAACTGCGGGTCTGGTCACGGCTTCTCGAGCGAACTGGCGGCAAGGTGGTGGACGGATCCTTCGCTCCGTTTGATCGTAAGATCTCGTGTCTGCAGTATGTGAGACTTGGATGTGTCAACCTTTGATGTGTGACAAAGAGCCATCATCGACTGAAGCTCTGAATATTGAAATGTCCTCAAACCAAAAGAATGAAATAGAACTTTCCGAGGTCGGAGTGGAAGATGGCGCGAAGGCGTCCGGGAGGGGAAGTGACAGCTGACGTGCTGATGGTGTTGTGGTTGGACACAACTTGGAGTGGTCGAGAAGATGCACGAGCATGAAGTAATTGGTACTTATACTGATTGATAAGAGCATCCATCAAACCAAGTGGGGGTGAAGACTGGTCGCAGGATGCAAATTGTATTGTGGTGTACCTTTGTACACTACTTCGTATTAGGCAGCTCAGTCAATCACCGTACGAAGTACGAAGTACAGGACTTCGTAAGCTAAAACTCTCCCTTCCCATTCTGGAAGCTTGGGCCAATGGCAGCTCCGCGTCAGGGGTCCCGAGAGACAGGTACCAGGTACCAGGTACCACATCTATATGGGGAGGCAAGACAAAGAAGCGCGAGACGAACAGTTACGAATGCTCCGGAGCTGGCTGCGGGAAATGCCACGCCTCAACTACATGATCGTACGAAGTAGCCTAATATCACCTCAGTTTTGCGCGGAACTACGGTCTTGGCGGAAGTACGAAGAGATGGTTGTGTTGTAACCTACGCCTGCGAGGAGCTCCTTCTCCGCGGGAGGAGTGGGAATACTAGACCTATTTGATATCGAGAAGATGCCTCGTGGTGGTGAGACAGACCAATACCCTCTAACATATCGGTAGTGTGCTTTCAGTAGTGGTAAATGGTCTTGTCATGTTCGGCCTCGCGTGGCACGCCATAAGCAAGCGCAGCAATCCGTTCATCCCGTTTCTTGTTTAGTAGCTAGTGGCTTTGAGTTTCCGATTGCCCAGTCTCGGGAATACGAAGTAGAATCTTGAAAGAGAAAATGCTTCGTGTCAATATAATATTTACGAGACCGCTGTCAGCCGTTCTCTAGTATACCAGGCATCAATTTCCCCCTCTGCTCCCCACAACTTTTATTCTCTGGTACCGGTACATGCATTTGTGTCCAGAAACGGCTGGGGACAGTGCGCCAGACCAGGCTGTGTAGCACTAATCCCGGGACCCACGTTCCTGGCAATTAACCTCTTACAGGGACAGCTTA
>Ga0164243_10008872_pt1 | contig 14755 bp, 14 predicted proteins | sample OricompcompostOP_FD_108781 | JGI IMG/M metagenome (GOLD analysis project Ga0164243, IMG submission 108781) | Organic Plus compost microbial communities from Emeryville, California, USA - Original compost - Organic plus compost (OP) | ecosystem: Engineered > Solid waste > Mixed feedstock >... | reverse complement strand
TACGCGTTCCGGGAGCGGGAGACCCTCCAGGCGGTCATGGAGGAGGTCTCCGGTGGCCGCATCCACTACATGTTCAACCGGGTCGGCGGGCTGAAGGAGGAGGTGCCGTACGGGTGGACCGGCCGGGCGCGCGCCGCCATCGGCGAGGTGCGCCGGCGGTTGCCCGACCTGGACAACCTGATCCGGCGCAACGACATCTTCCTGGCCCGCACCGTCGGCGTCGGGGTGCTCTCCGCGGCCGACGCCGCCGCGTTCGGGGCGTCCGGCCCGGTCGCCCGCGCCTCCGGGCTCGACCTGGACCTGCGCCGCGACGAGCCCTACCTGGCCTACGACGAACTCGACGTGCCGGTGGTGACCCGCACGGCCGGGGACTGCCACGCACGGTTCGAGGTGCTGCTCGACCAGGTGTACGTCTCGCTCGACCTCGCCGAGCGGTGCCTGGAGCGGGTCGACCGGTTGACCGGGCCGGTGAACACCCGGCTGCCGAAGGTGGTCAAGGCCCCCGAGGGGCACACCTACGCGTGGACCGAGAACCCGCTCGGCATCAACGGCTACTACCTGGTCTCGCGCGGCGAGAAGACGCCGTGGCGGCTCAAGCTGCGCACGGCGTCGTACGCCAACGTGCAGGCGCTGGCCACGCTGCTGCCGGGGTGCCTCGTGCCGGACCTGATCGCGATCCTCGGCTCGATGTTCTTCGTGGTCGGCGACATCGACAAGTAGGTCCGGTCACGCCGACGGGCGGCCTCCACGGCGGGCTCCCCGGTCCGGCCCGATGTCCCCGGTCAGCGCCAGCGCGCCCCGCCTCGGGGTGCCTCCTGCGGCGGGTACCCGTGGCGTTCCTCGTCGGCCCGCGGGCGCCGGCCCACCCACTCCGGCTCGGCGTCGGCCGACCGGTGGTCGCGCTGCCGTGGCGGGCGCCACTCGTCCGGCACCGGGACGCCGCCGGAAGGCAGGGCCGGCCGGTCCTCGGGCTCCGCCCAGCCGTCCCGCCGTCCCTCGTCGCCGCGCCCGTACGCCGGGCGTCCCGCGCCCCAGCGGGGCTCGTCCCGGGGCGGCTCGCCCCAGCGGGAGTCCTCCCGGGGCGGCTCGTCGTGCCGCACGGAGGCCCAGCGGTCGGCCACCCGGTACTCGGCGCCGGTGGCGTCCGCGTGCACCTCGGCGCGCCGCTCGCCCATCCGCACCTCCCGGCCCCGGTCGTCGTCGCGGACGGCGGCCCAGCGGTCACCGGCGCGCATCTGCGTCCAGTACTCGCCGGTGTCGTCCGGCCGCGCGGCCGGTCCGCTCCGGGCCGGCTCCGCCGGGTCGGCCCAGCCCCGGTCACCCGGCCCGCCACCGTGGTCCGGCCAGCCGCGCTGGTCGTCCGGAGAGGACCAGGCCGGTTCGTCGCGCCGGCCCGTCCAGGGCCGCTCGTCGCGCGGGGCGTCCCAGCCGGGTTCGTCACGCGGGGCGTCGGACCCGGCCCACGGGCGGTCGTCGCCGTGCCGGGGACGCTCCTCGGGGCCGGCGTGCCCCGGCCAGGGCCGCTCGTCGGGGCCGGCGTGTCCCGGCCAGGGCCGCTCGTCGGGGCCGGCGTGCCCCGGCCAGGGGCGCTCCTCGGGGCCGGCCCACCGGTCGTCGGCTCCGGCCCAGGGCCGCTCCTCGGCGGGTGGCGACCAACCGCCGGCGTACCCGCCGTAGCGGCCGCCGGTCGGCTCGGCCGGCGCACCGTCCACGATGGTGTGCCGGGTGGTGACGTGGACGGTCTCGGTGTGCCGGACCAGTCCGATCGGTCGGGGCGCCGGCTCCCGGTCGTGGTCGCCGGGGCGCGCGCCGTAGACGCCGGGCTGCGCCGCCGGCGGGCGGTCACCGCCGTAGACACCGGATCCCGCACGGTCGCCGTACGTTCCGCCGGCCGGGCGGTCACCGCCGTACACACCCGAGCCCGCGCGGTCCCCGTACGTCCCGGCAGCCGGACGCTCCGCGCCGTGCCGGCCGGCGGCGGGGCGGTCTCCGTGGGCCGGGCCACGACCCGGCACCGGTTCGTCGTCCCGGTCGTCGCGCCCCCAGCGCGGTGCGTCGTCCTCCCGGGCCGCCGCCCGGCCCCGCCCCGGCGGGACGTCCTCGTCCACCTCGGCGGCGGGCACCCGGGCCCGACCGGCTCCGGCCGGCTCCTCGGCCGCCCCCACGAGGGCGGCACCGGTGGCGTCGAGCCGCCGGCGGATCGCGGCCACCGCCTCCTGGGCCCGCTGGGCCTGGTCGAGCGCCTGGTTGCCCCGCTGGGCGGCGGCCACGATCTCGCCGCGCAACTCCCGGCGGAGTTGCTCCATCTCGTCGAGCACTTCCTCGACGCGGGCCTGGCCGCCCTCGCCGTCGGCCCGTAGCGCGATCGACAGACCGATCAGCACCACGGCCAGGATGGCGAGCACCGCGGCGAAGCGCAGCGGACCGTTGCCGTCCGCCACGAGCAGGATCAACGCCGCCACCGGCGCCAGCCCGACGCCGATCCAGAAGAGCACCGTCAGCACCGTGCGACTGGGTCGGGTTTCGGGGGCGGGCATGGCTGTGCAGCCTACCGAGAGTTGCGCCGCGTGGGAACGGGCCCAGTGAGGGTGGGCTGCCCCGACATCCGGCCGTGGCCCGCATGCCACCTGCCGGTCACCACACCGTGTCACCGGCGGGCCCCGACCCGGCGGCGCAGGGCGGGGCCCGCCGGGGAGGGCTCAGCTGGCGGCCAGCGCGCCGTCGGAGGAGAGGACCAGCCCCACGCTGGCGCTCCCGGTCTTCAGCGCGTTCTTGGTCTGCGGGCCGCCCGCGTCCAGCGAGCTGAACGAGCCGGCCGTGAAGCGGTAGACCTCGACGAGGCCGGCCTGGCACTTCGGACGCTGCGGGCACTCCGGCGGCCCGGCCAGCACCGTCGCCTGACCCGAGCACTTGGCGGCCAGATCCGACAGGGTGCGGACGCCGTACTTGTCGGCGAACGCCGTGGTGACCGCGAACGCGTTCTGGTCCTGCGCGGCCGAGGGCGTGCCGAACGTGATGCCCACCTTGTCGCCGGTCGCCTTCAGCGCCGCCACGGTCTTCTCCAGGTCGGGCGAGGAGACCGGTGCCGCACCCTGGCCGTTGACCTTGGTGTTGAGGAACTCCGCCATCGTCGCCGCGTACTCCGGGACGACCTGGATCTCGCCCTTCTCCAGGGCCGGCTCGTAGAGCTCCCGGTTGCCGATCTGCTGCACCCGCACCTGGTAGCCGGCGGCGGTGAGCGCGATCCGGTAGAGCTCGGCGAGCGTCTCGCTCTCGCTGAAGTTGCCCGCGCCGACCACGATCTCGCCGCCGGGGCCCTTCGCGATCCCAGACGTGAGGCCGGCGGCCGAGGCGAACTCCTCGGCGGCCGCCTTCGGCGTCTTGCGGTCGACGTCGACCGCCTTGTTGAGCTGGATGAGCTTGGGCGTGTCCAGCGCCGCGGAGACCTTGTCGAGCGCGGCGATCACCTGTGGCTGCGCCGCGTCGACGTTGACCGCCGGGATGATGTTGTCGCTGTTCTGGAGCTTCTTGTCGTCCTCGAGGACCACCAGTTGGTCACCGGCGACGGGCGCGCAGCCCGCCCCGCTCGCCGCCTGCTGCGGTGCCTCGGTGCCCGAGGAGCCCGCGTCGCCGCAGCCAGTCAGCAGCCCGGCGGCGGTGAGGGCCGCCGCGGCGCCGACGGCCAGCCGTGTACGTGCGTGCATCGTGCCCGCCTTCCGTGTCCCGGCGCGACCCGTTCCGGGCCGGCCGCGTGTCCGACGGGCGATCCTGTGATCGGCCGCCCGCGATTTCCCACCCAACATCCTCCAGAGGGGTACGACAACCGCTGGGGAGCTTCGTCACCGGATCGTCATGGCGTACGTCACTTCCGGTGGGCGCGGCCCGACCGGCGCACCTGGGCCCTCAGCCCCCGGTCACCGCGTCGGCGGCCCGGCGGTTCGCGCCCCGGCGGGCGGCACGCAGCGGGCGCGGCGTGACGAGCCGTTCGACCAGCGCCAACACGATCTCGACCAGCACGGCGAGCCCGGCCACGAGCACGCCACCGGCGAGGATCTGCCCGCCACCGGCCGCGATGTCCAGCCCGAACCCGGCCCGGATGATCTGGCCCAGCCCGCCGCCGTTGACGAACGAGGCGAGCGCCGCGGTCGCCACCACCTGCACGGCGGCCGTACGGAACCCGGCCGCCAGGTACGGCACGGCCAGCGGCAGTTCCACCCGGCGCAGCACCTGCCAGCCGGACAGCCCCATCCCCCGCGCGGCGTCCCGGGCCTCGGGGTCGGCCTGACGCACCCCCGTGTACGCGTTGGCGAGCAGCGGCGGCACCGCGAAGACGGCCAGCGCCACGATCACCGAGGGCCGGCCGAAGCCGAGGAAGGTCAGCGGAAGGATGGTCAGCAGCGCCAGCGTCGGGACGGCGAGCGTGACGTTCGCCACCATGACCACCAGCCCGCCGCCCCGCCCGGTGTGGCCGAGCCAGAGGCCGATCGGCCAGGCGACCAGGCAGCCCAACGCCACGGCGGCGGCGGAGAGGACGAGGTGCTCGCCGAGCCGGTCGAGGATGCCGCCCGGGTTGGTCCAGTTCAGCGGGTCGTTGAGCCAGACGACCGCCTGCCCGATCACACTCACGACGACCTCCGGGCGAGCCACGGGGTGAGCAGCCGGCCGACCCCCGCGAGGGCCAGGTCCAGCACGAGGGCCAGCAGGACGCAGAGCAGCGTCCCCGTCATGATCTGCGCCTTGTAGAAGTTGTTCTGGAAGCCCGCGAAGATCAACTGGCCGAGCCCGCCGCGACCGATGACGACACCTACCGTGACGAGCGCCACGGTAGAGACGGTGGCCAGCCGCAGACCGGTGAGGATGCCCGGCAGGGCGAGCGGGAGGTCGATCCGGAACAGCCGCGCCCACCGGCCGTACCCCATGCCCTCCGCCGCCTCCCGGACCTCGGGAGGCACCTGGGTCAACCCGGCGATCGCGTTGCGGACGATCACCAGCAGGGCGTAGAGCACCACCACGCTGAGCACGGTGACCGCGCCGATGCCCAGGTAGGGTGCGATGAACGCGAAGAGGGCCAGCGACGGGATGGTGTAGAACACGCCCGTGATCGCGAGGATCGGGCCGGCGAGCGGGCGGAACCAGTACGCCGCCACCGCCAGCGGCACCGCGATGAGGGCGGCGATCAGCACGGCGCGGGCGGTCAGCCAGGTGTGCTCGCGCAGCGCGGCGAGGAGCGTGTCAGAGTTGTCCCGCACGTACTGCCAGGAGAACCAGGGATTGCCCGGGTCGGCCCGGTAGCTCAGGCGGAAGGACATACGTGGACGTTACCCCGGAGGCCCCCGGCACCGGCGGGCGCGCGACCGGCGGTGAGCGGCGCGCGGCGTCGATCGCGCTGGAGGGCGTACGCAAGCGCTACCCGGACGGGACCGAGGCCGTACGCGAGCTGAGCCTCGACGTCAAGGCCGGCGAGCTGGTCGTGCTGATCGGCCCGTCCGGCTGCGGCAAGTCCACGGTGCTCCGGATGATCAACCGGATGATCGAGCCCACCGGGGGCCGGATCCTCCTCGGCGACGAGGACGTGACCCGCGTCGACCCGGTACGCCTGCGGCGGCGCATCGGCTACGTCATCCAGAACGTCGGCCTCTTCCCGCACCAGACCGTACGGGCCAACGTCGCGACCGTCCCCCGGCTGGTCGGCTGGTCCCGCGACCGCGTACGCGGGCGGGTGGACGAGCTGCTGGAGCTCGTCGGCCTCGACCCGGGCACGTTCGCCGGCCGCTACCCGCACGAGCTGTCCGGCGGGCAGCGGCAGCGGGTCGGCGTGGCCCGGGCGCTCGCCGCCGACCCGGTGGTGCTGCTGATGGACGAGCCGTTCTCGGCCGTCGACCCGATCGTCCGCACCCGGTTGCAGGAGGAGTTCCTGCGGTTGCAGGCCGAGGTGCGCAAGACGATCGTGCTGGTCACCCACGACCTCGACGAGGCGGTGCGGCTCGGCGACCGGATCGCGGTGCTCTCCGAGGGCGGCCACCTGGAGCAGTACGACACCCCGGCCGCCGTGCTGGGCGCGCCGGCCACCCCGTTCGTCCGCGAGTTCGTCGGCGCGGACCGCGGCATCCGCCGGCTGGTGGTCACGCCGCTGCGCCGGGAGATGCTCGAACCGGTGCCCGCGCACGACGCGCCGGCCGGCCCGGCCGTGCCCCTGGGCGGCTCGGCGTACGACGCGCTCGCCGCGCTGCTCACCTCGGACGCGCAGCGGGTGGTGGTGACCGACGGCGGCCAGCCGGTCGGGACGCTCGACCGGCAGCGCCTGTTCGAACTCATGTGAGCGGGGGGCGGCTGCATCTCCGGTCGCGGAGGAGCGGCCGCCGGTGCGGCGGCTCAGGTGCGACGGTTCGGGCGCGGCGGCTCAGGCGCGGCCGCCGAGGCTGGCGGTGCCGACGACCCAGCCCGTGAGGAGGCCGTAGCTGCCGCCCTCCCCGGCCGTCTGCAACGCGCCGAGCATCGACGGCTCCGGCCCGAGCACCACGGCGACCAGGCCCGCGAGGCCGCCGGCCAGCACGTACGCCGCCCAGCCGGAGAAGAACTGGCTGAGCCCTCCCGGCACCCGGGCCGCCTGCCCGGCGGGCAGCAGGTAGAGCAGGGCCGCCGCGAAGATCACCAGCAGGATGGCCCGCAGGTCGGCCGCGAGCACCCCGCCGGCCTGGTCGCCGGCGTCGAACCGCCAGGCCGGCCAGGCGAGCACCCGCAGGTACCAGCCGCCGGCGGAGTTCGGGTCGGTGTGGGTGCCGGCCCAGCCGACGTACGCCGGGCAGCCGCCGACGGCGACGAGCACGAACGCGGCGAGCGCCCCCGTGCCGGCGGCCGTGCCGTACCGGCGGAGCGCACCCGTGGTGTTGGTGGGCGCCATGATGCTGTCCGTTCCCGGCCCGCCGTGGCGGCGGGCGGATGTGCGTGTGCCGGCCCGGTCAGTGCTTCATGAGGTAGTCGATGAAGGCGGCCCGCAGCAGCGGCGCCGACTCCTCGTAGCCGTGACCGGTCAGCTCCCGCCACAGGGCGGCGGCCTCGTCGACGGTCGGCCCGACGGAGTTCGGGGCGCCGTCGAGCACCGTGGCCTCGTCGGCGTTCGGCAGGTGCCGGAGCACCGACCAGAAGAAGCCCACGTCGCGCCGCTCCCGGGCCAGCGCGAAGGCCCGCTCCCGCAGCTCCTCGGTGGAGAGGGCGTCCAGCTCCTCGAACGATCGGCCGCCGGCGGGGGTGGCAGGTGTCTCGGTCATGCCGCCGAGCCTAACCGTCGAGATCACTCCCGGCCCGTCGGACGTGGCGTCGGACTCACCGGCCGTCGTCCCAGCGGCGCGGCTCGGTCTCCCAGCGGGACGACCGCCACGGGTCCATCGGGGAGTCGGTGGCGGGCGTGGGCAGCGTGGGCGGCCAGTCCTCGACCGGTCCGGACCCGTGCACCGCCCAGCCGGAGCTGAGCGGACCGTCGCCGGCCGGCTCCGGGGCCTCCGGCGCCGGGGATCCCGGGCGCCCGAACCGCTCGACCAGCCGGGTGACCACCAGCCCTACCCCGAGCGCCACGGCGCCGACCGCCCAGCGGCTCACCGTCCAGTCCCGCGCCTGCGCGTACGCGAGGAACGCCGACGTCAGGCCGACCGCGAACAGGGTGCCGAAGATCCCGCCGCGGCGGCCGTACGCGCTGGTGCCCGCGAGCAGCGCCACGCCGACGGCGAGCACCGTCCAGTCGAGGCCGGCGGTGGGGGCCACCGGCCCGGTGCCGTTCGCCGCGATGAGCACCCCGGCCAGCATGGCGAGCACGGTCGAGCCGACGAGCGCGGCCGAGGTGACCACCGCGGCCACCGCCCCTCGCCGCCGGGCCGGGTCGGCGACCGGGCGGAACCGGCCGACGAGCCGCCGGACGGCGCGGATGGCGCCGAACAGGCCGCCGAGCACGGCCACCGCCGCGAATCCGGCGCAGAGGTAGTACGCGTGCCGGCGCGGGTCGTACTCGCCCTGCACGAGCACCGGTTCGGCGCGGCGTTCGATGTACACGACGACGCCGGCCGCCCCGGCCAGGCTGGCCGCCCAGCCGGGCACGTGCAGCACCACGACGGCCAGCGCCAGCAGCAGCCCGGCCACGGCGGCGACCAGGGCCGCCGGGGCGACGGCGGCCACCACGCCACGGTCACCCTGCTCGGCGAAGTGCAGCGCCGCCGCGACGGCGACCGGCCCGATCGCCAGGTTCACGGCGGCGGTGCGCAGGCTCAGCCCGGCGGCGAGGACGAGCAGACCGAGCGCGACGACGTCGACCAGGAGCGACCGCAGGCCGGCGCCGCGCAGGACGTCCGGCGCGTCCCGCCAGAGCAGCCAGCCGAGTACGGCGAGGCCCACCAGCAGCACGACCTCCCAGCCGATGTGCACGCCGACGCGGTCCCGGCCCGGCTCACCGTGGTTCGGGTCGTCGAAGACGTTCTCGAGGACGGCGGCGGGTACCCCGGACGAGGGCTCGACGGACGTGTTCCGGCCCGGTTCGTCGTACCCCATGGCGCCTCCCCTGGCCGGCCGTCCAGGTCCGACGTTCGGCGGACCGACGGCGGCCGATGCTCTCCGGTCGGAGGCACGGTACTCGCGTGGCGAGCCGCACGTAACCCCCTGGCCAGCGCCGTGCCCCTCCCGGAGGCGGTCAGCGCTGGCCCGGGCGGCTCTCCCGGTCCTCGGGCTCGCGCTCGTCCTCCGGGCGTTCCGGCACCCGGCAGGACCGTTCGAGCCACAGGGCGGCGGCGACCAGCGCCAGCGACGCGAGCAGGCCGGCGCCCGCGGGCACCCGGTCCTCGGTGGCGGCGCGGGTGGACTCGACGAAGAGCCAGGCGGTCAACCCCGCGTAGAACCCGGCGAAGATGGCGCCGGCCAGCGAGGACGCCTTGGCGAGCACCACGAACCGGGCGACCATCAGCGGGTTGACGGCGGGACGCCCGGGCCGGCGCTCGATGCGCCCGCGGGTGTTGACCGCCGCGTACCCCTCGAGCACGGCGAGCCCGGCCAGCGTGACCACGGGCAGCCAGGGAAGCCGGGGGATGCCGGAGTAGTAGAAGCTGCTGATGAGCAACCAGGCCGCCGCGGCGGCGGCCAGACCGGCCACCACGAGGGTGGAGATCCGGGTCGGGCCCATCCGCGCGCGGTCCGGGCCCGTCCCGCCCGGGGGCGGGGACTGCGCCTGCGTCATGCCGGCCGGCTCCGCTGGGTCATGCCGTCGACTCTATCTCCAGATCCGGACGGGGGCGCAGTTCCTGCGCGTCGGCGGCCACCGGGCCGGCGACCAGCAGGTCGGTGAGCCAGCCGTGGCCGGGCAGCCGGCCGTACGGCTGGATGTCGATCCACGGCCGCAGCACGAACGCCCGCAGGTGGGCGCGGGGGTGCGGGAGGGTCAGCTCGGGGTCGTCGCTCCGCACCGGCTGGTCGTCGTCACCCCAGACCGCGATGACGTCCACGTCGAGGGTGCGCGGCCCGTACCGTCGCTCCGGGTCGCGGGTCCGGCCGGCCGCGCGCTCCGCGGCCCGCGCCCGCTCCAGCCAGTCGTACGGCGTCGCGGCGGGGTCCTCGGCGAGCACCACGGCGTTGAGGTACGCGGGCTGGTCCGGGTCGCCCCACGGCGGCGTCTCGTACACACCGGACACGAGCCGCACGGTGTCGCCCAGCACGGCGACCGCGGAGCGCAGGTGGGCCAACCGGTCGCCGAGGTTGCTGCCGAGGGAGAGGACGGCGCGGGTCACCGGGCACGCGTCCGGGTCATGGTGACGGCCACGTCGGTGAAGGTGTGCGGCACCGGCGCCTCCGGCTTGTGCACGGTGACCGTGGCGCTCACCACCCGGGGGTCGGCGAGGCAGACGTCGAGCAGCCGGTCGGCGAGCGTCTCGATGAGGTTGACCGGCTCGCCGCCGACCACGGCGACGAGGCGCTCGGCCAGTTCGCCGTAGTGGACGGTGTCGGCCACGTCGTCCGAGCGCGCGGCGGGGCCGAGGTCCAGGTCGAGCGCCACGTCCACGACGAAGTCCTGTCCGTTCACGCGTTCGAAGTCGTACACCCCGTGCCGTCCCCGCACCCGCAGGCCGGTCAGGGTGATCCGGTCGGTCACGCCTCCCCCTTCCGTACGGCCGTGCCGGCGGTGGCCGCCGGGACGAGGCGCGGGCTGCCCGTGGCCCGCCAGACGGCGAGCGCGTCGACCGTGGCGCGGACGTCGTGCACGCGTACGCCCCAGGCGCCGGCGGCCACGGCGAGCACGCTGGTGGCCACGGTGGCCGCCTCCCGCCCGTCGGTCGGTCGCGGTGTCCCGTCGGGCGCGGCGAGCAGCCGCCCCAGGTACGACTTGCGGCTCGCGCCGAACAGCAGCGGGTAGCCGAGGTCGAGCAACTCGGGCAGGCGGGCGCTGAGCTGCCAGTTGTGCTCGGCGGTCTTGGCGAAGCCGAGCCCCGGGTCGACGACGATGCGGTCGGCGGACACCCCCGCGCGGAGCGCGTCGTCGACGCGCTGGGCCAGTTCGGCCCGGACGTCGGTGACCACGTCGCCGTAGACGGCCAGCTCGCGCATGGCACGCGAGTGCCCGCGCCAGTGCATGAGCACCCACGGGCAGCCGGCGTCACGCACGACCCGGGCCATGTCCGGGTCGGCCAGCCCGCCGGAGACGTCGTTGACCACCGCCGCACCGGCGGCCAGCGCCGCCTCGGCGACCCGGGCCCGGGTCGTGTCGATGCTGACCGGCACGCCCGCGGCGGCCAGCTCGCGGATGACCGGGAGCACCCGGCCGATCTCGGTGTCGGCGTCCACCCGGTCCGCGCCCGGCCGGGTGGACTCGCCTCCCACGTCGACGAGCTGCGCGCCGTCGTCGCGCAGACGGACGCCGTGTCCGACGGCGGCGTCGAGGTCGGCGTACCGTCCGCCGTCGGAGAAGGAGTCGGGCGTGACGTTGAGGACGCCCATCACCACCGGGGCCGGGGCCCGTACCAGATCGGTCACGACTAGACCGTACCGGTCCTCGTCGGGGCCTCCCGCGTCCCGGGTGGCGCCCGACCACAACGCCCCTGACATGCGGATTGGAACAGGTGTACGATCGGTCGTCCAGGTCGGATCGGGCAGTCTCTTCGCGGGTTGTCGCATTCCGGGGCGGCCCGTACGCTGTGGAATTGCCCAGCATCGAGATGGCGAGGTGTGGAGGGAGGGCCGAAGCGGGAACAATCCGCCCAAATCTCACCACCCTCCGTGGTGAGTAACGAACGCAGGGTCAAGACGCTGCGCCCGAACACGCACATTTCCCGCCACGCTCACCCACTGCACCGCCGCGGCGCCGCCGGCCGCGATTTGGGGAGGTTTCAGTGATCGCCATCGAGCTCATGGAGACGGCGTCGTCCGGCGTCGCCCACGCGCTCTCGACCCTGGCGTCGACTCCACTCGCCGAGCCGGCGCCGAAGGGCATCGACACCGAGGGTGTCGTCACGTTCTTCGCCAGCAAGATCGCGCCGATCCTGCTCGCCGTCCTCGGCGTCATCTTCATCGGCCGGGCCAGCCGCGGCGAGATCTCCAAGGTGTTGACCAGCTCCGCCATCGCGATCGTCGGGCTGGCCTTCATCGCCGGCGCGGCGACACTGTTCTTCGTCGGCGACTACCTGATCGACCTGATCTTCGAATAGGGCGCGGGCACGACATGCGGCTGCGCACCGACGACGACATCTACCGGGCACGCCTGGTCTACCTCGGGCCGCCCGGCTACACCCTTCCCGTCCACCTCCCGTACGCCCAGTACGGGCTCTTCATGCTGCTCGTCCCCCTCTACATGTTCATCCACTGGCTGTTCACGTTCCAGGTCGAGCTCTTTCCCGCGTGGGAGATCGCGCTCGCCATCGTGACCACGTCATTCGTCTTCCGGCACGTCGACCCGGACCGGCCGGCGCGGGCGGTCATCCGCACCGCGCTGACCGACTGGCGACGCACCCGGGAGCCCGCCACCGAGCAGCGCGACCCCCGCCTGGTCGGCAGCGGGATCAGGATCCGGGAGGAACTGGCATGACCGGGCGTACGCCGACGGGGCGGTCACACGACGCGGGTGAGGCGGTCGCATGAGTCGCTCTTCCACGCCGGGTTCCCCGGCCGGCCGTCCGGCCGCGCCGGGTGGTCACCGAGCGCGTTCGTTTGACTACGCAGAAGCCGACGAGCTGGACGAGGCGACCCTCGACCCGGCCCTCGCCACCTCGCCCGGGCACGGCGGGGTGGGGGTCTTCCAGGCGCCCCGGCCGGTCGTGCGACGCACCCCGCCGGGCGCACCGTCGTCGCGCCTGCCGGACCAGACCTCGACGGGTACGGAGAGCCACGACATCGACTCGCCGTTCCTCGACCTCTTCGGATCCCCGCGCCCCGGCTCGGCCCGTCCGCTCGCGCCACCGCGCGACGCCGAGCGCGACCACCCGTCCATCCCGCAGCAGCCGGCCGCGGTCGACCCGCCGTCCGCCGCCGGGCCGGCCGCCCCGCGCCTGCCCACGGCCGGCCGTGAGCGGCCCCCGGCGGCGCCGCCGGCGCTCGGCCCGGCTCCCGAGCACGCCGAGCCCACCGTGCGGTCGCGGGTGCCCCACCAGGCCGGTGACCGGCTGCCGGCGCGGCGGCCCCCGGTCGACCCCGAGCCGGTCGCGCCGTCGCGGAGCACGCCGGCACCGGCCGGTCCGCCCGTCACCGAGGCCGAGCCGGTGCCCGAACTCCGGCGGCCGGTGGAACGCGAACCGGCGCGGGCGCCCGGGCGGGAGGTCGTGCCACCCCGGCAGCGCGCCGTGGAGCGGCGGAACAAGCCGGTCAAGCCGGTGCGGGTGAAGCCACCGAAGATCAAGTTCGGCGACCGCGACCCGTCCGTCGAACTGGCGATCACCGAGATCGCCGGCCACCTGACCTTCACCCCGAACACCGTCACCGCCTGGTACTGGCTGCCCGAGGTGCGGTGGGCGTTCCGGCCGGACGCCGAGCGTGAGGCGCTGCTGTCGGCGATCGCCGAACAGTACGCGGGCCTCGCCGGCTTCCGGCTGCACCTGCGGCGCACCACCCGGCCGTTCCCCGCCGACGAGTGGGCCCGCACCCTCGACGCGCACACCGTCGCCCCGCTGCCCGACGTGCCCGGCACACCGAGCTGGGCCGACCACCTGGTCGCCGCGCAACGGCACCTGATGTCGGTGAACCACGCCGAAGGGCAGACGTACCTCGGTGTCACCTTCGCCCGCCGCTCCCTCGGCGACTCGCTGAGCGAGCGGCTGCTCCGCGTGTTCGGCCGCGGAGTGGCCGAGGCCGAGCGCCGCCGGTTGGGCCGGACGGTCGAGCAGTTCGACGAGGTGCTCGGCGCGTTCGGCATGCGCGGCCGCCGGGTGACCGCCGAGGAGCTGGAGTGGCTGCTCTACCGCTCGGTGGCGCTCTGCATGTCACCGCCCGGGGCGCTCTCCCCGGTGACCGACGGCCGGTGGGAACGCGGCGACCTGCTCGCCCTCACCGAGCAGGTCGAGCGCTACCGGACGCCGTACGGCTCCACCGTGAAGCTGGTCAACCGGATGACCGGCGAGGAGCGGCACGTGGCGGTGCTGGCCGTGGGCCGGATGGAGCCGCTGGAGATCCCCGAACGGCACGAGCCCTGGCTGCACTTCCACGAGCGCCTGCCCTGGCCGATGGAGCTGTCCACCCGGGTCGACATCCTGGGCCCGAACGACTCCTTCCGGAACCTCGAGCACCGCCTCCGGATGATCCGCTCCCAGCAGCTCGACTACGCCGAGCACGGCATCGACGCCCCGCCGGAGCTGGAGCGGCTCGCCAAGCGGGCGCTCGTGATCGGCGACGAGATGACGACCGGGCTGCCGGTCGACTCGGCGCGGGCGCACGGCTGGCACCGGATCGCCGTGGGGGGTCGGACCCGGGAGGAGTGCCTGGAGCGCGCCCGGCGGCTCATCCAGCTCTACTCCCGGGAACTGCGCATCTCGCTGCAACACCCGAAGAACCAGGACTGGCTGGCGCGCGAGTTCATCCCCGGTGAGCCCATCGCCAACACCGGATACGTCCGCCGCATGCCGGTGTCCCTCCTCGCCGCCGCGCTGCCGCAGGCGGCGTCCACCGTCGGCGACCGGCGCGGCGACCTGATCGGCCGCACGGCGGGCACCTGCCGGCGGCCCGTCTTCCTGGACCTGCACTACCCCATGGAGGTCCGCGAGCGGTCCGGGCTCGCCGTCTTCGTGGCCGAGCCGGGCGGCGGCAAGTCGACCCTGCTCGGCGCGCTCGGCTACCTGGCGGCCCGGCGGGGCGTCCAGGTGACGCTGCTCGACCCGTCCGGCCCGCTGGCCCGCCTGTGCGCCATGCCGGAGCTGAAGCCCTACGCCCGGGTGCTGAACCTGACCGGTTCGGAACACGGCACCCTCGCGCCGTACGCGCTCATCCCGACCCCGCGACGCAGCGAGTTCGGCACCGGCGCGACCGGTGACCGGGAGTTCGAGATCGCGATCTCCAACGCGCGGGCCGAGCGCCGGATGCTGGTGCAGGACATCTGCATGATGCTCGTGCCGCCGCAGGTGGCCCGCGAGGCGTCCACCGCCACGCTGTTCCGGCACGCCGTACGCCAGGTGCCGGCCGAGGAGACGTCCACCCTGGACGACGTGGTGACCACGCTCAGCCAGCTCGACGACGACGCCGGCCGGGAACTCGCGAACCTCCTGCTCGACACCGCCGAGATGCCGTTGGCGATGCTCTTCTTCGGCCG
>Ga0164243_10008871_pt1 | contig 14757 bp, 8 predicted proteins | sample OricompcompostOP_FD_108781 | JGI IMG/M metagenome (GOLD analysis project Ga0164243, IMG submission 108781) | Organic Plus compost microbial communities from Emeryville, California, USA - Original compost - Organic plus compost (OP) | ecosystem: Engineered > Solid waste > Mixed feedstock >... | reverse complement strand
GGTGGCCCGGTCCACGATCACCGCGACGCCCAGCACCTCGGCTCCGGCCTCGCGCGCGGCCTCGACCGCCGCGATCGGCGACGAGCCGGTCGTCGAAGTGTCCTCCAGCACGACGACCCGCCGACCCGCGACGTCCGGCCCCTCGATGCGCCGCTGCATCCCGTGCGCCTTGGCCTCCTTGCGCACGACGAACGCATCGAGGTCCTGTCCACGCGAGGCGGCCGCGTGCAGGAGTGCCGTCGCGACCGGGTCGGCCCCCAGGGTCAGCCCGCCGACTGCGTCGACCTCCGCCGTGCCGAGCCCGACCTCCTCCAGCCGGTCCAGCAGCACGTGGCCGATCAGCGGGGCGGCGCGGTGGTGCAGCGTCACCCGTCGCAGGTCGACGTAGTAGTCGGCCTCGCGTCCGGACGAGAGCGTGACCTTCCCGTGCACGACGGCCAGGTCGACGATGAGGTCGCGCAGCTGCTCGCGCGGGGTCGGGGAGAACGTCTGGGTCACGCGGGAAGGCTACCGGCCGCCACCGACATCGACGGGGGGTGGTTCACCGGATCGAGGCACGACCGCCGTCCGACCCGCATCGGCCGTCCGACCCGCGTCCGGCGCCCGGCGCGCCCGGAGAGCCCGGCGGTCAGACCGTGGGCTCGCCCGCCTGCTCCAACGCCTTGCGGTACCGCCCGAACGCCCGCACCGCCGACCGCGGCGCCATCCGGAGCACGCCCGACGCGACCTTGTAGCGCAGGCTCGGCGTCGAGATGACCACGCCCCGGCGCACGTCGGCGAGCGCCGCCGACACCACCGACTCCGCGTCCAGGAACGAGATCTCCGGGTACGCGCTGGTGTCGATCCCGCCGCGCTCGTGGAACTCGGTGTGCACGAACCCCGGGCACAGCGCCGTGGCCGTCACACCGGTCCCCTTGAGCTCGACTGCGAGCCCCTCGGTGAACGCCCGCACCCAGGCCTTGTGCGCCGAGTAGGTCCCCGACGCCAGCAGCGCGGCCACCGACGCGACGTTGAGCACCGCCCCGCGCCCGCGCTCGACCATCGCCCCGACGGCGGCGTGCGACAGCACCATCACCGCACGCACCATGACGTCGAACGCGGCCTCCTCGGCGGCGAGGTCACCGTCGACGAAGCGCTGGTGCAGCCCCAGCCCGGCGTTGTTCACCAGCAGGCCGACGGGCCGCTCGGTGGCGCGCAGCCGCTCGGCCACCCGGTCGACGTCCGCCCGGTGCGACAGGTCGGCGACCAGGACCTCCGTGTGGACGCCCGCCGCCGCCTCGAGCTGGGCGGCGAGCCGGGTGAGCCGGTCCTCGTCGCGCGCGACGAGGACGACGTCGTGCCGGGCGACGGCGAGCTGCCAGGCGAACTCCAGACCGAGGCCGGCGCTCGCACCGGTGACGAGTGCGGTTCCCATACGGACCACCCTACGGACACCCACCCTCGGTCCACAGGCCGTGCCGACGGTTTCCGGGGGTGTCGGAGGTGGCTCGTAGGGTGGACCTGTGCTCCCCGCTGACGACGTGCCGCCGTACGACCCTGCGTACGACGAGCCGCCGTTCGACGTGCCTCCCGAGGACCCCGGCCCCGACGCCTGGCCGCTCGACGAGCCGCCCGGCCCCCCGCAGCCGTGGTCGGACCGTCGCCCGCAGCGCTCCACCGGTCCCGCCGCGCGCCGTGCCGGCGCCGTGCCGGCCGTCACCGCTCTGGCGCCGGCGGCACGCGTCGGGGCACCGGCGGGTGGCGAGTCCCCGCTCGACGTGCTGCGCCGGGTCTGGGGCTACGACGCGTTCCGCGGCGAGCAGGCCGAGATCATCCGCACCGTCGTGGAGGGCGGCGACGCGCTCGTCCTCATGCCGACCGGGGGCGGCAAGTCGCTGTGCTACCAGGTGCCGGCGCTCGTACGCGCGGGCACCGGCGTCGTGGTCTCCCCGCTCATCGCCCTCATGCAGGACCAGGTGGACGCCCTGTCGGCGCTCGGCGTGCGTGCCGGCTTCCTCAACTCCACGCAGGGGCCCGACGAGCGTCGCGCCGTCGAGCGCGCCTACGTGTCCGGCGAGCTCGACCTGCTGTACCTGGCTCCCGAGCGGCTGCGTGTCCCCGAGACGGTCGACCTGCTGGACCGCGGCCGCGTCGCACTGTTCGCCATCGACGAGGCGCACTGCGTGTCGCAGTGGGGACACGACTTCCGCCCGGAGTACCTGCAGCTCTCGATGCTGCACGAGCGCTGGCCGCACGTGCCACGCATCGCGCTGACCGCCACGGCCACCGACACCACCCGCGTCGAGATCGCCCAGCGGCTGCAGCTCGGCGACGCCCGCCAGTTCGTGGCCAGCTTCGACCGACCGAACATCCAGTACCGCATCGTGCCGAAGGACAACCCGCGCGCCCAGCTCCTCACTCTGCTGCGCGAGGAGCACCCCGGCGACGCAGGCATCGTCTACTGCCTGTCCCGGGCGTCGGTGGAGCAGACCGCCGAGTACCTGGTCGGCCAGGGGATCACCGCGCTCCCCTACCACGCGGGGCTCGACCGCCTCACACGTGCCCGCAACCAGGCCCGCTTCCTGCGCGAGGACGGGATCGTCATGGTGGCCACCATCGCGTTCGGCATGGGCATCGACAAGCCCGACGTGCGCTTCGTCGCTCACCTCGACCTGCCGAAGTCGATCGAGGGCTACTACCAGGAGACCGGTCGCGCCGGACGCGACGGACTGCCGTCCACCGCCTGGCTGGCCTACGGGCTGCCCGACGTCGTGCAGCAGCGCCGGCTCATCGACACCTCCGAGGGCGACGCCGCCCACCGCCGCCGGCTGTCCGCCCACCTGGACGCCATGCTCGCGCTCTGCGAGACGGTGTCCTGCCGCCGCCAGCAGCTCCTGGCGTACTTCGGCCAGCAGACCGAGCCGTGTGGCAACTGCGACACCTGCCTGACGCCGCCCGAGTCGTGGGACGGCACGGTCGCCACCCAGAAGGTGCTGTCCACCGTCGTCCGGCTCGACCAACGCGGGCAGCGCTACGGGGTCGGGCACGTGGTCGACATCCTGCGCGGCAAGACGACCCCGCGCGTGCAGCAGCTCGGGCACGAGTCGCTGTCGACGTTCGGGATCGGGTCAGACCTGTCCGACGGGGAATGGCGCGGCGTCGTGCGGCAAGCGATGGCCCAGGGCCTGCTCGGCGTCGACGCCGACGGCTACGGGACGTTGCGGCTGACCGAGGCGTCCGCCGACGTGCTGCGCGGGGAACGGACGGTGCGGCTGCGGCGCGAGGCGCCCCGTCCGGCTCGCTCCTCCGCCGCCCGCGGCGCCCGGGCCGCGGTGGCCGACTTCGGCCCGGAGGACGCCGACCTGTTCGAGCGACTGCGCGCCTGGCGGGCTGGGGTGGCCCGTGAGCAGGGTGTGCCGGCCTACGTGGTCTTCCACGATGCGACCCTGCGCGAGGTGGCCCAGCGCCGGCCGGCCACCCTGGAGGACCTGGCAGGCATCAGCGGTGTCGGGGCGACGAAGCGGGAACGGTACGGGGCGGGGCTGCTGGCCGCGGTGGCGGGCACGCCCGACGAGGCAGCGACCGGCTGAACAGCCGCAGGGCGTGCCGCGCCCGAGGTGCTACGGCATCGCGCGGCGGAGAAACTCGTCGAACATCGGCACCGTGAACGCGGTGTCACCGTGCGCAGGGCTGTAGATCATCCCCTTGGCTATCAGCCCCGAACGGCGTGGAGCAACGCTCTCGACCTTCACCCCCAGCGCGGCGGCGATATCACCCGATCGGTGCGGGCCCGGCCCCAACCCGGCCATCGCCCGCAGATACTGACGTTCCTTGGGCGTGAGCCGGTCGAAGCGGACGAGGAAGAAGTTCCGGTCGAGGTGCCGGACGATGCGTTCTTCGCTGGCCAGCACCACGTCGAGGGAGATGGGAGAGGCCGGTGCAGCGTTCCATATCTGGTAACCCCACTCCTGGATGAAGTACGGGTAACCCCGCGTCTGCTCGACGATGCGCTCCACCGCGTCCGGTGCATACTCCACACCCTCATCAGCGGCCGGCACGGTGATCGCCGTCTGTGCGTCGCCGTGGTCGAGGTGCCCGACGTGAGGGAACTCGAACAATCGCTCCGCGTACGAGCGCGCCTCGCCCACCAGCCCTGGTAGCTGCGGGAGCCCGGCGCCGACGAGCACAACCGGCAGATCGAGCTGCGTGGTCCGGTGGATCGCAGTGATGAGCGCCCCGAGCTCGTCGCTGCTGAGGTACTGCAGCTCGTCGATGCAGAGCAGAAGGCCCGACTCACGCTCGGCGAGCGCCTCTCCCACAGCCACCAGCAGGTCCGTGACGTCGTCGGCAAGGATCCCCGAGTCGGCCACGCCTGCCAGCGAGTCGACGTCCATCGCGAACGTCGAACCGTCGGGCAGCTGCAGGCTGAAGGTCTTGAGCACCCGCAGCGCACGCAGCAGCCGGGCCGTCCGCGCTCCCGACCCGATCCTCGTGAGGATCTGACGCAGACGCGCCGCGAGGAGGGCGCGGACGTCACCCGCCTCCGGCGACTCGATGAAGGCGACGGCCAGACCCTCCTGCTCGGCGATCTGCGCGAAGCGGTTCAGCAGCACGGTCTTGCCGACCCCGCGCAACCCGGTCGGCAGGATGCTCTTGCCCGGGCGGCCTCGCTGCGCCCTGCGCATGAGCACACCGAAGTGGTCGATGAGGTGGTCGCGTCCGATCAGCGCGGGCGGGACGACACCGGCTCCCGGCCGATAGGGGTTCGTGAGCTCATCCACGTCAACAGACCTTACCGGACCTTATCTGTCTTATCCTGCTACACATAAGATGTGCATAACTCATGGCGTCCGGGAAAGCGGACCGTCTGAACGAGGCCAAGCCCCTTGCAGGTGAATCCCAATCCGCATCCCGTACCGGGATGACTACCCAGATCACTGTCCGCCTGCCCGACGACCTGGTCACCCTCGTCGACGCCCTCGTCTCGTCCGGTCAGGAGCGCAGCCGGGCCTCGGTCGTGGAGCGCGCCCTCGAGCGGGAGCTGCGCCGCGCGGTGGCGCTCCGGGACGCCGCAATCCTGCAAGGGGCGGCCCCCGTCCCCGGGCTCGACGCCCTCGCTGCCTGGGCACAGCGGCACGTCGACGTCGCCTGATGCGCCCCTTCCATATCGCACAGCTCGACAAGGCCCGGCCCGTCCTCGTCCTGACCCGAGAGCTCGTCCGCCCCTACCTCACCCAGGTCACAGTCGCCCCGGTCACGAGCACCGTCCGCGGGCTGTCGACCGAGGTGGCGGTGGGCACGGAGAACGGCCTGAACGAGGCGTGCGCCGTCAGCTGCGACAACATCACGACGATCCCGGTGGCCGCGCTCGGGCGACGGGTCGGTCACCTGCTGCCCACACAGGAGGCCGCGCTCGCCCGAGCGGTGGCGCTGGCCTTCGACCTCGAAGCTCTCCGGTGAGAGGTCCCGCGCGCGCCCGCGATGTCGGTGCCGTGCGATAGACCACTGCCGTGCCGATGCTGCTGCCCGAGGAACCCCGCTTCCCGCCCGACCACGGAGCCGAGCGCACGGTGTGGGAGGCGCTGCGCGACCAGCTGCCCGACGAGGCCGCCCTGTTCTCCGGGGTACGCGTGCAGGAGGGGGCCCGCGAGCACGAGATCGACCTGCTCGTCGCCTGGCCAGGAGCGGGGATCGCCGCCATCGAGGTCAAGGGCGGTGTCGTCCGGCGCGAGGCAGGCACCTGGTGGCAGGGCAACGGTCCGAACCGGCACCGGATCGACCCCGTGCGCCAGGTCCAGGACGCCCGGCACGCGCTGCAGCGGCTGCTCGCCGCGCACCGGCTGCCCGCCGCGCACGCCCGGACCGCTCACCTCGTCGCAGTGCCCCACCTGCGCGTCGACCCGTCGTGGGACGTCCCCGAGCTGCCGCGCGCCACGCTCCTCGACCGCGACGACCTGGGCCAGGCTGCCGCACGTGTCCTGCGCGCCGTGGCCGACCACGGGGCCGGGTTCCAACCGCTGGCCGACACCGACCTGGCCACGCTCGTCGACCTCCTCGCCGGGAGCTTTCCGTCCCAGGTGGACGTGCTGGCCCGCGCCGCCCAGGACGAGGACCGGCTCGACCTGCTGACCCGCGAGCAGGGCCGACTGCTGGACGCGCTCGGTGCCTTCCGCCGCCTCCAGGTGGTCGGTGGCGCCGGCACGGGGAAGACCTGGCTGGCGCTGGAGCAGGCCCGTCGCCGCGCCCGCGCGGGCGAGCGTGTCGCGCTGCTGTGCTACTCCCGCGGCCTGGGCCGCTACCTGCGCCGTGTCACCTCCCAGTGGCCGGCCCGCGAGCGCCCCGCCTGGGTCGGCCTCTTCCACGACCTGCCGATCGCCTGGGGCGCCGAGCCCGGTCCGGACGACTCCGACTACTGGGAGCGCGACCTGCCGCTGCAGCTCGGCGAGCTGGCCGCCCGGCGCGACCCCGAGGAGCTGTTCGACACCGTCGTGGTGGACGAGGCCCAGGACTTCGGCGAGCTGTGGTGGCCCTCGCTGCTGCGCTGCCTGCGCGACCCCGACTCCGGCGGCCTGTTCGTCTTCCTCGACGAGGCGCAGCGCGTCTTCGACCGCGACGGCAAAGTCCCCATCGACGGCCCGCCGGTGCACCTCGACGACAACCTCCGCTCCACCCGGCAGATCGCCCGGCTGTGCGGTTCGCTGCGCGACGGGGTCGTCCGGCCGCGCGGCATGGACGGTGCCCGGGTGCGGACCGTGGACGTCCCCCGCGACGAGGCCGTGCACGCCGCCGACGACGCGGTGGACGCACTGCTCGCCGAGGGCTGGCAGCCCGGGCAGATCGCCCTGCTCACCACCGGCCGCCGCCACCCCCTGCAGGTCGAGCTCACCGACGGCGGCTGGGACGACTACTGGGACGGCTTCTTCGCTGGGGAGGACGTGTTCTACGGGCACGTCCTCGGGTTCAAGGGGCTGGAGCGTTCCGTCGTCGTGCTGGCGGTCAACGGCTTCCACGACGAGGCACGGGCCCGCCGGCTGCTCTACACGGGCCTGTCCCGGGCCCGGCTGCTGCTCGTGGTCGTCGGACCGCGCGGTGAGGTCGAGCGGGTCGGCGGGGAGGGGGCCCGGGTGCGGCTGGCCGACTCGGAGGCGTGGGTGCCGGGCGGGTAGGGGTCAGGCGCTCATGATGTGCGTCGCGACCCGGTCTGCGGGAGCACCGCCATCCAGCAGAGCACACGGACGTCGTCGAGCTCGATCTCCGGGAGCGGCTCGACGGGAGCCGGCACCGACAACCGCACCTGGTCCGCCAGGTCGCGCAGCCGCGAGACCGCCCGCTCCGGACGGAGCTCCTCCTCCCGCAGGACGTCACGCACCTCCCGCTGCACCCGGACCTCGACCTGCTGAGCCAGACGCTCGACGAGCCGGTCCTGCTCCTCGCCGAGGAACGCGCCGTGCCGCCGGACCAGGTCAGCAGCGTCACGCATGACCCGCGGGACGACCGGCTGGACCGCTGCCGGGTCGGTCTGGCTCATCCAGTCGTCGAACACGTCCCGCTGGACGAGCGGCCACGTCTCGAGCACGGCCGCGTGCAGCTCCGGGGGCAGCTCCGCCGGCACGTCGGGTGCCAGCGGGTCAGCCCTGTTGAGGCAGGCGAGCAGCCGATCGACGACGTACGGCGCACCGTCCGACCGTCTCGGGACATACCCGCCGTCGACGCGGTCCAAGGGCACGTACCGGAATCGTGGGCGCGGGTCGTCTGCGACGGTCGCGCAGAACACCACCCCTGCCTCGTCGCCACGGACGATGCCCGAACCGGCGCCACGAGGCAGCGCGAGCACAGCCTCTCGCACGCTGGTCGACCGGAACGCCGTCGCGAGCCGGCGCTGGAACTCCTCCGAGGAGGCGGCCGCGCCGCTGTCGTCGTCGAACAGGCCGGCGTCTTCCTCCCGCAGCCGCTCGATCTCGGCCCGTGTCTCGGCGAGGACCCGGTCTACCTCCTCGACGCCGGGCAGGATCGTGCCCGTTCCGAACGCCGCCGCTGCCTGCTTGATCTTGCGCTGCAGCCGAGCCTCCAGGTCGAGCAGTGCCTCCAGGTCGTCGTCGGGGAAGAAGCACCGCAGGTGGATGTGCGTGTGGGCGGAACCGATGCGATCGACCCGACCGTGGCGCTGGACGAGGCGCATCGGGTTCCACGGCAGGTCGTAGTTGATGATGTGCCCGGCCTGCTGCAGGTTCACCCCCTCGGAGAGAACGTCCGTGGCGACCGCGATGTCGTAGAGGTCCGCATCCTTCTCCGTGCCGGCAGTACGCGGCGCGAAGCCGACGATCGCCTTCTGCCGTTCGCGGCGGTCGTGACCGGTCGCCATGACGATCCGGTCCCGGTAGTCCGCGAGCCGCGGGTCGCTCTCGACCCGCTGGACGAGCGCGTCGTGCACGTGCTGCGCGGTGTCCGCGAAGTAGGTGAAGACCACGACCTTCCGTCGGTCACGCGCGTCCTGCTCACCGATGCCTTCGGCGCGCGCACGGGACGCGATCTCGGCCAGCTCCTCCACCAGCGCGTCGATCTTCGGGTCGGCCTCTCCGACCACCACCTCCGCACGGGCCGCCAGCGACCCGAGCAGCGATCGGTCCGAGAGCACCGCGGCACGGAGCCCCTCGACGTCGTAGCCGGCCGCCGGGTCGGCGTCGGCCCGGGCCTCGTCGTCGAGACCCCGAACGAGGTCGGTGACGTCGTCGGTGTCGGTCGCGGCCCACGCGGCGAGCGCATCCCCTCGGAGCACCCACCCTCCATCGAGCGCCTCGAGGAAGCGCTCGTGGGACGCGATCATGGTCCGCACCGTCGACGTGAAGGCCGCAGCGGACGACTCGAAGCGCTTGAGGAGCGCGGACTGGAGCAGGCCGGCGTTCTGCACCTGGTACTGGGCCTCACCGTCACCCGTCGCGAACCGCGACGGAACGTAGCGCGCCATCGTGAGGACCGTCGGATCGGCTCCTGTCGTGGCCGCCACGCCGATCTCGTCGCGGTCAGCGCCCAGGGCGTGCGCCAGGTCGGCGAAGAACCCCGGCAGCACTCCTTCCAGGTCGTACTCCACGCGGTGCACCACGGCCTGGGGGAAGACGATCGGCCGACCGTTCACCTGGGCGTTGGGGTACTGCCGTTTGATGAAACGACGGGTCCGCCGCACCGAGACGGCGTCGAGCAGCTCGAAGAGGTGCTGCCCGGTGAGCTCCTCGGGATCGAGCGCCATCGCCGCGTCGAAGTACGCGCGCACCGAGCGCACACCCACGTCGGCGAACGCGGTGTCGCTCGGGTTGATGTAACCCACGAGGGTCTGGAGGTCCCGCAGGCTGTTGTTGACCGGCGTCGCGGTGAGCAGGACGAGGTCCTTGGGCACGGCGCCGCCCAGCAGCTCACGCATCGCGTCGCCGCGCAGGGTCGTCCCGTTGCGGAGGTTGTGCGCCTCGTCGACGACGACCATCGCGTACTCGGACAGGTCCTGCAGCCGGACACCGGCTTGTCCGGCACGCGGCAGGTCACGCACCAGCTCCTCGTACGAGACGACGTCGGCGCGGATGTTCTTGTCCCGCAGGAACGGCAGCCAGGTCGAGTCTCGCAGCGTCGCGGGCGCCACCACGAGCACCTTCTGCCGCCGTTCGACGACCGCCTTGCGGACCAGCTCGCCCGCGATGAACGTCTTGCCGAGACCGACCTCGTCGGCCACGATGACGCCCCGCCGCGCATGGAGGATCCGCTGGGCACGCCACACACCGTCGACCTGGAAGTCCGCGAGCCCGAGCTCGTTGCTGGTGCGGGTGTCGGTGGCGAGGTTCTCGCCGTAGAGCGCGTGCAGCATCCGTAGGAAGACGTGCCACGGGTCGTGCGGGACCCGGCGTGCCTCGTAGAGACCGGCCAGGTCGAAGTCCTCGGCGACGGCCCACTGTTCCTCGAACCAGTCGTGGACCCGCGCCACCGTACTGGGCTGGTAGACGCCCAGGTTGAGCTCCGCGTTCCGCGACAGGCCCGAGAACGTCAGGTTGGCCGACCCCGCGAGCGCGGCGTTCCCGTCGTGATGGAGGATGAACCCCTTCCCGTGCAGGAACGAACGGGTCAGTCGGCGCACCTGGACGTCCCCGCGCCGCAGCCAGCCGATCAGCCGCTCCGCCGCGGCGTCCGCCGCCCATCCGAAGCCGACGAGGTCCCGGTCCTCCGCGAGCGCCTCCAGGTGCTGGCGCACCGCCTCCGTCGTCCGTGGGTCACCCCGGTGCGCCTCTCGCACGGCACGGGGGGTGATCGTCGCGCGGAGCTCGAAGTCGCTCGGCTCGCTGCCGAGCAGCAGGCGGACCGGTCCGGTGCGCTCCAGCGCGTCCGCCACCAGGTTGAACCCGCCGACGTTGAAGTACGCGGTGGCGATGTCCAGCCGGGGCGCCTGACCGTTGCGGTCCGCGTAGTGGCCGACGAGGTCCCGGACGGCCGCGGCGACCGACTCCCCGGGGAGCCCAGACTCCGGGGCGGCCGGACGGTTGGTGGCGAACTCCGGGAGGCTCATGCGGCAACCCCGAGCGACGCCGACCAGCGATCGAAGTGGGCGAGCACCGCCGCCAGCCGCGGCCCGTGGTCCCACCCACGGTGGAAGGTCTCGAAGATCAGCCGCATGTCGTCACGGCTCAGCCCGTAGAGGTGGCCGACGACGGCGTCGAGCTCCGCGATGAGGTCCTCCTTGACCGTCGGGTCGGTGGCCGACCCCACCGGGACGCCGACCTCCGCCGCCCAGTCGGCGAAGCGGTCGTCCACCGCCGCCAGGCGGCCGGAGATCTCGACGGTGCGGAGGTAGAGGGGGTCGTCGGGCGCGGGCCGAGGAACCGGGACGGAGCAGAGGATTCCGTATGACACCTTCACCTCCACGTAGCGCCGCGCGAACCAGTCGAGCGGGATGCTGGAGAGGACACCCAGCACATATGCGTCATGAGATGCCGTGCCCGCCATCCTGTAGAGGTACGGGGCCTTTTCGACGAGCGCGACTCCCGGGGGGACCAGAGCCGTGATCACCGTTCGCGTGTCCGTGGAGCGCGCGACATCACGAAACGCCACCCGCGCCCGGCTCAAGGGGAGGGTCCGCTCGTCCTCTGCCCACTCCCGCGACAGGCCGAAGAAGGCCGTCCTCGCATCACCGATCTGTCGGAGGCGACGCTTCTGAAGCAGACCCTTCACGTCACGGCTCAGCGCATAGGCATACGGCGAGCCGTGGTCCGGGTCCCAGAGAGAGAACGACGCCCCGGTCAGCACAGGGAGGTCACCCCGCGGTGCCACGAGGTCAAAGTCGTACAAGCTCTTGTTGGCCGACGTGTGAAGCTCCGATATAGGCCGGACCTCGAAGCTACCTCCCGCGTCGAGACGTGGGTGCCGCCGCATCTGCTGGAACACGCCCGTGGCTGCACTGGACGGAAGGAGCGGGAAATTCGCCGCAGACGACCACGCGAGGAAGTCACTAGCAGCGACGACGAGCCGCTCGGTCCTGCCGTCAAGAAAGTCCGCCAACGAGTGGAAGGGGCCGCTGAGCGAAACGGTCCGTTCACCGCCCCGTCGAACGGTGGTCAGGGCCACCGTGTACTGCGGGTGCACCTCACCGAAGATCCACCGCTGCGAGTTCGTCAAGAAGCAGACGTCGTCGAAGGCACCCCGGTCGAGAATCTCCCGCCGCCACGAGCCGAGCGCCGACCCGGACAACGCCCCCCGCGGGAAGACCACCCCGATGCGCCCACCCTCACGGACGAGCACCCAGTCCCGCCAGCAGAAGACCTGGTAGAGGTCCGTGTCACCCGAGCCGAGGTCGTACGGCCCCGCCTTGAGCAGCTCGCGACGAGCCTCCGCGAGCGCCACCTCGCTCTCGTACTCCGCCAAGAGGTCGGGGCGCTCGAGCCTGTAGCGCTCGATCGACGCGTTCTTCTCCTTCTGCGCCATCGACCGGAGACCCGGGAAACGCAGACCCCACCAGCCGTGCTCCTCGACCTTGACCTTCTCCCACGGCGGGTTGCCCAGGATCACGTCGAAACCGGGACGCTCCCGGCCCGGCCGGAAGGCCTCGGGGAACGCCACCGGGAAGTGGACGGGGCGCAGCCGACCGACCTCGTCCTGCACGTCCGGTCGGCGTCCTGCCGCGACGAGGGCCTGCCACCCCGTGGCGGCGAGGAGGCGCAGGTCGACCATCCCGAGTCTTGCGGCGACGATCGCATCGAAGGCGGACGAGACGTCGGCAGTCCGTTCGGAGGCCTCGCGCCGCAGCGCCTCCGCCTCGAGCGTCTCGGCGGTCGTCACCTCTGCGATCCGCTCCGCGCGACGCAACGGCTCGTCCGTCTCCAGGAGCGCATCCGTGACCCCGTCCGCGAAGAGGCTCTGCACTCCAGGCGCGCCCCGCCGCTCGGGCTCCAGCGCGTCCAGCGCCTCGTCGATCGTGCCGATCCCGACCAGCGAGTCACCGTGGACCAGGCCGTGGTCGAGAGAGCTCATGGGCAGGCCGGGGACGAACGTGTGGATCCAGAGCGCCAGCCGGGCGAGCTCGACGGCGATCTCGTTGACGTCGACCCCGTAGATGCACCGCCGCGCCACCTGTCGGCGGAGCAGCGCTTCCAGGGTGATCTCGGGCGTCTCCGTATCGGGGACACCGAACTCGGCGAGCTTGCGCAGCGCTGCCGCGCGCATCGACTCCAGCTCCGCCCGGACCCCTGCGATCTGTCGACGGCTGACGAGGTCGCTCATCGCCGTGGCCACGTGGTCGACCGCACCGACCAGGAAATGCCCCGATCCCATCGCGATGTCCGCGACCCTGAAGTCGAACAACGCCTCTGCGGCGTCCGCCTCGCGACCTGCGTCGAGCAGGGCCTCGACCCGCGCGACGTGCTCCTTCACCGTCGGGTCAAGCACCGTCTCCAGCAGGTGCTCGACCGCGAACTCCTTCGTGAAGTACGAGCCGGTGGCCTTCCGCGCCCCCGAGGCGTTGTGGAAGTACACCTGCCCGGCCGGGACCTCAACGTCACTGCCGTCAGCGGCGGGGACGTACGCCTTGGTCTTGGGGTCCACCGCGAGGTCGGTGGGCGCCAGGGAGAGGGAGGACTCCAGCAGACCCTCGTAGATGGTCCCGAACTCTCGGACGCTCAGCGCCTGGAAATCGACCGGCCCCAGGGTCCCGTCCCGCCCCGAGTCGACGAGCAGCGCCTCGAGCACCGGACCGATCTCGTTGTTGGTGAGCGACAGCCTCGCGATCGCCTGGCCGGACGGAGAGTCGGTGCGGAACAGGGAACCGCCGTAGTCGGGGACGCCCCAGTCGCTGTGCCCGTCGTGCACCGCCTTCCAGATCGACACCAGGTCGTTCCAGATGTCGACCGCCTGCGTGTCGAAATGCGGTGGGAGCCCCTGCTGACGGCTCTCCGACCAGGTCTTCGCCCGCGTTTTGAGAGCATTCCTTGTATACACGGTGTTGACGTCGTACGGCAGAAGACCTCGGTCCTCGGCGTAGGCGACGAACAGGAGCCGGAACAGGATCACGAGCGTGTGGTGGTATGCATCGACGAGCCCACGCTCGCCCAGGTTTCCGAGACGCGAGGCGATGGTCCGCGCCAGCGGCGGGACGACATCGACGTAGATCCGCTCGCGCAGCCGCTCCCCGAGAGCCGTTGCGTGCACGCGGGAGCCACGCAGGATCTCGTCGACCGAGCCGCCCCGACCCAGCGCCGAGGGGGTGAGCAACAGCCACGCATATCCCAGCGCGTCGTCGGTCAGCTCGGCGACGTCGAGCTCCACGAAAGACGCAGCCCCGGTGCGCATGACCCCGACGTCGGGGTCAGCGGCGTAGAGCCGTACGACCGTCCCGCGCACGGCGAGCACCCACGGCAGCTCCCGACCGCGGGCCACCTCAAGCCCGTGCTCCACGGGCGACGTCCCGAGCCCGTACCGAAACGAGGGGCGCTCGAAGATCTCCTCCCCCTCGAGCAGCACCGCCACCGCTCGGTCCGCGTCCTTGCCCTGGGGCCGCAGCAGTAGGTCGGCCCCCGCATGCTGCACGGACCAGCCGAGCGCGCGGAGCAGCTCTTCCCCCGCACGGCCTCGCGCCGGGCGGGCCGACGCCGAGGCGGTAGCCCAGTCCGCCCGGTGCGGCGTGTTCACCTCGAGCTCGTGCGTGGCGAAGAGCCCCTTGTTCCGCACACCAGGAACCACCGCGTCAGAGGCCTGCAGCAGCCCTTCGAGCAGGTCGAGCGCCTCGCGCTCCGTCCCCGCGTCTAGCGCCGCGGCCACCCTGCGCTCGACCGCCGAGAGGTCGACGTCGGCGGCGGTCTCGTCACGGTGGAGCCCCACGAGGAAGGCCTGGGCACCCCCGGGTGACGGGTGTGCGACGACGAGCAGCACGCCGGTGCTGCGGCCACGCTGACGGGCCCGCCACAGCGCCAGGGCATCCTTGCGGCTCGGCTTGCGTTCAGCCCGCACGACCACGACCTCGATGGAGGAGCCCGCCTGCGGCAGGTAGTAGCCCAGCGGGGTGAAGCCGTCCGGGACCGCGATGTCCGACGTGTCCCAGGTCCGGCGCCGGAACTCCTCGAGGAACGACTCGACCGGCGACGACACAGGGTCTCCCTCGTGAGCAGCGATGAAGTGCGTTGCACCTGGTAAACACGGTGCTCGCAACGGGGGCGACGCTACTCGACCGTCTCCCGTGCCTACAAGGCTGACTCCACCGTGTCTGCACGGCGATCGTGACGAGGTGTCCCGCGAACCCCAGCTCGAGCGCGAGCT
>Ga0164243_10008870_pt1 | contig 14757 bp, 16 predicted proteins | sample OricompcompostOP_FD_108781 | JGI IMG/M metagenome (GOLD analysis project Ga0164243, IMG submission 108781) | Organic Plus compost microbial communities from Emeryville, California, USA - Original compost - Organic plus compost (OP) | ecosystem: Engineered > Solid waste > Mixed feedstock >... | reverse complement strand
TCCGAACATGACCTGGCAGCAGGACGCGATGCTCCGCCGGATCAGGGACCGCGGGTTCACGGGACTCGCCATGCCCGGCGCAGCCGGTGCGGATGCCGGCGCGCGCCGGCTCGCCGACCGGCTGGGGCTCACGCTGCTCGACGTGGCGCGGCCGGTCCAGTTCGCGAAGGCGTGCTGGATGCTCATCGAGGCGCGTGACGCGCTCACGCTGAGCCAGGTGCGCAAGGTGGCGCAGTCGTTCGAGTACTCGGCGGACGACCTCGCCGATCTGCTCCGGCATATCTCCGCCAACCTGGGACTCGGCGTCGCGCTCGTGGATGCGCGTCAGGTGCTCCATGAGTCGGGCGGCCATCTCGACGGAGCGCTCGTGGAGCAGCTCCGTACGGACACCTGGATCGACCGCACCCGCGTGGGCGACCATGCCGCGGCGTCGGTGCGCATCGACAGCGCCGTCCGCGGCGGGCTGCGACTCGTGCTCTTCGGCACGGGGCTCAGCGATGGCCAGCTGCAGGCGCTGTCGGTCGCCGCGGAGGTCGCCATGCCCGCCGTCGCCGCGCGCATCCTCATCGACGAGGTCGCAGCGGTCAACGACGTGGCGGTGTCATCGGGGCTGCTGCGCGACTTCGTCGATCTGCACGGTTCGGGCGACCCCGACGTCGAGCGGCGCATGGCCGAGCGGGGCTGGCGCACCGCGGGCCACCACGTGGGGTTCCGAATGGTGGCACGGGGACGCCTCGATCCCCTCTCGCTGTTGCGCTCGCTCAGCCCCGGCCTGTCGGCGATGGATGCCGAGGCGCACGCGACCACCGCGGGACGCGGCGTCACCGGATGGCTCACCTTCGCCGAAGCGCCGGGTCCGGACGCCGTCGAGCGCACGGTCGCCGCCCTGCGCGACCTGCACGCCGCCGCGCTCCGCGACTTCGCGGTGGCGACCGGGGTCGGATCGGTGCAGCGCGGAGAGGAGGGTCTCGCGGCGACCCTCGATGAGGCCGGTGATGCCGCCCGCATCGCCGCGGCACGTTCGGCGACGGGATGGTTCGTGCGGGTCGACAGCCTCGGCCTCGATCAGTTGCTGCTCGCGTGGACCGGCAACGACACCTTCGTGCCGGCCGCCCATTCGCTGCTCGCCCCGTTGCAAGAGGGCGGAGGGGAGCTGCTGCCCACGCTCGCCGCGTACCTCGACAACGAGTCGGGCATCGCGGCCACGGCTGCAGCTCTCGGGTTGCACCGCAACACGGTGACCGTGCGCATCCGGAGGGTGCAGGAACTCCTCGGCATCGACATGACCGATCCCGAGGCGCGGCTGGCCCTGCACCTGGCGTGCCGCGCGGTGCTGCCGCGCTGAGCCGGCCGCGCCTCGAGGGTCACCCGGGGTCGCCGTTGAGCATCCAGTTCACCCCGAATCGGTCGACGAGCATGCCGAACAGGCCTCCCCACGGCGCGACGTTCAGGGGCATCGTGACGGTCGCTCCGTCGGACAACTTCTCCCACACGGCGCGCGTCTGCTCGGTCGACGTGCCGCTCAGCGACACGGAGAACCCGCGCGGGCTCTCGTAGGGCATGGAGCTCGGCGTGTCCGACGCCATGAGAACGAGGCCCTCGGGGGTGGTCAGCTGCGCGTGCATGACGAGATCGCGCTCCGAGGCGTCCTGCGTCATGTCGGGGAACTGCGCGAAGGTGCTGATGTCGAGGTCGCCGCCCAGCACGCCCTGATAGAACTCCATCGCCTGTCGTGCGTTGTCGCGGAAGGAGAGATACGGATTGAGATTCGCCATGTCGGCCCCCAGATTGCGAGTGGATGCGCACGCAGGATCGGCCCGGCGCAGCATCAGTCTGCGCCGGGCCCGGTCGCCCCGCAAGAGCGGTCTCTCAGTCCGGGAGGGCCGCGACCGCAGCAGCCAGCACCTGCGGAACGGTGGGCACGCCCTGGGCCCGGAAGACCTCGGTGCCGTGACCGTCGCGGATGATGACGGTCGGCGTGGCACGGATGTCGAGCGCCTCGGCGGCATCCGGTTCTCGGGCGACGTCGATCTCGGTCACGGTCGCATCGGGCAGGAACCGGGCGGCGTCGGCGAGCACCGACCTCGTCCGCGCGCAGGCACCGCAGAACGACGAGCTGACCAGCGTGAGCTCCATGGCACCTCCCGTGACGGTCTCGGCTCGTCCGATGAAACCGCGAGGCGTGCCTGCGTGTTCCCCGTTGCGCGCAGTTCAGCGCTCTCGGGGGTGCAGGACCCCCGACGCCGCGCCCAGTGCGGCGCCGACGAGCGTGTCGACGACTCGCTCGGCAGCGATGTCGAGCGAGCCGATCGTGCCCGTCGCCGCTCCCGCGAGCAGCAGCACGAGCGGGGTGATGAACACGAGCGCGAGCGCGTAGTGCCGCACCACGATGATCTCGATCACGAACTGCAGCAGGCCGAGGAGGGCGGCCAGCCAGAGGCCGGCCGGGTGGAGCAGGGCGAGCAGAGCGTATGCTCCGGCGCCGACCACCGTGCCCAGCATGCGGTGCAGACCGCGCTGGAAAGCGGCGCGCCGCGCGGCCACGACACCGATCACGGCGATTCCCGACCCGACCACCCAGTATGTGCGCGGCTGGTCGATCACGGTACCGAGCAGCACGCCGGCCACCGCGACGATCGCGACCCTCAGCAGGAGCAGGCGTGCGTCCGCGGCGAAGGCGGGCCCGGGGAGAATCTCGCGCAGCGCGCGCGGCGTCTTCGTTCGCACGCGGGGCAGCGCCAGCGGCGTGAGCGACAGCAGGTACGAGAACAGACAACCGGCGGCGAAGACACCGAGGTACACCGCGCCGTCGACGGCGCCCGTCCCGACGATGTGCGCGGTCAGGCCGAAGACGAGCACGAAGAACAGCGGACCCGGGGCCCCAGCCGAAAGCCGAACGCCAGCGCCGCACTCCCGAGCGACACGAGCACGAGACCGGCTCCCGCCGTCGCGGCGCTGCCGGAGGCGAGCACGCCGAGCGCGGCCGCCGTGACCAGGCCGGCTCCCACGAGCGGGAGGGCCTTGGCACGTTCCACGACCGGCAGCGCGCCGAGATGCAACACGGTGAAGGCGCCGGACGCCGCGATGAATCCGAGGGCCGGCGCGCCGGCGATCGTCATCGCCGCGATCGGCACCGAGATGCCGAGCGCCGCCTGCAGGGCCAGTCGCCACCGTGGGCCTCGAGACGGGGCGAAGGCGAACAGGCTCACCCTTCCGTTCTCGTGCCCGTGGCGACGACGATCCATCCGGAGGGGCCGGCGATACGATGACGACCGTGACCGAACCACGCCCCGGCATCGCCGAACGCCTCTCGCGCATGATCCAGCTGCCGACGGTGTCGGCCGAGCTGGAGCAGCGGGGGAGCGACCCGTTCGAGGGCTTCGTGTCTCTGATCGCCGCGGAGTATCCGCTCGTGCACGAGCATCTCACGCTCGAGCGGCACACCGAGTTCGGACTGCTCTTCCGGTGGGCCGGCCGCGGCGCGTCATCCGATGGACCCGTCGTGCTGATGGCGCACTACGACGTGGTGCCTGCCGACGAGAGCGACGCGTGGACGCATCCGCCGTTCGCCGGCGTGATCGAGGGCGGCCGGGTGCACGGCCGCGGTGCGCTCGACGACAAGGGCCCGTTGATCGTGGTGATCGAGGCCGTCGAGAACCTGCTCGCCGAGGGCTTCACGCCCGCGCGCGACGTGTACCTCAGCTTCGGCGGCAACGAGGAGACCTACGGTCGTGCCGCGCAGGAGATCGCGCGCGTGTTCCGCGAGCGAGGAATCGTGCCGTGGCTCGTGATCGACGAGGGCGGTGCCGTCGTCGAGGCTCCGCTGCCGTTCGTCCCCGGGAGGGCGGCGATGATCGGCGTCGGTGAGAAGGGCGTGATGACGGTGACCCTCTCGGCCAGGGGGGACGGCGGGCACGCGTCGGCGCCTCCGGCCCTCACCGCGGTGCGCCGTGTGGCGAGGGCCGTCGACCGGCTGGGTCCCGCGACGTTCCGCCCGCGCGCGTCGCCGGCGGTGCTGCGCATGCTGTCGCGGCTGGCCGATCGCACACCGGGACCGGCACGCCACCTGCTGCGCATGCTCAGCGCCGCGCCGTGGCTCACCGCCCGCGTCTTCGCGGCACTCGGAGGCGAGGCCGCGGCGCTCGTGCGCACGACCGTCGCCCCGACCATGCAGGAGGGCGGCAGCGCGGCGAACGTGCTGCCCTCGCAGGCGTCGGCCACCCTCAACCTGCGCATCGCGCTGGGCGAGTCGGCGCAGCGCACCGTGCTGCGACTGCGCCGCCGCATCCGCGACCCGCTGGTGACCGTGAGCGTCGTCGAGGCCGACGACCCGTCGCCGGAGTCGCCGACCGACAACGAGCAGTTCTCTCTGATCGCCGAGGCGCTCGCGGTGTCGCACCCCGGCGTGCCGGCCGTGCCCTACGTCATGATGGCCGCGACGGATTCGCGGCACTTCCATCGCTTCTCGCCGGCCGTGTACCGCTTCGCTCCGCTCGACATGTCGAACGAGCAGCGCGCGGCGATCCACGGCGTCGACGAGAACGTCGAGATCGCTGCGCTGGAGCGGGGAGAGCGCTTCCATCGCGCCCTCATCCGCGGGCTAGGGTGATCTCAACACACGCGGAACAGGAGGCGCGATGACGCGTACCGGTACCCTCGGCGCCCTCGCATCGGTCGTCGGATTCCTCGCCTTCGTCGAGTTCACCAGCGGCGTCGTGCAGGGGTACTACACGCCCATGCTCAGCGACATCGCCCGGCACCTCGGCATCCATGACGCCGATGTCAACTGGTTCGAGGGCGCCCAGCTCATGCTGTCGGCGCTTGTCGTGCCGGCCTTCGCCAAGCTCGGCGACATGGTCGGCCACAAGCGGATGCTGCTGATCTCGACGGCTCTGACCGCGGCGGCGGGACTCGTGCTGCCGTTCACGGACTCCTTCGCGCTCTTCCTCGTCGCCTGGGCGCTCATGGGGTTCTACGTCGTGTGGCTCCCGCTGGAGATCGCTCTCATCTGGTCGCGCTCCCGGCGCATGGAGGGGCGATCCACGATCACGGCGAAGGCCGCCGGATTCCTGGTCGCCGCACTCGAAGCCGGCGCGATCGCGGGGGCCCTCGCCGGTGGCGCGCTCGTCGACGTGCTGCCGCTCACCGTGGTGCTGCTCGTGCCGGCCCTGCTCATCGTCGTGTGCTTCGTCGTCGTGCTGTTCGGGGTGACGGAGTCTCCCGAGCCGACCGGCGGCGTGTTCGACACCGTCGGCGTGGTGCTGATCTCGCTCGCCCTCATCTGCTTCACGGGCGGGCTGAGCCTCCTGCGCCTCGACGGCGGGCTCGCGAACCCCTGGACGTGGGCGGTCGTCGTGCTCGGCATCGTGCTCGTCGTGCCGTTCGTACTGTGGGAGCTGCGCCACCACGACCCGATCATCGACGTGCGCATGTTCCGATCGCCCGCACTCGGCCCGGTGTTCCTCACGGCCGGCCTCTTCGGCGTCAGCGTGCTCGGGGCGCAGGCGCCGCTGTCGACGTTCGCGCGCACCGACCCCGAGGTCTACGGGTACGGGCTGGGCACGACGGGCTTCGCCACGTCGCTCATCATCGGCCTCTACCTCGTGGCGATGATCGCGGGGGCGATGCTGTTCCCCGTGGTGGCACGGGCCCTGAGCCCTCGCGTCACGCTGATGGGCGCCTCGCTGCTGGTGGGCGCCGGGTTCCTGCTGTTCCTGCCGTTCCACGGCGCATACCTGCAGGTCGTCACGAACATGGTCGTCGTCGGCATCGGCTCGGGGGCGCTCGTCGCGGCCCTGCCGGCGGCCGCGGCGTCCGCGGCGCCGGCGTCGCAGACGGGCGTCGCCACGGGTCTCACGAACTCGGTCAAGACCGTCGGCGGTGCGATCGCGTCGTGCGTGTTCGGCATCGCGCTGCTGCAGGGGGTGGGAGGAGCCGTCGAGGGCACGGCCGGGTCCTTCGCGGGGTACGTCACGGTGTGGGTCGTCTGCGGGGTCACCGCGCTGGCGGCGGCCGTGCTGCTCGTGTTCGTGCCGAAGCAGGCCTTCACCGATCCGGAGCGGGTGGCCGAGGCGCGGTCGGCTCTCTAAAAAACAAACTACTTGATTTTAGAACGTCGCGGGTGTGTGACGGGTGTGTGATGGGAGCGGACGAAGGAGGCCGCGATGTCGCTCGCATACGCCTAAGGGACGGACGGTTCGCTCGAGGACATCACCTCAGCGGGCAGGGTGAGGATCGGCGCGGCTCGACGCGGCCGCCGCGGAGCACGCCGCACGGCTCTTCCTGCGGGTGCTGGGCATCGACGTCGACGCACTCGATGCGCCGGACCTCGCTCGCACACCGCACCGGTTCGCCGCCGTACGCCGAACTGCTGAGCCCTGAGCCCTTCGACTTCACGACCTTCGCGAACGTCGAGGGATATGACGAGCTCGTGCTCGTGCGCGACATCCCCGTGCGCTCGATGTGCGAGCACCACCTGCTCCCGTTCACCGGGGTCGCGCACGTGGCCTATCTGCCTGCCGACCGGGTCGTCGGACTCTCGAAGATCCCTCGCATGGTCGACCACCATGCACGCCGGCCGCAGACGCAGGAGCGCCTCACCGTGCAGATCGCCGATGCGCTCGACCGGCATCTGCGTCCGCGTGGGGTCGGGGTGGTCATCGACGCCGCGCACAGCTGCATGACGCTGCGGGGCGCCCGCGCCGGAGCCGCCACGACCACCACCTCGGCGGTGCGCGGGGCGCTGCGCGACGACGCGCGCTCGCGTGCGGAGTTCTTCGCGCTCGCCACGGGACGGGAGCGTTAGCCGCCCGGTGACGGCGGCCGCATCGAGGAAGGGAGCATCATGACCATCGTCGTCGGAGGAGGATTGGCGGCAGCGACCGCCGTCACCGAGCTGCGCGCGCAGGGGTACGAGGGAGAGGTCACGCTCCTCGCCGCGGAACGGCATCTGCCGTACGAGCGTCCACCGCTGTCGAAGGACGTGCTGAAGGGCACGAAGGACGTCGAGGCGGCATACGTGCACGACGCGGACTGGTACCGCGACAACGCGGTGACCCTGCAGCTCGACACGAGGGTGACCGCTGTCGACACCTCGGCGCGCGTCGTGACCGCGGCGTCGGGGGCGGGCCGGCTGGAGGTGCCGTACGACCGCCTGCTGCTCGCGACGGGTGCGGTGCCGCGCCGGTTCGCGCTCGCCGACGAGGTGAGCGTGCCCGTGTATCTGCGCACGATCGACGACAGCCTCGCGCTCAGGGAGCGACTGCGCGAGGGAGTGCGGGTGGTCATCGTGGGTGCAGGGTGGATCGGATTGGAGGTCGCCTCGGCGGCGCGTGAGGCAGGGGCCGAGGTCACCGTGTTCGAGGCGGCCGAGCTGCCGCTCGTGCGCGTGCTCGGGCCCGAGGCCGCCCGCGTCTTCGCTGAACTGCACCGGTACCACGGCGTCGATCTGCGCCTCGGCGCCCAGGTCACCGCATCCGATCTCGCCGCCGCCGACGTCGTGGGCGTCGGTGTGGGTGCGGCCCCCTCGACCGAGCTGGCCGAGGCGGCCGGCCTCGCGGTCGACAACGGCATCCTCGTCGACGCCGCCCTGCGCACCTCGGCACCAGGGGTCTTCGCGATCGGCGACGTCGCCAACCACGACCACCCCGTGCTCGGGCGGCGGATCGACCGGGTCGTTCCCGTCGTCGAGGCGATCGCCGCGTCGCGCGCCGGGGTCGTCATCTCGGTCGACACGAACGACGCCGAGGTCGCGCGGCACGCCATCGCCGCGGGGGCCGCGGTGGTCAACGACACGAGTGGACTCGGCGATCCGCGCATGGCCGAGGTCGTCGCGCGCGGCGACCCGCACGTCGTGATCACGCACAGCGTCGGCCCGCCGCGCGCCGAGAAGCCCGCGGCCCGCTATGACGACGTCGTGGCCGAGGTGCGGTCGTTCCTGCTCGACAGGATCGCCCGGGCGGAGGCGGCGGGCGTTCCGCGCGATCGCATCGTCATCGATCCCGGTCACGACCTCGACAAGAACACGCTGCACACGCTCGAGCTCACGCGGCGACTCGACGAGATCGCCGCGATCGGTCGTCCGCTTCTCGTCGCCGTCTCGAACAAGGACTTCGTCGGCGAGTCCATCGACAGGCCTCAGGGCGAACGCCTCGCCGGCTCGCTCGCGGCGATGACCGCCTGCATCCTCAAGGGAGCGAGGATCGTACGGATGCACGACGTCGCCGCCACCGTCGACGCCGTGCGCATGGTGGAGGCGATACTGGGCGTGCGGGCGCCGGCGCGACTCGAGCACAACACGCATCCGACGCGCAACGTGTGAGGAGGGACATGTCGAGCATCGACATGGTGTGGCCGCGGGGCGAGACCGCCCTCGACGACGAGCGCCTTCTGGAGGTCGTCCGCATGCCGGACCGGCCATGGCTGCGCATGAACGTCATCTCGAGCATCGACGGCGCCGCGACCCGAGACGGGCGGTCGGGGGGACTCGGCGACGACGCGGACCGGCGGCTGTTCGACCTCCTGCGCTGGGAGGCCGACGCGGTGCTCGTCGGCGCCGGCACCGCCCGCACCGAGGGATACGGGGCCATGCGCCTGTCGGCGCGCGCCGTCGACTGGCGTGTCGCTCGCGCCCTCTCTCCGCAGCCCCGGCTCGTGCTGGTGTCGCGCCGTCTCGATCTCGACCCCGGCTCGCCGCTGTTCGCCGACGCCCCGGTGCGGCCGCTGATCTGCACGGTTCCGGGCGCGCCGGCCGAGCGGCGCGAGCGCCTGGCGGCGGTCGCCGACGTGATCGTCACGGGCGGTGCCGGGGTCGACCCGCTATCGGTGCGCCGCGAGCTGCTCGCGCGCGGCATCCGTCACGTGCACGCCGAGGGCGGCCCCTCGGTGTTCGCATCCTTTCTCGACGCCGGTGCGGTCGACGCGCTGCACCTCACGCTCGCGCCGATGCTGCAGAACGGGGCGGCGCGGCGCGTCGTGCAGGGCGGCGGAGACGGACCGACCGGCATGCGCCTCGCGTCGCTGCTGCGCGCCGGCGACGAGCTCCTGCTCCACTACGTGCGCGAGTGAGCGGCGTCCGGCATCGCTCGGATCACGAGGCGTCGCGCGGCGGATTGTGCATGAACTCGAGGCGGATGCCGCCGTCGTCCTCCACGAACGAGGCGTAGTACCGGTCGCTGAACCGCGGGTAGACCTTGGGCTCGCGCACGGCCGTCCACCCCGCGTCGACGGCGATGCGGTGCAGCCGGTCGACCTCCGCACGGGAGTCCACGGCGAAGGCGAGGTGCTGCCAGCCGACCCGGCCGTGCACGTGGGGTGCGGGATCGTCGTCCCGAGGCGCGTAGAGGATGATCTCGGTGTCGTCGCCGCGATCCCACGAGAGGCCGCCCTCCGCCTCCGTGCCGAAGCGGTACCCGAGTGCGGTCAGCACGGGATGGAACTGCGCGCGTGCGCGATCGAGATCGACGACGGTGATGCCGAGGTGGTCGAGAAGTGCCATGCGTCCAGTCTGTCGGATGCCGGCTCAGTGCGGTGCGTGGTACTCGGCCTCGCCGCGCTTCCAATAGCCCTTGACGACGGCGTTGGCGCTGTCGGCGCCCCAGCGCGCGAGCAGCGCGCGGCCCGGCTTCACGATGGACTGCTCGGCCGCGATGAAGACGAAGGGGTCGTCGCCCACGGCATCCGTCAGCCCCTCGACGAACGCGATGAGCGCCGAGCCCGCGGGAGCCTCGCCGCGGTGCAGCCACTCGACCTCGACGGGCGCGTCGATGTCGACCTCGCGGCCGGCGCTCACGGTCTCGACGACGATGCGGGCCGGCGCGCCGACCGGAATGAGCTGTGCGAAACGACGGATCGCGGGGATCGCCGTCTCGTCTCCCATGAGCAGCCACGATCCAGGGGTGCCGGAGATCACGGCCGAGCCGCGGGGACCGCCCACGCCGATCCGCGAGCCCAGGGGAGCGGTCGCCGCCCACGGCGCCGCGACCCCCTCGTCTCCGTGCACCGCGAACTCCACGTCGAGCCAGTCCTCACCCCAGGCGAGGGGCGTGTACTCGCGGCTGGGTGAGGCCCGCAGCTCCTCGACCGAGCCGACGGCGCCTGACGGGAAGAACAGCCGCATGTGGTCGTCGGCGCCGAGCGACTGGAACCCGACGAGCTCGTCACCGCTGAGCCGCACGCGCACGAAATCCGGCGCCAGCCACTCGCGCGCCGTCATCGTCGCCATGCGGAAGCGCAGGTCGAGGCCGTGACGTTCGATCGAGAACCGGGATTTCGTTTCGCTCATGGTTTCAGGCTAGCCTACTTCGCAGTGAGGATAGGCAATCCTAACTTCATCGTCCCGGCGCGCATGCGCACCTCTCTCAGCAGAACAGGAGTCTCTCCATGTCCGTGCCCAGAAGAACCCTCACCGCTGCCGGAGCCGGCATCGTCGGCCTGCTCGCGCTCTCCGGATGCGCCTCCTCCAGCGCACCCGCCGCAGGGGACGTCGAGCCCGCCGCATCCACCGTCACGGTCGAGGACAACACCGGCACGCACGAGATCTCGACTCCTCCTGCGTCGGTCGTCGCGCTCGACAACCGCACCTTCCAGACCCTGTCCGACTGGGGCGTCGACCTCAGCGCCGCGGCCGTCGCGCTCATGCCGGACACCGTGTCGTACGTCGACGACGACGGCATCGTCGACCTGGGCCTGCACACCGAGCCCGACCTCGAAGCGCTCGTCGCCGTCGAGCCCGACCTCGTGATCAGCGGCCAGCGCTTCACTCAGCACAACGAGGCGATCGCCGATCTCGTGCCCGATGCGACGATCATCGACCTCGAGCCACGCGAGGGCGAGCCGTTCGAGGCCGAGCTCACGCGCCAGGTGACGGTGCTGGGCGAGATCTTCGACAAGCAGGACGAGGCCCAGAAGCTCGTGGACGAGTTCGAGGCGGCGGTCGAACGTGCGAAGAACGCCTACGACGAGTCCGACACCGTCATGGCCGTCAACACCTCGGGCGGCACGATCGGCTACCTCGCCCCCACCGTCGGCCGCTCGCTCGGACCGATCTACGACATGCTCGGACTCACTCCGGCGCTCGAGGTCGCCGAGGCGACCGACGACCACCAGGGCGACGAGATCTCGGTCGAGGCGATCGCGGCGTCGAACCCCGACTGGATCCTCGTGCTCGACCGCGACGCCGTGTTCGCCGACGAGACGCCCGACTACGTGCAGGCGTCCGAGATCCTCGAGAGCACCGAGGCACTCGCATCCGTGACCGCGGTCAAGGACGCACAGATCGTGTACATGCCGACCGACACCTACCTCAACGAGAGCATCCAGACGTACACGACCTTCCTCAACGACTTCGCCGACGCGCTCGAGAAGAAGTAGCCGAACCGCCGCGCGCCGGGCGACCGGGAGGCAACCCATGACCACCGACACGACCACGTTCGCCGGCACCTCCCGCACGCGCGGGCGCCTGCTCGACCCGACGCTGCTCCTCGGGGTGCTCGGCGTCGCCGTGCTGCTCGCCATCTCGCTGTTCACGGGCGTCTACGACATCGCGGGCGCCGCGGACGGCGCCGAGATGTTCCAGATCACCCGGGTGCCGCGCACCATCGCGCTGGTGCTCGCCGGCGCCTCGATGGCCATGGCCGGCCTCGTGATGCAGCTGCTCACGCAGAACCGCTTCGTCGAGCCGACGACCACAGGCACCACGGAATGGGCCGGGCTCGGTCTGCTCGCCGTCATGGTGCTGGTGCCGCATCCGTCCATCCCGCTGCGCATGGCCGGGGCCGTGCTCGCGGCCTTCATCGGGACGATGGTGTTCTTCGCGTTCCTGCGCCGCGTCTCGCTGCGCTCCTCGCTCATCGTGCCGATCGTCGGCATCATGCTCGGAGCCGTCGTCGGCGCGGTGTCGACCTACCTGGCCCTCGTGACCGACTCGCTGCAGACCATCGGAGTGTGGTTCGCCGGGAGCTTCAGTTCGGTGCTTCGGGGCCAGTACGAGCTGCTCTGGATCGTCGCGATCGTCGGCGCCGTGGTCTTCATCGTCGCCGATCGGCTGACCGTGGCCGGCCTCGGCGAAGAGGTCGCGACCAGCGTCGGCGTGAACTACGACCGTGTGATCCTGCTCGGCACCGTGCTGATCGCAGTGGTCACGGGCGTGGTCACGGTCGTCGTCGGCAATCTGCCCTTCCTCGGCCTCATCGTGCCGAACATCGTCTCGATGATGAGGGGCGACGACCTGCGCAGCAATCTGCCGTGGGTGTGCCTGCTCGGCATCGCGATCGTGACGGTGTGCGACATCGTGGGCCGCGTCATCATCATGCCGTTCGAGGTGCCTGTGTCGCTCATCCTCGGAGTCGTCGGCGCGATCGTGTTCGTCCTGCTCCTGCTGAGGCAGCGTCGCCGTGGCTGAGGCGACGCTGCTCCGCTCGGCCGGACCGCTCCCCACGGCGCTCGCCCGTCGGCGGTACGCCCTCGTGATCGGCGTGCTGGTCGTGCTCGCGATCGGCTCGGGGTTCGGGCTGCTGGCCTGGGACAACCCGATGCCGTTCGGCAGCGACGCGTTCTGGCGCATCGCGGCGCATCGTGCGACCAACGTGACCGTCATGGCGGTCGTCGCCGTGGCGCAGGCGATCGCGACCGTGAGCTTCCAGACCGTCACGGGCAACCGCATCATCACGCCCTCGATCATGGGCTTCGAATCGCTGTACCGGGTGGTGCAGACGACCTCGGTGTACCTCCTCGGCGTCGCCGGCGTCGTCGCGCTGCAGGGCATCTGGTCGTTCGCCCTCCAGGTCGCGGTCATGGTGGGTCTCGCCGTCGCCCTCTACGGCTGGCTGCTGTCAGGACGGTACGGCAACCTGCAGGTCATGCTGCTCATCGGCATCGTGATCGGCGGCGGGCTCGGGACCGTCTCCACCTTCATGCAGCGGTTGCTCACGCCCAGCGAGTTCGACGTGCTGGCGGCCAGGCTGTTCGGCAACGTGTCCAACGCCGACCCCGATGTCCTCCCGCTCGCGATCCCGCTGTGCATCGCGGCCTCGGCGTTGCTCTGGGTGCGGGCGCGCCGGCTGAACACGATGGCGCTGGGCGCCGACGCCGCGCGCTCGCTCGGACTCGACCACCGCCGTGAGCTCATGCTCGTGCTGTGCCTCGTTGCGGTGCTCATGGCGACCTCGACCGCGCTCGTCGGCCCGATGACGTTCCTGGGGTTCCTGGTGGCCACGCTCGCCTACCAGTTCGCCGACTCGCACGACCACCGCCTGATCTTCCCCGTCGCCGTGCTCACGGCCTTCACGATCCTCGCCGGGGCGTACTTCGTGATGAAGAACGTCTTCTATGCGCAGGGGATGGTGTCGATCCTCATCGAGCTCGTCGGCGGCGGGGTGTTCCTGCTCGTCATCCTCAGAAAGGGGCGACTGTGATCGCACTCTCCGGCGTCCGCCGCGACTACAGCAGCGAGGTGTCCATCGGCCCGGTCGACCTCGAGATCCCCGCGGGCGGCATCACGGCCCTCATCGGGCCGAACGGCGCCGGCAAGTCGACGCTGCTCACGATGATCGGCCGTCTCAGCGGAATGGATGCGGGGAGCATCCGCATCGCCGGTCTCGACGTCGCGTCCACGAAGTCGAAGGATCTTGCCAGGGTCGTCTCGATCCTCCGTCAGGAGAACCACTTCGTCACCCGGCTCACCGTGCGGCAGCTGGTCGGCTTCGGGCGCTTCCCCTACACGCAGGGCAGGATCACGCGCGCCGACGAAGAGATCATCAGCAGGTCGATCGACTTCCTCGACCTGGGGGCGCTCGAGGGACGCTACCTCGACGAGCTGTCGGGAGGGCAGCGGCAGCGCGCCTACGTCGCCATGGTGCTCGCGCAGGACACCGAGTTCGTGCTGCTCGATGAGCCGCTGAACAACCTCGACATGCGGCACGCGGTGCAGATGATGAGGCTGCTGCGCAGAGCGGCGGAGGAGCTCGGGCGCACGATCGTGATCGTGCTGCACGACATCAACTTCGCGGCGCACTACGCCGATCGCATCTGCGCCATGAAGGACGGCGCGGTCGTCGAGTTCGGCACGCCGCAGGAGATCATGACGGACGCCGTGCTCAGCCGTGTCTTCGACACCCCCGTCACCGTCGTGGACGGCCCGTCGGGACCGCTCGCGGTGTACTACTGATCGGGGCCTCCTCAGAGCTCGATGCCGTGGTCCTCGTCGTTCACGCCTTCGTCATGACCCCCGCGGCGCGACTCCACGGCGAGGAACCAGCCGAACCACACGATGCCAGCCAGCAGGACCCCGAGCCAGACGTTCTCGAAGATGAGGCCGATGACGACGCCGAGCACGAGCAGGGCGGCCGTGACGCCGAGGCGGATGCCGGTGCGACGGGGTGAGCTCATGCGCACCAGCCTATGCCGCGTCGCGGTCAGCGGTCGCGGTGATCCTCCGGTGCCAGCCGCGGCCCCCGCCGCGGTTCGCGCACGCCGCTGGCGAAGATGAGACGGATCACGCGCTGCCGGTGCCCTGCCCACGGAGCCAGGAGTTCGAGCATGCCGGCGTCGTCGGTGCGCGTGCCGGTGAGCGCGTAGCCCACCTCGTGCGCCAGGTGGTAGTCGCCGACGCTCACCGCATCGGGATCGCCGAGTGCTCTGATGCGGGTCTCCGCCGCGGTCCAGGGTCCGACGCCGTGCAGGCTGGTGAGCACGCGGTCGCGCCCGTCTCCGTCTGTCGCCGACAGCAGGGCACGACGGACGCTGTCGCTCCGAGCGGCC
>Ga0164243_10008869_pt1 | contig 14759 bp, 16 predicted proteins | sample OricompcompostOP_FD_108781 | JGI IMG/M metagenome (GOLD analysis project Ga0164243, IMG submission 108781) | Organic Plus compost microbial communities from Emeryville, California, USA - Original compost - Organic plus compost (OP) | ecosystem: Engineered > Solid waste > Mixed feedstock >... | reverse complement strand
TAATCCTACTGCCATAGCAGGGCTGCGTCCGGGGGAAGTTGTATTGGACCTGGGATCAGGCGCTGGCTTTGATAGTTTTCTGGCAGCAGCAAGGGTTACTGAATCCGGTAAGGTGATCGGCATTGATTTTTCGTCCGAGATGATCAGGAAAGCAAAAGACATTGCACGCACCCGGCATATTGGAAATGTCGAATTCGTTCACGCCGATATAGAGGAACTTCCATTGCCTGCTGAATCAGTAGATGTAGCTATCAGTAATTGTGTGCTAAATCTTATCCCCGACAAACACAGGGTTTACCAGGGAGTGTACAACGTATTGCGCAGTGGTGGCCGGATCTCCATTGCAGATGTTGCATTACTGCAGCCCATGCCACCGGGAATGAATCTACAATCTTTAGCGAATTGCCTCCATAGTTCGATCCTGGTAGTTGAATATGAAAATTTGCTGAAGCAGATTGGATTCTGCAATGTCAGGATCACTGCAAAGTCTGTAGGAGATTGTTTTTCCAACGATTCAGCAGATCCATTCGGCAGGTCCATTGCCGGGCAATTCGATGCTGCGGCTATTTTACCGGAAGACTACATTGCCAGTATTCTCATTGAAGCCATAAAGCCATAAATATGACAGATAAAAAAACAATTGTTAGCAGTACACTGGGATTATTATCAGGCGGAGCCACTACATTATTTGGAACATGCGCAACGGCCTGTGCTGCGGGTGGTGCGGCCACTTGTGCTATTCCAGTGCTTTCTATAATTGGGGTTTCTTCCTCTGCATTGGCTAACCTCAGTTGGTTAAAGTACCTGCTGATCCCATTGAGTATATTATTGTTTGGTATCGCATTCTACCAGTTATACCGAAAGCCTAAAACGCAAGCCTGTGAACCCGGCAATGTTGCCTGTGACTGTAAACCTGCTTCAACAAAATATATGAAACTAACACTTTGGATATCCTTCTTTATTAGCCTCGGTCTGATGGGATGGACATTTGGTAAAGAGAGCAAGGCACCAGCCAATCAAACCTGTCTTTCAACCAGTAGCTGTGATTCTACCAGCCAATGCAACACAGGCGCTTTTGCTTCATCAAGTGACACGACAGGTCCGGTTATCAAAGCCCCGGCAAAGAAACCAGTAATTAAAAATAAATCGCTGAAGACAGCCACCTGCCAACCAGATTGCACACAGCCTTGCGAAAAAAAGATCCCTGCATCTTCCTGCGATACCACGGCGAAAGTACCTGCTTGCTCAAAATCAACACCTTGCGATAATCCGTGTAAGAAAAATTAAAAAAGATTTTTCGGATTCGATTAATATCGTAATATTGCGATGCAGATGGGACTAACAAAATCAGAAATATTTAATGACAAGCAGAACAAGCTGGCCTCGATGATGAAGGCGCTCGGGCACCCTGCCCGCATTGCCATCATTCAACACCTGGTGAAAGCACAGGCTTGTATCTGCGGAGATCTTGTTGAAGAACTTGGTCTGGCCCAGGCGACCATCAGCCAGCATTTAAAAGAACTGAAGAATGCCGGTTTGATCAAGGGAACGATCGAAGGCACCAGTGTTTGCTACTGCATTGATCCGAAAGTCTGGAATCAATACCGTACTGCATTTGATGCTTTCTTTGTATCCTATGCAAATAAAGATGAATGCTGTTAAGCATTTTTTTTGCTCCTATCAAATCGCAATATTGCAATAATACAATAAATACAAAGCCATGCAAAGTACTGATCAAATAAAAGAAATGGTAAGACAGAAGTATTCTGAAATAGCCTTGCAGGATAAAACGGATAATGCTGCTTCCTGTTGTGGTTCCAGTTGCTGTTCCATTGAGACCGCCAATGTCATGACGGATGATTACTCACAGGTAGAAGGATATAATCCTGATGCGGATCTCGGCCTGGGATGCGGCCTGCCAACGCAGTTTGCCAAAATCAAAAAGGGGGATGTGGTCATTGACCTGGGATCGGGTGCCGGTAATGATGCCTTTGTTGCCAGGGCAGAAACCGGAGAAGCCGGTAAAGTGATCGGTATTGATTTTACGCCTGCTATGATCAATAAGGCAAGACAGAACGCGGAGAAACTGGGATACCATAATGTGGAATTCAGGCAGGGTGATATTGAAAACATGCCGGTATCAGCCAACACAGCAGATGTAATTGTGAGCAATTGTGTATTGAACCTGGTTCCCAATAAAGACGGGGTGATCAAAGATATATTACGGGTTTTAAAGCCCGGTGCGCACTTTAGTATTTCGGACATTGTGCTGGAAGGAAGTTTGCCGCCAGCTATCCAGGAGGCAGCAGAAATGTATGCCGGTTGTGTATCTGGTGCTATCCAAAAGCAGGTGTACCTGGAACTGATCGCAAGCAACGGATTCACCAACATTACACTGCAGAAAGAAAAGGCCATCCATATTCCTGATGATATTCTGTCCGGTTATCTTTCCAAAGAAGAGATCACACAATTCAGGAATGGTAACACTGGTATTTACAGTATTACGGTATATGCTGAAAAGCCAAGGGAAGAAAAAGCCTGTTGTGCTCCCGGTTGTTGTAATTAATCAAGCCATTACATTTTTAGAAAGGATATAAAATATAAAGAAGCTGCGATCATTATATGGTAGCAGCTTCATTCAAAAAATTAACCCATGAGTGCCAGCAATTGTAATCCGGCAATCCAAAGAAAAAAACTCAGTTTCCTGGATCGTTATTTAACGTTGTGGATCTTCCTGGCGATGGCGGTAGGGGTAGGGCTTGGTTATTTTGTTCCTTCTTCTGCTACACTTATAAATTCCTTTTCTACAGGTACAACTAACATTCCGTTGGCCATCGGTCTTATTCTGATGATGTATCCTCCACTTGCAAAAGTGCGCTATGAAAAGATGGGCGAGGTGTTCCGGAACACAAAAATACTAGGAGCGTCCTTATTACTCAACTGGCTCATTGGCCCCATCCTGATGTTTTTATTGGCGATCCTGTTCCTGCATGGATATCCTGAATACATGGTTGGACTGATCCTGATCGGCCTGGCACGTTGTATAGCGATGGTGATCGTTTGGAATGAATTGGCAGAAGGCAATCGGGAGTATGCAGCAGGACTGGTAGCGCTCAATAGTATCTTTCAGGTCTTATTATACAGTGTATATGCGTATGTTTTCATTACAGTACTACCTCCACTCTTTGGTATAAGCGGGTTGGAAGTTCATGTGACGATTGGGCAAGTTGCGGAAAGTGTAGCTATTTATTTAGGCATTCCATTCGCAGCCGGTATTATCAGCCGCTATGCCCTGATAAAGCTGAAAGGCGATGAATGGTTCCAGCATAAATTCGTTCCATTTATTTCACCCATAACGCTCATCGCACTGTTATTTACCATTGTGGTCATGTTCAGCCTGAAGGGAGAATTGATTGTGCAGATCCCCATGGATGTGATCAGGATCGCTATTCCGTTGGCGATCTATTTTGTGATCATGTTCCTGGTCAGCTTCCTGATTGGAAAATCACTGGGCGCTGATTACTCAAAAAATGCTTCCATTGCTTTCACTGCTGCGGGTAACAATTTTGAGCTGGCGATAGCAGTTGCCATTGGTGTTTTCGGCATCAACAGCGGCCAGGCTTTTGCCGGAGTGATCGGCCCACTGGTGGAGGTTCCTGCATTGATCGCACTGGTAAATGTGGCATTTTGGCTGCGCAAACGATGGTATAGTAACGGGGAAACGATAACCACTTAACACAAGAAGTATATGAAAAAAGTACTGGTCCTTTGTACAGGTAACAGTTGCCGAAGTCAAATTGCAGAAGGATACCTCAGACATTTTGCAAAGGATAAAGCAGCAATATGGAGCGCTGGTGTAGAAACACATGGTGTTAATCCAAAAGCCATTACGATAATGGCGGAAGATGGCATTGATATTTCAGGGCACAGTTCCAATAATATCTCAGAATATGCTCAGATTCCGTTTGACTTTGTGATCACTGTTTGCGATAATGCAAAAGAAAGGTGCCCTTTCTTTCCGGGCACTGCACAGAAGTTTGATTATAATTTTCCCGATCCGGCAAAGGCAACAGGCACCCAGCAGGAGATCATGCAGGAGTTCCGCCAGGTACGTGAAATGATCAAGGAGTATTCAAAAGTATTCGTTGCTGAAAATTTATAAAATCTCAAAATAGACCCGATAATCAATCGTTATGAAAATTGCATTGTTCTCCGATATACACGCAAACCTGCCTGCGCTCGAAGCCTTTTTTGCAGATGTTGATAATCGTAAACCTGATGCTATTTATTGCCTGGGAGATCTTGTAGGGTACAATATCTGGCCCAACGAAGTGATCAATGAGATCCGAAAGCGTGGTATTCCCACCATCGCAGGTAATTATGATTTTGGAATAGGCCGGGCCATTGATGATTGCGGCTGTGCCTACAAAACCGATCAGGAAAAAGCCAATGGGTCTATCTCCATTTCATTCACCAATGAAATTGTTCACCTGGAAGAGCGCAAATACCTGCGAACATTACCGGCGCATATACGCTTGGAGTTCCAGTTGAATAATGACCATTTGAATGTACTCCTGGTACATGGCAGTCCCCGGAAGATCAATGAATACCTCTTTGAGGACCGCGACGAAAAAAGTATGCTGCGCATTATGCAGGACGCCGATGCTGATATTATGTGCTTTGGTCATACGCACAAGCCTTATCACAGAACAATGAATGCAGGAACAGCCGATGCGCCACATTATCGCCATGCCATTAACATTGGTTCGGTAGGTAAACCGAAGGATGGAGATCAGCGGGGCGGATATGTTTTACTGCATATTGATGAGAGCAGTTCCACCGGCGTGAAAGATTGTATCCAGGTAGAATTCATACGTTTTACCTATGATGTGGAGAAAGCAGCAAAAGCAGTAGAGGATAGCCCTTTGCCCAATGCCTATGCAGAAAGTTTACGCAAAGGAATTTAAAATATGGAAACCGCAGTAGTCACCATACAGCAAAAGTTTGGCACCCAGTTGCACAACATCATCTGCAAAAAAGTCTATGCAGGAGTTTGCGGTATTTAGCGGTATGTAATGGAAATTTCCATTAATTATTTGCAAAGCCTGCAAATAGTGTGAACCGGCATGGAATATGTTTTTCCATTGTTATAAGGCATCTGATTAAGATCTCCCCACTCAGCTATTATCATTGAGCGAGTGGAAGTTAACCTTCATGCTCGATGTCTCCTTGTGTCCGCCAGTACGTCCCAACCACGTCCCTGTAAGCAGTCCTATGTAAAACCTGGTTACAAATCCCTTTAAGAGAGCAAACTGTGTCAAAACAAGCGCTGAACAGTGCTGCGTTAAAATCTGTGTGCGTATTACCGGTAACGGCAAACGCCTGATCGTATAACGATAAATAACGTAGATGTATAACCGCTATAATGACATAAGTGTTGTTGTGCCGACGAATGCCCTTGTCAAAGGGAATATGAGCCGGAGGGAGTGATTACTATTTATTTAACCAAAAACAACCAAATGGCCGAAAGGAAGCTGCACCGATTACCGGTACCGGTATCTCTCCTTCATCTGGCAATCCGGACGTAGACCGGCTGGAAAGAATGATGGCCACGGTCAATGCAGACGATGCCAGCCCTGAACTTAACCAGATCAACGGTCTGCTGGATAAGATCCTCGATGTGCAGCATCCGGATCGTGTCAAGGATAAGATCAAAGAGAAATCGGTGCAGCAGAAAACAGCGGTCTTCCCGGTATCTGTTCAGGCCGATGAGGTAAATGTGTCCCTACTGGCGAATGGTTCCGGCAAGGATAGCGCAAGGATATGGCACAAACAGGGTAACGGGTTTTATGGCCTGGATATGACAGGAAGTGAGCAGCCATTACGCAGCTCGATCCGTGCCGTGGTGCCGAAGGCTCAGGCGCTGGTCAATGGAGCCACTGTACAGTTGATGTTGACAGATGAAGTATATATAAAAGGTGATTTGATCCCTAAATACACGTTTATCTATGGAATTGTCTCTATTGGCGGCGAGCGGCTACAGATCAACATTTCTTCCCTGCAATATAATTCCGGTATCTATCCTGTCTCTCTTGCTGTGTATGACCTGGATGGACTGGAAGGCATTTATATACCCGGTTCCATTACCCGTGATGTAAGCAAAGAATCCACCGATCAGGCCATTCAAAGCCTGGGCATCGCCTCTCTCGATCCTTCTTTGGGAGCGCAGGCTGCCGGTGCAGGGTTGCAGGCAGCTAAAACACTTATCGGGCGCAAAACAAAATTGATCCGGGTAAATATCCCCATTGGATATGAGGTTTTGCTGTTTGATAAGAATATAAATAATTAAGCGGTGACCGGTATTACTGGTCTTTCAATAACAAGAAAATGAAAAGTGTATGAAACGGTATTGTGGAATTCTTGTAGCTATTGTATTTGTTCTTTCATGCAGGGAAGCCGGTGCTCAATCTGGTTTTCCTGGTAACTACAAAATAAAAAAGATTGGTCCTTTACGGCTGGACATTTCCACCAGTATGACTACTAACCTGATTTTCCCTTACGCTATCAAAAGTGTAGATCGTGGCAGCATCGATATACTTGCTCAGAAAGCTAAGGGATCAGAAAATGTGTTACAGGTAAAAGCGGCCAAAGCGCCATTCAAACAAAGCAACCTGTCGGTCGTTACTGCGGATGGCCAATTGTTTTCCTTCCTTATTGATTATGCTGAATATCCCAGTCACCTGAATTTGTCTTTCTACAAAGATAGTTTGGCGGAACCTGTGTTATTAGCTGGTGGAGCCATTCCGCAGGATGAATTGCAGCAGACTGCTGCCATCATAAGCGAAAGGAAACCTTTCATGCGTCACCGGGTACAACAGCAAATGATAAAGCTGGCGCTGGGAAGCATCCATTATCATCAGGATATGTTATGGTTTGCTTTCGATATTACCAATCGTTCCCTCATTGATTATGATATTCAGTATATAAAGTTTTTTGTAAAAGACAAGAAACGTGCAAAGCGTACTGCTGAGCAGTCGAAAGAATTACAACCAGTATTTGTATCCCTGGTAGATAAAGTTTCCGGTGACCATCCAGAGAAAGTGATCATTGCATTGCCTGCATTCACACTTTCCCAAAAACAGGAAGTGAGAGTGATGTTGAAAGAAAAGAATGGAGGCCGGGACCTGGAACTGCGGTTGAAATATCCAGCAATATTAAAAGCACGGCTACTGTAATATAGCTGCAAACCTGTAATACGATGGACATATTGCGTAAAGATTTTGGGGTTATCTGGGATCAAGTTTCTGATCACTACCTAAAAGGTAAGCCAGGTACCATTTTCAATGACAACGGGCAGGTGTCAGCAAAGACAGTTTCAGCATTAAATCTTCTATAGCAGGAGGCCCCGTTGAAGACTACCTGTACAAATTCAATGCAGATGCTCTTTTCCATGTACTGCAAGCGGCCATACGACTATTATATACAGGAATTTTTGGAAGTGAGAAAATCAGCCTTGACCGCCTGCTGAAACACTGGGGTGATATGGATGATATTTCCAAGCGGTTCAAGAAAGCTGATTGGTACTATGATTACAGTGATGATTCGCGGGTATGGGCAAAAGGCAATCAGGAGATCAAGCAGCTCCTAAATGATTTGAAAAGCCATGATACACCTGAAGAGAAAGCATTGCTGCACGGTCTTTGGAAGGTGCACGTCCCTGAAAATTCAGTAGCGATGCCTGATTTTATAAGTTTAAAAAATTGTGTTATGAATAGTGAAGAATTTGAATTCAATCAACGGCAATTCAAGCATGTTGGAATGCTGGACCATTTCAATTCCGGTGTGATCGATAAAATGAACCAGGGGGATCAGCGTATACAGCATGATATCAAACCAACAATAGACGGAGAAACAGTGTCAGGCGCTGTTCATCTCAATAAAGCCAAAGAAGGGAATAAGTATTTTCTCAACAAGTTTGAACTTGAAAGAACCAGGCCAAATGGGACCACGGTAAAGCAGATGTTTTATAATAACAACCGGCCAAAGGCAGGAGAAGAAGAAAAAGGCCAAAAGGTGCAGCAGCAACTATGGACGCAGAAACGTGCTTACAACTTTCTTTCTGGTCGCCCTGTATACGATAAACAAAATGATACCTGGAACAAAATAAATTTTAATCAAAAGCTGAAGAACGGCAACTATGCTACTGACAGATTCGATAAGAATTACGGCTTTAATTTGCGCAAGACAATGGCTGGATACTCTATTGCAGATGCCGGTAATAAAGAATCAATGGACCGGTTGGCGGAAGGATTAGAAAGAGGAAATCTACAGAAGATAAAGCTGGTTTCCAATGATGGAAAGAAAGATGATTATCATGTGGCGCTGTCCATTCGCACCTCTTCTATGAAAGTATATGATAAAGACAAAAAGGAGATTCCCCTGGAACAGCAGGTGGAAAAGGGACTGATCACTAAAGACCTGGCAGAGCAATTGAAAATGATCTATGGAAAAAAGCAGGATCAGAATTCGGATAATAAGATAGAAGGGAATGTAAAGCCGGAGGGGCTTTCGCAGAAGTCCGAAAACAAGCAAGAGCAGGGGCAATCAGAAAAAGAGAAGGGTAAGCAATCGAACAGCCTGAACGGGAAGGAAACGCAGGGAACAGGCAAGCAAAAACATTCACACAAGCACTAATGTATGGATGCCGGGTTTTCAATACTGGTTTTTTTGGAGCTGGCAGGCGAAGATCCTCGCATGGGGCCTTCCCATATCAGCTTGTTTGCCGCGTTGCTTTACCTAAGCCAAAAATCAGGCAACCCGGTCATGGCCTATGCTGCGGAGCTGCGGCAATTATCGAAGATCAATTCAAAACGATTGTACTATCAGGTCATGCGTGATTTGAAGGACGGGAGTTATATTCGTGTGAAACCATCTTTCAATCCGGCTGTAAGGAGTGAAATATATCTGCGTAAACTGGATAGGGAAGCGGTGAAGTAAGAGGTGGTGTTATGCAAGTGACGGATCATGTGATAGCATTATTGGATCGGTTTCTGAAAGCAATCCTTCAGGATCCGCGGATAAGTCCGGCGCACATCAGCCTGTACCTATCGATCCTGCAACAATACCAACTGCAGGGCAGAATGCCGGTGCAGGTTTACCGCGATAACATGGCTGCACAGGCAAAGATTTCAGATACCACCTATCACAGATGTATCAACCAACTGGCTCAGTATGGCTATATCCGGTATATCCCTTCTTATGATCCCAAAAAGAATAGCACCGTCGATATTTGTGGAAGTGTATAAAAAGTAGAGTATGATCAGTAAAGAAGAATCACTGGTGATGAGGGCGATAGCGCTTTGCTTCAAACCATACTTGAAGCCAGAAGAGGCATTGATTTATTGCAATCTGGGCAAAACACAGTTTTTGAAACGATGTGAAGAGGTAGGCATCCATAAAAATGGAGGTGGCTATTATTCCAGGGATGACCTGGACAGGATTTGTACACGGGATATGTCCAGTTACCTGCAGACGATCAGGAACGGACGAGCAAGGGGAGGAAGGAGATAGTAAAGTAGATGTAAGGTGTTGAATTACAGCATAGTTTATGTTTACGAATAAAAACGTGGGGATAGTGATGGTGGCAATTTGGTAGCCCAAAACGGAATGTATTTCAGTGCAATTTGGTAATTTCACTGGCATGGAAATGCTCACTTACAGGATCTTATCGGAGTTTGCGAAGAATACTATCTACAATTGGGATGCAGTTCAGAATTTGATACTGTTGAATGCAGATTATTATGACTACTCCGTTGAGCAAGCCCAGGAAGCCTTCAATAAATTGAAGATAAGACAAATGATTGTACCTATCAGGTTGGGTAGTGCTTGTGTTATTACTGACGAAGGGAAAAGGCTTCACAGCCAATTACAACAGAAATACGGATCAACCATCCCTATAACAACCCGAATACCCATCACATCTCAAATGTGGGGAAGCAAGGTAGGCGATCCCAATGGCAGGCATGTAACGAAAGATGAGTTCTTTCATGTACTGGATTTACGACTTATTGCCTACCATGACGCAATCACCAATCCGCATGGTCCGAGTTTAGCCCAGCACATGGCCACCTGTAGGACATGGCACATGGATAAGATCCGTCAATGGGATAGAGAGAGCGGGCTCTTGGGTGGCACCTTGTGGGGTTACGGGTTTAACCGGATTTGTGACGGCACGAATATGAAGCAGCAGCCTGATGTTTCAGGGGTTAAGCTAATCGGGGGATACAATAAGCACCATGAAGCGTACAGGAGGCTGCAGATGCTTACTTTCCAGGTTCGGGAAGGTGCATTGTTAGTGAGCACCTTTGATATCGATACTTGTGCAGTGAATGTTGAAGCAGACCTGCAGACACGTCACCCATTGAAACAATTCAGTTTTGCAAAAAAGGTAGTCCGTGGCCAATTTATCAGTGTTGAATTTCATTTCACCCACCTCCAACAGCCCATTGAATTTGTTGTTGAGACATATATGGTACCCACTTGTTTCCCATCGAGCAACCTGGCAGAGTACTATATACAGGCGATCACTGAACTTGCGTCACATTACAGGACTTCACCCAGCATCATTAGTACCAATCATCCTAATTTCGTTCACGATTTTGTGGAAGGGATCAAAGCCTTGCAGGAGCAGGATGACAATGCGGAATGTATTCGGATACACCGTGCAGGTAAAACGGATGAGGCAAGTTTCCGCAATTGGTTTATTCCCTGGTTCAAAGCGCGTGGCTACACCGTAGAAGGAGAACCTGAAAAAGGTAAGGGTTATATTGATCTTAAAGCAGTTCATCCTGCAACCGGCAGCAAAATAGTAGAGTTTAAAGGTTGGTGGAATAGTGATAAGGGGCAGGTTATAGCGCAGGTGTGTAAGTATCTTACGGAATTTGAGGGTGATGGCTACATATTCATAATCAACAATACGAAAGCCAGCATAAGGGACCGCTACCAAGCCTTGATACAATCACCAGACTTAAACTATATAGATGGATCGTGGCGTTCAATCAGGCATGGTAGCAGTGCTTATGAATATTATGTTTCGGAGCACTCAACGCTACATGGTAAAAAGCAGGTCCACCACTTCGTTTTTCAGGTTCATCAGTAGCGTGCCGCCCAGTGTGCTCCTATTTTAGGTACGCATCTGTCGAACATTACTGCTTAAATCCAATTCGGTCCCTATCGTCCCACTTCTTTTGTGCAGCTTTTTCATCAAGCAGGTTCTCCATGGCATCATAGATTAGGTTCAACTGCACGTCGTGCTCTCCCAGCCGCTCCCTGATTTGTTTGATCTGTTCCCGGATATCCGTTTGAACAATCAGTGTTTTTCTAATCTCTACAAATGCCCGCATGATGGCAATATTCATGGTGATAGCTGTTTCTGAATGAAGCACGGAACTGAGCATAGCTACTCCCTGTTCAGTAAAGACGTATGGGTAGTATTTCAGATTTTTACCTCTGGTCGTGTTCAAGATCACAATTTGTGATCTTGAAGAACTTACCGCATCAGCCTGTTCGGCCTGAGTTTTCAGACTATCCCATTCTTCGGTGGTAAGTTGGAACATAAAATCCGGTGGAAATCTTTTGAGGTTTCTTTTCACAGCCTGGTTAAGCGCTCTGGTCTCTACATTATAAAGAGCGGCCAGATCTCTATCCAGCATTACCCGCTCACTCCTGATCTCATATATCCTGTTCTGTATACTTTGAATTAATTCCATAATATTTACTTTTAAAAAGTGTTATTATTCAACTGTTTATCCGTTTGCTGTGTTCAAGATCACAATTTGTGATCTTGAAGGAAAGATATCAGTGACTGGTACTTGCGCTGTGAAGCCATTCACCTTATATGGCTGTAAATCCTTAAACCCAACCGGGGAAGCATGACAGGTGTCTTTTTCCGGGTGGGGCAGATGATTGATGACAGCGGACTGATCTTTTGGCCTGTGGCGTTTGTACACCCTATCGACATATTTCGGACTTGTCAGTCCCATCAAGGCGGCAACCGTAGCATTGTCTACATTTTTATCCTGTAGCAGGATCGAAAAACTAAGACGGGCGCAATGCCAGGTGATGCGCTTTTTGATGCCGACATCGTCACACCATTTTTGCAGGATCTTTCCTGCTTTGTAGTGATTGGGTAATCTGAAGACCCTGGTACTGCTAAGACCCTGTACATACCCGGTTCTTCTTTTTTCGAGAATAGCTTTTGCGACCGGGTGAAGGGTGATCCAGACAGGCTGCTTTGTTTTAGCCTGTAGTAGTCGTGTGCGTAGTTGATCATCTTTTATATCCTTATCCCACTCCAATGGCTGTACATCACACCATCTAAGCCCTGCATAGCAACTGAGTAAAAACGCCTCTTTGACTTCAAGATCAGAGCAGGGGGTTCGCAGTAGCTTCAGGTAATCCTCTATTTCCAGATTTTCTTTTACCTTCAGAGAAGGGTTGGCTTTTGCTTTCACATCTTCTGACGGATTAATTCTGAAGTATCCATCTTTGGATGCTGCCCTGATCATTTTTTTGAACTTGGAAAAATAATTGGCCGGTGTATCGCCGGTAAACCTTTCCAACAAATAATCCCTGAACTGGGTGGACAATTCCTCTGTCATTTCGATGGGTGGCAGGAAATCTTTCTTTAGAAAAAGCTGGAACTGATCCAAACTGCATTTCAGGTGCCTGCTACCTTTTCTGGAGTGCTTCTTTACATATTCCTTGTAATAGTCCAGGAAATTTTCCTTGAACCGGTGAGAGGGTATGTAACCAGAGCCAATGGCCTGCTGATCGAGGATCGATTCTGATTTTTTAATAGCCAGGGTCTTGAGCGTTTCCTCATTGTGTTTCTTCTCTAACTGATTTTTGGGATGGATGTAAGTGAAGATATTGAGACTGGCACGGTCGCCTTTTCCGCGCCCCCATTCTTCATAATAATACACTTTGGTATTACTCCTGTTTGGCCTCTCCGCGATGTTCATGCTGCACAATTTTCAGGGTTTAAAAATAAGATACCTGCGTACGGGGAGAAATACCTTTGCCAATTTGGAAAGGGTGAAGGATGAGTGATCTGGATAAAAAAAACTAAGCATGAACGTTGGATGTGTTCAGCGTGAAAGGTAGTCCCACCGCGAAGTGTGCCTGTTGTGTGCTCGGTGTTTTTTTGTGAGCATTCTGTGGGTGTGCTGGTAGTGTTCCACCCTGTTTTGTGTGTCATTTGTGTACGTCATTTGTGTGTCAACAATGGTGGACGTAAGCGTACAAAAGTGAACAAAAATGACAACCTCTAAAATGCAAAAAGCCTTCTAAATCAATGACTTAGAAGGCTAATTAAGTGCCCAGGACTGGATTCGAACCAGCACACCGTTGCCGGCGCTGCGACCTGAACACAGTGCGTCTACCAATTTCGCCACCTGGGCAGGAGGATTTGCATCCTGTTTTGTGTTCGGGGCTGCAAATATAGGGCAATTTAAATAAATTGTATACTCATGCTGATGTAAAATTTTTCAAGGTGAGTTTCTTCGGTTTCCGGCTTTTGTCAGCTCATTTTTTCCGCTTCCATCCGATCAGCAACACCCCTGCAATCACCAGCACTGTACCGCCTATCTGCGCCCAGGTAATGCTTTCGCCCAGAATGAAATGAGCCTGTGCAATGGTGCTGACCGGACCGATGGCGGATATCACCGCCACGTTGTTGGAGCCGATCCGTTTCATTCCGGCCGAGATCAGGAAACTGGGCAGCACCGTAGCCACTACGGCCAGCAGCAGGCCATACCACCAATGATGCATGGCCTGTTGAATGGCCGGCGCATCGCCTGCCAGGGCAAAATGGGTAAAAACGCCGGCAGTGGAAGCTAACATGGCCCAGGCAGTAAAGCGCGCTGCTCCCACCGCAGGAATCATGCGGCCGCTGCCTGCAATGTATACCGCAAAGGTGATGGAGCAGAGAAAGATCAGCAGGCTGCCCCATAAGAAGCCCGGCTGGTGCACATCAACCTGCATTTCCCCGATATAGGCAATGGCAATACCGGTATAAGTAAGTCCCAATGCAATGGCCTGCACGCGGCTCACCGGTTGCCTGAAAACAAACGCATTGATCAGCACCGCAAAGGTGGGGTAGAGGAAGAGGATCAGTCGTTCCAGTCCGGCAGACACATACTGCAATCCTTCAAAATCGAACCAGCTGCTGAGGTAATAACCAAATAGGCCCAGGAAGATGATGTACAGCCATTGCCGTGTGGTAAGCGGTTGGGTGTCTTGCTGCCGCGTGGCCATCCATGCAACTGCTGCATAAAAAGGCAGGGAGAAAAGCATGCGCAATGTAAGCAGTGTGAGCGCATCCATCGCAGTGCCTGCAAAAGCCAGCTTTACGATGATCGCCTTGGTGGAGAACAGGATCGCTCCGGTAAGTGTAACGGCAATGCCGGTGGCGGCAGCCAGGTTTTTCTTTTCCATAGTACCTCTTGTGCCCGGCAAGCAATGAGGGAAGGTAGTAACAATTAGTCAATAACAAAGAAAAGAACTGAATGTTGTGTTCGTATGTCCGTAAACGGTATATTGTTCGGTTGCTGCCTAACAACAAAAGGTTCGCGCGGGGCGAACCTTTTGCGGCTATTTCTTTTGATGGTATTATACAGATACGTTGAATTCGCGCAGCGCATCATTCAGGCTGGTCTTGAGATCGGTGCTGGCCTTTCGTTTACCGATTACCAGCGCAC
>Ga0164243_10008866_pt1 | contig 14762 bp, 9 predicted proteins | sample OricompcompostOP_FD_108781 | JGI IMG/M metagenome (GOLD analysis project Ga0164243, IMG submission 108781) | Organic Plus compost microbial communities from Emeryville, California, USA - Original compost - Organic plus compost (OP) | ecosystem: Engineered > Solid waste > Mixed feedstock >... | reverse complement strand
GCGCTCGTCGCCGGTCGCGGTCTCCCGGTCGTATAGCACCGATGTCCTGAGGCCGAAGCGCGGGGTGAGGCGCAGATCTGCTTCCACGCTCGCCTCCGTGCGCCCCGATTGGCTGCTCGACGACGTGCCTTCAAGAAAACCCGCTTCCATGTGGGAAGCACGGGCACGCAGGGTCACACGGTCGTTGGAGACCTCGTAGGCCACCCTGCCCGCAAGGCCTTCCTCCTCCAGCCGATCGATGCTCTGGGCCATTTCTATTTCGGCCTTGCCGTTCTTGCCGAGATCGAAACTTGCATAGGCCGAACGCATGGTGCGCCGGTCATCGTAAATCTCGTCGGCATCGGAGTGGATTTCGCGATAGCCGACTGCCAGATGATCATTCACCCGATAGCGCAGTTCTCCGGCATAGATCCAATAGGATTCCTGCTCGCCTTCCAGCTCATAAGTGACGCGGATGAAATTCGGATTGCCTTCCTCATCCAGGGCCGGCACGGGCGAGGTGAAAAGGATGGCTTCGTCGAAATAATCGAGCCGGTAATCGGTGAAACGCGCAAGCGATGTGCTTCTCACCACGACCGAAGGCTGGCGGCGATCGCGGGTGACGACCTCCACGCGCTCCGAACCTTCCACATAGCCTGAAAGATCGAGCTCGTAAGGCCCCGAAAGTCCTTCCGCTCGGAATTCCCGGATCGCCCGGTTCTGGTCGGTGCGGCCGGCAAAGAGATTGATGGTGACCGGTCCGCCCTCCAGATGGGCCTGCGCCCCGGTCAGGAGACGGGAGTAGGAGCCGAGCTGGAATTCGCTCGCCTGCGGGGCGATGTTGACGTCGCCGTAAAGGATGTAGTTGAGACCCTTCTCGACCTTGACGTAGAGTTGTGTCTTGGACTGGGCATCGAATCCCCGCTCCGAGTTATCGCCGTATACAGGATAGTAGCGCTCCGGATCGATGTCGCGGAAAAGGCGCTCTTCGGTATTGCGGTCGCTTTCGTAGCGCAGGGTAAGCAGCGCATCGCCCCTGACTTTGCCCTTGAGGTATAGGGCCCCGCGCACGCCGCTCGCCACCTCCTCGAACTCGTCGAGGTCCTCCGTCGAGACGTCTCCGTCCCTGAGCCGGACCGCGCCATCCACCACACCCACGATGATCTGCTCGCTGTCATCGGGCAGAAGCTTGATCTCCGTTTCGAAGCGGCCGAGGCTGTTGCGCACGGCTATAGTGTGGCCTCCGGCAAGCGCTGGAGGATAATAATCGATCAGGGCCTCTCCACGATCGATGAACACCTGAAGGCCCGGCTCGGTTTCGCGGATGTCGTCCGCTCCCCATTCCCCCTGAGGGCCGGCCTCCAGCGTCACGTCCATCGATGCAAAGGTGGGGAGACCGTCTGTATCGACGAGGCGTATCAGCACGGGAATCGGCGAAGCCGGGTCGGCGGTCGCAGCAGGCGGCGCAACAAGCTCGATGCGCACCGGCGTGCCCGGCGCCAGCACTTCGATTTCCTTGCGCTCGCGCACATTGCCGAAGGGATCGGCGAAGGTGAGTTCCAGCCGGTTACGTCCGCCCTGCAGCCGAACCGCGACGTATTCGATGGCCTGGACACCGCCCCCATCGAAAGCCACACGTTGGCCGATCTGACTGTCAGACACCGGTTCTCCGTTGACATTCAACCCAAGCCTACCCTCGGCGGGTCCCTTCACACGGATCGAGATCACATCATCGTTGAGGAGATCATCCGCGCTGAGGTCAAGAAAGGCGAGCTCCGGCGAAAGTTCGCGGATTTCCGCTTCGAGGTTGCGGGAACGCTCGAGTTTAAGCGGCTTCCTGTCCGCACCTGCCGCCGGAACAGGCGCATCCGACCGACCTTCCTTGAAAATGATTTCGCTCGCAGTCGCCTTCGTCGCCTCACCATCGCTGGCGATGGTCTCCTGCGCATAGTCCACCCACTGGTTGCCGAAAGCGGGACGATCCTCAAACCACTCGCCGCTGCTGCCGATCTTCGACGCGTACACCTCAGCGCGCTCTTCGAGTTCGGCAAGGACAACCTCCCGCTCGACGCCAGGCTGCGGAACAAGCGCGAAATATTCACTCGCCACCTGCCCGGGCATGAGCCGGATGAGCCGGCTCTGGGGGCTGAGCATGTCACGCGTCGAGGTCGACTTGAGGTGGACCGTGGATGGAAGCGTGCGTACCGAAACGGCGGCGGCATGCGCCTCCGGCGAAAGGCCGGGCATTGAGTATTTCCCTTCGGCGTCCGTGACGACGCTGGCACCGTTTTCGAAATAGATCTTCACGCCGGGGACGCCGGGTTCCATCCTCTTGCTTCCATCCGGATGGAAATAATGGTCTTGGATGCCGCTGCCGTTGAAATCGACATAGACCTTGCCGAGTACGACGCCCTCCTCGCTGAAAACGCCGCCGGTGCGCCGCACGCGCACGACGGCGCGTGCATCGTTGGAGCGCCCTCGCACGTGATTTAATCCGCCCTCGGCATGGGCGATGTTTGCAAGCTTGCCGCTCGCCATGGCATCGACCTGGGCCATGTAAGTGAGCTTGATGGATTCGTTGCTGCCGAGCGTGCCGATCAGGAAAACGAGGTCCCCTTCCCCGCCACCTGTAATGGGGACCCTTGATCCATCGATCTGTGCGGTGTCTTCGATATAGGTAATGCCGTTCGGAAGCTGGTCACGAATGGTGACATCCGTTGCCACCTGATCGGAAGTGTTGGTCAGCTCCAGCGTATAGGTCAGGATGTCCCCCGGCGCCGCCTCATCCGTATCCACCGACTTTTCCAGCTTCAGAGCGTTAACGCTGCCGGCGTCGAGGGGGATGTCGATACCGGCGAAGGCGCCTTTCGCCGTGAATGGCAGGCCAAAGGAAGCATCGCGCAGCACGTTGCGACCCCATCCCGGAAAAGAGGTCCGCACGGAGGGAAACACCAGCCCCTCGGGAGGGAGGACCTGGATGCGATATGTACCGCCCTCCGCCACTGCGCTCAGGACGTAGAACCCGTCCTTGTCCGTTACGCGGCGCTCGATTTCCGCGCCTGTGCTGTCGTAGACGATCACGGTCGCCCCGCTCACCTCGGCATTGCTGATCGAATGGAACACGATGCCGCCGGGGTTGATGCGCAAGGTTGCCGCTATCGGCGAGCCGCCGCAGCTTACGCTGGCATGGGCCAGCGAGTTCCTGTCGCCCGAGAGCACACCATCGCCATGCACGGCCGGCAACACGCGCTGCACGGGGATTAGCGGGCTCGTGAATATACCCGTGTTGCCTCCTGTTTCGGTGACGGTAATCGTCTCCAGATCACCCTCAGGATGGGTGGTGACGCTGATATCCATCGTGTCGGATCCTGGCGTCACGTTGCAGGCGGAAGCGCTCAGCCGAAGGCGTATATTGGTATCGAGCCCGGTCGTTGAAATCTGCTTGTCCTCGGAATCGAGGAATTCGAGATGCGCTTCCGGCCCCTTTACCGCCGTGCGGACGGAGTTCGACCTGAGTTCTATCAAGCCTGACGCGGCGTGCTGCCAGGTCGAACCGGTATTGGTTATGACGCCGCTGGACGCGTTGTCCGAAACGGTGACCTCAAAGCCGAAATCCGCGGAAAAGCTTACCGGATAGTCGCCAGGTCGAAAAAAGGCGACGGCATCGATACTGGACAGGTCGGACGGTATCGCGGCCGTATAGCTGTGGGTGGCCGCGCCTGCGACGTGATAGAGACCCGAGAAGCCGCTGGTCGAGAGGAAGCGGGAGAAGCGGGTATTCAGCGGTATGGCGTCACGCACGAGCACGCCCGAGACAGGCGTACCGTCGATCGACACCGGCGTGCCGTCGATGCTGCCATAGGCCGGAACGGCGTTCATGCCGCGGTTTCGCAGGCGCAGCTCGTAGCGCAGCGTTCCATTCGCCTCCACCTCGTCGAGACTGGCGGACTTCTGAAGCGCAAGTCCCGTGGTTGAGATAACCGCTGATCCCGAAGCCGAGCTCGCCGCAGCACCATCGGCTGCGCCTAACCGAAGCTGCGCCGTCATGGCATCCGAGAGGGCTGGCGGTGTTCTGAAATGAACGATGAAGGAACGTTCACCCGACACAGGCAACTCGATCAGATCGCCGAGCTTCAGTTCCGGCTCGCCGGGATCGGCAACTCCGTTGCGATTCTGATCGAACACGACGAACACATCCGTCACGTCGTAATCGTCTCCGGTCAGCTGATCCAAGGTGATGGACGGACGAAGCTGCGTGTTGCCGGTGTTGCGCACATGGAAGACAAACTGCCCGGCAGAGTCGGGTGCGAGGTGAACGGTTTGATCCGATATGACATCCAGCGCGCCCACCGGATTGATCCGGGTGGCGACCACATTGGTGGGAATCGATTCATAGGAGCCAAGCCGAGCGTTGAAATACGAGACGTGCGCCTGGTTTTCGACAAGCGCGCCCGCCGGCGGAGGGGCGGCGTAGACCTTGTCGGCTAGAGGCATCAATGCGGCAAGACACAGAAAGATCTTACCGAGCTTTGTTCGGCTCAATCCCGTCATATCAATCTCCACTAAAGCTTAGCGGCTTGGCCGCACCTCTTCAGACAGGCACGCGCACAACGCCTGGCCGGGGCCGGCGAAAAGACCCATGATCATTCCATTGCTGGATGGGACGGGCGGAGAGCGTCTCTCCGCCCGTTGTTGCCGACTGGCTATTCGTCGATCCGAACGCCGAACGTGAGCGTTGCGACACCACTCGGCTGCAACGTGCCGTGGGTGGAGCGGATCGGGCCAGTGGAGCCGTTCAGGGCCGGATCAACCTGGGGATTGTCACCGCCCGTCGCCGTGGCCGCGGTCGAAAGCACGGTATAGGCAGGCACCTCGTCGTCGATCTGCACGTTCTCTGCGTTGTCCGATCCCGTATTGGTGGCGGTCACGCGATAGAGAATGCAATCGCCCGGATCGGCTGTCATCGCCGCCTGGGTGAAGGCCGCATCTTCCGTGCCGTTGCAATCGGCATCCAACGCCTGTTCCTTGACCACTTCGAGATCGCCGGAGACCAGGGTCACCGTTTCGGACACGGTATTGTTGGAAGCGCGGGTGTCGCCGGCTGCCTGGATCTCCAGAACCGCAGTCTCCGAAAGGCCGGACAGGGAAACCGACGGAGCGGAGACGCGTGAAATCAGCGTCACCGATTCACCGGGATCGAAGGACGTGCCGAGGCTCGGAATCGCCGCCAGGATGTCGGCGATGTCATCGACCGGCAAATCGGCGCTGTCGAGCTGACCGTTGCCGTTGACGTCGACGTAGAGTGTGGACTTGAAGTCGACGAATGGCGTGCTGTAGACCAGTGCCCCGGACGTGAAGCCGACATTGCCAACGTTCGCAAGGGTATGGCTCATGTCGACAACGCCGTTGGGGGACGTCGTTGCGGTCCGGTTGGTCCGAAGCTCGAGGTCTCCCATCTGAGAAATCGTCACGCGATCCATTTTCACGTCGGAAACCGCCGCATTGGTCGCGGACATCGCTCGGAAGAAGAGATCGAAATCGCCCGGAACTTCCGTATCGGGCGTCGTCACCTCCGCCGTGAAGGTAGCCGATCCACCTGCCGCGATTACGCCAGTGTTGGTCACCACGGCACCGGAGGAGTCCTTTAAGACCACTCGCCAGCCGGACGGAAGCGAGCCGGCAGAAAAGGGGCTGTTGGCATCGCTGTAAGCAAGATTAAAGCTGTCGGGCAGCATTCCGTCATTCTGCACGACCAGCGTGAAGCTCGCCATTTCCCCGGGATTGATTGCGACCGTGGTCCATGGAGCGCCGCCGTTGTCAACGCTCTGGCCGTCCGCAAGTCCGCCGGCGTTCTCGAGGTCCACGACAGCTCCGATGACATAGCCGGCAAGTTCGATGATCGTGGAGTTCGATACCAGTGGGTTGCTGACCGAAGTTGCCGTCACAAGGCCTTGCCACTCTGGTATGGTAAGATCGGCCTGGACGCCGCTCGGCAGGTCCGCGCGCACCTGGAACTTGCGCACGCTTCCGGCCGGAACCGCGATATCCGGATAGCCATCCGAACCGGTATCAAAGAGGGGAGCGCCTGTTTCGGAGAAGAAGTTGAAGGTCGTGCCGGCCGGGAACGGGTCGCTTCCCGCAGTGCCGCCGCCCGTCGTGGCCTCGAGGTTGAATCTCTGGTCCGTGCCTGAATGGTTCTCAAGCACAAGTTCATAGGTGACCACCGAACCTTCAGCCACCGAATCGGTTACCGACACGATGTCGTCATTGGTGGCGCCGTCGTCCATATTCGATACGATCGATCCGCCGAGATTGCCGTCGGGAAGATCGGCAGCATCATCCACACCGTCGGTGGTGGAGCTGTCGCCCAGGGTCAAGCTGATGGAATCATCATCATCGACGTCGACGGTGGACGGGTTCGACGGCGTCTCGTCCGTTTGGTCCGAATCGATGGTGGCGATGTTCTCGACCGAGCCGGACGCGGACTGATCGACCTCGACCATGAACTGGATGGCTCCCTCCCGGCCAACCGGAACACTGCTGATGACCGCGTTGATGGTGTTGGTCCCAGCGTCATACGAATAATCGATCGTATCTCCCTGGCCGTTGGTATGGTCGGTATTGCCGGAGGCATCGGTCATGGTGCCGCCATCGGACCAGACACCGCTTTCGTCATCATAGATGAGCTCGGGCGGCAGCGGATCCTCGATGACGATGTTGGTGCCGGCTTCCAGACCGTTGTTGCGGTAGGTCAGGCGGACGCGCACCAAATCGCCGGGCGTGATCGAACCTGAACCGTCGACGTCGTCAAACAAGGTCATGCTCTTTGTGAACTTCAAGATGGCAGTGTCCGTGAAGTTCACCGTACCGGTCTCCGTATCGGTCGGAGTCGGCGACAGTGTCCCGGTGACTGTCAGATCGAAAGTCGCGCTGGTCCCCGGCGTGACGTTGCTCGCAACATCGAATTCCGCGACCACGCAGAAATCTTCACCCGGATTGAGCGAAGGCGTGGTGGTCAGCGGAGTCAATGCATCGGGCGTGCCGTCACAGTTGGCATCGGGGTAGATACCCACCGGCGTCAGCTCGGGACCTCCGGGCGTGGTGGTTACGGTGTAGCTGTCGGGTGCGTTGCCGACATTCGTGATCTTGCCCGGGATGGTTATCTTGCCGCCCGGGGAACCGTTTTCTGGAGGAATATCCGCGATATCGACGCCCGGAACCGTGTTGATCGTCATGGTCACCATATTCGAGGTGGCGGTGAACTGCTGGCCACCGGATTCGAACGTGGCGATTGCCTGGTTTTGGATCAGCGCACCGGCCGGCGCAGGAGCGGCAAAAGCTGGCGAGACAAAAGCGACGGCGCCGAGGGCCGTCCCCATCAGGGAACCAGGGACAAGGGCATGCAAGCGCCCTGTCCTCTTTTGATTGTCTTCAGGAAACGTGGATCTACAGGACATGGCGAATCACCTTTCACCTCCGATTGGTTGAAACCGCTGCCAATCAAGAAGAATTCGCCAGTTATGCACAAATTACTTTCATAAATTAATACTTTATTAACCATTATTTAAATGGAATTAAACTTCGTATGTACTTACATTAATAAGAAAGAAACCGTGATATTTGTTATATATCTTCGTATATGCACGTAAAAAATGGGCGCTCAAACTTTCTTATTACATCAGCCGAACCGCTCGCCCATGCGCTCTCCGCATGGAAGCATCATAAGGCAGTACGCGAGACGGCCTCATGAGCATTATCGTCAATGTTTGCTCAACGGGGTTGCATGCCAAAGCCAAACAGGCTATTGAGCGCCGCATTCCCGAGGTGATTGCCGGTGGGTTCCGCGTTGTGCCAAGCGCAAGCTGACAATGGGGTTCGGCGATTGCACTCGAGGCCGGGTGATTAGCTCAGTTGGTAGAGCAGCTGACTCTTAATCAGCGGGTCGCAGGTTCGATCCCTGCATCACCCACCACCCTCATCAGAACGTGATTCATGAGCCGAAGGTGCTTCCGGGAACGCCTCCTCTTGCCGCTGCCCGCCAAGGCACGTGAGTCCCCTCCAGGCTTGACCCACGCTCGCTAATCGCGCAGGTTCCGCTGGGGATTTTCGGGGGGGAAGATGAAAGCTCTGCGAGCTTTGGGCTTTGCGCTGCCGCTTGCGCTCGCGGCTTGCCAGACGACGTCGCTCGAGGAACGCTATTACTGGGTTCGCACCGACGGGCAGCGCGCATCGGGCGATCCCAAGCTCGAGACTCAGTTCGAGATCGACCGCACTGTGTGTCTCGGGGAGGTGCAAAAATCGGCGACGGGCGCTCCGATGATCTACTATGAGGGGCTGAGCGGCGCCATCACGGCATCGATGATGCAGATTCCGCAACAGCAGGCGCTGCTCGACATCATGAAGGGCTGCATGGCGGGCCGCGGCTATCTCCTGGTGCCGAAGACCGAGGCAGAAGCCGTTGCCGCCCGATTCCGGCAGCAGCGGTAACACCAAGCGTTATCGCTTCCGGGATAAGGGCGTCCGAGCAGGGCGCCCTATCCTATACGGACGCTCCTGGAATTCAGAGGAACAATCTTCCTTCCGCTACCTTCACCGCAGCGCCGCCTATGCGCGCCGATCCGATCACGCCCGCCGAAACCTCGATCTCCAGGCGGATGCGCGAGGGTCGTCCCATCTCTATTCCCTGCTCGATCCAGTAGCGGTGCTCGCCATCCACAGGACTGTCATGGGTCAGGATCGCACCGGCGAATGCGGCCGCAGCCGAGCCGGTTGCCGGATCTTCAGGGATGCCATGTCCGGGAGCGAACATGCGGGCGTGAAAGGCGCAATCGTGGTTCACCGTCTCGCGGCAATAGATGTAGGCTTCGCCGATCTCGGCTCCGTTCCCCGCAGCAACCTCCGCCCAAAGAGCGGCATCCATTCGCGCTTTCGAGGCAGCTTCGAGATTGGCGACCGGCACGCAGGTGTAAGGCACGCCGGCCGACCAAACACTGATGGTATGGTTCTCGAAGCCGATTTCGTGGTGCGAAAGACCCAACGCAGCAGCCACCACTTCCGAGGGCGTCTCGAAAGGAATGCGTTCGGGCAAGCGGGGCAGGTCGAATTCGGCAAAGGCAGCGCCATTGCCGGTGGAGACGGCACAGCGAACAAGCCCCACATTCTCTTCCAGAACGACCAGCGAGGTTCGTTCGCTCCGCGCGATCTCGCCCACGCGCTCGGCAAGCGCAATCGCGGTGCCGACGGTGGGATGACCCGCAAAGGGAAGTTCCGCGTAAGGTGTGAAAATGCGAATGCGGGCGGTGTGGACGGACTGTTCCGGCGGAAGCACGAAAACCGTTTCGGAGAGGTTCAACTCCCGTGCAATTCGTTGCATCTGCGTGTCGTCCAGACCCTCGGCGTCGAGCACGATGGCAAGCGGATTTCCCGCAAGCCGCTCCTCTGCAAAGACGTCGTAGATCAGATATTGCCGTCCGCTCACCGCTTGGTTCTCCATCACTTTAAGGATGCGGTCGTAGGAGCACGAATTTCGTCGATAGTATAGGTCTTTTCGCCAGCCGCCAGTCGCGTTCAGAGCAGGTTGAGCGAGATCGCAACCGGGCAGTGATCGGAAGCCTTCGGCCGGTCCCATCCGGTACGCGGATACCGCTCCACTTCCTGGCCCGGCGGAAAGATGGTGCGCCAGGGCTGGCCCTGCCGGATGATGTCGGGCACCGCGTTGGAGTTCCTCCGTGCAAGTGCAGGAGAGAGAAGAAGGTAGTCGAGCTGGCAAAGGTGCCGCTCGTCAGGCCCTCGGGTATGATAGAGTGTCCAACGGTCGATTTCGGGGCGGCGCTCCACCACATTTTCACAGAAGCCGCCCGCGGTCAGCACGTTCACGCTCGATTGCGTTTCCTGCACAGGCCTGAAGCTGTAGCCGTTGTGGGCATCTCCCTCAATGATCACCCGCTCGCGATAATCGTTGAAGTCGCCGCAGATCATCCAGTTCTTCCTTGCAGCCCCCTCCAGTCCGAACCGGTCGCAAATGATGCGGCGCACGGCAGACGCTTCCGCAATGCGTATGGGCATGGAAGTCTCGCGGCCATCCTGCCCGTTGCGCGGCGGGCTCATCGCCTTGAAATGAACAACGTAAAGCGTGAGCGGCCGACCGCCGATGCGCAGGTCGATCTCAAGGCAATCGCGGCGGAAGATGCGTTCGTTCGGACTGATCCCGAGTGCGGCGAGTTCCGGCGTATAAAGGTCGAAATCCTGGAACGTGAGGTGGGCATGGGTTGTCATGCGCTGGAATTCGATGGGGTCGCCGTCAGCCGTTTCACGCCGCATCATGACCGCGACGTCGATGCCGCGCGTGTCGTTCCCCGCGGAGGAGTATTTCTCGCGGTACCCGGCACCGATCATCTTGAAGAGGTAACCGTATTCGAAGGCGTTCAGCGCTGCCAGATTATCCACTTCCTGCAGGCACAGGATGTCGGCTCGGGTGGCGGCGATGGCGAGCGCAGTCAGCTGCCGCGTATCATCCGTATGGGCAATGGTGCGCGCCCGCTCCAGTTCGCGAAACTCCGCCTCGTCCTTGATGTCGAAGAGCGCCAGAGCGCGGTCGAGATGCAATTCGTTGCGATAACCGGAAAAGTCGAACCGGTTCATGAGGTTTTCAACGTTGAAGGTGGCAATCCGGAACGACATGGCCGCACTCTTGCCCGCCATCCGGAAAAATACAAGCAATCACGTACAGCTGAAGCCGTTTCTCCCGTTCATGCCGCATTCATCCGGAAGAAGGGATAATTTCGCCATCAAAATGTGGAGCTTCGGCTTCGCTTCGTACGACTATTTGGAGTTCCGCCCATGAAACGAGCACTCACCGCCCTCGTCTTCTCAGGCCTGGTAGCATGCGGCTCTCTTGCAATGGCACCGTCTGCCCAGGCTACGGCTTTCTCGGCGGCAAGCTCGGCCTCGAACGCCCTGACTGCCGCCGGAAAAACGGCAGGAGGCGATCTGGTCCAAGTGAATCATCGCCGGCATCACTGGGACGGTCATCGCCGCTGGCATCATCACCGTCATTGGCGTCATCACCGGCACTGGAATGTCAGGCCCAGATCCGGCTTCTACCTCGAATTCGGCACCGGCGGCTTCCACACGCGCCCTTACTACGTTCGTCCGCCGCGCCGCGCCTACGGCCTTCCGGCTGCGCATGTGAACTGGTGTTATGCGCGGTACCGTTCTTATCGGGCTGCTGACAACACGTTCCAGCCCTATTACGGTCCACGCAGGGTCTGCGTCTCTCCTTACTGGCGCTGATCCATCTAATAGCGAAACGGCGACGCCTCCGGCGCCGCCGTTTTCCTTCTGGTTCAATCTTGGCAGCAGGGCCAAGATTGCAAAACCGTCGCGCCTCAGTTGCGCGATTTGTCCACCAGCTTGTTCTTGGCGATCCACGGCATCATCGCGCGCAGCTTCTCGCCCACTTCTTCGATCTGATGGGAATCGTTTAGCCTGCGCGTCGCCTTGAAGCGGGCGGCACCCGAATGCCACTCCTGCATCCATTCGGAAGTGAACTTGCCCGTCTGGATGTCCTTCAGCACCCGCTTCATCTCGGCCTTTGTCTCGGCAGTGATGATGCGCGGCCCGGACACATATTCGCCCCACTCGGCCGTGTTCGAGATCGAGTAGTTCATGTTGGCGATGCCGCCCTCATAGATGAGGTCGACGATGAGCTTCACTTCGTGCAGGCATTCGAAATAGGCCATCTCCGGCGCATAGCCCGCTTCGACAAGCGTCTCGAAGCCGGCGCGAATGAGTTCCACCAGGCCGCCGCAGAGCACCACCTGCTCGCCGAAGAGATCGGTCTCGCATTCCTCGCGGAACGTCGTCTCGATGATGCCGGAACGTCCGCCGCCCACGCCGCAGGCATAGGAGAGCGCAAGATCCAAGGCATTGCCGGAAGCATCGTGATGGACGGCCACGAGACAGGGCACACCGCCACCGCGCTGATATTCGCTGCGCACGGTGTGGCCGGGGCCCTTGGGGGCGATCATCACCACGTCGACGGTCTTTTTGGGCTCGATCAGTCCGAAATGCACGTTGAGGCCATGAGCGAAGGCGATCGCTGCACCATCGCGGATGTTCGGCGCGATTTCGGAATTGTAGATGCCGGCCTGCAACTCGTCGGGCGTTGCCATCATCATGAGGTCGGCCCAGCCGGCAGCTTCCGCGACCGTCATCACCTTGAAGCCGTCAGCCTCGGCCTTCTTGGCAGTCCCTGAGCCCGACCGCAGCGCCACTGCCACGTTCGTGACGCCAGAATCCTTCAGGTTGAGCGCATGCGCCCTGCCCTGGCTTCCGTAACCGATGACGGCGACCTTCTTGCTCTTGATGAGGTTCAGATCGGCGTCGCGATCGTAATAGACACGCATTCCAGTTCCTTCCTTCTGAAATTCACGGCAGCACCGGCATTCATGCCGTCTCCACCTTCTCCTTCTCCCGCACCCCGTAGAGTGCGAAGAACTGCTCGACCGCCCGCTCCGCCTGGGCCGCGAATGTCTCCGGCCTGCGCACGCCCGCTTCGCCGAGCAGCATGCGCACATGCAGATCGCGTACGATCAGACCGTAGAGCGTGTGATAGGCCTCGCTCCAATCCTCATAGGCGATGTGGCCGCGCCGCTTTCCCGCCTCCAGGAGCGAACGCGCTCCTTGATCGATGCGCCTGCGGCCCTGCTCGACCAACAGCCGGCCGAGCCTGCTGTCTTCGCGGCTCGCCTGGCCGATGGCCAGACGGTTCAGCGCAAGGGAAACATCGCCGGCAAGAACGTGCAGCAAATCCAGTGCGAAGCCAGTGAGATGCTCATGGAAACGCTCGCGCTCCATGGGCCCGCCATCGTCGACGAAGCCTCGCACCTTGCTTGCCTGGTGCGCGATCATCGCGGCGAGCAGGCCGTCGCGATCGCCGAACCATTTATAGAGGCTTTCCTTGGAACAGCTTGCCGCACGCGCGACGCCGGCCGTCGTCACAGCCCGCTCACCGCCGGCAACCAGGAGCTCCAGCGCGCATTCGAGCACCGCCCGCTGCCGCGCCGTAAAGCCCCTTTCACCCTGCTCATCCAAGGACGTTTCCCTTCAGTACCGTACGGTACGGTTCGGATTAGCGGAATTCGCTCAGCAGCGCAATAGCTGCGTTCCGCCGTCAGCCGGATGCGACCGAAAAAATGAGGAGGAGCGTCACCAGCAGCTCAAATATTGATCTGCGTTCCGATTTCCACGACCCGTCCGGTGGGGATCTGGAAGTACTCCGATGCATCGGCCGCCGTGCGCGCCAGCGCGATGAAGAGCCTGTTTTGCCACAACGGCATACCGGATTTGGCTGATGGTTTCAGGGACCGCCGCGAGACGAAGAATGAAGTCGACATGATGTCGAACTTCCACCCCTGCTTCCTGCAGATGGCCAGCGCCTTCGGAACGTTCGGCTGCTCCATGTAGCCAAACCGCATGATGACGCGCATGAAGAGATCGTTGATCGGTTCCATGACGACTCTTTCGGATTCGGGAATGCGCGGCTGCTGCTCCGTGACGATAGAAAGGATCACATTGTGTTCGTGGAGCACCTTGTAGTGCTTCAGGCTGTGCATCAGCGCCGTCGGCGCATTGCCGGTATCCGCAGTCAGGAATACGGCAGTGCCCGGCACCAGCAGGGGTGGCTTCTTGGCGATTTCCGCCGTCAGGAAATCCAGATCGACCTTGTTTTTGCGAGTCTTGCGGGCAAGCAGTCGGGCTTGTTCCTATGTCGCCATAAACGACGCCCAACGCTCCTGTGATCAGTGCCCGCTGATTCCGGCTCCGTTCAGAATGCGAGGCCAGCAATGGCCCACCCGAATCGGCTCCGCTCCCCGTTTCGACATTTGCCATCCGGAGGCTCCTTTCAAAGGGCGGGCGGCTCTGATAGTCTCGTCGGGGTGCAAAGGCAAATGTTTTATTGTTCCATAACCGCCCGCCGGGTCATATGCGGTGGTCCAGCGCGCGAAGGAAACGCCGCACCGTCTCGGCCATGCCGAACTCCAACGCGTCCGCCGTCAGCGCATGGCCGATAGAGGTTTCGGCAAGCGCGGGGATGCGCTTCGCGAGTGGAGGAATGTTCGCAACAGTAAGGTCATGCCCGGCGTTCACGGCAAGACCGAGCGCAATAGCGCGATCGGCCGTTTTTACGAGCTTTTCCAGTTCCCTGGCGGCCTTTGCTGAATCACTGTGGCAAGCGCCGTAGGGCCCGGTGTAAAGCTCTATGCGGTCAGCGCCTGTTGCCTTGGCCGCCGACAAGGCGCTTTCCCCCGCATCCGGGTCCGAAAACAACGATACGCGGAAGCCACGCCGTTTCAGTCGGCTGACAACCGATTTCAGAAACTCCAGATCCTTCTCGAAATCCCAGCCGTGATCCGAGGTTGCCTGTGTCGGATCGTCCGGCACGAGGGTCACCTGCTCCGGTTCAGTCTCCTCTACCAGGCGCAGAAACTCCTCGGTGGGATAACCCTCAATGTTGAACTCGTGGCCCGGAAACTCGTCATCTATCAGGGCACGGATTTCCGGCAGGTCGGAGAAACGGATATGCCGCTGATCTGGACGGGGATGCACGGTGAGGCCGTGAGCGCCGGCGGCAAGCGCGATGCGTCCGATTCCGGTCACGCTCGGCCAGGGCAGATCACGGCGGTTACGCAGCATGGCGACGGCATTGAGATTGACAGAAAGCTTGGCCGGCATTGTAAGACCCTGCGGCGATTTGCGTTTCGCCTCTCCTATACCCGTTT
>Ga0164243_10008864_pt1 | contig 14762 bp, 14 predicted proteins | sample OricompcompostOP_FD_108781 | JGI IMG/M metagenome (GOLD analysis project Ga0164243, IMG submission 108781) | Organic Plus compost microbial communities from Emeryville, California, USA - Original compost - Organic plus compost (OP) | ecosystem: Engineered > Solid waste > Mixed feedstock >... | reverse complement strand
CTGCCGTCGATCACATCATAGAAGCGGAAGAGAAGCCGGGAGATGGTGGACTTGCCCGCACCCGACGGACCAACGATCGCCACCGTGCGGCCGGCAGGAACCTCGAAGGACACGCCCTTCAGGATCGGGCGCGCTTCCTCATAGTGGAAGAAGACATTGTCGAAGCGCACGACCCCGTCGCTGATGACAAGCGATTTCGCGCCTTCCCTGTCGACGATCTCAGGGGCGACATCGAGCAGATCGAACATCGCCTCTATGTCGATCAGCCCCTGCCTGATCTCGCGATAGACGAAGCCGATGAAATTCAGCGGGATGGAAAGCTGCATCAGCAGCGCATTGATGAGGACAAAATCGCCGATGGTCTGCTCGCCACGCATGACGGCGGCTCCCGACATCATCATGCAGATGGTCATGCCGATCGTGAAGATGACGATCTGGCCGATATTGAGCCAGGCAAGCGAGGTCCAGATCTGGATTGCCGCCTTCTCGTAGCGTTCCTGGGCACGGTCGAAACGCTGCGCCTCCATCTTCTCGTTGCCGAAATACTTCACCGTTTCGAAGTTGAGGAGCGAGTCGATGGCCTTGGAGTTCGCATCCGTGTCGGACTCGTTCATCGTCCGGCGAATCCTGATGCGCCAGTCGGACGCCTTCACGGTGAACCAGACATAGAGCCAGACGGTGACCGCGACGACGAGGAGATAGGTCCAGTCGAACTGCCAAGCGATCACGCCGGCGGCGAAGAGGAATTCGAGAATCGTCGGAACCGTGTTCAGGATCGTGAAGCGGACGATCGTCTCGATTCCCGTCACGCCGCGCTCGATGATGCGGGAAAGGCCGCCTGTCCGCCGCTGCAAATGATAGCGGAGCGAGAGCTGGTGCATGTGCACGAAGGTGCGATAGGCGAGCTGCCGCACCGCATGCTGCCCGACCTTGGCGAACAGGGCGTCGCGGAGGTTGTTGAAGACGTTCATCAGGATGCGACCGACGCCATTGGCGACGACCAGCATGATCGGAACGGTCAGGACCACCAGCAGGCCGAGCGAGCCCGCCGAGGGCGTGCCGGCGGTGGGAACGGCGACCAGCGCGTCGGTCGCCCACTTGTAGGTATAGGGGATGAGAACGGTCAGGATCTTGGCCGCGACCAGGATCAGCAGGGCCACAACGACCCGCTGCTTGAGGTCCGGCCGCCCCTCGGGCCACATATAGGGCCAGAGGCCGCGAAGCGTCGCGAACATGGATTCCTGCCGCTCCGTCGCGGGCTCGATCTGGTCGGTGGTGGAGGTCATGCCGGCTCCGCCATCCGGGCCGGGGGCGCCAGTTGCCCGATGGCGGCAGCGACCGAGGCCAGCGCCTCGCGGTTCAGGCAATAACAGGTCCGGGGGCCGGCTATCTCCCCCTCGATGATGCCCGCTTCACGGAGCACCCGGAGATGCTCGGAAACGGTTGACTGGGCGAGCGGCAGCCCACGGACGATCTCTCCGCAGCGGCAGCCTTCCACCGCGAGCAATTCGCGGACAATGGCAAGCCGGGCCGGGTGGGCCAGCGCCTTGAAGCGCGCCGCCAGAAGGATATCGCTGTCGGGGAAGGTCATCTGCTCATCATCGTCAATCGACGATGATGCAATTAGTCCTTCCTGCGGCAAATTCAAGCGCAACATCTGGAATGCAGGAAAAGAAAATGTATCTTAAAGAGAGGCCTCGATGCCTTTCGCCTGTCTATTCCGGAGATTGCGATGGATTCCGTCAGCCTGGGGATGTCCCTGGTCGAGATCACATGGCTCAACATCCTCCTATCGGGGGATAATGCCCTTGTGATCGCTCTTGCCTGCCGCTCACTCGAAGGACGGCAGCGACGTCTCGGAATCGTCTTCGGAGCGGGTGCGGCCGTGGCGCTCCGCATCATCTTCACCATCGGCGTTTCCTATATCCTCAAGCTGCCTTTCCTCCGGGCCGGCGGCGCAATCCTCCTGCTCTGGGTCGCGGTAAAGCTCCTTCTCGGCGAGGAACCCGGCGAGGACGGCATCGAGGCGCAGAGTTCGATCATGAAGGCCGTCTGGACCATCGTGATGGCGGACATTGTCATGAGCCTCGACAATGTGCTGGCCATCGCCGCTGCGGCTCATGGCTCCCAGCTTCTCATCATTCTCGGGCTGGTCATCTCGGTGCCGATCGTGGTGGCGGGCAGTAGCCTGATCGTCAACGTCCTCAACCGCCTGCCCCTGCTGATCTGGGCCGGCGCGGGCTTCCTCGGCTGGGTGGCCGGCGAGATGTTCGTCGCGGACGAAACCGCCATGTCCTATCTGCCGGTCGAGCCGCCGGAGTGGATCATTCCGACCGTCTGCGCGCTTCTCGTCCTTGGTCTCGGCTGGATGCTCAGCCGGCGGCACGAGAGCGAGGATCACAGCGTCGCCGGCTGACCCGGCGACGCCTCAGGAAAATTTCCCGTCAGTTTTCCCAGTTCGTATTCCCGGCCGGCAGGACGAAGACCTGGCCGGGATAGATCAGGTCGGGATTGCGTATCTGGTCCTGATTGGCCTGATAGATGGTCGAATAGCGGATTCCCCGGCCATACATCTGCCGTGAGATGCGCCAGAGATTGTCGCCGCGCTTGATGATTACCGTGGCCGGACCGGCGACATCGCCCGAAACCTCGGCGCCGCCCGCCCCCGAACCGACCGACACGGCATTCTGCTCCAGGGTCGCGACCTGAATCTCCCGGTCGAACGGAACCTCTGACCGGAGGATGACCCTGCCGGTATCAGGCTCCACCTGATCGGCGCGGATCGTGTAGTTGCCCGGCGGCAGGTCACGCTTGCCCTCGACCAGCCAGGTGCCGGTCTCCGACGGCTTCGCCTCTCCGACCAGCTCATCGTCGATATAGACGCGCACCGGGGCGCGGCTCGTCGACGTGCCCGCGATGAACAGGTCGCCATTCGTCTCCGCCTCAACGGCAGCGACGGCGACCTTCGGCTCGGCCTCGGCCTGCCCTGAGGCCGTCTCGGTCTCAGACGGCGGAGACGCCGGCGATTCCGGCGCAGTCTCGGACGGACCGGAAGCGTCGGGCACCTGCGGAATCGCCCCGACTTCGGGCTGTGACGGCGAGGGCGCGGCGGCCTGGCCGGAAGCCCCAGCCTCGCCGGACGGAGGCGCGGAAGCCGATGGCTCGGACGGCGATGCCGGCGCCGTCGACGGAGCGCTTTCCCCAGAGGCGATTTCCGGGGACGCGGCGGTCGTGCCCGATGGTCCCGCAGGCGATTCAGCGCCCGGCTGGGTTTCCGCCGAGGACGGTTCGCCTGCCGGAGCGGGAGACGAGGCTCCATCCGGTGCGGCGCTAGGCGCGGAGTCTTGGGTCTGGCCCGCAGCCGGGCCGGAAGCGGGCGCTTCGGGAGCCGAGGCGACATCCTGCTCGGGAAGCTGAAGGACCTCGCTCGGTGCGCCGGGCGTGTTGAGGACGATCAGCGGCTCCTCGCCTTCCTTCTCCGGAATGGCGATCGCGACCCTCTGGTCCGACAGCGTCACCGTCGACTTGTCGGGCGAGGTGGTGCGGATGGCGAGGTCGTGGGTGCCGGGAGCCAGCGGCTGGTCGAGCACCAGCGCCCACTCGCCGCGCTCATTGGCCTCTGCCTCTGCCAGCGGATTGGCGCCGTCGAGAATCTCGATGGACGCGCCCGGTTCGGCCTGCCCGGCGATGACCGTATCGCCCGAGGGCTCGACGCGGACGATGTCGAAGCTCGGCGCGGCGAAGGCGGCCGATTCGCCCGATTGCGGTGATGCGGACCCGGAATCGGCGGCAGACGGTCCTTCCTGTGCAGATCCAGCAGCAGCTGGCGCCTCTGTCCCGGCCGATCCCGATTCGGACGGCGGCGCCTCGGCAGAAGGGGCCTCCGCCGCAGGAGTTTCCTCCGCCGGAACCGTCCCGGATGCAGAGCCCGAATCGGAAGAAGAGGCGGTTTCGGTTGCGGGGGAGCCGCCGGAAGCGACCTCGCTCCCCTCCCCGGCGCGGTCATATCCGTTCCGGACAAGCCAGATGGCGCCGAAAATCAGGATCAGGAGGGCGATGATGCCGGTGGCACGCCGCATTCGGTTCTTTCTCCCCAGGGCCCTAGAATCCCTTATTCTTACACGGGCGCAGCGCAGACCGACAAGGCAAGCCCGCATGGTTGCCAGAACTTGACGGCTTCGCGCTGCCAATGCCACATGCCCGCATGGCTGATTTGCGAAGCATCTGCGTCTATTGCGGCGCCAATCCCGGCAACGACCCCCGATATAGCGAGGCCGCCGAAGCTCTCGGCCGGGCAATCGCCGGGGCTGGCCTCCGCCTCGTCTATGGCGGCGGCTCCATTGGCCTCATGGGGTTGGTGGCACGCGCAGCGATGGCAGACGGCGCCCCGGTGACAGGCATCATCCCGCAATTCCTCAAGGACCGGGAAATCATGCTCCGCGAGGTTTCCGACCTCGTCGTCACCGAGGACATGCACGAGCGCAAGCGGATCATGTTCGAGCGCTCTGATGCTTTCGTCGCGCTTCCCGGCGGCATCGGTACGCTGGAGGAACTGGTCGAGATGATGACCTGGGCGCAGCTCGACCAGCACCGGAAGCCCATCCTCATCGTCAATATCAACGGCTTCTGGGATTCGCTCGTCGCCCTCTTCGACCGCATGTCGGAGGACGGTTTCCTCAACAAGACGTTTCTCGGCGGCCGCGCAGCGCTGCCGGTGCTGTTCTGTGACGACGTGGCGAAGGTGGTCCCGACGCTGCAAGAGGCCGTCGCGGAGATCCCGCGTGGCGCGCTTGAAACAGCTCCGCCGGAAGACATGATCTAATCAGAAGCAGGACGATCCGCCGGCGACCAGACATCCGTATCGTGGTCGGGATGCTGGTAGCTGACGACGGTGCTGTTGAAGCTGTCGTTCTCCGGCTCTTCTCCCGGCCAGCGGGTCGGAAGAGAGGCAAGGCCATCGGTGAAAGGCAGCTTGTCGGTAGGATTGACTTGGATCGCCGGTGCCGCGACCGAAGGGTCGTCAAAGGCGCCGATGGCAAGCTCGATCGTATCCCGCTCCACATCGTCAGGCTGATAGGCAAGCGGTGTTCCGCACTCGGCGCAAAAACCGCGACGGGCGCGGTTGGAACTCTGGAACCATTTCGGCGCGCCGCGCGTCCAGCGGACCGCGAAGCCTATGACCAGCGGGCCGTAGAAAGCGCCGAACTGCTTCTGGCACATGCGGCAATGGCAGATCGAACCACGCCCGAGACGTTCGGCGCGGAAGCGGACTGCGCCGCATTGGCAGCCACCGGAGAACGGGCCTTGCACTTCACCGCTCATGGCAGACCCTCCGGATCATTCCGGCCTGTGGCAGACCGCCTCGATATTGTTGCCGTCCGCATCGAGCACGAAGGCGCCGTAATAGTCGGCGTGGTAGTGTGGCCGCACGCCCGGTGCGCCATTGTCCTTGCCGCCGGCCGCCATCGCCGCGGCGTAGAAATCATCCACCAGCTTGCGGCTCTCGACGGCGAAGGCGACATGGGTGTGTGGGCTAGTGCGGCCCTGCGCGGCAATCCAGAAGAAGGGCTTGCCGTCCGCACCGAGGCCGCAGACATCGGTGTCGCCCGTAACGCTCGCCGGGAACTCCATCAGCACCGAGATGCCTATCGGCGCCAGCGCGCGCGTATAGAAAGTCTTCGCCGCCGCGTAGTCGGAGACGCTCAGGCCGATATGATCGATGCTCACGCTCATGGACTGCTCTCCCCTTTGGGCGGATGGGCCCCCGCCAGAGGCTTCACCATGGTGGTGTTGCTGAACCATTCGCCGCCGAGCATGACAGTATTGCGTCGTTCGGCGCGGAACCCGCGCGACTGGAAAAAATCAAGAGCCGTGTCGCTCGCCTCGACGGTCAGCCGTGCCGCGCCGCGCGCCGTGGCGAGCTTCTCCAGCGCATCGACAAGCATGGCGCCGAGCCCCTGCCGGGCCACCCCCGGATGCACATAGAGCATATCGAGCGTATCGTTGTTCTTGAGCGAGGCAAACCCGACCGGCGAACCGCCGAACGTGCCGAGAAGCGTCAACTGGCCGGCGAGACGCGCGCCGAAAGCCTCCTCGTCATCGGCCGCCGCCGCCCAGGCGGCCTGCTGCTCGGGGCCGTAGTCATCGGCGGTCAGGTCCTGGATGCTGGCGCGGAAAATCTCGGCCAGCAGGGGCACATCATCCGGCAGCATGGGACGAAGGCCAAAGGCGGCTTTGGACTGGGCCATCACCGCTTTACCTCCCACGTTGTGACGAGTTGGCCGGTGGCGGGGTCTTTCGAATCCTTGAGCTGGATGCCTTTGGAATCGAGCTCGGCGCGGATGCGGTCGGCCTCGGCGAAATTCTTCTCGGCGCGGGCAGCGATACGCGCCGCAAGCATCGCCTCGATCTCCGATTCCGAGATTGCAAGCGACGGCGCACGGCTGTCCCTCCACTCGGCGAAGCGCGCGCCCGAGAAGCCGAGAAAGGCCAGCGAGCCGGCGAGCGATTTGTGCCCTGCCCGGCCACGCAGCGCGTGCAGTTCGGCGATTGCCTTCGGCGTGTTGAGATCGTCGCTGAGCGCCTCGACGATCGCATCGGCGGGACGCACCTCCGCCTCGTCGGAAGCGGCATCGACCCATGCGGAGAGGGCCTTCTCGGCCTCCTCCAGCCCCTTCACGGTCCAGTTGATCGGCTGGCGATAATGCGTGCCGAGCATGGCAAGGCGGGCCACATCACCCGGCCAGTCGTTCAGCACCTCGCGGATCGTGACGAAATTGCCGAGGGATTTCGACATCTTCTCGCCCTCGACCTGCAGGAAGCCGTTGTGAAGCCAGTAATTGGCCATGACCCTCGTGCCATGCGCGCAGCGCGACTGGGCAATCTCGTTCTCATGATGCGGAAAGACGAGATCGATGCCGCCGCCGTGAATGTCGAAGGTGTCGCCTAGAAGCGCACCAGCCATGGCCGAGCATTCGATATGCCAACCCGGCCTCCCCTCGCCCCATGGCGATGGCCAGGCCGGCTCGCCCGGCCTCGACGGCTTCCACAGGACGAAATCCATCGGATCACGCTTGTAGGGCGCGACATCGACGCGGGCGCCGGCGAGCATCTCGTCGAGCGAGCGGTTGGAGAGGCGCCCATAGTCCGGCATGGAAGGCACATCGAAAAGGACGTGGCCTTCGGCTGCATAGGCGTGGCCGCGCTCGATCAGTTCGGCGATCAGGCGGATCATGTCGGTCGGCGCGTCGGGCCGGCTGATATATTCCGTAGCGCGCGGTTGGAAGGTCGGCTCGAGGCAGCCGAGCGCAGCGACATCGGCGCGGAACTGCTTCTCGGTCTTCGAGGTGACCTCGCGGATCGCCTCATTGAGCGGCAGGCCGGGATATTCCTCGGCGGCGCGCGCATTGATCTTGTCGTCCACGTCCGTGATGTTTCGGACATAGGTGATGTGGCTCTCGCCGTAGAGATGGCGGAGCAGCCGGAACAGCACGTCGAAGACGATCAGCGGCCTTGCATTGCCGATATGGGCGAAGTCGTAGACGGTCGGCCCGCAGACATACATGCGTATGTTCTTCGGATCGATCGGGACGAATTCCTCCTTCGTCCGCGTCAGCGTGTTGTGCAGTCTCAAGCCCATGAAAGTCCCTCGCCCGCCGGCCGGAGCGCGTCTCGTCTTCGAAAGGGCAAAGAGAGGACGGCCTCAGCCAGCGGATCAGCTAGCCGATATTAATCCCGCAGATGCAAGTGGCGCTTGCCGTCATGGCGGAGGGCATTGCCCGTTTCATCGGCAAGGGTCAAGGGATTTCGGATCACGACGATGCCGCCGGGTCATTGGAGGATTTCGCCAAGCCCCTAATATGGTTACCGAATCCTTTCGCCGATTGTTCAGCCTGCGTTCAACTTCACGGGCGCAAAACTCGCTCCAGATACGATTTGAGTGTTTGGAGTTGAGGCCATGGTTGCCCGTTTCTACGCCTTCACCTTTCTCGGCTTCCTCGTCGCGCTGACGCTGACCGAGTTCGTCATGCGCTAGTCGCTGCTATGCTTGCGCCGAATCCTAACGGGATCGGATGGAGGCATGGTGGAATGACGGCGCGGCGGACATGGAGAGAGGCAATGCGGCTTGCCCTTGCCCTGCTGATCTCCCTTCCGGCCCAGGCGGCCCTCGCCGCCGTCGACCGGCCCGGTCTCGACCGCGCCTTTCGTCAATGGGTAGACGGGGACCTTCGCGCCGAGGCGCGCGCCGCGGGAATCTCGCAACAGACCTTCGATGCCGCCATGCGCGGCGTCTCGCTCGACTGGGAGATGCCCGATCTCCACCCACCCGGTGCGCCACCCGATCGGCCGCAGCAGGAGCATCAGGCGGAGTTCGGCAGCCCCGGTGCCTATTTCAGCGAGAAGGGCCTCGCCGGCTCTGTCACGCAGGGTCGCGCCCGTATCCGGCAATGGCGTTCGACGCTCGACGCGGTCGAGAAGCGCTATGGCGTGCCGGCGGGCATCATCGTGGCGATCTGGGCGCGGGAATCGGCTTTCGGCCAGGCGGCCATCCCCCATTCGGCGGTGCGCACGCTCGCGACCCACGCCTTCATCGGACGGCGCAAGGATTTCTTCCGCGCCGAACTGATCGCCGCCCTGCAGATCCTGCAGCAGGGTGACGTGACGCCGGCGCGGATGAAAAGCTCCTGGGCCGGTGCACTCGGTCAGCCGCAATTCCTGCCCTCGCAAGTGCTCCGCTATGCGGTGGACTTCGATGGCGACGGCAGGCGCGACATCTGGAACTCAGTGCCCGACACGCTCGCCTCCATTGCCCATTATCTTCGTGAGGCAGGATGGAATCCGGCGCGCGGCTGGGGGCTGGAGGCGCGTGTGCCGGCCAGCGTCTCCTGCACGCTGGAAGGACCGGAGCAGGGCAAGCCGCTCAAGGAATGGGCGCGGCTCGGCGTCACGCGGATCGATGGCGGGCCATTGCCGGCGCGCGACGGACGCAAGAGCTTCCTGCTGATGCCCGCCGGCCGGCACGGGCCCGCCTTCATGGTCAGCGAGAACTTCTATGTGTTGAAGGAATACAATTTCTCCGATCTCTACGCGCTCTATGTCGGCCATCTCGCCGACCGCCTCGGCGACAATCGAGCCTTCACCGCCAAATGGGACAGGGTCGGCGGCTTCACGCGATCCGACGTGCGGCGGATGCAGCTTGCCTTCGAGCGCGAGGGCCGCGATGTCGGCGGGTCGGACGGGCTGGTCGGGTTCAAGACAAGGATCGCGGTCGGGGAATGGCAGGCCGCCAATGGCCGCCCCGTCACCTGCTTTCCCGACGCCGCCATGGTGAAGGGGATAAGATGACGCGCCGCCGTTTCGGGGTTGACGCAAGCCTAAAATGTAATGTTATAACATCTGTGTTTTCACCGGAGCCATTGCCATGAAACTGCCTCTCCTCGCCGCCGCAGCGGCGCTTTTCTCGCTTCCCGCTCTCGCGGCCGAGACACCCATCCAGGTGTTCGCCGCCGAGAATTTCTATGCCGAGGCCGTCAATGCGATCGGCGGCGACCGGGTGCATGTCGAGAGCATCACCATCGGCTCGAATGTCGATCCGCATGATTTCGAGCCGCCGCCCTCCGTCGCCCGGCAGGTGTCGGACGCGAAGATCGTCGTCTTCAATGGCGCCGATTACGACCATTGGATGGAGCACCTTCTCGAATCCACCGAGCGCCCCGATCGCACCGTGATCGAGGCCGCGGGGCTGATCGGTGTCGAGGAAGGCGAGAACCCGCATGTCTGGTACGATCCGCGCACCCTGCCGGCCGTGGCCGACGCGGTGGCGACCGCGCTTGCCGCTGCCGATCCGGAAGGAGCCGCGGGCTATGAGGAGCGCAAGGCCGCCTATGTCGCCGGGCTCGCGCCGATCGGCGACAAGGTCGCCTCGATGAAGCAGCGCTTCGACGGGGCCGCCATCACCGCCACCGAACCGGTCTTCGGCTACATGGCCGACGCCATCGGCCTCAAGGTCGGCAATGAGGACTTCCAGAACGCGATCATGAACGAGACGGAGCCGTCGGCGCAGCAGATCGCCGAGGTTGTCGACGCCTTGCGCGGTGCCAAGGTCAAGGCGCTCATCTACAACAACCAGGTGAGCGACGCGATGACCGAGCAGCTTCTCACCGCCGCCAAGGAAGGCAATGTTCCGGTGATCGGCGTGACCGAGACTATCCCCGAGGGGCAGACTTATGCTCAATGGATGCTCGGCCAGCTCGAATCCCTCGAGAAGGCGCTCGCCGGATCTTCTTCTTGAACGCACTCGAACTCGATCGCGTCAGCCTCTCCCGAGGCGAAAAGACCATCCTCTCCGACGTTACGCTTGCCGTCGGAGAGGGTGAGTTTGTCGGTGTCCTCGGTGCGAACGGTGCCGGCAAGACCACGCTGATGAAGGCCGTCCTCGGCCTTCTGCCGCTCGACAAGGGCGATATCCGCGTTTTCGGCAAGCCGGTTTCGCGCGGCAACGCCGCCATCGGCTACATGCCCCAGACCCGCTCCCTGCCTCCGGAACTTCGCCTTTCGGGCCGTGACTTCCTCGCAACGGCGATCCGTGGCGATCGCTGGGGCGTGCCGCTTCCCGGCAAGGACGACCGCAGGGAGATCGACCGCTGCCTCGATGCGGTCGGCGCGCAGCATCTTGCCTCGCACTCGCTCGGCGACATGTCGGGCGGCGAGCGCCAGCGGCTCATGATCGCGCAGGCTCTTATCGGATCGCCGCGCCTCCTCCTTCTCGACGAGCCCCTGATCAGCCTCGATCCACACCAGCAGGGGATCGTGGTCCATCTGGTGCGTGACCTCTCGCGCTCGCTCGGTCTGACCGTCCTGTTCAGCGCCCACGAGCTCAACCAGCTTCTCGGCGCAGTGGATCGCGTCCTCTATCTCGGCCACGGCCATGCCGCGCTCGGCAAGGTTGACGAGGTCATCAATCCCGATACCCTCTCCCGCCTCTACGATGCGCCGATCGAGGTCGTGCGGGCCGGCGGGCACATCTTCGTGATGTCCGGCGGACAGATCGTCGAGCGCGACCGGCATGAGGGGCACACCCACTAGAATGCTCGAATACGACTTCATGCAGCGCGCCTTCGCCGCGAGCGGGATCGTTGCCGTCGTCGCGGCGGCGGTCGGCTATTTCCTCGTGCTGCGCGGGCAGACCTTCGCCGGCCACGCCCTTTCCCATGTCGGCTTTGCCGGCGCGACCGGGGCAGCCCTATTCGGCCTCTCGCCGCTCGGCGGGATGCTGGTCTTCACCATTGCCGCCGGGGTCAGCATGGGCCTTCTCGGCGAGAGGCTGAGCGGACGGGACGTCGCCATCGGCATCGTCCTGTCGCTGGCGCTTGCCTTCGGCCTTTTCTTCCTCAGCTTCTATTCGACCAATTCGGCGCAGGCCACCTCGATCCTCTTCGGCAACGTGCTGGCGGTATCGAAGGCGACGCTCGGCTCGCTCGTGATCCTCGCGTTCATCACGCTGGCGGCGCTCGCCTTCATCAGCCGCCCCCTCGCCTTCTCCAGCCTGCAGCCGGAGCTTGCCGAGGCTAAGGGCGTGCCGATCCGCCTCGTCGGCGTGCTGTTCCTCGCCCTCGTCGCGCTAGCCGTGGCGCAGTCGGTCCAGATCGTCGGCGTGCTTCTCGTCTTCGCCCTCATGGTCGGGCCGCCGGCGACCGCGCAGCTTCTGACCAACCGGCTGATCCCCGGCATCCTGCTTTCCGCCGGGCTGGCGGTGGCGGAAGCCTGGGCAGGCATCGCCCTAGCCTTCCATGTCGACTGGCCGACGAGCTTCTGCATCACGCTTCTGAGCGCCGCCGCTTATCTCGGCGTGCTCCTGTTCCGTCGGAGCGTTTGACCGGGGATTCGCGCGCTCGCATAGTGTTGCAGGAATCATGGGTCTGGCGGGGCACATGAGGAATGCGCGCGGCGAAAGCGGTCCATGAGGGACAGACTGCTTCCGCGGCGTCGCGGAGATTTGCGATGAACGGGATGCGCGCCGCTTCCCTGAGCGCCATTCTTGCCCTCACCCTCGCGGCGACGGCGCTCCCTGCCGGCGCTTCCGACATCTGCCTGCGTCTTGAATCGCGGCTCAACGCCCTCGACCGAGGGGGCGGGCCGGATGGCGCCATCCGTCGGCAGCGCGCCCAACTCGACCGGGCCATCGAGGAAGCACGGGAGGCCGGCTGTCTTGGCGACGGCTTTTTCGGCCAGAGAAATCGCGGCAGGGAGTGCGCCCGCAAGCTCGGCACGGTGGAGCGCATGCGCGCACGGCTCAACCGGCTTTCGGATGGCGGAGGTCGGAGCCGAGACCGCGAGCGCGCCGAACTGGTGCGGGCACTGGCGGCGAATGATTGCAGTGCCGATTACGAGGCACGGAGGCAGCCATCGCGCCGGGACAACCTCCTCTCGCGGCTTTTTCGGGGGCTTCGACTACGCGACCATGACTGGCCCCCTGGCGACTTCTTCCCTGAAGAGGCCGGGACATTCCGCACGCTCTGCGTGCGAACCTGCGACGGATACTACTTCCCGGTCAGTTTCTCGACGGATTCGTCCCGCTTCGAAGCCGATGAGCAGGCCTGCCAGGCCATGTGCCCCGGCACCGATGTCCGCCTCTATGTGCACCACAATCCCGGCGAGGAGGCCGATGCGGCGGTTTCCCTGACAGGCGAACCCTATACGGCGCTTCCCAACGCCTTCCGCTATCGCAAGGAATACAACAAGGCCTGCGGTTGTGGCCGGATCGCCACGCCTCTCCCCGACGAGCCGGCATCCGACGTATCAGCCCGCTCCGCAAGCATGGCAGCGGGGCTGGACCGGACACAGGCCTCCAAAATACCGCCGGCTCCCGTCGCGTCAGTTCGGCCGGCCTCAGGCGAAGACCCGGAAACGCTGGAAAACCGGGCCGGAAGGCTTGTTCCCCGGCCGCCGGGCAAGGACGGCCAAGGCCCGACACAGACGGTGACCGCGGAGGGCAAGTCCATCAGGATCGTCGGACCCGAATTCTACTACGGCGAACAGGACTGACCCGGCGGCAACATCCGAAAAGGCCAGTGCGACTCTCCTGCATCGCTCGGCAAAATTCGAATCGGTCCCTCTTTTCTGTCCGACGTGATTCTGTCATTTTCGCACCATCAACATGATTCATGTTGAAAACGCTCCGCTTTTTCCAGCACATCGGTGCCGTGGCGGGCGGCGATGGGTCCAAGGCGAATGCGGCAAAGCGGGGCTTTCGAGCAACGAATCATCCGGGGTTCTGCTGTCGGGGCGACCGTGATCGGTCTCTCGATGGCGCTGGCGTCCTGCGCCACCGCCCCCACGCGGACGGCGCACACGAGCGCCGCCAATCCGACCACGCTTTCTGCCTATGCGCCGATCCAAACCGAGCCGTTCCCGGTTCCCGCGGCCAATCTGCGCAAGATCGACCCGAAATATTATCGCCAGGAAGTCCCGACTCCCATCGAGGTGTCGGCCGAGCCGGGAACCATCGTCGTCGATCCTTCCAACCGCTTCCTCTATCTCGTCGAGGCAGGCGGCAAGTCGATGCGCTACGGCATCGGCGTCGGCCGTCAGGGCTTCTCCTGGACCGGCGATGCCACGATCAAGGTCAAACAGGAATGGCCGAAGTGGTTCCCGCCGCCCGAGATGGTTGAGCGCGACCCGAAGGCGGCTCCCTATGCCAAGGGCATGGATGGCGGCCTCGACAATCCGCTCGGTGCCCGCGCCCTTTATCTTTATCAGGGCAACAAGGACACGCTCTATCGCCTGCACGGCACCAACGAGCCGGCAAGCATAGGCCACGCCGTTTCGAGCGGCTGCATCCGCCTGCTTAACCAGGACATCATCGATCTCTACAACCGCGTGCCGCTGGAGACCAAGGTGATCGTGCTCGGCGGGCCGGAAACTCTGCCTCCCGCGAGTGACGGCGCGCTCTATCCGCCGGTCGCCGTAGGCCCCTTGTCGCCCGCGCAGCCGATCTGACGCCTTTACCGGACGATCGTGATCCGCTCGGCTGCCCGGGTAATGCCGGTATAGAGCCAGCGGGCTCGATGCTCGCGGAAGGCAAAGCTTTCGTCGAAAAGCACCAGCCTGTCCCATTGCGAGCCCTGCGCCTTGTGGACGGTCAGCACATAGCCATAGTCGAATTCGTCCGAGCGGCGGCGCTCGGCCATCGGCAGCCCGTCCGAGGTGCCGTCAAAAAAAGCCGGGTTGATCGAGACAACTACAGGCCGCCCGCCGGTCCCGTCGTCTTCCGGATCGAGCGTATAGCGGAGAAGCCCCTTGCGCGGCCGGGCGACCCGTGACACGCGCCATAGGCTCCCGTTGAGCAGGCCGCGCTTCCGCTCGTTGCGGAGGCAGACGAGAATGTCCTCCGCGACCGGCACCGGCCCCTCCCGCCCGAGAAGCTGGCGGATGCGCTGGTTATAGTTCCGCCGCGTATTGTTGCGGCCGACCAGCACCTGATCGGCGGCGAGCACCTCCTGCTGGTCGAGGGCATCCCGGCCGATCACGGCGCTGTCGCCGTATTCGCCGCGCGCCAGCGTTCCGCCCTCGCGGACGATCATGGAGAGGCGCACGATGGGATTGTCGGCGGCCTGCCGATGCACCTCGGTCAGCATGATGTCCGGCTCGGCCTCGGTGAAGAAGCCGCCGCCGGCGACGGGCGGAAGCTGGGCGGGATCGCCCAGCACGAGGACCGGCTTGCCGAAGGAGAGAAGATCGCGGCCGATTTCCTCGTCCACCAT